>Ga0136846_1232272_pt1 | contig 22478 bp, 18 predicted proteins | sample HopSoiMetagenom2_FD_96841 | JGI IMG/M metagenome (GOLD analysis project Ga0136846, IMG submission 96841) | Grasslands soil microbial communities from Hopland, California, USA - 2 Assembly 2016 (version 4) | ecosystem: Environmental > Terrestrial > Soil > Grasslands | place: USA: Hopland... | reverse complement strand
GTGAGCAAGCCGGCGAACTGGAAGATCGCGGGACATCCCGCTGCTAAAGTCAGCGGGCAACAGTTCGTGACAGGCGCTCACAAATATACTTCCGACATCGCCAGGCCCGGGATGTTGCATGGCCGCGTTGTCCGTCCCAGCGCGTTCCACGCCACACTGGTGTCGTGCGACACGTCGCAGGCAGAGAAGATTCCAGGCGTCACTGCATTGCATGATGGCGATTTTGTCGGCGTTGCCGCGCCGGACAAGATAACTGCCGAGCGGGCTGCGGCAGCAGTTCGCGCGCAGTGGGACGCTCCAGCCCAACCGTCTGAAAATGAACTCTTCTCCTATTTAAAGACGCATCTCGATGAGTCTGACCGGGATGATCACGTGACCGGCTCAGTCGAACAGGCACGCTCGACGGCCGCCAAGACTCTGCGGCGAACCTACACTGTCGCTTACATCGCTCACACACCGCTCGAACCCCGAGCAGCGGTAGCGGAGTGGAACCAGGGAAAACTCACCGTCTGGACCGGGACTCAGCGCCCCTTCGGCGTGCGGGATGAACTGGTGTCAACTTTTCATCTTTCACCGGACAAGGTACGAGTCATCGTTCCCGACACTGGTTCCGCATACGGAGGCAAACATACAGGCGAGGCAGCAGTCGAAGCCGCGCGCCTGGCAAAGGCCGCAGGCAAACCAGTAAAGCTCGTGTGGAGCCGAGAAGAGGAATTCACCTGGGCATACTTCCGCCCCGCGGGCGTAATCGACGTAAGCAGCGGCGCGAAAGAAGACGGCACGCTGCTGTTCTGGGAATACGACAATTACAACTCCGGACCGTCTGCGATGCTCACACCCTATGAGGTGCCTAATCAGCGCATTGCATTTCATGCTTCGGATGCACCACTTCGTCAGGGCTCGTATCGCTCGTTGGCTGCCGCCGCCAACCATTTTGCGCGCGAATCCCACATGGACGAACTTGCGCATGAATTAAAACTGGACCCGCTGGAGTTTCGGCTTCGGAACTTGAAGGATGAGCGCCTGCGCGCTGTCTTCCAGGCCGCCGCCGAAAAATTCGGTTGGGGAAAGCGGGCGGGCTCTCCCGGTCGGGGTTTTGGAATTGCCGGCGGCTTCGAGAAGGGCGGCTACGTCGCCACTTGCGCCGAAGTTGCGCTGACTCGTGGAGAAGTCAGAGTGGTGCGCGTGGTCGAGGCATTTGATTGTGGCGCGGTTGTGAATCCGCAGGGACTGAAAAATCAGATTTCCGGCGCAGTGGTGCAGGGACTCGGCGGCGCACTGTTCGAAGCCATTCACTTCGAGAACGGACGCATTCTTAATCCGCACCTCGCGGATTATCGCGTGCCGCGTTTCAGCGACACGCCGGACATAGAAGTGGTATTAGTCGATAGTAAGGATCAGCCTTCAATGGGAGCAGGCGAAACGCCGCTCACCGGCATTGCTCCCGCTGTGGCAAACGCGATCTTTAATGCCGCAGGCATCCGGCTGCGCTCGCTTCCCTTGGTGGCGAATGGGCTCCCGACGAAGTCCGCGTAGAACATCATACGGACACACTACAACAGCGCCATGCGCCCCTTCGTCATCTGGACTAAAATACAAATCTTCACAGGTGAAGACATGCATAGAGCTGCACATCGGTCTATTCAGTTTCGCGTGTTGTTCTTAAGTATTCTGAGTTCAACCCTGTTAGCTCAAAACGGCGGTGGCGTCTTCTACGATTTCAGCGCCGAGGCACCCGGGAAGATCCACAAGGTGACGGTGGCCGATCTTCCTGCGCCGCGCGCCACCAAGTCGGCCGTCAATCCTCCGGAGATGAGCCCTCGCCCGGCAGATGTTATGCCCAAGACACTCCCAGGCTTCAAAGTGAACATCTACGCCACCGGTCTCGACGAACCGCGCGAGCTTCGCGCCGCCCCCAATGGCGATATCTTCGCTGCGGAAACCGACAAGGGGGAAATCAAAGTTTTTCGCGGCGTCACCAAAGACGGTAAGGCAGAACAGACGTCGACCTTTGCCACGGGCCTGCATGTTCCATTCGGGATAGCGTTTTATCCAACGGGCGCGAACCCTGAATGGGTTTATATCGGCAATACCGATTCTGTAGTCCGGTTTCCATACCGCAACGGCGATTTGAAAGCCCGTGGCGCAGCGCAGACCATCGTCGCTGAGATTTTCCCCGGCGCGCGTCACGCACGCGGACACAATACGCGCGACGTCCTGTTTTCGCCAGACGGCAAGAAGATGTATGTCTCGGTGGGTTCAGCTTCAAACGTTGATGATCCCGACGATCACAAGACTGAATTTCATCGCGCCAACATTCTTGAATACAATCCCGACGGTTCCGGCCTCCGCGTTTTCGCCTCGGGATTGCGCAATCCAGTCGGCTTGTCGCTGAATCCGAAAACTGGCGAAATCTGGACCGCGGTGAACGAACGTGACGAACTCGGCGACAACCTCGTCCCCGATTACACCACGCACGTGCAGGATGGCGGCTTTTACGGCTGGCCTTGGTATTACATGGGCGGACATCAAGATCCGCGTTTGAAAGACAGTCATCCCGATCTGAAGGCGCGGATGATCACGCCTGATGTTCCTCTCCAACCCCACAGCGCTCCTTTGAGCTTCGCGTTCTACACCGGGGACCAGTTCCCGGCTGAATATCGCGGTGACTTGTTTCTGGCGCTGCATGGATCATGGAATCGCCAGCCGCGCACTGGATACGAACTGGTTCGCGTCCCTCTGCACCAGCAGGGCAAAGCCTCCGGCGAATATGAAGACTTCCTCACGGGATTTGTCACGCCTGAAGGAAACGTCTGGGGACGTCCAGTTGGAGTTGCCGTCGCCAAAGATGGCTCGCTCCTGGTCAGCGACGACGGTTCCGGCACGATCTGGCGCGTCAGCTACGAAGGTAAGTAAAACTTGGTCTGCGTTTCCGTTATCTTCGAGTGAATGGAAAAGCTCTCGGTCTTTATTACAGGCGGAACCGGCTATATCGGTAGACCTCTAGTTCGCGCCCTATTAGACCGCGGGCACAAGGTGCGCGCTCTGGTTCGCCCGGGCAGCGAGAAGAAACTGCCCGCTGGTTACGAAGCTGTCATCGGCAATGCACTCTCCGCGGACTCATACGCTGCTCGCATCCCGCCGTCGCATACCTTCGTACAGCTGGTCGGAGTCGCGCATCCCAGTCCGGCGAAAGCCGCAGAATTCCTGGCTATTGATCGAACGTCGGCGTTGGGGGCAATCGCGGCGGCGAAGACAGCCGGAATTCAACACTTCGTGTATCTCAGTGTGGCGCACCCCGCACCAATGATGAAAAGCTACATCGCTGTGAGGAGTGAGTGCGAAGCGAAGCTCCACGAATCCGGCATGAACGTTACCATCGTCCGGCCGTGGTACGTTCTCGGCCCGGGGCACCGCTGGCCTTACGCGTTGTTACCGATGTACTGGATTTGCGAACGCATTCCCTCAACTTGCGACGCAGCACGACGCCTCGGCTTGGTTACACTCCCGCAAATGATTCGCACGCTCCTGTCCGCCATCGAAAACCCCTGTGTTGGCGCGCGAATTATCGAGGTGCCGCAAATTCGTGCTTTGACCGTCTCCGCCTGATCTGCTTGGAATCCCGCTCCAGTCGCAGGAATTACGAAAGCGCATGCACATGGGACATCTTCTTGCTTGCGACGCGAGGTGAGATGTTGAATCGTCCTAGAAAGAGCACAATGTCAAAGCCGGACTACCTCGACGACGTTCATGTGCGCATCATGCGCGTGACAGAAGATCTCCGCGCAATCCAAAAAGAGCTCAATTGCGCTGCCATGCAGGCTCCCGGTGATCCGGAATTGATGGAAGTGCTCACACAATTGCCCGAATTGGAATCGATCGATGTGCTGAAATCCACGCTGGATCAAATGCGCCACTTTTTATGGTTCTACGTTCAGGTGATGACCAGCGACTCAGAAGTGGAAGACCGCCAGAATCAGAAAGCGCCGAAGAAACCGGCCAAAGACGCAGCTTTTATGGAAAGGCTCAACCACGTAACCGATGCGGCGCTGTTACGCTACTTTGCAGAAGGCAAAAACCGAAAGCCGAACTAGCCCGATACTGCAGGCGAAAACTCATCCCTCAACCACTTCTCCTCGAACCACCGAAGCCCGCACATCTCCACCTTCAGTTAGCACAACCAGATCAGCATCCGCTCCGGGCTCCAGGATTCCCTTCCGCTTGGCGGCCACCGCTGCCGCAGGATTTTTGGTCGCAAGTCGGACGGCTTGCTGAAGATTCCAGCCACCAAACTCGATCACGTTTCGCACCGCCCGGTCCAGTGTGAGCACACTTCCAGCGAGTGAACCGTCGCGGGTGACTCTACCGTCCTTGACTTCAACGTCCATCCCGCCTAACTGATAATGCCCTTCCGGCATTCCGGCTGCGGAGATGGCGTCGGTAATCAACACCGCGCGTTCCTCGCCTTTTGCTTCAAGAAAAATCCGCACGACTGACGGGTGTACGTGAACACCGTCGGCGATTATGTCAGCGCTCAAATTCGAATTGGACAGCACCTCCCCCAAAATTCCCGGCGCGCGATGATCGAGCGGACGCATCGCGTTGAAGGTGTGGGTCGCGTGCCGTGCTCCCGCCAAAATTCCAGCCCGCGCGGCAGCGAGGTCAGCGTCGGAATGCCCAATGCTTACGCATACGCCTCGCTTATTCGCCTCCGCAATCACCTCGCGTGCGCCGTCCAGTTCCGGGGCAATGGTCAGCACTCGAACGTGTCCACCCGCGGCTTGCCAGAACTTGTCGAAGGTTTCGACTGTAGGCTTCAGCAGGTTTTCAGGAAGGTGGACGCCACGGCGAATATGACTGAGGAATGGTCCCTCAAGATGTATTCCCAACGGTTGCGCCCGGCCAGCCGAATGCGATGATTCAATTGCCTTCGCCAGCCACTCCAGCGATCGCAGCGTCGCATCGAGCGGCGCGGCCACTGTACTCGGGAAGTAGCTGGTCACACCGCGTGAGGCCAGGAACTCTTCCATGCGCCTGCGCCCCTGCTCGTCCGCCTGCATTACGTCGTGACCAGCGGATCCATGGATGTGAATATCGATCAGCCCGGGCGCAAGTACACAATCCTTAAAGTCGATCCTTTTTGCGTTAGCGGGTAAATCGGCTTCACCTTGCGATCGTATGTCCGTGATTGACCCGCCGTCGATCAGGAGTAGAGGTCGTTCGATTCTTTTGAGCGGGGTGAAAAGAGCCTTGGCGGTGATGGCGAGCATTGCTGTCTGAACCGGAATCTAAACCGGAATGTAAGTATAGCAACGGATTCAGTAGCTAACCCCACCGTGAAAGCAGATTGGGAGCACGGCGTAAGCTCGCTCGGCCAGGATCAGAATTACGGAGCGAAGTTTAGGAAAGATTGGTCGGCCCTAGCAGACGATTTTCGAACTTTCCTGCTTGCCTATCAAGGTTCGGAGTCCATTTTTCAACAGCTTACGATACAGACCCCTGCCGGCGAATTCGTCAATGAGTGTAATAGGGATATTACGAGACTTGAGAAAGAAGGGCTTTGTATTTGCGTACAACTTCGCGCAGAGGATAGATACTTTGAGCGCCTCGTTTCCGCCGCGCTAGATGTTGCGTGTAAGCACGAACGGCTCTCTTACGTTGATGCTCTTCCTCCAAGATTGTGCCAATTCGATACAGACAGTCCGCCATCAACGCCCGCGCCCACTTTCGTCCTTCGCCGCATGGGCCATCAGCCAAAGCCTTCTCTCCACGATTGAGCAAGCGACGAAAAAGAGCGAGTGCCTCCTTCTTCCGGCCTAACATATCAAGTGTTCCAGCGTAGTCCCACATGACCAGCGGGCAGCGTGGTGCTATCCGCATCGCTCGCCGCTCATAGCCGAGTGCGCGCCGATACTGCCGTTGCTCATAGTAGGTCAAGCCCATTCGGGTCAGAAGCCAGTGACTGTTAGGTGAGCGCCGCAACCACATCCGAATGAGTTTACGCGCCTGTTTCCAGTCTTCGCGTCCAATCGCAAACTCAATCTGCTTCCATCTGCTTCGGTCTTGGGCGGTGGACATCGGAATTGATTGTAACCGTTGAAAACAGCGTTATCGCTCGTTGATCTCGATGAGCGTAATGGACGATTTATCGACAATTCACTAGGTTTAGACCGTACTTCCCACGGCTAGCCCAAACAGACACAAATAGATCGACACTATCTCCACCATCCAGCAGAGCCAGCTCGGCGCCGATCTTCGCCATGCAACAAAGCCTGAAATTATGCCGATGGGTGCCCATAGAAACAGTGAGCCTATCAGGAGGACCTCGGGCGATTCCCACGGCGGGAGGGAAGAAGGTCTAAAGGCAAAACATACGACTGTGCCTGCTGCGAAAGCCGACAACGCAGTAACGATGGCAAGTGCTGCCACGGAAGAGAATTTGGGTGTTTCGGCAGAACGAGACCTATAGAGTCTGTCCCATGCCCAAAGCGATAACAGCAACGGCCATCCCGCGAGTAGAAACAAGAGAGGGTTCATTGGCGCCCTATGCTGCCAACTGAATTCTAGGTCATAACTGTTGATAACAGGCATTATTACTCATCGACATCATGGCTAGTTCAAAAGTGATGGATGGGTTTGGCCGCAAGTTCCTGAAACTAAGGAGTAAAAAGTGTTGGTCGGGGAGAGAGGATTTGAACCTCCGACCCCCTGGTCCCGAACCAGGTGCTCTACCAGGCTGAGCCACTCCCCGACGATGGTGGACACGCGCAAATCAGGCCCACTGCGCGCGTATTCAAAGTTTACGCTGCAGGGCGGAAAAGCTCAACATTATTGGACCGGAGCCTTGCCCTTCGATGGATGCGAATGGAAGTATTTGGTGGAGCTGGCCGGGATCGAACCGGCGGCCTCATCGTTGCGAACGATGCGCTCTCCCAGCTGAGCTACAGCCCCACGTAAGACGTCATTCATTTTAGCATCGCCGCACCGAACCTTCGCCCGATTCATCACCGCATTATTGAAAGCGCTTGCTACGCCTGAAGCCCCCATCAGCGTCAGCAACTGCGGCCGCCAAATCCGACCACTCGGTCGGCCATCCTGACTTCCCCATCTGCATCTATTCACGCTATAGTCGCAGGTCGAGCGCCGCCTCATGACCGCGGTCAACCCATGCGCGTGGCCTTAGTCGATTGCTGGAGGATGCAATGCCCATCGAACTGAAACAAGATTCTCCCAAGCCTGAAACCAAGGCCCGCAGTTTTGGCGAAAATATTGAGAGCGATCTGGCGCCGAAATTCATTCGCGTAGTGGAGAATGCGGCCATCGCTTCCGCACGCACCATGGGACGCGGCGAGGGCGGGCTTTCCGACAAAGTGGCCGTCGAATCTATGCGCCGCACCATGGACTCCATCCCTATGCGCGGTCGCATTGTCATTGGCGAAGGCGAGCGCGATGAAGCGCCGATGTTGTACATCGGCGAAAAAGTTGGCGCCGAGTTTCCCGACGGAATGGACGTTCCGGAAGTAGACATCGCAGTCGATCCGCTTGAGGGCACGAACCTGTGCGCCACTGGCGCGGCAGGTTCAATTACCGTGCTTGCCGCGTCTGATGCAGGCGGCCTGCTCCATGCCCCCGACTGCTACATGGAAAAGATTGTGGTTGGCCCTTCGTGCAAGGGGGCGGTTGACCTCGACGCCTCGGTTGCGGAGAACCTGCGCAATATCGCACGACGCATGGACCGCGCCGTGCAAGACCTCACGGTCGTGGTACTTGATCGTTCGCGGCACGAGAAATTGATTGAGGACATTCGGGCTGCAGGGGCCCGCATTCGTCTCATCAGCGATGGCGATCTTTCAGCTGGAATCGCAGCAGCGGTAATTGGCACCGGCGTTCACGCCGTGATGGGAACCGGCGGCGCACCCGAAGGGGTCATCACCGCAGCTGCGATCCGATGCCTCAATGGATATATGCTGGGCCGGCTGATCATCAACAAGCCCGAACTTGAAGAGCGCATCGCGAGAATGGGGATTCGCGATAAGAACCGGATCTATCGTGCAGAAGATCTTGCGCCTGGGAATCAACTGATTTTTGCTGCAACCGGAGTGACTGACGGTGCGCTGCTGAAGGGTGTCCGCTTTTTCGGCGAAGGGACGCGCACTTCATCCATCGTGCTGACCTTAATGACGGGCAAGGTGCGCTTCATCGAAAGCATTCATCTGACGAAAAAAGACGACGTAAAGGTCAGGTTCGCCTAGCGGGCGCGCACTAGTTCAGGCGCTTCACGGGCGGCCACGACTGCGACGCTCCCTCATAGAGCGCCACGGTTTTCTCCAATCGCCTGGTGCCGTCATGTACTGCGATCTGATGCGGCTTGTTGTCGTCGCCGTAGCCTTCCCAGAGCGAAACCCCGGCGTATGCTCCGTCCTTTCGCAGGACGTAATAAACCATGTCCACGAACTGAAGCCGCTCTTTATCGCCATCGAAGTTCCGGACGATTCTTTTCAGCGCGTCCATTCCGGCGTCCAGAGGAGACATGCCATGCCGCATGTTCTCGACAATGGTGTGAGCACCAACCACGCGAATGTTCTCTTCGCCGTTGCCCGTCGCTCCTGCCGATCCCACATCCTGATCGGTGTAGCAACCTGCGCCGATCAAGGGTGAATCGCCTACTCGCCCTGGAATTTTCCACGCCAGGCCCGAAGTAGTCGTGCAACCCGAAATCTCGCCATTCTGCTTCAGGGCTGAACAGTGAATGGTTCCGGTCGGAGGAAAAAGCACCGCCCGGATTGCAGCGTCCTGAAGCTCCGGCGCAATGCCGACCTCGGCAGCAATCTGATGCATACGGTCAAGCTGCTCCTGCCATTCGTCTGCGTGCGCGGATCTAAAGCGCCTGCGCCATTCAGGGCTCGATACGCCGGGCCCCCACCAATCTGTGTGCAACTCCTTCCATAGCACCCATTCTTTTCTGGACCTGTCAGTTAGAAGATTTTCGCGCTCGAAACCCTGCGCGACTGCAAACTTCTCCGCACCTTCGCCAACCAGCATTACGTGTCCGGTGTGAAGCCGGACAGAGTTGGAAAGGAGTGACGCATTCTTGATATTGCGGACTCCCCCCACTGCACCCGCGGTGCGCGTAGGTCCATGCATGCAGCAGGCGTCGAGTTCTGCGATCCCTTCTTCATTCGGATGTCCGCCTAACCCAACACTTTCGTCATTAGGATCGTTTTCGGGACCTTGCACAACCTTCAACGCGGCATCGAGCGTATCTCCGCCACCGGCCAGAAAAGAATAGGCATCGTCGAGATAGTTGTAGCCATTCGCCGCGCACACAATGACTGGCAATCGAGCTTGCTTGGCCGTGTTTTTGTCTGAGCCTTGGGCGACTGACCTGCCCGAGAAAGCACTAGCGGCAACCGATCCGGCGATTGTGGATGTTATGAAATGACGGCGCGAAACGGGCATGGTGATCCTCTGGGCTGACCCGGCAGATTGGGGCAGACGAAGAGTTATAGCATGCCTGATGTGCGACTGCGAATAAGTTACGAGGCCAGCAACTCGTTTACATTCTGATCGGCGCGGAAGCGCAGCACCGCTGCGATGTTTCCCACCTGGTTCAGCGAGTCACTGGGCGGAAGCAGAATGATTTCCAGATTATTGCGGATCGCGAACGGCACCAGAGCCTCACAGATGTCATCCAGCTGGCGCGTACTCCGGCCGCAGGCAGCACAATAGGGCACCAGGTGAGAGTCGAGATGACCGCAGTTTGTGCACTCAATCCCGCGCGCTGCGTAATCGCGTGCCATGATAATGGTTTCAATTTCGCCCTGCTCCGCCGCACGGAGAACCCTTCTTAGACCTGTAGCGCCGCGTCCGTTACTTCTCGAACCATCCAGTGCTGTGGCCAGCATTTCTTCACGTTTTTTTGCGATCGCCTCTCTTGCCACACGACGTCCCTGCTCAGCCGCCTCTTCATTGGTCACAGCCGTAAACTCACCCGAGAAACGGCCCAGGATCTTCTTGCTTACGTCCGGATGCAACTGGTCTTTGATTTCAGGCCAGGTCGTATCCTGGCAGCCGATAACGAGCGCTTCGAATAATCCGTTTTCTGCGGCGGTTTTTAAAAAGTCTGCGGCCTCCTGGAAATGGCGCCGCACTTCGTCTTGCAAATGACGTTCTGTATGTCCTGCGCTGTATCCTCCAAAACCGTCGCTCCGTCCATGACGCGGAACCGGATTTGAAATATGTTTTTGCTCTTTTACTTCATCGAGGCTGACCTCCAGAAAACGGGCATTCTGCCGGTCAAATAACGCGACCCAAAGTCGAGGATTTTCCGAGAAGATAGGCGCAACCGGCTTCAAATAAAAACGCCGGTTAACGATCAGCCGGGTTCCCGCCCCGTTTGCAGGCAAGTCGAATTCCTTCCACACCTGTCGCCCCGAACACGCGAACACCGCCTTGGCACGTGCCCGGTTGCCATGCAAGGATTCGGCAAGCGGGAGAATTCGCTCCAGGTCCGCAATCGCACTTCGCGCACCGTCATTAACTTGCAATTCCTGTAATGTCCTGCGTACCACATCTTTGGCGAAAATGGCTTCTTCTCGATGAGACTTGTCCTTAGGCGGACCCGGCTCGAAGTAGAAGCTGATTGCAAATTCGTCGGGCTGCCTGCATTCAAAGTTGGCAAGTTCCCGAAGTTCCTCACGAGAGATCATGCGAACACCTCGACTCAGTTGGTCCCAGTATGCTGGGCCATGGTTCTTTTGATGGCATTATCGGCGGGGAAAGCGCGCCGCAACTTTTCGCGGGCGCGAGCAATCGCTTGCCGCACGTGCTCTGGCTTGCGATTAGTAATAGAGGCAATCTCATCAGCTGAAAATCCTTCGAGGGCATGAAGAATGAAAGCTTCGCGTTCTTCTTTGTCGGCCCGGCGCAACGCGAATTGCACCAGCCTGACCATCTCATCCGTATAGGCGATCTGCTCAGGTGTGGAGGCCCGCTCATCGCGAATACTGCTCTCGGCAGTCAGCGCTTCATCCGGCTGATGGAATTGCAGACGGGTTTCATCACTGGCCAGTTCATTGCGCTGCGGCCGTTTTGCCTGGAGATTGAGATTTGAATCGTTTTCAGCGGAGCGAGGCGCGAAATTATCCATGACGGAAATTGCCAGGCGGTAAAGCCATGGTTCAAGCGCTATGCGGTCGGGCTTAAGGGCATGATCATCCAGAGCGAGGGCTGCTACTTCGTCAATGACTTCTTCCATGGCCAGCGATCCTGGTTGCAGGTCGGACGCGCTTTCGCGAAAAAACAGCTCACGCTCGATGAACCGCTCGAGCCGCGCAAAATTCCCATTGATGTAAGCACGCACATCGTCTGAAGTCGCTTTGGGGATGGGAATTGCAGCAATTGTCTCCTCGAAGGGAACTCCCTCAGCCCTGTGTCCATCCTCGGCTGTCCGCCGCCTCCAGCGATGGGAGTTTCGGAGAAGTTCTTTGTGCTTGCCGAGTTGTCCCAGAAGATCGTTAAACGCCGATTTGAGAGCGGCGCTCGCCGTGGCAGATGATTGTTGCGATGCCATCTGGCCGGAAGGCAACCGGAGATTCAACGAGACGCTGACATCTTCCCGGGAGGTTTTCTGCTCGACTAAGCCCTTCAAATGGACAAGTTCAGGCCGAAATACCTGCAGTCTTTTCTGGATCTTTTCCATCCAGTGCTGAATTTCGTGATCGATATCGGGGGTTCTACGAAGTTTGTAGCTGATGTGCACATTCATGCGCGCCTCGATTCGGGAGAAGGTCCCGTGAAGCTTTTGCTACACGGCGATTCTACACCCGCCAGTACCGGGCACAAGAATTTTGGTCCTGATTTCTGTCAAAATCTGCGCGATCAACAGCTTGCGTGCACGTGGGGTATTTTCATCCGTGAAATCGGGTAATTTCTAAGCTCGCCGTGAGCAACTGGGTTAGGCCTCAACGTGTCTAACCGCTGATGATCAAAGGTTCTGTTTACAATTTTTTATCCCGCATTTCATTGCTCATTGCGCTCTCGGTACTCTCCCTGACCCTGGCTGGTTGTGGGGGAAGCAGCCGCAAAGACCCATGCACCGTCTGTAAAGTTCCAGTCGTGTCGCACGTTTTCGTCTTGGTCGAAGAGAACCATTCCTACGAGAGCGTGATCGGCAACAGCGCCATGCCGTACACCAATCAGCTGGCGAATCAATACGCTTTGGCTACCCAGTATTTCGCAAACCGGCATAACTCACTTCCCAATTATTTCATGTTGACGGTCGGGGACCTGGTGACTACGGACGACACCTTTTCCGGAACCGTCAAATCCGACAATGTTGCGCGCGCCTTGACCGCCGCCGGCAAGAGCTGGAAAATTTACGCCGAGAGCCTGCCCAACGTGGGGTACAAAGGACCCAACGTTCTTCCGTACGCGCGCGATCACAACCCTTTCGCCTATTTCACAGACGTTCTTAACAGCAGTTCGCAAGCCAGTAACATGGTGCCGATAACCCAACTCGCGGCCGACATTAAGAACAACACTCTTCCCGACTACGCCATGATTGTTCCTGACCTTGCGAATGATGGCCACGACTGTCCGCACCAAGCGGGAAACTGCACTGATACCGACAAGCTAAGCAACATCGACAAGTGGGTGAAGACCAATGTCGGCCCACTTATTTCCAGTTCGGCTTTTCAGGATTCGGTGCTCATGTACACCTGGGATGAATCCGATATCAATGACAATGCTCATGGCGGGGGCCACATTGCAACGATTCTCATCGGCCCCAAGGTGAGGGCGGGGTTCCAATCAACGACGACGTATCAGCACCAGAGTGGATTGAAGCTGACAATGCAGTTGCTCGGAGTCACTGATTTCCCCGGAGCCGCCGCAACTGCGACGGACATGAATGAGTTTTTCTGATAGAGCAGGTTAGACTGCCACTGTCACTGAAGTTTCCGTACGCAGGACTGGCCTGTACATCGTGTCGCGTTCGACCGGATCTCGCCCGGCCTCGCGAATCAGGCGAATCAATTCCTGACGCCGCATGCCCTGGGGGGTGGTCGCGCCGGCATCGTGGTAGATCTTTTCCTCGATCACGGTTCCGTCAAGATCGTCCGCGCCAAAGCGCAGCGCAATCTGCGCGATTTTCGGCGTGAGCATTTGCCAATAAGCCTTTATATGCGGAAAGTTGTCCAGCACCAGTCGGCTAACTGCAATCTGTCTGATATCGAGCATTCCCGTGGTGCGCGGCAGGTGCTCGAGCGGGGTGTTGTCAGGATGGAATGCCAGCGGGATGAACGTTTGAAATCCACCAGTTTCATCCTGTAAGGCTCTGAGTTTCATCAGGTGGTCGACGCGGTCTTCGTCATTCTCAACGTGTCCGTACAGCATGGTCGCGTTCGACTTCAAGCCGGCCTGGTGCGCCAGGCGCGCGGTGTCGAGCCACTGATCGCCGTCAATTTTGTGATCACAAATGATGTGGCGTACCCGGTCAGCGAAAATCTCTGCGCCGCCGCCCGGAAGCGAATCAACGCCCGCTTCTTTAAGCTGTCGCAGCGTTTCAGCTATTGAGAGCTTTGCCCGCTTTGCAAGGTATGCGACTTCCACCATTGTGAATGCCTTAAGGTGTACTTGCGGAAATCGCGCTTTTAGGCCCGACACGAGATCGAGGAAGTACTGGAAAGGCAAATCGGGATGAAGCCCCCCGACAATGTGGAATTCGGTTACAGCCTCGCTGTACCCCGAGGCCGCAGTCTGGAATGCCTCTTCAAGCGCCATCGTATAGGCGCCGGGAGAGTCTCTTTTTCGGCCGAATGCACACAACCGGCAAGCTGCAATGCAAACATTCGTGGGATTGATGTGGCGATTTACGTTGAAATACGTCTTATCGCCATGCATGCGCTCCCGCACATTATTTGCCAGCCAACCTACGGCGAGAATATCTGCAGAACGGTAGAGCGTAAGACCGTCTTCCGCGCTAAGCCGTTCGCCAGCCAGCACCGAATCTTTTATCGACTCCAGGCGCGGGTCATCCGTCTGAAAACCGTGTGGGGACATCACGATGATGATACAAGCGCCGGCAGTGCCATGGCTAGTAGTTGCCGGTCGCCTTTACCTGAACAGCAGCGGCGCCAGTGCAGTCAAGTTTCGACGCCAGACCATCCACGTATGCATGCCGGGAGTCTCGATGTCCGTGAACGGAACGCCCTTGCCTTTCAGCCATCCCTTGAACTCCCGGTTGATCTTAATAAGATGATCGTCAGTACCGCATGCAATCCACAGTAGCTTCAGTTTTTTAGTTGTGGCTACATCTACGCCAGGAAATTCCGTCGCAAAATCGCGATTGTCTATTCCGCCGGAACTGAATGCGCCAACCCAGGCAAACTGATCAGGATGGTTGAGTCCAGTCAGGAGCGACTCCGCGCCGCCCATCGACAGTCCGGCAATGGCGCGGGACTCTCGATCTTTCTTTACGCGATACTCGCCTTCGATCTGTGGAATGACTTCACCTAGCAGTATGTCCGTGTACCGGGACAGATTGCGCCAGGCGACTTCCTTATCTGACCAGGAATCCCATCCCCGGCGGAGGACTTCCGTATCGCCATAGCCGAGCGTCATAACAACAAGCATGGGTTTGGCCTTACCTTGCGCGATGAGATTGTCGAGAATCACATTGGCACGGCCGACGGCGGTCCAACCGCTGGCGTCGTCGCTGAAACCGTGTAACAGGTAAAGCACCGGGTATTCAGTTTTATTCTTCGGGTCGTACCTGGGCGGCGTGTAAACGTAATAATCACGATCTTCCCCGGCAATCTTGGACCGATAGAAATGCTGGTGTAACTGCCCGTGTGGCACGTCGGCAATCTCCCATGGCGAAGACGGGTCCGGAATATGAACTTCGTTCGAAAGGTCCAGCAGGTTGGGCTTTAACGTGGTGTTTGACGGGTCAACGAGGTTGACGCCATCGGCGTTGAAGTTGTAGCCATAAAAATCCGGGGCCAATGGACCGACGGTCGCGGTCCAAATTCCCTTCTCGTCTTTCTGCATCGGTGTTGGTGCTGCTTCGCCCTCAATGGATACCTCAACCTTCAGCGCATTGGGATCGGCAAACCGAAACGTGACTCGGCCATCGGCCTGCACTTCGGGGGACACAATGTGCTGCGACTTCTCAGCAGCCGCTGCCGCATAGAGCAGAAAAAGAACTGTCAAGGGAAGCAGATGAGCCATGCCTTTCATTAACCCTCCGAGAATCGCGATTCAGATCGCCCGCAGCGGCCACAACAGATCCAGAGCGACAAACACGAAGAATACCACTGCGATGACTCCATTCATGGTAAAAAAGGCCGCGTTCAGTTTGCTGAGATCGCGTTCCGACGCAAGGGAATGTTCGTACGCGAGCAGTATGAACACGGCGATGACGCCCGCAGCGGCAAACTTGCCCAGCGAGAAAACCATCAGTAGTGAAATCAAAAGCAGCAGCATCAATAGATGAAACGACCGCGCAATCCATAACGACTTGCCGATGCCGCAATAGCGAGGAATCGAATGTAAGCCTGCGCTGCGATCAAAATCCAGGTCCTGACAGGCGTACAAGACATCGAATCCACCGACCCAGAACGTTACGGCCGCTGTCAGGAGCAGGATTCGGGGATCGAGCGAACCGCGCACCGCAATCCATGCCGCCGCAGGAGCGATGCCGAGCGCAAAGCCCAGCACTACATGCGACCAGCGCGTCCACCGCTTGGTGTAGGAATAGAGGAGAAGAACTGCCAAAGCCACTGGAGAAAGCAAAAATGCGAGCCGGTTGAGCTCCCAGGCGGCGATTACAAACACCGCCGAGGAAGAGATCACGAACACGCGGACAAAGCCTTGGGTGAGAATTCCGGCCGGCAAAGCTCGTGTGCGGGTCCGTGGGTTGGCTGAATCTATAGCGGCATCCGCCAGCCGATTGAAAGACATCGCCGCCGACCGCGCGGAAACCATCGCAACCACGATCCAGATCAGATGGCGGGTGCTCGGGACGCCTCTCGCCGCAAGCATTGCCCCGCACAATGCGAACGGCAACGCAAAAATCGAGTGCTCCCACTTGATCATTTCAAGCGTAGCCCTCAGATTCTTAATCAGCGGCACAGACTTATTGTAGAAGAAAAAGCCGGGCCACCCGGCCCGGCTGTGAACGGAGGGCCGCTACTTCGTGGTGTTACTCGCAACCATAAGCTTGTCGTCGACACTGAATACATTGGGCACAGATCGCGCCTGCATTGCGGCCAAGGTCTTATCCCCTTGCGTGTCCACGACGCCATAGAGAGTCACATGACCATTTTCTACGACGATGCGAATTGGCCGCTGGGGATCGGTACCGTACCGCGAAAGACTGGGATTTCCATAGATCGCCCTCGCCACTCGTATGCGGATATCGTCATCCATTGGTGACGTAGGAAGCACATTGACGTTGTCGACTACGTCTTTCACGCCGGGTGTAGTTTCAACAATGGACAAAGCGGAATCACGCGCTGGATAGTCACGCACATCACCGCTCAAAGTGACCACGCCATTCTGCACCTGCAGTCCGAATGCATTAAAAGTATTGCCCAAGCCAACCCGGTCGTAACGAAGCTTATCCGAGATCTGCTGCTGTAACTTTTCATCGGGCACGTTACCTGCCACATCGACGTGGTTACGCACTCCCGCGACATGATCAATCTTGTCCACCTTCTTTCCCGCATCGAGCTTGTCGATCAAGAGCTTCGCATTGCCTTGTAGAGTTACGATCGCATCTTCGGTAGTGGCAGTGATGCCTTTCCACTTGTCCTTGGACTGGAGCGCCTTAGTGACGTCCTGCTGTATTTGTTGGTCATATCTTCCCTGACCAGCCTGGGGCGTGGCCCACATTGCGACACTGACACACAATAGAAGCCCTGCCGTTAAGAACTTTCTCATCATCTCGCACCTTCCTGAAATTTCTGTCCCAATGGAGAGTCGAAAACTTTACAAAGGGTTGTATGTACGTTGGTTAGAGGCCCTTAAAAGCCCTCTGTCCCGAGTAGTGGCACAAAACGGCACGCTTCCAGAGTTTCAGCTGAGTATTCGGCATCGCGTTTGCGAATGAGCTGCAACTCCTGCTTGTGCTGCGTGCCAACGGGAATAACCATTCGCCCTCTTGCGGAGAGTTGTTCGACCAGGCTTTGGGGGATGCCTGGGGCAGCTGCTGACACGAGCACCGCGTCATACGGCGAATGCTCCCTCCAGCCCCGACTACCGTCGCCGACAGCCACATTTATATTTGTGACCCCCAGGCGTTGCAGAGTAGCTTCGGCCATCCGGGCGAGTGATTCATGACGTTCGATGGTGTAGACGTTCCGAGCAAGCAATGCCAGCAGTGCAGTCTGGTACCCGGATCCCGTTCCAACTTCCAAAACCGATTCTGTTCCGTTCAACTCCAGCGCTTGCAAGCCAACGGCAACGATGAATGGTTGTGAAACCGTCTGATCTTCGTGTATCGGAATGGGATGGTCCTCATAAGCCTGGGCGCGATATAAATCGGGTACAAATTCATGCCGCGGAACCTCAAGCATAGCGTTGAGCACGCGCTCGTCTCGGATGCCACGTCGCCGAAGCTGTTTCTCTACCATGGCATGGCGTGCCGCCAAGCAAGAGTCTTCATGGTGTACGTTGGAAGTCATAGCCGCGAATAGGATGGCCGCAAACAGCATAATGCAGCAGCTATTTATCGTTTGCGCCGGCGAAGCTTTACATCGAAGCTGATGACGCTATTCTGGTCGCGAATGACGACAATGGAAATGTTGCGCGACAGGTTGTACTCGGCACGGATGATCTGCTGCGATGTCTGCGATACGTTTGTGGTGTAAGTGACGGTGAGATTGTCCTTCACCTGCTGTTCAATGGTTACGGCCGGTCCGTTCTGGGTCGGAGATGTTTCAGTCTTGAGTCCTTGTGGATCTATTTTGATCCGGCTGTTACCGAACAATCGTTGCGCTCTGTTGTTGAGGGTCGCGTTCAACGCCGCCGCCAGCATAGCGTTCGAGGCCTGCTGACTGAAAGCAGACTGGCTGTTCTGCTGCAACATCGCGGACTCTTCGCTGGTGCCGCCGAATGCGAGTAGCCCGATGATGTCGTTGGTTGGGAGCGGCGGTTCAGAGCGATAGCTTAGTTTTGGCCGGTCCGCGGGCCCATTTATAGAGAGCGTGATGTCGTAGTCTCTGACGCGGGTTGTTGCCTCGAAATCAATATACGGAACGGTTCCTGCAGGGTTATTGGCGGCTGGCGTGCCAAACGTCACACCGCCGCGCTCCAGCCTGTACTTTGTGCCGTTGAAGTATGCCTCTCCTTCAAAAATGTTCGCCCTGCCCAGGAGCACCGGCTTTGCTGCGTTGCCCCGCACACGCAAGTCGGCATCACCACGCAAGCGGACAACGTTGGTCTGCATCTGGAGTTCGGGCGTGGTACTGACGTGCAAATCCAGACGGATCCTATTGAGCACCGGGTCTGTCTGCGGCAGGCTGGACTGTTGCACCGTCTTCTGAAGGTAGGCGCCAAAATCAAAGCCGGGTGTGACTCCAAGCTTAATCACGGTTACGTCACCGGATAGCAGCGAGCCCGCCGTGCTGCCGTTCCAGCGCAGGTTGGCCGTGGCCGTTGAACTGACGCCGGGGGGATACCTGAGCCTCACAGCGTTCGCAGTAGCGTTGAGATCGAAATTGACCTGTTTCCCAACAAGCTCTGCGTGCCCGCCGAAGGTGACTGTCCCGCCGCCGGTCTGGGCCGTAAGGCTCTGGATCGTAACTTGATTCTGGTTGAACGTTAACGTGCCGTTTAGTGCGCTGAGAGCGCTTGGCAAGTTGATGTCGGACAACGAGGCATTCTCAATTTGCAACTTACCATGCAGCAGCGGCGAACTGGTCGTGCCGTTCAGGTTCGAGTCAATCTTGACGGCCCCGCTGCCTGTGAAATCCGGATTATATGTTTGAACCAGCTCAAGACCAATTACTCCCCGCATCTGCATGTCCAGCTTTCGTTCCCCGCTAAGCTGAATGGTGCCGTTGGCAGAAAAGTCAGTGCTTGGCGCAATGATGTGCAGCTGCTTGAGGTTAAGGACTCCACCCGAAATTGAAAACTGCACAGGCCCTTCATTGTGCAGCTTCACTCTTTCGACTTCGGCACTGATCTCGCTCAGGTTGCCAGTGACGGTCAGGCCAGAAAAGTCTCGCAGCGGCCCTTGCAGGACAAGGTTCCCGGCAACAGAGGAATGCCCGGTTATGTGGCTGCGCAGATAACTTTCGATAAACGGATCGACGTCCAGCCGGGAAAAATTGAGTTCGATGTGGGCGGGCCATTGCTCGCGCAAATGCACATCACCATTCACCGTGAGCTGGGCTGTCTTGAAATCGGAATGCCCGCTTAAGTGGAGGTCCTCGCCGTGTGTGACTGCGTCCAGCCAGTAATCGCCTGCAGGCTCGCTATTGAACGTGACGCTCCGAAAGTGCAGATGAGCATTAACCTCGGGCCGGGCTCTTGTGCCGGACACATCAGCCGCAAAGTCGAGCGCGCCTCCCAATTTGACCCGTGACCGTTGCAGAGGAATCAGTTCAGCGACACTGAAGTTGGCGCCAGAGAGATTTATTTTGAAGGTTTGCGCCCCGAGGTCGTAGGTGCCATGCCCATCTATGTGCGACTCGCCTCGTGAAAGTTGCAGGTTAGTGAACCCGAATTGCGGGCCATCGAGAGAGATCCCCGCTGTGAGCGCATCGAACGCGTAGCCCTGGACAGAACCGTTCTGCCACGTCAAATTGCCTTTTGCCTGAGGATTCGACTTCGTGCCCGCAACTTCGAGATGAGCATTTATTCTTCCGGTCAGAGGGGAGTCGGTCGTTACCTGAGCTGCCAGCTCTGCGGCATCAGCGTTGTCGATATCGAGTTGCAAATGCATAGGGCTGGCGGGAGTGACTTTCCACCCAGTCAGTCCAATACCGCCGTCCATTTTCAAACTGGTCGCACCGCTTTGCAGTTTTCCATCCCGGAGATTCAGGTCCCGCGACGAAGCTCTCACATCCGCAGCCAGCGTATCTACGTGGAAGGGCGCGGACGATGGATCTTGTCCGAACGCGGCATCGAAATTTTGTAACTGCACCCGTCCTGCAATCGTGAGATTCGAAAGCGCCCCAACTGCGGTCCCGTCGAAGGCTGCACGTCCGTGAATATTGACCGGAACCCCGGAAGGAAACATCAAGGAGATGAAAGGCTGCCATTCGCGAATATCGGTGCTGGCGAACGAAATTCTGACGCTGGTCGCAGAATTCGCCAGCGTGCCCGATGCTTTCACCTGCGTTGCTGGCGTGTTAGCGGCGAGATCACCGATTTCAAGGCTTGACTGGCGAGCATGATATGCAAGTCGCGCGCCGGCGGCGAGCGGCGTCTGCCCGGGCATAACCCGATTCGGCGCGACCACGTTCATTGAAGCTGCAATTTCTGCATTGTCCAGTGAACCACGCCAGTGCATTTCAGAGCTGCCGGAAAGATCCCCCGCGAATCTTAAGTTTCGAACTGGCCGGAACCGGGGTCCTGCACTCGCCAGCAGATCGGGCAGCGATAAATCCTTGACCTGTATTTTTACGGAGCCGCGCTGTTCTTTTTTCGATTTTTCGGAAATTATTGCCGGGGCGTGCCAGTCCAGTATTTCGGCCTCAGCGGAAAAGCCTCCGCGCAAGAAGCGCCCTTCTACACGGGACAACTCGATCTTGTCGGGATCAATATGGAAGCTGCCTTTTGCAGCGGCGTTCTTCGCATTGATATTGCGATCCTGCCAACTGGCATCCAGCAGATCGAAGCTACCCTCGCCGACAAAGCTTTTCTTTGACGATGAGATGGTGCCCTGGATTCCGAGTGTCCCCGATTTCAACTCATCTCTACGAGCAATTGCGCCAAACTGCTGCAAGTTCAAAGCAACTCGATAGTTGCCCTGGAATACAGGATTTCGGAAGCCAGATACGCTCCCCCACGCCTGTAGAGTCGAGGTCCCAGCGGTTGCTGTCAAGGAATTGATCTGAACACCGCTGCTATCGATGGAGAACGCCAACTGCCCCTTCCATGCTACGGGACGATAGCCATCAATCTGAGTTTCTGCTCTGCCCACCGCCGCATTGCCAGAATACCGGCGACGGAGAAAGGAATAGTTCAATCCTGCGGAGACGTCATTGGAGATGAATTCGAATGGCACCTGTTGGTCTTGAATCACCAACTCGCCGCGGCGCACCTCCAGCCTGTCGATCGAAGTTGAGAATAGCTGGGTGAGATCGGATCCGGCATGTGCAGTGGGCACAGGCTGGTTTGTACTTCCATCCGCATAGAAGATTACGTGCACCACCGGGTGATCCAGCGTGAGCGAGTGGAATGCAAGCCGAGCCCCGAGTGCCGACGAGATATTCACCACGGCGCTCATGCTGTCCACGTGCGCTAACGGAAGCTCGGAGGACGATTCCTTGCCATGGATCGTGAGATTTCTGACCTCAACTTGAAAACGCAACGGAACCGCGTGGAAGCTGCCTAACTCGACCCGTCCTCCTGTGGCTCTTTGGAGGGCTGCTATCAATCGGCCGCGGACCATCTGTTGGAATGAATCCGTGGTCACATACCAGAGCGCTGCAGAGAACAGCAGCATCAGCAGCAAAAAAGCCATCAAGCAATAGCGGCCGAGTCCTGCCAGTTTGCTGGCAAAGCTCATGGCTGTTTGCCCTCAGGTGAAGGCGGGAAATGCTGAATTTTGGCTTGCGCATGCAGAGACTGCAGCCATGAATCAAGTAACTGATTCATTCGCTGCTGAACGAGTATTTCCCTGATTTTCGGTTCGGCTTCGGCCATGGACACAGACGGCTTTCCCGCTGTTTGTGGAAGCACCTTTTCCTTGTAGTAAGTTTCCACCTCGGCCGAATTGACCTCAATAGACGGACGCAGCCGCGCATCGATGACGCGCAACTGATTCAACTCCAACTCGACATGGCCGCGTACATCCGCCTCCGTCAGACCATATTCGTGAAGGCGCACACTCCAGGGTTGATTGGCATTTTCCTGTTCGTGCTCCTTCTTGAGCAAGGCCAGTTGTGTTTCAATCTCCTCCCGGGAGGCAGCTTTGAAATCTGCAGTTCGCATCTGCTCGCGCAGCAGTTCCTGATCAACGATCCGGTCAAGAGCGCTTTGCCGGTCCAGGGCCGTCACACCAGAAACTGGTCGCCCGGACATGAAGAGTTCGTAATGCAACTCTCCGTCCCAATCGCTTTGAAGCAAGGCATTCCCGTTCACTGTGACGACAATCTGATCGAGCAATTCGCCGGCTCCTGCCCCGAGCGGAAGCAGCAAGAGCGCAAACATGATCGCGCAATTTCTCATCAGAATGTCTGCCCGATACTGAAATAAACGTTAAAAGGACTCGCCTGCTTGGTGCCGGCAAAGTTGAACGTCGC
>Ga0136846_1238780_pt1 | contig 22483 bp, 20 predicted proteins | sample HopSoiMetagenom2_FD_96841 | JGI IMG/M metagenome (GOLD analysis project Ga0136846, IMG submission 96841) | Grasslands soil microbial communities from Hopland, California, USA - 2 Assembly 2016 (version 4) | ecosystem: Environmental > Terrestrial > Soil > Grasslands | place: USA: Hopland... | reverse complement strand
CCATTGACCGAACGCTGCATGTCGGTCACTTCTTCCGGCCGCTCGTCGATGAGCAGCACGATGAGGAACACCTCCGGGTGATTCCTGGCAACCGACTGCGCGATGCTCTGGAGGAGCATCGTCTTGCCGGTGCGCGGCGGCGCGACGATCAGGCCGCGCTGACCCTTGCCGATCGGCGTCATGAGATCCATGACGCGACTCGACAGATTGTCGGGCGTCGTTTCGAGCACGACGCGCTCCTGTGGATAGAGGGGCGTGAGGTTCTCGAAGAACAGCTTGTCGCGCGCCTGCTCGGGCGATTCGAAATTCACCGCCTCGACCTTGATCAGGGCGAAATAGCGCTCCCCTTCCTTCGGCGGACGGATCTGCCCCGACACCGTGTCGCCGGTCTGCAGATCGAACTTGCGAATCTGGGACGGCGATACATAAATGTCGTCGGGACCGGGCAGGTAGTTGTAGTCGGGAGCGCGGAGGAACCCGAAGCCGTCGGGTAACACCTCCAGCACGCCTTCGGAAAAGATGAACCCGCTCTGCTCGGTCTGGGCTTTCAGGATCTGGAAGATCAGATCCTGCTTGCGCATGCCGGTCGCGCCCGCGACGTTCAGGTCCTTTGCGATCTGGGTGAGCTGCTGGATGCTCTTGTCCTTCAGATCGGTGATGTTGAGGCCCTGACCGCGCCGCCCGTCACCGCCGCGCCCGCCGTCCCCGCGCTGCTGGCCGGATTCGCGGGCCCCCTCGCGTGCCCCTTCCCGGCCATCGGCGCGTGGCGGCGCCGCCGCTGGAGCGGCCGGAGGTTCGGGTTGTGTCGTGGCTGGTGCGACGTCGGTCTGCGGCTCCCGAACGGCCGCCTGCTCGGACGCCTGGCGCCCGGCATTGCGCTTGTGATTCGGCATGGTGACTGCTGGCGTTCTGGTGGTTGTTACGAAGTCTGCAAACTTACGGGTTGATTCAAGGTCGCCGGCCGCGGCGTCAGCGAGGTCGCGGGGGGACCTCAATCGTGAGGAAGTGTGCTGTTGAACCGGAGTATAGGACCGGCACTGCGCGGTGTCAAATCTATCCCGAAATGCACGACTGAAGACTGCAGACTGCAGATTGGAGATTCACGAATTGGCGATTGGCGATTGCCGATTGATGGATTGGCGAATCTCAATCGTCAATCGGTCAATCCCCAACCGTAATCGTCAATCTCCAATCCGAATCGTCAATCCGCAATCTTCATTGAAGAATCGTCATTCTCAGTCACCAATCTTCAGTGTTAAAAGCTTGCCGGCGACTCGCCGATCGCGATGATGCTGCAGGCGATGATGGGTGTGATCCCGAGCGCGCGGGCGCGGGCGATCACGTCCGGGTCGTCCGCTCCGGGATTCAACCAGACTTCGGAAATCCCCTTCTTCGCGAGGTCGTCCATCACGCGCACGCCGACGGCGGGCGGCACGTACACCGTCGCCATGTCGATCGCCTCCGGCACATCGAGCACAGATGCGTAGGTGCGATGCCCTTCGACTTCGCGCTCGTGTGGATTGATCGGGATCACGCGGAAGCCCTGGCGCTCGAAGGCGCGCAGTGCCTTGTTGCCGTACTTCCCGCGATTGGATGAGGCGCCGATCACTGCAACGGTCTTCATGAAGTCATTATGAAAGACCGAAGACAGAGGACGGAAGAGCAAAGAAACCTCCGTCCTCCCTTCAGGCTTCCGTCTTGCACCCGCTCATGGCTCAGGAGGTGCGCGTGAGTGTTTTTACGGATGTGGCGCGCGACGTCGCGTTCATGCGCTGCATGATGGTCAACGTGATGGCGATCGGCGATCGATCGCGATGGATTCTCGTCGATACGGCGCTCGCCGGCTACGGCCCCGCGATTCAGCGCGCGGCTGAGGCGCGCTTCGGAGCCGGCGCGCGGCCGGCGGCGATTGTGCTGACGCACGGGCATTTCGATCACGTCGGCAGTATCGAAACGCTGCTGTCGACGTGGGACGTTCCCGTTTACGCCCACACGCTCGAGATGCCGTACCTCAAAGGCCGGTCCCCCTACCCTCCACCTGACCCGCTGGTCGGCCGCGGATCGATGGCGCTGTTGTCGCGCATGTACCCGCGCGGGCCAATCGATCTTGGCAACCGCGTGCGCGCCTTGCCAGCGGACGGAACGGTGCCGGAGATCACTGGCTGGCGCTGGATTCACACACCCGGTCATACGCCCGGGCATGTCTCGCTCTTTCGCGACCAGGATCGCTGCCTTGTGTCGGGCGACGCCTTGATCACGACGAAGCAGGAGTCGCTCGCGGCCGTGATGACGCAGCGGTGCGAGCTGCACGGGCCGCCGGCGTACTACACGTCGGACTGGACGAGCGCGCGCGACTCGGTGCGGCGCCTTTCAGCGCTGGCGCCGGCTACCCTCGTCGCGGGTCATGGTCAGCCGATGTCAGGTGAAGCGATGCGCGAGTGCTTGTACGTGCTCGCGGAGCACTTCGACACGCTGGAGCGTCCGCGGTTCGGCCGCTACGCAACTCAGCCGGCGATCTCCGACCAATCAGGGGTCGTGCTGCTGCCGCCCGACCCGTTGCCGAAGGTCCTCGCCGGGCTCGGCGCCATCGCTGCAACGGCGGGTCTCGTGTGGACGGCCCGGGCGGTCTCGTCGCGGCGGCGACATCTGGCGGCGTAACCGCAGCCGCCTTATATTGGCTGTATGGCATCACTCGCGGAGGTGCTCGAGCTCCGCACGGCCGAGGCCGCGCCCGAGCTCGTCGAGCACATCTCCAGGGATCGAATCCGTTGCTACGCGTGCGGCCACGAGTGCCCCATCCCTGACGGCGCCGTGGGGGTCTGTAAGGTGCGCTTCAATCGCGGCGGCCACCTGCACGTCCCGTGGGGCTACGTTGGCGGCGTGCAGTGCGATCCGATCGAGAAGAAGCCGTTCTTCCATGCGCATCCAGGTGCGCTGGCTTACAGCTTCGGCATGCTGGGCTGCGACCTCCACTGCTCGTACTGCCAGAACTGGGTGACGTCTCAGGCGCTGCGCGATCCGAGTGCGGTCTCTCCGCCAGTCGATGCGACACCCGAGGCGCTAATCGCCGATGCCACGCGCCTCGGCGCTCGCGTCGTCGTCTCCACTTACAACGAGCCGCTGATCACGAGCGAGTGGGCGGTCGCGATCTTTCGCGAGGCGCGTGCCGCCGGCCTCCTGACCGCATATGTCTCGAACGGCAACGGCACCCCGCGCGTGTTGAACTACATCAGGCCCTGGATCGATTTGTACAAGGTCGATCTGAAAAGCTTTGACGATCGGCATTACCGTCAGCTCGGCGGACGCATCGAACCAATCCTCAACACGATCCGTGCGCTGCACGGGATGGGCATCTGGCTCGAGATCGTCACGCTGCTGATCCCCGGTTTCAACGACTCGGAAGACGAACTGCAGCGGCTCACAGCATTCCTCGCGTCCGTGTCTCCCGATATTCCGTGGCACGTCACCGCGTTCCATAAGGACTACCGGATGAACGATCCGGAGAACACCACGCCCGAGATGCTCCTCCATGCGGCGGACATCGGACACGCTGCAGGCCTGCGCTACGTCTACGCGGGGAATCTTCCCGGTCAGGTGGGCCACCTGGAACACACGCGATGCCACCAGTGTTCCGCGATGCTGATCGAGCGCTACGGCTACTACATCCGGCGCTACCGAATCACTGCGGAGGGTGCGTGCCCCGACTGCGCGACGAAGATCCCGGGCCGCTGGGGCGCGGAGTTCGCGGGACAACTCACGTCAACACCTTTTGTTCCCGGGACGCGGCGGTTGCGGACCTTGTAGGCCGGCTGAAGATCCGACTCGGCGCCTCAGCTCCCCTTCTTCAGATCGAATCCCGTCACCTGCACGTCCAGGTTGTGATTGATCCGTATACCCGCGATCCCATCGGTGGCGACCTGCGCCCGCGGGAGCTCGTGCACCTGGGTGCCGCCGATCAGGAACGACACCTTGTCTCCCTGAACGCGAATTGCCAGTTCGTTGCTCGTCTTGAACCCGGCCTTGGCGACACTCGCGTCTTTCATCGGCGCGGCCGTCGTCCAGTCGACGATTGGCTTGGTGGCGCTCCCGTCCCGGGACTTGATCAGATATTTGCCGTCCTGGCGAATGAGGAAGTACGTGTAGTGCTGAGCCTCTTTGTCGAGATCGCTTCCGCCAATGAACAGCCCGTAGGCTTCGGGATGCGCCGACGGCTTCATCTGAGAGAACGTCGCGGCCACTTCGTAATTGCCGGTGCCTTTGCTATTCGGTTTGTAATAGATCCCGGCGGGACCCGTCGTGAACGTCACCGTGTCCTTCTCTGATTTCACGGCGACCGACTCGAGCTTCGCGGATGGATCGTCCAATCGCGCGTGCCAGCCTTCGGGCAGCTTACCCGTGCCCTTGACCGCGTTGTCCGGATCGTGTTGCATCGGGTGCTGCTGCGCGGCAGGAGAGATCGACAGCGCCATCAGCAGGCCCGCGATGATCGTCACTCGCATGAGTCTTCCTCCTCGGTTGCGCGAGGGCTATTGGGGGAATATCTTCCCCGGATTCAGGATACCGCGCGGGTCAAACGCGTATTTCACGCGCCGCATCAGCGCGATTTCGTCCGGCTCCAGTTCAATCGTCAGAAACTTCGATTTTGCGAATCCGATCCCGTGCTCGCCGCTGATTGAGCCTTCGAGCGCCACAACCCCCTCCAAGAGTACTCGCTCCGCCTCGTGGGCACGGCCGATCTCCTCCTCCACGTCATCGACCATGATGTTGACGTGGATGTTGCCATCTCCCGCGTGGCCGAAGCAGGGGATGCGCAACCGATACTCGGACTTGATGCGCTCGAGGAGCTCGAAGAGCTGCGGAATTCGTCCCTTGGGCACGACGACGTCGTGATTGAACTTGATCGCCGCGACGGTCTTCAATGATGGCGAGAGCTCGCGCCGCACGCGCCAGAGCTCCTCCCGCTCCGCTTCATCCCTCGCGCGCAGCACCTCGGTCGCCCCCGCGCGGCGGCACGCTCGCTCCACGCGAGAGGCCTCCTCTGCAACGGCCTCCGCAAGTCCATCGACTTCGAGGAGGACAAGCGCGCCGGTGCCCTCGGGCGCGAGCGAACGGACACCAAGATAACGTGCCACTGCATCGAGCGAATCCCGGTCGACAAGTTCGATCGCGGCCGGGACGACGCGCTCGCGGATGATCTCCGTGACGGCATTGGCAGCATCTGCCACCGTGCGGAACGTCGCACGCACCGTCGACTGCACGGGCGGCTTCGGCACGAGGCGCAGGATGATCTTCGTGATGATGGCGAGCGTACCTTCCGACCCGACGAGCACGTGGGTGAGATCGTAGCCCACCACGTTCTTGACGACCTTGCCCCCTGTCTCGACAATCTCACCCGTCGGCAGCACCGCTTCGAGGCCAAGCACATACTGTTTCGTCGTTCCGTACTTGAACGCGCGTGGACCTCCCGCGCATTCCGCGACGTTGCCGCCGATAGCCGACCGCTTCAATGACGCGGGGTCGGGTGGATAAAAGAGCCCGACACGCTCCACGGCCGCCTGGAGATCCCCTGTGATCACGTTCGGCTCGACTATCGCGAGGAGATTGACCTCGTCGATCTGCAGGATGCGGTTCATCCGCTCGAGCGACACCACGACGCCACCCTCGAGCGGCACCGCACCACCGCTGTAACCCGTTCCGGCGCCACGCGGGACGAGCGGAACGCCGTGCTGCGCACAGAGGCGAACGATTGCGGCGATCTGATCGGCGCCGTCGGGCATGACCACGACGTCCGCGGGATGCCCGCGTTTCGTCCCGTCGGTGCCGTAGGTCTGCAGGGTGGTCGCGTCGATGCGGACATGATCCGCACCGGCGATGCGCTCGAGGCCGCTGACGAACTCAGGAGGAAGCGCCACCGATTAAATATAACGTCTGCCGCTGAGTCTCGAGCACGGCGTCGGGTTCACGGGCAGCGTCGACGCCGGGTCTACTTAGACCCGGCCTGCAGGTGTGGGTGATTCGTAGATCACGTGCGTGCGGCGCGCGGTTCCGCGACCTTGTTGAGGAGCTCGAAAATGCGGTCGGTCCCCCGCCGCAGTTCCTGTAACGAGGTCGCGTACGACAGGCGCAGGAATCCCGGCGCGTCGAACGCCTCACCCGGCGTGACGGCGACGCGGGCGTCGTTCAACAGCGCCGTCGCAAGGTCGGCCGAGGTGCGGATGCCGTCGGGTGACAGGAACTCTGAGATGTCAGGGAACATGTAGAACGCGCCTGCAGGCCGGGTCAGGCGGATGCGGGGATCCGCCGTGAGCCAGTCGTACAGCTGATCGCGGCGCGTGCGGTATTCGTCGAGCATTTCCGTTACGCACGACTGCGGCCCGCGCAGCGCGGCCTCGGACGCCTTCTGGCTGATCGAACAGACGTTCGACGTCGAGTGGCTCTGAAGCGCGTTCGATGCGTTCACGATCTCCTTCGGCGCGATCGTCCATCCGCACCGCCATCCCGTCATCGCATACGCCTTCGACGCGGACCCGCAGAGGATCGAGCGATCCCGGTTGTGTGCCGCGAGCACGCCGACCAGATTGTGCGGCACCGGATCGTAGATCAGTTTCTCGTAACAGAGGTCCAGCAGGATCCAGATCTCGCGCCGCGCGGCTTCCCTGGCAATTTCCGTGAGATCCTCTTCCGAGATCAACGCGCCGGTCGGGTTCGCCGGCGAATTGATGATGATGCCGCGCGTACGCGGCGTAACCGCGGACAGGAACGTCTCGGCATGCAGGGCGAACCCATCGTCGGCGTGCGCCCGCACGACGACCGGCGTCGCGTCCGCCATCTTGATCTGCTCGATCAGCGTCGGCCAGCCAGGCGCGTGCGTAATCACCTCGTCGCCGGCATCGAAGACGGACATCGCGGCGTTGAACAGCGCCTGCTTGCCGCCTGCCGTCACGATCACTTCAGCGGGCGCATATTCGACCCCGTAGTCGGCGCGGTACCGTTCGACAATCGCCCGCTTGAGATCGTCCGTTCCGGAGTTGGTCGTGTACTTCGTGAAATTCGCGTCGATCGCCTTGTGCGCCGCGGCCGAGATGTGGGGCGGCGTTGGAAAATCCGGTTCCCCCGCGCCGAAGTCGACGATATCGACGCCTTGTGCTTTCAGGCGCAGGGCATCCGCCGTCACCTTCATCGTCGGTGACATGGCAATGCGGCGCGTTCGTGCTGACAGTTTCATGGTGTTCAGGCCCTCAACGTGTGTCGCGCGAGCTTTTTGTCGCGCAACCGATCTTCGACGACGGTGGGCACGAGCCCGGTCACGGAGCCGCCGAGCGCGACGACCTCCTTCACCAGGCGCGAGCTCACGTAGGTATAGGGTTCGGCGGGCATCATGAATACCGTCTCCACGTCTGGATTGAGGCGGCGGTTCATCAGTGCCATCTGCATTTCATATTCGAAGTCGGACACCGCACGCAGGCCGCGGACGAGCACGCTCGCCTGCCGCCTTCGAGCGTAGTCGACCAGCAGCCCGTCGAACGTGTCCACTTCGACGTTGGAGTAGTTCGCGAACACCTTCCGGGCGATGTCCACCCGCTCTGAGACGGTGAAGAGCGGCGCCTTCTCGATGTTCAGCAGGATCGCGACGACAATCTTGTCGAACAGCAGCGACCCGCGCTGGATGATGTCGACGTGTCCGTTGGTGAGCGGATCGAACGAGCCCGGGTAAACGGCGATGACCTCAGCGCCCATCTGCGGCCCCAAAGAAAGACAGCGCGCTGTCGCCGGAGACGACCGTGCGCAGCAACCGCAGCCCGCCGTGTCCGGCAGGCGGCGAATATCGTTTCGCGTGTTCGATCACGAGCCGCGTGGCGGGACCAGTGATGCGCGCCGCCGCGTCCAGCGCGTCCTGCACGGCCCCGTCCGAGTACGGCGGATCGAGCACGACAATCTCGAACCCGCCGGAGGCCCGCGCCACCGCGTCGGCAAATCCCGCGCGGATAATAGCATAGCGCTCGCGCGCCGCCGGCGTGCCCGACAGCACGCGCGCGAGGTTTTCTTCGATCAATCGAACGGCGCGCGGGTCGCGCTCGACGAATGTCACGTGCGCCGCGCCCCGGCTGAGCGCTTCGATCCCGATCGCGCCGGTACCTGCGTACCCGTCGAGTACGCGCGCTCCCCGGACAGATGCGCCGAGCACGTTGAACAGCGTCTCCCGAAGCCGATCCGATGTCGGCCGCAAGCCCTCCCACGTCGGGGTCTTCAACTGGCGGCTCTTGAACTCGCCTGCCACTATCCGCATGGTGAATGGCGGGTCTGAAGACCCGGCCTACCTGTCACCCAATTCCCACCAGCCCGAACCGATGTTCCCAGCTCGTGTTCACAAGCGACGTGAGCGCGGCCGCCTGAGAAGGGTCGTCGAGGGCGGCGACAGCCTCGCGCCTCGCCTCTTCCATCAGCGCGTGATCGCGCAGCAGGTCCCCCACGCGAAGCGTCGGCATCCCCGACTGCCGCGTGCCGAAGAAATCCCCCGGGCCCCGCAACTGCAGGTCGCGCTCCGCGATCTCGAATCCATCAGTCGTTTCCGACAGCGCCTTCAGCCGCGCCTTGCCCTCCTCGGTGATCGAGTATTGATACAGGAGGATGCAGTACGACTTGTGGGCGCCGCGGCCCACACGGCCCCGCAGCTGGTGGAGCTGTGACAGGCCGAACCTTTCGGCATGCTCCACGACCATCACGCTCGCATTCGGCACGTCCACGCCCACTTCCACGACCGTGGTCGACACGAGAATCTGGAACTCGTTGCGCGCGAAGCCGCCCATGATGCGATCCTTCGCGTCCTGCTTCATGCGCCCATGCAGGAGGGCGACGCGGAATTCCGGGAAGATGTCCTGCGCGAGATGGTCCGCCATTTCCGTGGCGGCCTTCAGATCGACTTTCGCCGATTCCTCGACGAGCGGGTAGATGATGTACGCCTGGCGTCCAGCCTCGATCTGCTCGCGCACGAACCGATACACGTCGTCGCGGCGCGCCTCCGGACGGACCGTCGTCGCAATCGGTTGCCGTCCGGGCGGCATCTCGCGCATCGTCGACACGTCGAGATCGCCGTATGTCGTCAACGCGAGCGTGCGCGGAATCGGCGTTGCGGTCATGACGAGCACGTCGGGGTGCAGCCCCTTCGCGCGGAGCGTCGCCCGCTGCAGCACGCCGAAGCGGTGCTGCTCGTCGATGATCGCGAGCCCGAGCTCCCGGAACGCAACGTCCTCCTGCACGAGTGCGTGCGTGCCGATCACCATCTGCATGGAACCGCCGGCGAGCTCCGCGAGGATCTCCCGGCGCTTGCGCGCCGGGGTGCCTCCCGTCAGCAGCGTCAGGCGAAACCGGGATTCCTCGAGCAGCCGGCGGATATTGAAGAAATGCTGTTCCGCAAGAATCTCGGTCGGCGCCATGAAGGCGACCTGCACACCGTTCTCCATGGCGACGAGCGCGGCCATGAGCGCGACGATGGTCTTGCCCGATCCGACATCGCCTTGCAGCAGGCGGTTCATCGGCTGCGGACGCTCCATGTCCTTCACGATTTCACGAATCGTCGTCACCTGATCGTTCGTGAGCTTGAACGGCAGCACCTTCCCGATTGCGCGGCGGATCTCCTCGGTTGCGACGATCGTGTGCTTCTTGCGCTCGGCGTCGGCCCGGCGGCGCCGCTGGACGATGCCGAGCTGAAACAGGAAGAACTCCTCGAAAATGAGACGACGGTGCGCGGGCGACCGGAACGCGTTGAGCTCCGCGACTGAGGCATCGGCCGGCGGAAAGTGAGCGGCCTCGAGCGCGGCACGTCTTTCGATCAGGTGCTGACGACCGCGAACGTCGGGTGGAAGCGGATCGGGAAGTTCCGCCGGCAGCTGCTGCAGGGCATGGTGCACGAGCGTGCGCTGCATCTTGGCGGTCAGCTGCCCTGTCTTCTCGTAGATGGGAACTATGCGGCCGGTATGTATCGTCGAGGGATCCCTGTCAGCCGCCCCTTCGGTTCCTTCGACTGTTCCTTCGAGTCCTTCGTCTCCTTCGATTCCTTCCGTAAGCTCATATTGCGGCCCCTGCATCTGCAGACCGTGCGAAGTGAGCTCGAGCTTCCCGAACAGGATGATGCGCTGGTGCGGATGAAAGATGTCGTTGAGGAAGGGCTGGTTGAACCAGATCGCGCGCAGGCTGCCGGTCCGATCCCGCACGAGCATCTCGAAAATCTTGAAACGGGGGCGGCGGGTCGGGCGGATGCCACAGCTCAGGATCTCTCCCGCGACCGACGCCGCGACACCCGGTTTCAGGGACGCGATGGTCTGGAAATGTCCTCGATCTTCGTACCGGGTTGGAAAGCGGTACAGGAGATCTTCGATCGTCGACAGACCGGCGCGCTGCAGGTCCGCCGCGCGGCTCGGACCGACACCCTTCAGATACTGCAGTGGACCTTGCAGGGGATCCATGTCAATGCTCAATGCTGAAGGCTCGATACGGAATCTTCAAGTTCTCTTCCGGTCAGCAGCGAGCATTGGACAGTGCGGCATATCCATCTGGCGCGTCTGACTTCCGCCGTCAGGTGGAAGTCCGGCCAGCTCTGTCGTTCCAACTAAGCTGGAAGCCACGAGAATTCCAGGGCCACGTCTAACCGACCCGTCGCGGTCACTGCACGATCGTGGCGCTTCCTTGTCCGACCTTGATTTCGCGGATGCTGGCGGGCAGCGGGAAGGGATCGTCCATGTTGATGCCCGCGGGATTCTGCGGCGTCTTCGAGTAATAGCTGAGGAGTTCCTGGAGGAGCCCCTTCGGAATCGTCACCCCCGAGATCTCGGCGCTCTCGAGCTGAAATTTTCCGACCCCATTCTGGGTCGACAGCGTGCCCGTGGCGGTGACGGGCAGGCGTCCGGTCAGATACCCGAGCGGATCGCTCCAGCCCCGCTTCTTCTGCGTGCGGACGGCATCGAGATCGACGATCGCCCGACCGCCGACCCGCCCGTTGCCAAGCGCTGAAAGCGTGGGATCGACGATCCCGACGGGCACGTCCTTCCCGGCGGCGTACTTGAAGTAGGCGTTGACTTCCGCGTCGGTCACCTGTGTCGCACGTGTTCCGTGCGGCGATCGCGGGGCGTTACCCTGCTGCACGATCTGCGCGAGCTTGGTCTGGAAACGCGCGGCATCCTGCTTTGTGAAGGTTGCCTGTGCGGCAACGGATCCCGACACCGAGAGCGCGGCGGCGGCCGCGAGAACGCGAACCATGTTTCGAGTGTGGACCTGCATGAACGTCGAGAAACCCGGCGGGCAACTGGCAGGATCGATTGTAACAGGGTTGAAGGCTCAGATCGGGGTGTCCAGGCGAAGGTTACACGGAAGACCGTTGACTTTCGCTTTTCCTTTGCATATAGTGCGTCCATGCTGCCACTGACGAAACGCCAGCGGGAAATCCTCGATTACCTCAACGATTTCATCCAGCAACACGGATATGCGCCGAGCCTGGAGGAGATCGGACGCCGGTTCGGGCTGTCGTCGCTGGCGACGGTTCACAAGCACCTCACCAATCTTCAGGAGAAGGGCTTCATCAAGCGTGCGTGGAACAGGAGCCGATCGGTCGAGCTCGTGCCGGCTCGGCTCGGCGGCCGCGCCGTCGAGTTGCCGCTCCTCGGCTATGTCGCCGCAGGCGTGCCAATCGAGGCCGTCGTCGGCAGCGAAACGATCGCGGTCCCGGAAGATCTCGTTGGCAAGCGCGACACCTATGTGCTGCGCGTCAAGGGGGACTCGATGATCGACGAGCAGATCCGGGATGGCGACTACGTCATTGTGGAAGACCGGCGAACGGCCGACAACGGCGAAATGGTCATCGCGCTGCTGAATGGGGCCGACGTCACGTTGAAGAAGCTATACCGCGAGCAGGGTCATATCCGGCTGCAGCCGGCAAATCCGGCGATGCAGCCGATTATCGTGCAGTCCGACCAGGTCGAGATTCAGGGCGTTGTCATCGGCGTCATGCGCCGCTATTGATCGCGTTCGAGCCCGGTACGACGGCACTCATGGTGCCCGGAGTGAGAGCCAACTGAGACCCCCAAGTAAGAGAAGATGGGGCATGACCGAACGCAAGCAGATCAACTTCACCATCGTCCCCGAGGACACAGGCGACTCGCCGCGAACCTACGCGAACTTCTGCGCGATCTCGCATACGCCCTTCGATTTCACGCTGTCCTTCTGTGAAGTGCAACCGCTCTCCCAGAAAGACATCGATGCGGCCGAGCAGGAGCACACCATCAAGGCGCCCGTGCGGGTCCGCATTGTGTTGCCCCTGCAGGTCGTGCCGAATTTGATCGCGGCGTTGCAGGAACACGTGCGCGTGTTCACCGAATCAACCGGGACACCGCCGGGATGGGACAAGGGGCCGGTGCACTAAGGTGCACCCAGCGCCTGCGGCCCGGGCGTGAGTGCAGGCGGGCCTTCCGCGCGGTAGCTCACGCGGACGACACGACCGCAGGCGGGCCTGGGGCCGGCGAGCATTGAAGCCCGGCGAGCATGGAAAAATGATTGCGCACGTCGATCTCGGGTCGTTCTTCATTGCGGTTGAGCGGGCTCGCACACCCGCGCTGATCGGACGGGCTGTTGTGATCGGCGGCAGGCCGCAAAGCGGCGGCGTGGTGGCAGCGGCTTCGCGAGAAGCCAGGCGTACAGGCATTCGGCCCGGCATGCTGCTCGCCGAGGCGTCGACCCGCTGTCCTGATGCGGTATTCCTCCGCGGTGCGGTGGACGCCTACCTCGCCGCATCGGCGCGCGTCGATGCGGTGCTTCGACGCGAAAGCGCCGACATCGAGTGGGTTTCGATCGACGAGGCCTACATGGCGCTCCGGGCGGTCGAAGGGCGGGGCCTGCCGCACGCGATCGGTTCCGAGGCGTCGTCTGCCGTCGCGGCAATCGAACGCATACAGACGGCGCTGCAGGGAATGGGCCTCGATGCGGCGTGCGGTCTTGCCCGGTCGAAGGTCGTGGCGCGCATTGCGTCGCAGCTCGCCCGCCCGCGTGGCGTTGTTCACGTGCTCGAAGGCTACGAAGCGCGTTTTCTGGCGCCGCTCAAGATTGAGTTGTTGCCCGGTGTGGACCCCGCGCTCGGCCGGAAGCTTCGCGCGGCCGGCATCCGCCGCCTCGGCCAACTTGCGAAGTTGTCGGAGGCGCAGCTCTCGATCCTCGTCGGCCGCTCCGGCGCCACCCTCGCGCGCCATGCCGGCGGCGTCGATTTCACACGGGTCCGCCGCACCGCTCTTCTTCACGCACCGCTGGAGGATCACGAATTGCCGGAGGCGAGCGCGAATCCGGACGTGCTGCGCGGTGTCGTTCGTGCCCGCTCGGAACACCTCGCACGTCTTCTTCGCGCGCGCGGCGCCTTCGCACGATCGATCACCTTGCGTCTGCGCTACGCGGACGGGCGTGTCGAGTCCCGAACGGCCCCACTGGCGCAGCCCTCAGCACTCGACGAGCCGCTGGCCGCCGTCGCCGGGGAGCTGTTCGCGAAGATGTGCCGCCCCGAACGCCTCGTGCGTGCCGTTGCCGTCACCTGCCCCGTGCTCCTGTCGGCGGGCGGCGATCCCGCCTTGTTTGCTGTCTGAACATCGACGGTCGACCGCTTTGAGCTCCTTCGACACATCGGTCTGGCTGCGACCCTCCGATTGTGAGATCCCCTAAAATATCGGCCATGCACTCGCCGGCCCGCACGCGCGCGATCATGAAGAAGCTCGGGACCCAGCATCCGAATGCCGACACGGAGCTTCACTACAGAAACGCCTACGAACTGCTCGTGGCCACCATTCTCTCCGCGCAGTGCACCGACGAGCGCGTCAATCAGGTCACGCCGGCCTTGTTCAAGCGATATCCCGACGCCCAGGCGCTGGCACAGGCCACGACCCAGGAGCTCGAGCCGCAAATCCAGTCGACCGGCTTCTTCCGCATGAAATCGAAGGCGCTCGTCGGCATGGCGAATGCGGTGCTCGAGCGGCACACGGGAGAGATCCCGGCGCGGATGGAGGACCTGACGGAGCTTCCCGGCGTCGGCCGGAAGACGGCGAACGTTGTCCTCGGGCATGCGCTCGGCGTGCCAGGACTTCCCGTGGATCGTCACGTGCTCCGCGTCTCGAACCGGATTGGTATCGCGGACTCGGATGATCCGGAGGTCGTCGAACAGCAACTGTGCTCCGCGATTCCGGCCAGGCAGTGGACGTTGACGTCGGACACCCTGATCCTGCACGGACGCCGCATCTGCAAACCAAAGCCGCTCTGCGATCAATGCGTCGTCCGCGACGACTGCAACTACTATCAAACCGTGCTCCGTGTCGCCGCGCGGCCCGGCAAGACGGCGGGCGGAGGACGGGAAGTACGTGGCGTGAAGCCCGCAGCCGCACGGCCGAAGGCAGCCGCGCGTCGCGTCAACCCACGGAGAGCCCGGTGACGCGAGAGGCCTTCACCGTTCTGGTCGAAGAGGCGCTTCGTGAGATCCCGCGTCGTTTCCGAAACGCGATGCGCAACGTGGCGATCGTCGTCGAAGACGACCCTTCGGAGGACATTCTCGAGGAGATGGAGATCGACGAAGGGGACACGCTGTACGGTCTCTACCAGGGTACGCCGCTGACTCAGCGCGGCTGGGGTTACGGCAACAATCTGCCGGATCGCATCTCGATCTACAAGAACCCCATTGAAGAGGCGTGCGCGGACGAGGAGGAGATCCGCGGCTGCATCGCCGAGACCGTCATCCACGAATTCGGCCACTATTTCGGAATGAGCGAGGACGAGATCGAAGAGATCGAGGAGAAGTTCTGGCGCGGCGAGTCGATCGAGCAAGCCTGACTGGCCGGCCCCGCGAAACTCCGACCGCGAAGGAGGAGGGGCGGCCGCGGGCGAGAAAGCGCTTCGGGCAGCACTTCCTCGAGCCGGCGTGGGCCGACAAGGTGGTGGACGCGATCGCCCCGCGTCCCGACGATCGTTTTCTTGAAATCGGGCCGGGCTTCGGGATCCTGACGACGCGGCTGGCGCGGAGGGTCCGGGAACTGATCGCTGTTGAAATCGACCGCGATCTGGCCGCCCGGCTTGCGCCTTCCCTTCCGCCGCACGCGCGAATCGTCGTCGCGGACGTGCTGTCGCTCGACCTGACAACGCTGATCGGCGGCGCTCCACTGCGCGTCGCCGGCAACCTTCCGTACAACATTTCTTCCCCGATCCTCTTCAAGTTGATCGAGACCGCACGGCGGACCGACGCGATCCCGGACGCAACCGTCATGCTGCAACTCGAGGTGGCCGAACGGCTCATCGCGCGGGTCGGGACGGCGGATTATGGCGTTCTCACGATCCTCACGCGGCTGCATGCCGACGTCACGCGCGTGCTGACCCTTCCGCCGGGTGCGTTCCGCCCGATGCCGAAGGTCCGCTCGGCAGTTGTGCGCCTCACGTTCCGCCCACCGGCAGTCGACATTGCTGATGGAGCACTGTTCGAACGGCTGGTTCGCACCATATTCACGCAGCGGCGAAAGACGTTGCTGAACGCCCTGCGGCCGTTCGCCGAGGGGCTCGGCGTGTCTCCATCCGACGCGCTGGCCAAAGCGGAGATCGACTCTCGTCGTCGTCCCGAGACCTTGGACCTGCCCGAGCTCGCGCGGCTCGCGAGAACAGTCCCTGAGCTTCCGCCTGAAGGGCGGAAGCTCAGGACTTAGGGCTTATGCCGGCTCATGACTCCGGCCCTGAGCCGCCTTGAGCCCTAAGCCTTGAGCCCTAAGCCCTTGTCCCCGACCTGTGCTATAGTTTTGTCGGTTTTTCGCCCCGATCCATCGTCCCAGCGCTGGTCGGGTGGACACGCTCCCCTAGCGGCGCCCGCCGCAGCGTGTTCGTACATGCTCAGTTCCTTTAACTGGGACTTCGCTCATTGCGCAATGGTCCGGATTCGACAGGTGTGCCCGACACCCCGCCGCTCGAGCTGATCCCCCTCGGGGGGCTCGGTGAGTTCGGCATGAACATGATGGTGGTCGCCTGTGGCGAGACCGCCATCCTGATCGATGCGGGCGTGATGTTTCCCGAGCCGGATCTGCTCGGGGTGGATCTGATCATTCCGGACTTGCGGCAGCTGCAGCAATACCGCATTCAGGCGCTGGTGCTGACGCACGGGCACGAGGATCACATTGGCGCGGTGGCGCACGTCCTCCCGCACGTCGATGGTCCGATTTACGGAACGCCGCTGACCCTCGCGCTCGTCGAGCCGAAACTGGCGGACGAAGAAGACGCGAGATCCCGGCTCTATGCCGTTCGACCGCGCGACCGCGTGAAGGTGGGGAGCTTTTCGATCGAGTTCCTGCGTGTCACGCACAGCATGCCCGATTGCGTGGCGGTCGCCATCACGACGCCCGCCGGGGTCGTGCTGCACACCGGGGACTTCAAGTTCGACCAGACCCCCCTCGACGGCGAGCACGTGGACTTTCATCGATTCGCCCAGCTGGGCGCCGAAGGCGTGCTGGTGCTGCTCGGCGACAGCACGAACATCGACCGGAAGGGGGTCAGCGGCTCCGAGCGCGACGTCATCGATGGATTCGAGGAGATCTTCACGAGCGCCCAGGGACGCATCGTGGTGGCGATGTTCGCGTCGAGTGTGTATCGGATGCAGATCGTGCTGGACCTCGCGTTCCAGTTCGATCGGCGGGTGGCGTTCGTCGGGCGCGGCGTGGTCGAGAACTCGCAGATTGCGGAGCGGCTCGGGTACTTGCGAATTCCGCCAGGCGTTCAGATTCGCGACAGTGACGTCCGCAACTATCCGTCCCAGGATGTCGTCTGTCTCTGCACTGGCTCCCAAGGTGAGCCGCAGGCGGCGCTTCCCCGCATTGCCATTGACGACCATCGTCACGTCAAGCTCGAGCGTGAAGATGTGGTGGTGTTTTCGGCGAGGGAGATCCCGGGCAACGAAAAGGCCATCGGACGGGTGATGAACCACATCGCGCGGCGGGGCGCAGACGTCGTCTACGAGGGCATCAAGCACGTGCACGTGTCCGGCCATGGCTCGGAGGAAGAGCTCAAGCTCATGCTGTCGCTGGTACGTCCCAAGTACTTCGTGCCGATACATGGAGAGTACCGCCAGCTCGCCCGCCACGCGCGGGTGGCGGCCCGGGTGTGTCCCGACACCAAGGTGGTGCTGGCGGAGAATGGCGACGTGATCCGGGTGGATCAGGCCGGTGCCCGGGTGGCCGACAAAGTCCCGGCGGGCCGGATTCTGATCGACGGGACGCGGAGCGGCGAGGTAGGGGACGAAGTGTTGCGCGACCGCCGCCATCTCGCGGGTGACGGCCTCGTCGTGCCGGTCGTCGCGATCAGCCGGCAGTCGGGCCTGCTCGAGGAGACGCCGGATGTCATTACGCGTGGGTTCGTGCTCGACACGCGGACGGAGAGCTTGCTCAAGGAAGTGCCGGCGCTGGTCGCAGCGGCGATCGACAGCGCCAGTGTCGAAGAACGGACCGATCCAGGGTTGATCAAGGAGAAGATTCGAGTGGACCTCCAGCGGTTCTTCCGCAAACGTTCGGGTCTCCGGCCGCTCGTGCTGCCGGTCGTGATGGAGATCTGACGTGGCCTCGAGAACCGTGTCGAGGCGCGTCAGCGAGTTCGCGGGGGTGGCGCTCTTTGCCGCCGCGCTGATCTGGTTGATTGCGCTGGCCAGCTATAGTCCTTCCGATCCTGTCTGGTTCTTCAACACGGGCGCCGCGCATGTGCCCACGAACTTCGCCGGGCGCGTGGGGGCGTTTCTCGCCGAGTTGTCGTTCCAGATCCTCGGCTACGCCGGTTATCTGGGTCCCCTGGTGCTCGTCGTGATTGGCTGGCATTACTTCTGGTGCCGGTCCGTCGACGCCGCGTACACGAAGCTGACCGGAGCGGCCCTGCTGTTCGGGTGCGTCTCTTCCTTCCTGTCACTCGCGTTCGGCACGCTCGACGTCGCGGGCAAGGAATTCCGCGCCGGCGGCTATCTCGGCGACCGCCTCGCCGCTCTCCTCGCCGACTATCTCAATCGCACCGGGTCGATCATCCTGATCCTGACGCTGCTCTTCCTGGCGATCATCCTCTCGACGCAGTTTTCCTTCGGCCGCCTGTTTGCCGTGTTCGGCCACATCGCGCACGATCGCTGGGTCGCGTTGATGGCAGGTCTCCAGGCGCGCCGCGAGGAGCAGCGTCGCGAGAAGCAACGCCAGGAGGTGATGAAGAAGCATCTCGGGAAGGAGTCGAAGGATCCGAAGGAGTCCCAGGAGCCCGACTATTCAAGGGAACTCGTCAGGCCCAAGGTGACTCCATCGACCGGCGTGGCTCCTTCGAGAGTTCCTTCGATTCCTCCGGCTCCTTCGAGTCCTTCCCCCTCGAGTGCCCGCTCGACTCCTGCCCGATTGGTCGAAGCTGCCACCGCGGCATTGAAGGCGGCGTCTTCGAAGCCGACGCCTCCCCCGCCGATCAAGCGGCCTGCGCCGGTGACGGCGGCTCCGACCTTACCGCTCTCCGAACCGGAGAAGGTACCGGCGGAACGGCGGAAGGGAACATTCACGCTGCCGCCCAATGCCCTGCTCGATGCGGCGCGCGGCGAACGCAAGATTGACGAGCGCGAGCTGATGGACGGCGCGCGGCTGCTGGAAGACAAGTGCCGCGAGTTCTCGGTCGAAGGCACCGTGGTCCAGATTCACCCTGGTCCCGTCGTCACCACCTACGAATTCAAGCCGGATGCGGGCGTGAAGTACAGCAAGATCACCGGCCTTGCTGACGACCTCTGTCTCGCCATGCAGGCCGAATCGGTGATCATCGATCGCATCCCCGGGAAGTCGACCGTCGGGATCCAGATTCCGAATCCCAATCGCGAGCAGATCTCACTGCGCGAGCTGCTCGAGTCGGACGCGTACCGCCGCTCCTCGTCAAAGCTGACGCTCGCGATGGGCAAGACGATCCACGGCGAACCATTCGTCAGCGACCTGGCGACCATGCCGCACCTGCTGATTGCCGGGTCCACGGGCGCGGGCAAATCGGTCAGCGTCAACGCGATGATTACCAGCATCCTCATGCGCGCGACGCCCGACGACGTACGGTTCATCATGGTCGACCCGAAGCGCCTCGAGCTCGGGATGTACGAGGACATTCCCCACCTGCTGACGCCGGTCGTCATGGATCCGAAGCTCGCAGCCAACGCGCTGCGGTGGGCGGTTCGCGAAATGGAGGAGCGGTACAAGACGCTCGCGGCGTTTGGCGTGCGGAACATCGAGCAGTACAACCGCAACGTGCGCGCAATGCAGGAGGAGAAGAAGGGAGAGGTCGTCACCGACGACAAGGGCAACGAGCTCAAGCCGCTCCCCTTCATCGTCGTCCTGATCGACGAACTGGCGGACCTCATGATGGTGGCCGGCAACGAGGTCGAGGAGTCGATCGCCCGGCTTGCGCAGATGGCGCGCGCGATCGGGATCCACCTGGTGCTCGCGACGCAGCGCCCGTCGGTCGACGTCATCACCGGCCTGATCAAGGCGAATCTCCCGGCGCGCATCTCGTTCCGCGTGTCGTCGAAAATCGACTCCCGCACGATCCTCGACGGGAACGGCGCCGAACAACTCCTCGGTCGCGGCGACATGCTCTACCTGCCGCCCGCCTCGTCACGTTTCGTGCGGCTGCACGGCCCCTACATTTCGGAGCAGGAGTCGGCACGCCTTGCGAGCTTCCTGCGCAAACAGGGGAAGCCGACCTACGACAACACCATCACCGCCGAAGAGAAGGGCGCCCAGGAGGCGGTCGCATTCGAGAAGGACGAGCTGTACGACGAGGCCGCGCGAATCGTGGTCGCGAGCGGCCAGGCGTCGATCTCGTACTTGCAGCGGCGCCTTCGCATCGGGTTCAGCCGCGCGGCGCGGCTGGTCGACATGATGGAGATGGACGGGCTCGTCTCGGCGGCTGCCGGCGGCAAGCCGCGCGAGGTGCTCGTCAAAAAGGATTACTTCGACGAAGTGGATGCGCAGCTTCGATAGGTTCTCCCCATGACACAGCGACTGCTCCCCTCGCTAATGGCCATGTTGCTGCTCCTGCCCGCACACGCACGCGCGTCCGATGCGGCGCGCACGGCGTACACCCGCACGCTTGGGCAGGAGCGCGTCGTCCGCGACGCCAGCGACCACGCGACCGCCGCGTCGATCCGGCGTGTCATTCACGCGTACGAAAAGATCGTCCAGCGGTATCCGGCAAGCGGCTACGCCGACAATGCGCTGTGGCAGGCGGCAAATCTTGCGCTGCTGGCGTTCGATCGCTCCGGCGACGACGCGGATCGTAAGGAGGCGACGCGGCTGTTGAAAATGCTGGCGAACGGGTATTCCTCCAGCAGCCTCGTTCCGCAGGCTGCAACCACACTGCAGGAAATTGAGAACAGCAGCGCGGCCGGTACTGCCCGCGTGAAGGCGGAAGCCACGAAAGCCGAGAGGGCTGAACCACCAGCACTGCCGACCCCGGAGCTGACGCGGGCTGACAAGGCCGACGCGACACGTCCCGACAGGAGCGGCTCGACACCGGCGTCGAACGATACCGTGATTCTGAAAAACATCCATCGTTCGCTCCTGCCTGATGGTGTGCGCGTGACGATCGATCTCGATGCCGAGGTCCCGTTCCACCAGGAGGAGCTCGAGCGCCCCAAGCGCGTCTTCTTCGATCTCAAGGGAGTACGCGCCGTGGCCGGGCTTCAGGACACGACGTTGAAGTTCGACGACGATGTCGTCCGCGAGATTCGCCTGGGACGTCATCCGCAGGCCACGACGCGCGTGGTTCTCGATCTCTCGGGTGTCGATGCGTACAGCGTCTACTCGCTCTACAACCCGTATCGGCTCGTGATTGATTTCCGAAGGACCGGCGTGGCCAAGCCGGCGGTCGTTGCGTCACCGCCGCCGCTCGTGGCCTCGCTGCCGGCGCCGCAGCCCCCGGCCGCGAGGCTTGAAATCGGGACGCCGGTGCCGGCCCCTGTCCCTGCAGTCAACAGGCCGCCGTTGCCGTCGACCGAGCGGACTCCGCCGTCGCTGCCGCCGGCCGCGCCCGCCGCGAACTCGGATGGCAAGTTCTCGATCTCGCGGCAGCTGGGACTGAGCGTCTCGCGCATTGTCATCGACGCCGGTCACGGTGGCCACGATCCCGGCGCGCAGGCGCAGGGCATCAACGAGGCGGAACTGACGCTGGATGTCGCGCTGCGCCTGCAGAAGCTGCTGGTGAAACAGCCTGGCGTCGAGGTCGTCATGACACGAGACACCGACGTCTTCATTCCCCTGCAGGAACGCACCGCGATCGCCAACCGCGAAGCGGCGGACCTGTTTCTCTCGATCCACGCGAACGCGAGCCCCAACCCCAGGGCTCGCGGCATCGAAAGCTATTTCCTGAACTTCGCGACGAACCCGGAAGCCGAGGCGGTGGCCGCGCGCGAGAACTCCGGTTCGGGTCAGACGATGCACGCGCTGCCGGACATCGTGAAGGCGATCGCGCTCAACAACAAGATCAACGAGTCGCGCGACTTCGCGGACCTCGTGCAGAAGTCGATGATCGCGCGGCTGAAGACGCGCAACAAGCAGCTGCGCGATCTCGGCGTGAAGCAGGCACCGTTCGTCGTGCTGATCGGCGCCAGCATGCCCAGCGTGCTGGCGGAGATCTCCTTCGTCACGAACAGGCAGGAAGGGACGCTGCTCAAGACGGGGGCGTACCGTCAGCAGATCGCGCAGGCGCTGTTCGACGCCGTCACTAATTATCAGCAGGGGCTGAGGCGAATGCGCGTGATTGCGTCGAAGAGAGCGACGGAACAGTAGGCGCCCACTGGCTACCCCGTAGCTTCCGCCTTTAGGCGGAAGAGTCAGTGTCGGAGCGGAAGTGCAGTGGCGTTCAATCGATCTTCCGGCTAGAGCCGGAAGCCACGAGGTTGGTTGTCGGAAGCGTTAGAATAGCCGATATGCTCTTTCAGCCCGAACCGATGATCGTCCGGGTGGTCGAGCAGCCAGTGCAGGGCACGTCGATGGCCGACGTGATTGTCGGCGCAATCGGGCTCACGGGCTTTCTGCTGGTCACCGCTGCGCTGCTCGGTCTGGTGCTTGGCGGGATTCTGATTGCCGTCAAGAAGCTGCGCGCGCGGTACGGTGTGGAAAGAGAGCTCGATGCAGACGCGCTGCGTGTCACGCCGCACTCATTGTCATGAAGGAGCCAGCTGGAGTTATGAGCTAGATCGACACTGACAACAATCGCTCCAGCTCACAGCTCCTAGCTCCTGCCATCCTTCCTACGCTTTCAACGCGAACGCGAGCTCCGTGAGCGCGCGGACCGCGACACCGGTCGCGCCTTTCGGCTGATAGGGTTTCGTTTCATCGGCCCACGCGACGCCGGCAATGTCGAAATGCGCCCACGGCAGCCCGCCGGTGAACTCCTTCAGGAACATGGCGGCCGTGCAGGCGCCGGCGGGACGTCCGCCCGAGTTCAT
>Ga0136846_1219012_pt1 | contig 22489 bp, 16 predicted proteins | sample HopSoiMetagenom2_FD_96841 | JGI IMG/M metagenome (GOLD analysis project Ga0136846, IMG submission 96841) | Grasslands soil microbial communities from Hopland, California, USA - 2 Assembly 2016 (version 4) | ecosystem: Environmental > Terrestrial > Soil > Grasslands | place: USA: Hopland... | reverse complement strand
GTCGACTTGAGGGCGAATATCGGTTTACCGGAAGCGAAGACCGCCGCCGTCTGCTCGCGCATCAGGTAGCCGAGGAAGCCGTCGGGGAACATGCCTTCCATGTTGGGCCCGACCTCTACACGCATGCGTTGGCGGACGAGGTCGTACACGAACAGCATGCTGCGCCGGTTCACATCGCCTCCGAGGCCCAGCTCTCTTGCTTTCCTGACCGTAAATGCCTCGAGGTCCTCAGGCGCCCTCGCGGTGAACATGAACCGAATATCCACACCGGATTCGTCGTTGATGCCGTCGAGGTAGCCAGCAAGGCCGCTCGCGTTGGAGGGCTCGAGGAATCCGGCTTCGTCCATGACGCGCTGAATCGGTTCGGACGCCGCAGGCGTTGCGTGGAAGGCCGGACCGCGATGAGCCGTCTTCCCGGCGGGCGTTGCCTGGTTAGCGGAGGCGGCTAAATGCCGGCCGTATCCTGCGCCGAGGAAGATGGCGAGGCCGAACATGAGAAATCCTGTCTCCTTGGAGACCTGGAAAGATCCTGGCATCCTGAAAAGACGACTGAGACGGGAAGAGCTTTCTCATTCGGTGCAGATGATATGAAATCGACATCGAGGTGATAGAAAAACGACATCGTCGTCGACCTCTCCCGAGGCAGTGCGCGGAATTCTTCTTGAGACTTATTCGAGCCGACCCGAGCAGTACGTGCAGCGAACCCTCGCCCGCGGACCCCATGTTTCCGGACGGGATAAAGTTTGCAGTGTGGCTAAGGGCCTTTCGCCTGGGGCTCCGATGAAAGCAGCTGTCTGCCTCGCCCTCGTCACCCTTCTGGCCGCCTGTCGAGCCGACCAGGTCGGACCCACCACACCGCCCGATGTCAGAACGGTCGTTGCTCGTGCCGATGCGGACGCAGGTCCTCCTTCGGAATATCCGTTCGGTCCTGACACCTATCGTTACAGCGGTCCGTTCGCCGGCGCGCCGGTTCCTCCGCTCGTCTGCGACCCCGCGCGAACTGGAGCCGCCGAGTACAACGGGTATCTCGTCAGCACTGTCGACGGGACCAGCCTCGACGCGCGGGTTCAACTTCCCGCTGGGGCGGGACCGTTTCCTCTCGTCGCGCTGATTCACGGCTACGCCGGGAGCAAGTCGGGGTCGGGCGACATTGCGGCGATGCTGCTCGAGGATGGATTCGCGGTGCTTCGGTATTCCACCCGAGGATTCGGGGATTCGTGGGGCCAGGTCAACCTCGCCGATCTGAATCTCGAGATCGCCGATTTGCGCAGCATGATCGGGCGCGTCGTCGACGATCCAAACTGCGCGATCAACCCGGCCAAGGTGGCCATCACCGGTGCTTCATATGGTGGTGGACATTCGTGGCTTTCGCTGGTGCAGCCACAATTCACCAGCCCGCTGGGAACGAACATCACCATCGCCGCCGTCGCCCCGATCGCGCCATGGACCGATCTCTTTTATTCGCTCGTCCCAAACGGTCGCGAGAACGAGTCGATCAACGGCTTTGGCGGAATGAAGCTGAGTTTCGTCAACGGACTGTATGCCTCGGGAATTCGAAGAAACCCGGATCGGCCGTATCCAAATTATCCGGACTACTTCATCGCCTGGCACGCGTGGCTGAACGCGACGGAGCCAAGCGATGTCGACCCGATCTGGCTGCAGATCAGGGATGGTGTCGCCGGCTATCGCTCGATCTACTGGCAGCAACAGTTCTGGAACAACACGGTTCACAATCGCGTCCCGGTCTTCCAGGTACAGGGCTATACCGACGACTTGTTCCCGCTGCCTGAAGCGAAGAGGATGCTGCTCGCCATCAACAGCGTAGCGCCAGGATATCCGATCACGTCGTACTTTGGCGACATCGGTCACCCGCGGGCGAGCAACAAGCCGGAAGAGATGGACTACGTGCTCGGCCTGATCCGGCCGTGGCTCAGATCGATTCTGATCAACAACACGGTCCCTGCGTCGAAGATTTACGCGGCACGGACGACGCGAAGGAGCGAGCCGTTCTCAGGTGACGTGCTGACCGTCGACGACTGGAGTCAGCTATCGAGCAGGACGGTATCGAAGAATTTTGACGGCCCGCCGCGTCCGCTCGTAAATCCAGCGACGTTCGCGTACAGCGGAGCGACGTGGGATCCGTTCGTGATGGAAGGTGCCGAAATGTTGAAGCCGTACGCGGAGGCGCCGCCAGCGCCGGTGATCGTGCCGACCAGCTACGCGAGCTTCTACGCTTCGCCTTCGGATTTCGGCGAGACGACGCTGCTAATCTCGGGTAAACCGACGGTGACGATCGACGGCTTCGTGGTCGGCCACCGTGTCCAGCTCGATGTGCGGCTCATCGACGAGAGCACGCCCGGCTCCGATTACATGATCACTCGCGGGACATACACGCTCGTCACCGGCCGCCCCGGCCAGCGCACTCACCAAAAGATCGAGATACCGACTTACGGTAACCGCTGGCGCGTGGAGGCAGGACACCGAATTCGTCTCGAGATATCGAACGTGGATGCGCCCTATATCACACCGAGCCGGGAGCCGTCAACGACCACGATCACAGGAGTAACGCTGCAGCTTCCGTTGCAGTAACGCCGGTCATCCGTAAATGCGTGCTGCCGCTCTCGCAAGCGGCGTGCGTCAGGGAAAGCTGATAACGAACACGTCTTCGCCAGGCGCCGGCGACCGCTGCGCTGGATTGCCGCCGTTTCCACCAATCAGCCCCATTGTGAGCCGTACTGATTTCGGTGCCGCCGGTTGAGCGATGTCGAATGCAAAGGTCACGGGGCCAAGCAGGTAATTGAAAGGCTCAATGCGGTTGGCATCGGGCCGAAAGGTTTGCAGACGCATTGCGTCACAGGCCGCATCAGCGAGGCAGCGCTCGTCATAAATCCCGGTGTACCCGCCCCAAATCACCGGGATCGAGGTAGTCCCGATTTTCACCGGACCGACTTCGGTGTAACCGTCGAACCCCACGTCCACGCCGGCCGACGGCGTCCAAAGCTTCGTCTCGTCTATGCCGTAGCGGTCGGTAATCTGGACGTTGGTGACGTTGTTCTGATTGCCCGCCAGGGCAGTGAGCTCGACCTTCCTGATCAATGCATTGCGCCGTGCCGGATTGGGATCGTCATACGAATGGCTCCATACCTTGAGCGTGACGTGGAATTTTTTCCCTGGAATCGGATCGCAGGTGAGACTCGCAGACGCGAAGGCGTTTTTGACAGGCATGGATCCCCCGTGAGTAGATCACCGCTCAGGCCACCGGAATGTCAACTATGCTAACTGTGATGGTCCCTTTCGGCGAGTTAGCGCGTGGTGCAGTTACACCAAAGGAAGGGTGGCCTACGTTCGAATCGCACTCATTCGCTAGCTGACCTTCTCCCCTGGCTGGCGAACCAGGGATGCGTTGGGGCACGATCACTGGTCATAAATAATGTCGACCGGGATCGCCTTGGCCCCCAGCCGATCCAGATCCCCCTTCAACAGCGGCCCGATCGTTCCGAACTCGGCGTTGAGCCGGCCGGCATCCTCGTAATCCCCGTTACCCTGGATGCGAATGATCCGCGCCGAGAGTGAATCGGCGGCGTCGTGCATCTTCGCCATGTCGACGCGGTACTTTCCGCTCGACTCCCTGGTGAAGGCGCCCATCTTCTGCAGGAAGTTGAAGGCGACGACGTTGGCGCGGCCGTGCGAATCGGTCGCGCCGAAGCGCACCGAGCGGAACATGCTGGCGAGAAGTGTGACGTAATTGTCCTCGATGTTGGGACTCGCCGACTGACCCTGCGCGTTCAGCGCGCGGATCATGTACATCGCCAGGATGTCGGCCTTCCCTTCCTCGAGCGCCGAGTAGCGCTCCTTGAGCGCGGTGCGGACGAGACCCTTCCCGTTGATGGTGTTCTTGATGCCCAGTCCGTGCGAGACCTCGTGGAACATCACATTGCCGAAGAATGCGTCGAAGGTGACGTTGTGCAGCTGGTCCGACACGATCAGCTCCTGCACGATCGGCATCAGGATGCGATCGAACTTGGCGCGCACCGCGTTCTTGAGCTGGATGCGACGCGCGCCTTTCTTGAGCTGGACTTCTTCGTCGTTGGGAAGATTGATGGCGATGGTCTTGGCACCGGTGTTGGCCTGGCCGGAGACGAAGATGACATCGTACGCATTCAGATCGGACGCGCCGCCCGGCGTCTCGCGCTTGTACTCCTCGGCGACGGGAATCCCGCGTTGCAGGCCCGGCAGGAGTGACGCGTACTTGGCAAGGCGCTGGCTCCAATCACGATCCTTGATGAGGACGACACCTTCGTGCGCCGCCTTGTAGCCGAACAGCGCGTCCTCGTAGGTCTCGATCGGGCCGATGACGATGTCGAGGGTGTTGTTCTTCATGTCCATCCACGCGAAATCGCTCGGCTGATAGTTGTCGGTGAGCAGGGCGTCCGCGCGCAGAGTCAGATAATTCTTTAGTCCTGGATCTTCGGAGAGTGCGGCCGCCTGTCGAAGCTTCGCTGCGGCACGCTCGTGGTGCGCGCGAAAGAATTCGTGAAACGGAATCGCGTAAAGTTTCCCCGCCCTGTTGCGGCGGACCATGGTGTAGAGGCCTTTGAGCGAATCAGCTCTGGCTCCGCCAGCGGCGACCGCGGCCTCGAACTCCGCCTTGGTCATGTCGGGCGGATAGTAGTTGGCGCCCTCAGGCTTGGGGCCGACGCCGAAAATAAACGGCGCGTTGTCATCGAGCCGGTCCCACGGGCCAAAGTTGATCTCGGCGAGCGTGCGGACTGCAGAATCCCTGATACTGAGAATGTCATTTCGATTGCCGTGCGATTCGATCCAGAAAATCGGATCCATCTCCCGCGCGGCATCGATGAGGAGCGGCAGCATCTGCAGCTCCGTTGGGCTCAGCTTCGATTCGTCCGGATCGAGCTTTACGGTTGTGTAACGTGCCAGGCGGGCAGGAACGGTCGACGGAGTAAACTCGGTCGCGATGGGCATGGTGTTACTCACCACGACTGTCGGACCAGCAGCAGCTGGAGTCGAGGTCTGCGTCGCGCAACCTTGAATCAATGAAATGGCGAGGAGGGCGGACGCGAGTCTGGGGAGGGTCATCGAGGGTTGGCTGGAGTGGCTTTGGATCTAACATAACTGCAACGGAATAGGTGCGAGCAGTCAGTCACGATCCTGCATCTCGGCGATATAAAATCGACATGACTCGGCGTTGCTCCCCCGATTCGCGATTCGTCTTACTACATGCGGGTTGCAATGGTGTTTTCTTGCGCGGTGTTCGCCGCGATCGCATCCACCAGCAGCGCTCAGGTCGGTCGCACGCCGGGTGCTCCGCCATGGACTGACACTACCGGCGAATCGCCGATCTACCCGGTCGGCGAGGCGATCCCTGTCTATCGCGCCGTTCTCGATCTGCTCTATCTCGACGGCGATCGGCGTCCGCCCGTCATCGTCATGTGGGATACAGCCGAGCGACGTTTCGGTGGCGGCCCGTGCCCCATCGCCAAATGTCCCGGACCGAAGTGGTCTCACAAATCGAAGATCGATACCTCGACCATCCTCGCTTTTGCGCGACTGAGTCCCAAGCGGCCCGGCATCCGCGACTTCGGGTATCCGATTCCGCTGGTGTTCATCTCAAACGACGACGTGCATCGCATGACCGCCGACGGCAACGAGATTCTGGCCGAGCATCCGCGCCAGGACTATCAGAGCCCGATCGCCGGATTCTGGGCCGAGCTCGATCGGAAGTATCACGGCGCGTGGGGGGTGAGTGTGATGAGCAAGGTCGGCCTCAATAAGGGGCAGACTCAGGCACTCGTTCAGATCTATCAGTGGTGCGGCATTGCCTGCCGCAGCAATGAGATTCTCTTTCTGAAAAAGACGGCCGGACGCTGGCGTGTCGTTGAGCGCATACCCAGCGACATCAACATTGATCAGCCGTCGGGAATTTTGCGATACGTTGGACCGAGCGGCACCACCGCCAGCGAATCGGAAATTCTCGTTCCCGACAGCAAGACCGGCGCTCCGCCCGAAGCGACCGCACGTGCGGCAGTGTATCGCGCGGTGCTGGACAGCCTTTATTTCTTTCAGGGCGAGCGCCCGAAGACCGTCGTCTGGACCGACTACTTCTTGCCTGCGTTCGATTCGCTGCCGCGCCGGCCGGGGATCGATCGCTCACTCGCCCGCAAGTTCAATTTCCTGCGCACAATTCGCGCGCCTCTCGATACCAGGCCGAGCTATCGCGTTCCCCTCTTCACGCTGCCGATGGACTCAGTGGCTGGTCTGAAGGTGAGGGGAGTCGCGCTCGACTCGGTCGCGCACACCGGCAAGCCTCTCGACCTCGGGTTGAGCAAGCGCTATCCCGGCGCGTGGGGCATGGTGTCGATGAGTCGAGTAGCGTTCAACACTGCTCGCAGCACCGCGCTCGTCTACTCATTCCACTTTTGCGGCGAGCACTGCTACAACAAGGATACCTGGCTGCTCAAACGCATCGGGCGACGCTGGACAATCGTAGACCGGATTCCGTCACTCGGCGAGAGCGATCTGCAGGTCGAGCCGCTGCGTTATCTGGGACTCGACGCCAATCCGAACGCATATCGTCCGCGCCGTGTACAGGGTGTCGTCACCGACTATACGACGGGCAAGCCGCTTTCATTCCTCGACATCAACATCAAGCGCGTACTCTATTCCGGCGCCGAGGTCTCCGACCCGCCGATTCGCACCGACGCTGCCGGGCACTACATGCTCAACAACCTGCCGCTCGGCGCAACGCTGACGATGCTCGTGCCGTGCACCGGCCAGCCGCACGCAGCGCAGATTCAGGGGATTGGTGTGATGCCGGGTATGGACACGACCATCAACTTCCCCGTCGACTTTACGGTCTGCGATACGACGGTCGTGGCGAAGTCTGAACCTCCGCCACCTCTGAACCTCGTCTCAGGCGGCCAGGCGTTCATCAGCAACGATTCGGCGCGCTTCGTCTTTCCGCAGCAACCCACTCAGGCATATGAGTGGGACGTGCCGCTGAAGGGCGCGTACCCGGGAGGCGCGGAGTACATGTGGGGAGTGCAATGGGAGATCGCTGACAGCGCGGCAGGCGAATCGCCGTATTTACTGTGGCTGATCAAACGCTGGAAAGCGGGCGGACCACGCAACGGACCGCTCAAGCAGTTAATAGCCGGTGTGCATCTCGAACCGATGGTCGAGTGCACGACGTGCGACGGTGTGGTCTTCGAGGCTCCGGGCACCGACCACTCCAGGGTGTTCGCAACCGTCGAGAAGGGTCAGTTGATTTTCATTATTCGTGGCGCGGACGCCGTGAGCCGCATCTTCCCGAAGATTCCGACGACGGTGACTTTCTCCCAGACTGTCAGGCAGACGCCTCTGCCTGAGTACGGACCGGGCGATGTCAGCTCTTCACAAAGAGTGCTGGTGAATTGTCGCAACTCCGATGAGACGCCAGAAGCCAGACATCGCTGCGACGTGAACCACTAGCTCGCGGGTTTGAGCTCGATCCCGGCCGGGCCGAGGTCGTAGCGCCGCTGATGCATGTACATGACGTAGTCCTGGAATCCCGGCTTGCGGACGCGAACCATCACGTGCGGAAATCTGACGCCATTGAAGGAGAAATATCCGCCGGGTGATGTAACGGCGCGCTGCACAACAGAATCGGGGGCGTCACCGTTCATCAGCAAAACCTCGGCGTCTGGCACTCCGCGTTGGTTCGGGCCCGTCACTGTTCCGCCGACCGTTCTCGGCTGATTCGCGGGAGGCTGCATGATGACTGCCATTGAATCGGTGCGCGCTATCGGGCCAGCGGAACTGCCACGCGAATCGAGGTTGATAATTCGAAAAGGCCCGTCATTCCACGAATGCGTGACGATCGATTTGCCGTCTGGCAGAAACCACGCGTGCCAGACTGGGCCAGGATATTTCTGAAAGCTTCTGATCGGTGCGCCCGTTTTGGTATCCCAGAGGTAGAGACCGTTCATGCCGCCGGAGGTGGCGACGATTTTTCCGTCTGGACTGAAAGCGATTGCGCCGTCGCCGCCGAAGGATGTCGGGACGTCCAGCGCTGGTCCGCGCGTTTTGTCCGTGACTGACCACAGAAACAAGGAGTCGCCCCACGCATTGAACGCGATCCACTTTCCATCGGGGCTGCGTGTCGCGTATTGCGAATTTCTCGCGCCCGTTTTCGCCGACCACTGCGGCGGCGCGCCCGGCTCGCGATAACTGGTGATGTTTCCATTCTCGTCGGCGACGAGCAGGCTGCCGTCGTCGGCAAAGAATGTACGGGTGAGACCGGCCATCCGACGATTCAGCTCGGTCACCGGCTTTCGGGTCTTAAGCGACCAGATTCTCGTCACCCAGCCACTCGTCGCCGCCAGCAAAGTCCCGCTCTTGTTGAGAGAGAGTTGTCTCATCGCCACCATCGCGCTGCGCCCGACGTCGTTATACCCCGGGATGCTGTCGGTTCGGCTAAGGGTGTAAAGCAATTTTCCTGTGAGGGATCTCCAGACGCGGATCTTTCCGTCGCTATTACCGACGAAGAGCAGCTGGCCATCGGCGGAAAAAGCCATCGGAGTTTTGGGGATAACAGCCTGATCGACCTTCTTCGTCGACGCGAAGTTCTTTACCATGCGACCGCGATCGACTCGCCAGATGCCAATCCTCCCATCGCCGTTCATCACGGCGGCCAGCCTGCCGTCGGCGCTGAAAGTAGCGCCGCGTAGTTGCGAGCTTATCGGCAGCGCGGACCACGGCTGCGGCACATCTTCGTAGGTCGGGCACGCCTGCGGCGTTTCTTTGACCTCGAGCACTGTATCGACGGTTAGCTGGTGCGTCTGGAATCCGCGATTGTATCGTCCCGCCGAGTCGAGCGTACCGCGCACGCGAATGAAGTGGGTGAGCGGAGGATAACCACGGATCACCGTCTGGCGTCCAATGAAAATTGCCTGCCGCGGATCATTGAACTTGAGCGCCCATCCATCACCGACACCGGGCACGCCGCACGGCACAAAGTGATCTTCGTCCGTCGTTACTGTGTAAAGACCCTCATACTCTTCAACGACGCGCGTTGAATTGGTGGGCGTGGAGCTCGAATCGAAGCCGAGGAGGGCGCAGACGGAGGCGCCGAGGAGAAAAAGGGAACGCATACCATAAGACTGGAATAATCGGAGGGATGTCACACGTCACACGGAATTTTCCCCGCCTCCCGCCTATCGCTGCCTCCATTCCACCAGCGGCGCATCCAGAATCGCGGCCTGCACGGCCTCGCCAACATCTCTTCGCAGCGCTTCATGCCTCAGATTCGCGCGCGTCGGGTTCACTCGATTGGTCAGCAGCACCGCGAACACTCCCCGTTCCGGATCAATCCAGATGCTGGTGCCGGTAAATCCCGTATGCCCGAACGACCGCGGCGAAAAATATCTTCCCGCGCTCGAGTGCTCGCTCGGCGTGTCCCAGCCGAGCGCGCGGCTGGAGTGGCTCGATTGCCTCGCGGTCCAGCGCGCGACTGTAGTTGCCTGAATGAGGCGGACGCCGCCGTACTCTCCGCCATTCAATAACATCTGCGAGAACACGGCGACGTCGCGCACCGACGAAAACAGTCCCGCATGTCCCGCGACCCCGCCAAGGGCGCACGCGTTCTCGTCGTGGACGATGCCGTGCACCTTCACGTGTCGATAGGCGGTGTCCATCTCAGTCACCGCGATTCGAGCGAGCAGTGGATGGTCGGGACGAAAAGCGGGGGTACAGTCGCTGTCGGGCGGCGTCGTTCCTGACGACAGCGGATTGAATCCGGTGTCGCGCATGTGCAGCGGCTGCCACACGCGAGTCGCCACGAACTGGTCCAGCGTCATGCCGGTGATTCGCTCGATGATGAGACCGGCAAGCACGAAATCCCAATCGCTGTAGATGACGCTGTCGCCGGGATTGTAGGCGAGGGGTCGGGCGTTGATCTGCGCCAGGTAGTCGGCGCGTCCGCGGTGCTCGCGCCACAGCGCAGCGAATGCCTCGAAGCCGCCGCTGTGCGTCAGGATCATTCGCACCGTTATCCGCGCCTTCGCCGAGTCGGTGAGCTCGGGCAGATAGGAGTGAACCGGTGCGTCGAGGTTGAGCCGGCCCTCGTCCTCGAGGATCATCGCCGCCGTCGTCGTGGCCACGACTTTGGTGAGTGATGCCATGTCGAACAGCGTCGAGTCGGTGACTGCCGGCGCGTCGGGGGCGACATCGATGCGACCGTAGGCGCGCAAATGCACGAGTCTGCCCCAGCGACCGACCGCCAGTGCGACGCCCGGCGCCGCGCCCTCCCCCATGGCCACCGAGACGATCGAATCGAGGCGCGCCGGGAGATCGCGAGCCATGCCGACGCTGCCCGGATCTGCAGTGATGAGGGCCGGCAGTGGCGTGACCCGAGTGTCAACACGATTCACGGAACCGCCTGCGCAGGCGAGAAGCGTCGCGAGAAGGATCGCCGTTCCGGCCTTCGCCGCATTCATTCGTCGACTTTCATGGCGCACACCGACCCAAGCTAACGATTCTGACCCGCCGCTTTCCAGTCATTCTCGAGCACGATCCCCCCGGCGGGCGCTAATCCTGCATTCCGGCTGTCACCCCCTCAAAGGAAGTCATCATGCGCAAACTAGTCCTCGCGATCGCCAGCCTCGCCGTCATCGGCTGCGGCGGGGATTCCACCGGACCCGCCGGTAGCGTTGCGGGAACGTGGAATCTGCAAACCGTCAACGGCAGCCCGCTTCCCTACACCGCCGTGTTCTTAGCCGGGCCTCCGGTGTATCGACTGGAAATAATCAGCGACACGTTCGTCGCAGCGGGAGATGGAACCTACACGGAGGCGTTGACTACGAGAGAGACTAACGGCACCACGGTTACCACGACTACCGAGAACGATCACGGAACCTGGACTCAGAACAACAACTCAGTGACCGTCACGGCATCCGACGGTACTGTCTCAACCGCGTCGATCTCCGGGAATACCATCACGATAAACGAGGAAGGGTTGGTAGGGGTGTTCCACAGGCAGTAGCTCTCCTGGCGGACATCTCGAAGCTCCAGGCGCTAGAACTACACAGAACGGGTGCAGTTTATGTTTCGACCTGGAGATGCCAGCGGCCCCGTAGTGTGCCTTAACTCACATGTACGTGGCCCAGCGCATGCGTTTCATTCGCGCCGAAGGAGCGCTGAAATGGCCGACCAGAACCACAGAACGCGGAAGGCGTCCAAAGTCGAAATCGATTGCCCGCTCGCTGCGATCCTGGCTGAGCGGCTCCGAGCCGGCAAGCACGAGCTGACTGAACAGTGGCTGACCCGCATCGCGAGCCGGGTCTCGCTGGATCCGAATCGCGTCTTCCCCACCGACGACCTGCTCGATCACGTTCCGCTCCTTCTCGACGGCGTTGCCGACTATGTGCAGAATCCGGCCGCCGAGATCGGCGTGCACATGCCGGTGGTCGCCAAAGCGATGGAGCTGGGCGAGCTCCGCCACCAGCAGGGCTTCGACGCCTACGAAATCCTCAAGGAGTACGAGTTCCTCGGCGGCATTCTGTTCGAGTTCTTCACGCGGACTGTAGATGAGATCACCGAGCCGTGCGAGAAGAGCGAGCTAATGGCGTGCGGATCCCGACTTTATCGCGCGGTGACAATCATCCAGCAATCGACCATGACGCACTTCCTTCTTCTCGCCGACAAGCGCGTCGCCGAACGAGAGGAGCGACTGCGCGCATTCAACCGCGTCATCTCGCACGAGATCAAGAACCGCATCGCCGCCGTGCTCGGCGCGAGTGGAGTGCTGAGCGAGATTCCCGACATGCCCGCGGAGAAGAATCGCGAGCTGGTGGAGATCGTTTTGAGAAACGCACGCGAGATGCAAAGCACGGTCGACAACGTACTGCTTCTGTCGCGGACGGATCTCGATGATGCCCGGCAGCACCGCAACATCATGCTGCCGAAGGCAGTCCGCGAAGCGGTGCGTCAGGTGCGGGAAGCAGCTCACTCCGCCGGCATCGAGGTTCGAATCGACCCTCTCATGCCGGACATCGAGCTGCGGGCCGCGGTCATCGAGCTCTCGATCAAGAATTATCTGTCGAACGCCATCAAGTACTGCGACCCCGCCAAGCAGGAGCGGTTCATCGAGATCTCCGCGGAAGCGACGCCGACTTCAACCGGGGAGTACGAGGTCATCATCCGCGTTCGCGACAACGGCATCGGCGTGCCAGCCGACAAGCGCGAGCATTTGTTCGAGAGGTTTTACCGCGCACACGAGGGGATGACGGCGATCGAAGGCACCGGACTCGGGCTCAACATCGTCCGTGAGACGGTGGAATCTCAGGGTGGACGAGCGTGGGCGGAGCATCCGGCGGAGGGTGGGTCGGTGTTCGCGATTGCATTGCCCCTGAGACGGAAGCCCGATACGGGGACGCATCGGATCGAGACCGCGGATTCTTTGTCACATTGATCGAGGGCTCTTGGAGCCCTCGGTCCTCAGCTTTTCTCCAAGCCAATCCGCAATGGCGCCCAGCACCGCTTCATCGACTTGGTTCGATGTAAGCCGCGAATAATTGGCGGGATTCCCTTCGGCGTCCGCAATGAAGAGATGGTTCAGGCCGGGAAAGACCCGTACGGTGACGTCCCGATTCCCGCCCGCGCGAATCGCCGCACCCAATTTCTCCGCCTGCTCGGCGGGCACTTGTCGATCGGCGGCGCCCTGCAGGATCAACACAGGAACTTTGACTTTCCTCGCCGTGCTGTCGGGCGCGTAGCTCAGAAAGAACTTGAGCCACGGATTCATCGCAGCTGCGGAGTCGAGCGTCGCCGCCGCCATCCTGTAAGTCGCGCGCCGGGTGTCGGCGGCGATGGCCGCATCGTGGTCGATCGAGTAACGCTGCTGATACTCGATGATTTTTCTGCCATTGTCAGCAGGTCCCGCAAGTAGCACGAGTGCTTTGATTCGTTTGTCATTCGCCGCAACCATCGGCGCGATGATAGCGCCTTCGCTGTGGCCGACGAGCGCGATGCGCGAGGGATCGATTTCGCGTCGCGATTGCAGGTATGTGACCGCGGCGCGAATGTCGTCCGCAAAATCGGCGCTGGTGCTCGTCATCGGATTTCCGTTCGAGCTGCCGATTCCTCTGTCATCCAGCCGGAGCACGGCGATCCCGCGATTCGATAGGACGTCGGCGACCTGGCGGAACGGACGAAACCCGCCGGCGATCGGAATGAATTCGTCGCGATCCTGCTGTCCGGATCCGGTGATGGTGACGACCACTGGAACGGGCGAGCTCACACCGCGGGGCAAAGTCATCGTCCCGCCGAGGGTGGTTCCAGCGGGGCCAGGAAGTTTGACTTCTTCGGCCACATAAGTCGCGTCGGGTGGTGCGGAGTAATCCGGCCTGGCCAGCGCAAGCTTCGACGCGACTTCTTCAGCGACGCGCGAGATCGTCATGCCACTCGTCGGCGTGGATCCGCCGAGTATGTGTCCGACCCGATCGACGCTGAGTCGCGATTCCGTTCCGAGCGCGGCGACAATGATCGAGTCGTTACCCAGTGGTGTGACAGACGCCATCGCGGTTATCCCACCCGATGTCGCAAACACCGCCAGGTTCATGGCCTCGCTCGCACGCCGCTGTTTCATCGTCAGCTGCTCCACCGCCGTCACTGACAGCGCCGGCAGCATCACCGCGCCTACCGCGGTTTTCCATCGCTGGATCTGCTTTTGTGCGCCGCCGCCGATCTCGGCGATGATGTCGTCGCCCTGGAGAGTCAACAAAGACGTCCACGCGGGAGGCGCGCTAGCTGGTGCGTTGGCCATGAAGTACTGAATCACAACGCGATCGATCGAGAGATCCGGCAGGGTGTGTGCGACGTAGACAAACCGCCCCTGCATCTTGATGGTGAGATCGACCGAGATCGAATCGGGGGTGCGCACGAAGCGTTCGATGGCGGCGGTGTCACCCCGCTGGACCATAATGAAAGCGCCACGGTCGACAGAGGTATGCGCGGCCTTCGGTTTCGCCGACGCACCGACTGCAGTCCGAAACGCAGAGATCGCAAGGATCGCCGCGATCACGAAAATCGCGGGTTTGGAAAGGGATGTTTTTTTCAAGACGGGGATGGATGGGGTAGGCGGGCCGTCTCTATGAGGACGGGGCAAAACCGACGCCGCAACCCGTATTGGCGCCGAAGAACCAAGCAAACAGAGCGCTGCCGGACCTTGTTCTCTACTTCTTCGCTTCCTTGCCTCGAAGCTCCTCGAACCAGTTCTCAACGACGATCAACTTGTCGGGCTTGTTCCCTCCGACTGTTCGAACCATCAGGAAGCGCTGGTCGTCCGGACCAACGGCATATTGAGGAGCGAGTGGGGAGGCAAAAAAACCCGTGGCGGAAAAAAGAATGGTCGAGGTATCGGCCGAAAATGTCGGCCTTGATTTCACTTTGACGGCTACGAGGTTCCCATCTCCGTCGCGGTAAAACAACTCTTTGCCGCTACGTGACCAGACTGGCTCCGTCCCTCCGCCGCTGGAGATTTGCCATTTGCCCGGCCCCACCTTTGGAAACGCGACCACATAAATCTCGTAATGCCCGGTCTCGTTCGAGGTGTACGCCAACCAGTGTCCGTCGGGAGAAAGTGTCGGAGTAATTTCGCTGTATTTCTCTGCCAGTAGCGGTACGGGCGCTGCATCGATTCCAGGCCGCATGACGAGGATGTCTCCTGCGCCTTTCTCCTCGGGAGCGCTTTGGAATACCAGCGACTTGCCGTCGGGAGACCAATGCGCATCGAACAGTTCTCGGGCTTCCTGCGCCTGGAGCACTGCGTGCGCGCTGCCGTCGGCGCGCTTGGTCCACACGCGGAACCTGCCCCCAACGGTCGAGGAATACGTCACGGATTTCCCGTCCGGGCTCCAGGTCGGCCCGACGTTGTAATCTCCCTCCAGCGTCAACTTCCTACTCAGCCCCCGATCCAACTGCTTGATCCAGATATTGATCTTCTCGCCTGGCGGGTTTCTCGATACCGCCAGCGACTTTCCGTCTGGGGAGATCATTGGAAACCCCAGAAACTCTGCTGCTTGCCATTCGGGATCGACTAGCTGCGCATCACCCTTACGCGTTACCCATACGAGCTCGTAGGTGGGCTGCGCCCTGCCCGTCGCGTACACCAGCCTTCCTGATCTGGACACCGCCAGATCCGCCGAGCCGAACGAGCCTAGCCGCATACTGTCGGTGACTGCGGTCGGCGTGCCCGTAACTTTCATCGCGTCCTGGTCGAAAGGCACGATCATCAACTTCCTGTCGGTCGTGACGTAAAGCAGATGGCCAGACGCAGCGTACCGTGCGAACATCGCATTCTGCACGATCACCCGGTGCTTTCCTGAGGGGATGTCGGCAACGGCGATCGCATAAGTCATTGGGCCGTTCACAACGTTGCCTGCCAGGAACGTCACCGTGAACAGGACCCCTTTCCCGTTCGGAAGCACGTCCGGCCAGGTGTGATCCACTTCTCCCGCTGCGGTGTCCAGCGTCGTAAACCATCTTGGTATTGCTCCCGCCTTAGCCTCGACCCGAAGCAGACTGAAAGGGCCGTTGCCATCGACGTAAATGAAGTTGTCGGGTCCCCATGACGCGCCGGACGCCCCCGTCAACGTATCGTTGACTATGACAGGCGCACCTCCGTCGACCGATGCAATCTCGACCTTGTTTTCCTGGAGGAAGCCAACCTTGCGACCGTCCCACGAGAAAAAAGGCGTGAGTGCGCCGTCGGTTGCGGGCACGGCGGTCGCATGAAGCTGGTTGCTTGGTCGTATCAGCAGTTGTTCGCCGCGCCCACCAATGTAGGCGAGCTGCGATCCATCTGGTGAGAGCGCCAGGCGACCGGCGTACACTTTCCCTCTGGCAATTGCTTCGCTCGAGTCGACAAACAGTGCATAGCGCACGACCGGCTTCGACGCCTCCGGACGCATCCACCCCAGGATTGCGGCAGCCGTCATCAGAACCGCGACCGGAAGCAAAGCGTACAGCGCGACTCTCTCGACTCGCCTGGTGTTCGGGAGAGGCTTCCCGGCTTGCACCTCGTGTGCGGGCGTAACGACGCGATGTGAGTTACCGGTGGCGTAGCTGTCCGTCGCGAGATCAGGCTGCGCATCGAGTGGCGCAACCGTTTTTGACGGCGCGGGACGACTGAAGGCGATGGCCATGCTCTCGATCTCGGCGTCCGGCTCGATGTCGAGCTCCTGCCTTACGAGCTCCTGATAAAGCCGGGCGTGTCTCACTGCACCGGCGCGATCACCCGCGGCCGCGAAGGCGAGCATGAGTTTCTTCGCCGCGACCGCCGAGGTTGGATCGGACGTGGCAAGCTTGCGCCACCAGGCGACGCTCCGCGAATGGTCGCCTGCCTGCGCGGCGCAGTCGGCCAGGAACTCGAGGGCGGTCTGATACTCACCCAGAGCACGGACACGCTCGCTGTCTATCCACGACTCCAGATCTCCGCTGTCGGGAGGGCCGAAATGAAATCCATTGAAGAGCGGGCCTTTGTAGAGGGTGACCGCGGCTTCCCACTGCCGGTCGCGAATCGACTTCTCGAACTCCCACAGGTCGACCTGAATCAGATCCGGATTGAGCGAGAGATCGCGTGCTGTGGAGAGGAGAATTTCGCTATCGAGAGAGTGCCTGATGGCGTAGAGCGTCTGATCGAGCGAATGGTGAGCGGATGCCGCGATGGTTTCGGGCCAGAGGTAGGCCTCGATGCGGTCGCGCGAGATTCCGTGCTTGCCCGCGAGGGCGATGACCGCGAGCAGGCCAAGCTGTCGCTTTTGCTGCGCGGCAACGGGGACCGGGCGGGCGTCGCTCCGTAAAGAGAGCGTTCCGAGAAGCTCGAGGACGAACATTTTCCTCTCCAGAGCTCCTTCTGAGTTTTGCCTGAGGTTCTTCTGAGGGGTCAACTCTATCATGCGGGTCGACGTCGGCCGGGTCAAGCGCACCTGCGTATAACCGGCGGCGAAACTCGATTTGAGCGGAGGCCCAAATGAAGTACCGAATTGCCTTACCCGTCTTAGTGCTGATCCTCGCGGGCGCGTGTAGCGCGAACGATGCGACCTCTCCGAACGCCAAGGTGTCGCCGAGAGCGGGCATCGCAGATCGTGAGTCCGCTCGCAGTGGATGGCTGCACGCGGTAAAGAACTGCGGCGGCTACCACGGCCTCGCTGGCCAGTCGTGCATTCTCACTTCAACAAACCTTAGACAGATTCCCGACGGCTCGACCGTTACCTATGCAAGCGCCCTCGGCACAACAACTCTGAACAGCGACATCATCATCACCCCGCCGGGTCCGGGCAACAGCGTCGCCTTCGGTCACGTTGATCTGAATCTGATAACGAGGACCGGGGTGGCGACTCTAAACGGCGGGACCGGGGTGTTCAAACATTTCAGCGCGACGGTCAACATCGTGAAAATCGTCACCGCTGATGGACACGACTGGACCTGGGACGGACCATTCAGTTTCGGAAGTGGTGAAGGAGACGACGAAGGCGGCGACCAGGACCGATGAACAGCAACTGACGGGCGCTCGCGTCTGGCATCTCGAAGCTCGAAGCATCAAAGCTTTGAGCTTCGAGATGCCAGAATCCGCGACTCACTTCGCGGATGTCGTGAACCGGCCGAAGAACGAGCTCCACCCCTTCGTGCTCGTCATCCACGACTGCTTGTTGCGCGCGCGAAGTCGCTGCTCAGTCAATCCGATGGTGCGGTGAACGACGGGCGCCTTGTTTACGGTAGTGGCGACGTCGTTGATGGCCGCGAGCGTCTGCTCTTTCCTGATCGCGGTGGCGGCGGCGTCCGGCTTCTTGCGAGGGCCGAACAGCAACTCCATTAGACTTTTCATGAGCGCTTGGCGGAGGAGGGCGTCGCCAGTAGCGCCAAGTTATCGCCTCGCATCGAGGCTGATCGGAGTGCGGCTGGTGGAGAGCCTCCGCACTGCCGGGGTCACCTGGTCAATCTACCCCGGCGGGAGGTAAGTAGCGATGCCAAGGCCTGCACCTTCCGGCAGTGGCTCACCCGACCCCCGGTCCTAACCTTTACGGGATATCTCTTCCTCGCCGCTCACGGCGACAGCTCAAAGGAGAAAATCCCATGGCAACGACTGCAGTTCCGACCACTGAATCACGGAAATCACCAACGACCGAGACAGCACAACCTGTCGAAAGAGAGGTCGACGTTCCGACCCAAAACGACTGGAGCACTCCTCAGGCGATGGCGATTCCAAAAGAGGGATACTTCAAGCTCGAGAAAGGCAGATACGGCGCGATCTATCCGAGAACGCCGTCCAACTATGGCTTCTCGGTCATCGCCAAGGTGAAGCCCGGCAGAGAACAGGCCGTCCGTGACTACGGGAAGACAATCGAGGCCGCCGTGAAGGGAGCTCCAAACGTTTTGGCCCCGTTGAAACTGCACTACCTGCGCTGGGTTCTGTTCGATGTCGGCTCGGGACTCCACTTCATGTACCAGGGGATATTCGATACCGACTTCGACAAGTACATCGAAGATGCCGTGGCGCTCTTCAACGCCACAGGAGTCACGACGGTCTTCACCAACCTCGAAGGATGGCCGGAGGACTGGCGGACGAATAATCCCGCCGTCATCGGCTTCTTCCGTGAGCATCAGGCTCCGAGTTTCCTCGAGTACGGCGAGTATCCGTATGTCACCGCCGACGAGATCAAGAAAGCACTCAAGCTCAAAGAGACGTTTTCGGGCATGCTCGACCTGATGCAGTAGGATGCTTACTCAAACCCCCCCGACTCCGACGACGGCTGTCGGAGTCACGATGGAGACGAGTCCCACTCCGGAGCTCGAGGAGATCCAGCACTTTCTCGTCAGCCGCCCGGCGGCGCTCGCCGCTCGATACGAGTTCCTGACTTTTCGGACTCCAGCGAGCGGGCGCAAGTGGCTGGCGGGGCTGATCGACAAAGTGGGTACCGCCAAGGCAGTTCACCCCACCCGACTCGACTCGAGGTGGGTGACGATCGCTTTTACCTCGAATGGCCTCCGTGCCCTGGGTGTCGACGAAGACGCGCTCGCTACTTTCCCCGAAGAGTTCCGTCAGGGCATGGCCGCCCGCGCTGACATCCTCGGAGCGACGGGCACCAACCATCCGGACAATTGGCGGGGTGGCATGGGCAGCGACGACCTCCACGCAGTCATCATTCTCTTCGCGTGCGATGACAAGGAGCGAGAGCGCTGCCGAGTGGAGCACGAAAAGTATCTGACCCAGCATGAGGGTGTGGAAGTTCTTTCCACGCTGGACCTGGGAGCCATACCGTCGAAACGCTCCGGCGCTCACGAGCATTTCGGTTATCGAGATCGACTGTCGGTCCCGGCGATCGAAGGAATGGGCGACGAGCCAACGCCCGGCTCCGGCAAGCGGATCAAGGCTGGCGAGTTCTTTCTTGGTTATCCCGACGAGGAAGGTGAAGGCCCGGCGCTGCCGCGACCCGAGGTCCTTTCCAACAATGGGAGTTACATCGCGTACATGCGTCTCGAGGAGCATGTCGGCGCATTTCGCGATTTTCTGAAACAGCATGGGAAGACCAAAGACGAGCAGGAGCTGGTCGCCGCCAAGCTGATGGGCAGATGGCGAAGCGGAGCACCGCTGGTGCTGTCGCCCGACAAGGACGATCCGGAACTGGGCGGCGACATGCAGCGCAACAATGACTTCAACTACAAAGAGATGGATCCGCACGGTTACGGCTGTCCGCTCGGCGCGCACATCCGACGGATGAATCCGCGCGACACTGCGGTGAACATGGAGCGGCGCAGGATGATCCGGCGCGGCGGAACGTACGGGCCGGCATTGCCGGAAGATGCACCGGAAGATGGCGTGGAAAGGGGAATCGCTGCTTTCATCGGCTGCGCCAGCCTCGTCCGCCAGTTCGAGTTCGCGATGAACGTGTGGATGAACGACAAGACTTTTCACGAGCTCGGCAACGAGCACGATCCGATCTGCGGAACCCAGGACGGGAGCTTCGACTTTACCATTCCGAAGCGCCCGGTTCGCAAGAAAATCAAAGGATTGCCGCAGTTCAGTACTCTGCGCGGCGGAGCGTATTTCTTCCTTCCCGCCATTAAAGGGCTTCGCTACCTCAGCGAACTGGAGACGAGTTGAAATGAGTCCATCAAAAGCAGGACCTCGCACATACAATCAGATCCAGGTGCCGCGCAGATACACGCCTGGGGGCCGGCGGATCAGCATCTATTGGACGTGGAATTATCCGTGGGAGTCCAACCGCGATATCACCGAAATGGACAATCGCTTTTCGACGATGACGGAAGTGCGCCGCGTGCTGTGGCCGGATTATGAGACGATCGAATACTCGGAGAAGATGTTCCTGCAGGGAGTGGCCGGCACGCTCGAGCTCTTCCATCTATCGACGTTGCGATTTCAGGCGCTGGCAGGTGAAGTGACAAAGCATCCTGTCGCCGTCTATCAGCGGATCGATCAGGCGGGGCAGAAGCTGCCGATCGACGACCGCATACTTGCCGACACGGACACGCTGATGGTGTTCGGTCTCGACCATATGGTGACGGAGCAGGAAGCCTCGCCCGAGGAAATCGACGCAATCCGCCGCTGGCTCACCAGGGAAGGCACCTGTCTGATACTGGGTCCGCACCACGACGTCGGCGTCTCCGAAAATCTGGACGAGCGCGCGATGGAATATGCGCACCATGGAGATCCACTCGTTCCACGACAGCAGCGGTTCGGCAAGTACACTCGCTCACTGATGAATGGTTTGGGTGTGCCGGTCGAGAATCGTTACGGTCTGCGGCCCGCGGTCGTGAAGGGCACTTCCGATCAGATTGCTCCACTCACCACCATCAGAGATCTCGATACAGCGGGATGGCTCAACGGAGTTTCGACTTTCAACTTCCATCCGCATCTGCCGCACTACGCGATCACCACCGACGATGCCAGCTCCATAAAGCTCCTCGCGACGCAGCCGATCGACATGTCGAGGCCGCATCCCTTCACGGAGGCCGGTAACCGTGAATTCAACATCTTCATCTGGATGCCCCCCAACACCGACACCCGAGCCGGCGACATACTGCTGGCTGACTCCACGATTTTCACGACGTTGTTCGGAGGTGTCGGTTCGCTGGAAAATTTCTGGCGGAACATCGCCACCGCCCCGATGGCGAATCCAATCGTGACACCAGCGAGAGGGCTTGCCCACGTTTGATGCTTGTGGACCCACTCGGCGACAGGAGCACGCGTAGTCTCTCGCTAAAATCACTCGCGATGCTATTCGCACTCGGCGTGCTTGCAGCGCCGGGTGCGGCGCAGAATCGGGGTGTGTATCCGTTGGGGATGAGCGCGACGGGGTCCGGTGTCACTCCGGCTGCGGGATTCACCTACGTGAATTCATTTCTGTTTTATGGACGGGATAAATCGATAGGTCCGAATGGCGAGCGTCTGGCAACCGGACGCAACTCTGTGCTGATGGACATGAACAGCTTTGTCTGGGTCAGCACCAGCACGATCGGATTCCTGGGCGGTCCCGTTTTTTCCGCCTCCGCCACTCTACCGATAGCGAATAATTCCCTTTCGTCAGAAACGCAGGGATCAATCAGCGGCGGTGGAGGATTTGCCGACTCCTATTATCAACCGGTCATTCTCGGCTGGCGGAAGAAGCGCGCCGATTTGCGGACGATTTATGGATTCCTGGCGCCGACTGGACGATACGACGCGACGGCCAGCGACAACGTCGGCTCCGGATATTGGACCAACGTCGTGGCTTCGGGTCAGACGTTCTATCTGACGGAGGACAGAAGAACGGCGCTTTCCGCGTTCCAGATGTACGAGTGGCACACCACGCAGGATGGAACGAACATTCATCCAGGCGACAACCTCGATCTCGATTACTCTCTGATGCAGACTTTCCCGCTGCAACCGGATTTGAATCTCCAGCTCGGAGTAATCGGCTACGCCGCCTGGCAGACGACGAATAAGACGGGACCATCAATCACCCCGGCCGAGGCAGCGGCGCGTTACCGGGTCAACTCCCTTGGTTTTGCGTCGAACTTCACGCTCCCTTCCCGCAAAACCAGCCTTGGGTTCAAGTACTTCAACGAGTTTTCGAACCGGTCGACGTTCGAAGGGGGGTCGGTGCAGATCTCGGGGGCGGTGACGTTCTAGCGGCGCAAGTGCAACTGCTTAAGGCAAGCTACCCTCTACCCGCTAAACGCTAAACGCCGTCAGCTGCAAGCGACAAGACAGACCCGGTGGCGTAAACGGTACGACACTGTTTTTCTACCGCTAGACGGTTCATGATCACGCCGTCGGCGGACCGCGGTCAGCGATGCCGCACGACCTGTCCCGTCGCTTGCGGCTGATGGCGCTCCGCGTTCGGCGGGTGGCGGGTAGCTTGTAGTTGCCTTTCTTTACGCGCCGATCAACGCCTAGCTGTGGATTTTCCTTCTCGTCCAAATCACGATCGTG
>Ga0136846_1231008_pt1 | contig 22497 bp, 20 predicted proteins | sample HopSoiMetagenom2_FD_96841 | JGI IMG/M metagenome (GOLD analysis project Ga0136846, IMG submission 96841) | Grasslands soil microbial communities from Hopland, California, USA - 2 Assembly 2016 (version 4) | ecosystem: Environmental > Terrestrial > Soil > Grasslands | place: USA: Hopland... | reverse complement strand
CAGCACAACGGCGCCGATGTACTCGCTGTGGAAGTGAATGCCGTTCCGTCCCCAGTACTTGTCGAGCATCCCGGTGAACTGCGGCAGATACGTGTTGAGCAACTCTTCGGGTGGCATCGAGTACGAGACGGCGTGCTCCCACCCCTTTCCACCCGCACGCGGCGAGAACGGTACGTACTCGCGCACGGGGAGATACTGAATTGCTCCGATCGCTCCGCCCAGGACAATGGAGGCTGCGGCAGCGGCGAGGCGACGAATCGCGACCGGGCGATCGAGCTTCACGCCGCCGAACTCGGAGAACGCGACGTACAGCGCGAACGCGCCGGAGGCGAGCAGCAAGTATTGCAGCAGTTGCGGATGAGGACTGAGGACCGCGAGACCGACGACGATGCCGAGAGCTCCCCACGCCCATCGCTTGCCGTCGTGGACGCCGCGCAGGACGAGGAGGAGCGTGAGCGGCAGGAGCGCGCTGATGTACAACTTCCCGTCATGCCCCGGCGACACCAACCCGGCGACGTTGCCCCCGATCATGTAGGCGAGGCCGCCAAAGAGCGCACCGAAGAACCCGAGTCCGCACGCACCGAGAAAGACGTACGCGAACAGACCGGCGAGAAAGACATGGATGATGAACGACCAAGTCATCGCCACGTCGGTCGGGAGCAGCAACCGCAGCAGGAACGTCGGATAGAAGATGTCGCCATGCATCGCGGCGACGTACGGCATGCCGCCGTACAGGTACGGGTTCCAGAGCGGGAACCCGCCGTGCGACCGCATGTACTGCGCGGCGAACTCACGAAACGCGTAGCCGGCGATGTACTGGTCGCTGTGCGGATTGACGAGAAAGCCGCCTGCTAGCGCAGGATAAGCCAGCGACAGCACGGCAACCGCGTACACGAGCGATACCCACCCGAGCGCGAAGCGCGGCGCCCATTGGTCAGGCGCCGCGTCAGGCGACTTCTCGGAGACTTGATGAATCTTCCCGGTCATCCTTCTTCTGCGCTTTGATCGCGAACAGTCTGCGTGGAACCACTACGGAACAGTAGCAAGCCGGGCAGGATCTCGAGTACGGTGAGCCAGAGACGGCTGGTGACGGCAATGACCGCGGCGTCCGCCGCGGATGCCAGACCAAACTTCGGCATCGCGATGACAATTGCCGCTTCGCGAATGCCAACACCTCCGGGCGCGAACAACGCCAGGTATCCGGCCAGGTAGGAACCTGTGTAAACTGCGATGTACGAGAGGGCATTGCCAGTCGCACGGGGCGTGATACCGTGCGCGAACAGAAAGAACGCGATGCCGTAGGCGAGCCAGCTCGCAACGGTGGAGGCGGCTGCAAGCCATACTGCCTTCGGTGGAACGCGTGGGATCGCGAGCGGACGCCCCGTCATTTTGCCGGCCAGCGCCGCGAGCCGAGGCACCGCGACAGGCGCCAGTGCGAGCGCTACCGCTCCGGCGATCGCGATGCCGACCACGATGAACTGCGCCGATCGCTCTCCTCCGCCCGTCATCTGTGCGCCCACCACCGCGCCGACTCGCCCCGCTGCCGTCGCCGCGATGACGGCGAACCCGGCGAGCACGCTCACGAGGTTGACGAGAAGGCTCGAACCGATCGCCGCAGTTGCGGACACACCGCTCTTCTGAGCGAGGGCGCCCATGGCCGCGATCTGCCAAACCTTCCCGGGAACGTACTTCCCGAGGTTCGAGACGAACCAGATGCGCGCGGCGGCTGAGAACGGGAGCGATTCGGACCACACGCGGAGCGTTGCTCGCCAGGCCTCGATGAGGAGGAGGTACGTGGCGATCACGAGCGCTCCGGAGGCAAGCACACGAGGCCAATCCAACCGCAATCCCTCGAGCGCCGGCGCGACGCCCTGCCACTGGCGTGCGAGCTCTCGTGCCGCAAATCCTACGACGATTGCGGCGATGATCCACTGCGCGATGAGGGCGACCCTACCTCTCCGGCGAGCCAACGACAGAGCGATAAATACCGGCGTAGCGGCGGGCGGCCGATTCAGGGGCAAATCCCGCAAGCGCCACCATCCGCCCGGCTCGGCCAAGCTCGGCGCCTCGCTCGGGATGGTCAAGCAACTGATCCAGGGCAGCCGACAAGGCGTCGATGTCCCCAGGCGGAACGAGCAGGCCCGTGCGCTCATGCTGCACCGTGTCCGTCAGGCCGCCCGACTCGTACGCGACGACTGGCGTCTCACAGAGCTGGGCCTCGACCGCGACGAGGCCGAGGCCCTCGTCGGTCGACGGGACGACCATAACAGTGGCCCGTCGATACAGGTCGACGAGCTTCGGTTGCGGGAGCGCACCGAGCCAACGCACACGATCTGTCAGCCCAAGCTCACCGACACGCGCGGCGAGCGACGAGGCGAGTGGCCCATCGCCCACGACGTCGAGCGACACCGCGTGGCGCATGCGCGGCAACGCTTCGATGAGTCCCTCGATTCCCTTCTGCGCGGTGAGCCGCCCAACGAACAGCAGTCGGTTCGGGTCACGCTCGCCACCTGGAGAAAACAGGTCGGTGGCGACGGGCATGGGAGCGACGGACGCGGTCACGCCCGAGACGATCGTTTCGGCTTCGCGCGCCAGCCAGCGCGATACAGTCGTCACGGCACTGGACTGCTGGAGCACGTGACGGAACAGCGGACGGGCCATGGCGGTCCCGCGCGCCAGCCTAACGTCAGTTCCGTGCAGGGTCGTGACGAGGGGCACTCCGGACAGGCCGCTTACCCACGTGCCAACGAGCCCGCCCGGAAACCACCAGTGGGCATGCACCACGTCGGGCTCGAAGATGCGCCGAGCGCGCACCGCGCTGCCGAACTCCGAGCCGAGGAACCCGAGCAAGGCGAGTCTCGCTCCCCAGGAGTCACGCACCTGCGTGTGCATGTTCCCCGTGTACGCGAGCTTCTCGTATTTGCGCGGCGCGTAGCGGAACCGCTCGACCGGAATGCCGTCGAACGTATCCGTCGATGGGAGGTCGTCGCCTGACGGTGCGACGACGTGCACGTCAATGCCCTGATCGCGCAGCGCGACCGCCAGCTTGAGCACGAACGAACCGGCGGCGTCGCCCGGCTCGCGCGGGAACGAATGGGTGAGAAATAGCGCTCGCATGTCCGAGCTTTAGTCGTTAGGCCCCGCGGATTGCTCTTCGACGCGACGCCGAAGCTCGCGCAGCTCGGAGCGTTGCACGGCCACCTGCTCGCCGATCAAGCCGGTGGCGAAGAACACGCTGCCGACGATCACGCAGGTTTGAATGATCGTCCAGACGGGCCGCGTTCCGACGCCGAACACGAGCAGTCGGGCGAGCGCGAACAAACCGGCGAGCACCCCGATCGCAAACAGGCCAAGGCCGAGCATGCCGAACAGCAGAAGCGGCTTGGGACCGAATCGCAGCTCGAACCAGACCGAGAGCATGTCGAGCACGCCGACAGGAATTCGGCCAATGCCGAACTTCGATTTCCCGTATTGGCGCGGGTAGAGCGGGACGGGGATCTCCGTCACGGTAAACCCGTTGGCCGCGGCGATGACGATCATGTAGCGGTGCCAGTCCGGTCGGATGGGCAGCGCCTCCATGATCTCCCGGCGATACGCCTTCACCGAGTTCAGGTCCTTGACCGGGACGTGAAAGAGCGCGCGACTAAGTCGGTTGTAAATGCCCGACACGAACTTCTTCTCGTACTGCCCCTGTTTGAATCCGGTGACCATGTCCGACTCGCCGGCAAGAATCGGTGCGACGAGCCGCGGAATGTCTTCCGGCTTGAACTGGAGGTCGGCCGGGTAGAAGACGAGCACTTGCGCGCGCGCCTTGAGGTAGCCGGTCCGCAGCGCGTCGGCGATCCCCCGCCTAACGCGATGGCGTGCCAGTCGCAGAAACGGGTATTGCGTGGCGAGCGTCTGCAGCACGTCCCAGGTGTCGTCCTCGGATCCATCGTCGACGACGATGACCTCGTAGCTCACGTCCGAGGATGCGAACGCGGCAGCCGCCTGCCGCATGAACTCGGGGAGATTTCCGGATTCGTCCTTCGCCGGAACGAGCACGGACACATCGGGGGCACCGACAACTGACTGGGAACCGGGAACAGGGAACCGGGAACTGAGGCCCCTCGGAGACTCTGTTCCCGGTTCCCTGTTCCCTGTTCCCATTGTCACAGAGGTCGACATTCGGATGGGCGACGCGCTCAAACTCGCTTTCGCATCCGGGCTGACAACACCCCGAGTTGATCGCGGTATTTCGCGACGGTACGACGCGCGATCTGCACGCCGCTCTCCTTGAGGATGTTCACGATCGCCTGGTCGGTGAGCGGATGTTTGGGATCCTCATTTTCGACGAGCTTCTGGATCTGGTCCTTGATCCCGCGCGCCGACACGTCCTCGCCGCCGGTCGTCGAGAGCCCGGACGAGAAGAAGAACTTCAGCGGCAGCACGCCGCGCGGCGTCTGCACGAACTTCTCGTTCGTCACGCGGCTGACGGTCGACTCGTGCATGCTGATGACCTCCGCAACCTCGCGCAGCGTCAGCGGCTTGAGGTACTGCACGCCTTTCTCGAAGAAGTCACGCTGCCGCTCGACGATGTAGTTCATCACCTTGAGCATCGTCTGGCGGCGCTGCTCGATGGCCTGAATCATCCAGTTGGCCGAGTTCAGTTTGTTGGAGATGAACTCCTTGTTCTCCCCCTCGAACTTCTTCTTGTCGCGCGCGATCTCCTGGTACGCTCGGCTCAGCTTGAGCCGCGGCAGGTTCGCGTCGTTGAGGAACACGTGGTATCGCCCGTCGATCTTCTCGACGACGAGATCTGGGATGATGTAGTTGTCGCTCGCGTCGCTGTAGACGAGCCCCGGTTTCGGGTCGAGCTTCGCGATCTCGTCGGCTGCCTTCTGCACGTCGGATGGGCTGATCCCGAACCGCTTGGAGATCTCGCTCCAGCGGTGGTTGATCAACTCATCGAAGCAATCGCGCACGAGCCGGTACGGGACCGATTGTTCGAGCCCGGCGTCCTTGAGCTGTAGCATGAGACACTCGCGAAGGTCGCGCGCGCCCACGCCAGCGGGATCGAGCGCCTGAACGGTCTCGAGCATCCGCATGACCTCGTCCTCGCCGTAGATCGGAACCTCGCTCGGGTCACGATCGGTCGCCTCCGCGGCCTTGAGCACGACGTCGTTGATGGACTGCCGGATATCGTCGACGGGACAGGCGAGATATCCGTCCTCGTTGATGTTGCCGATGAACTCCTCGGCCAGCAGCATCTGGCGCGGGTCGAGGTCGAGGAGCGCGATCTGATCGCGCAGGTGGTCGCTCAGGTCACGCGTATCGACGGTGACCGGCTCGTAGTACTCTTTTTCCTCGTGCTCTTCGCGCCGGCCGCCGGCATCGAACCCATCGAGAAGGATGCCTTCCCAATCGATCTCGTCGCTGGCCGTTTTTTGCTCTTCTGGCGCAGGAGCTTCCTCGGCTTCTGTGCCCTCCTCCTCTTCCTCCTCTTCCGGCTCGACCATCTCGAGGAACGGATTGTTCAGCAGCTCCTGCTTGAGATGCTGCTGCAGGTCGAGGAGGGGCATGTACAGCAGATCCATCGCCTGGTACAGGCGTGGATTGATCTTGAGCTCCTGGCGGAGCTGCGTGCTCTGATTGAGCCCGGGCTTCATTTCTTAGGCTGCCTCCCCCGTGGAGAACCGGGCACGTAGCCGGGCTGTCAGCGTTGGGCCGAGATAGATCTTGGCCACGGTGTCATCGAACACGAGCTCTCTCACAGTTCCCGAGACCTTCACCTGTCCGTCGAACATGATATATGCACGATCGACGATATCGAGTGTCTGCTCGACGTTATGGTCTGAAATGAGCACACCAATGCGTCGCTTTCGGAGATCGGCGACGATGGACTGAATGTCATGGACGGCGATCGGATCGACCCCGGCGAACGGTTCATCGAGCATCATGAACTTTGGACGGGTGACCAGGGCGCGCGTAATCTCCAGCCGACGCCGTTCTCCGCCGGAGAGGGCGTACGCTTTCGAGTCACGAAGGTGCTTGATGCCCAGCTCATTCAAGAGCGACTCGAGGCGCGTGCGGCGCTCGTCGCGTGGGATTCCCAGCGTCTCGAGAATCGCCAGGATATTGTCTTCTACCGATAGCTTGCGAAAGATCGAGGGCTCCTGGGAGAGGTACCCGATGCCGTGTTGGGCGCGCCGATACATCGGCATTTTGGTGATGTCGGTGCCGTCGAGAAGGATCCGCCCTTCGAGCGGCTGGATCAGCCCAACGATCATGTAGAATGTCGTCGTCTTCCCGGCGCCGTTGGGTCCAAGAAGCCCGACAATTTCTCCCTGTTGCAATCGCAGGGCCACGTCATTCACGACCTTGCGACGCCGGTACATCTTGACGAGCCCTTTTGCCTCGAGGAGGCTGCCTCCCGCCACCACCGCTTGCAGCGCCGGCTGCGTGGCGCGCTGGGCGACCGCGACGTGCTCGCCAGTCTGCCACACGGTAGTCGCGATGTTCTCTCTCGCGTCCCGGACGTCTGCCCAGAATGCGGGCTCGATGACGACCAGTGGCTGACCCTCCGCGTCGCGTGGATCGCGGGTCAAGGCGATGATCCCGATGCCCGCGAGGCGCGGCAAGACGGTTCCTACGAGGTTCGCCCGCGCTTCATCGATGCCCAGCGTTCCCGCCTCGCGGTCGGTGTCGCGACCCTCGAGACGCATTGCCGACAGGGTGTCCTCGCGGTACTTGATCGCGACGTCATGCAGCCTGGCCTGCCCCGTTTCGTCAGCGGCACGGAGAATCGCGTGCAGCGCGATCAGGCTCGATCGGTCACGGGCTGCGAGGTGGCCGATGAGCTGACGCACCCGTCCCGGCACTTGGCGATCAGTCATCTATCCGGACGTCGTATGGGTGAAGAGCCTGGTCGAGTCAACGGCTTGGGTGTGGTCTTTGGCTTCTTTGTGCCGGTGCTGTCGGTATCCACCTCCAGTAAGATACCGGCGGCCTGCTCCTGAACGACGACCGACTGCACTTCCTGCTTCTCAAAGCTCACGGTAATGACGCGTCCGCGAACGTAGTTGAGGTTTGGCGGCGCGGTCACCCCTTTGTTGGACGGGATCTGGTAGAAGGAACTGGCGTCCCCGGTCGCGAGAAGCTCGCGGATCCGCGGTTTGGATGACGTATCCGCGGTGAGCGCGGTGTCGAACTTCGCGACGATGGTATCGCCGCGCAGCCAGTCCTTCTCCTTCGACTTGAGCTTCGTGGAATCCGGGACCGTTTCGGCGAACGCGCGATTGATCGCGTGCACCTCGCGGACTTTCTGGTTCGGCATGAGAACGTCGAGCGAGTCAGCGGTGATCGTCTGGTCCGGCGACACCGCGCGCGCGCCCGTAGGTCCCCACGATTGCGCGCGTGAGAGCTTGTTGTCCGCGATCCGGAGATCGATGCTATCGCTCCGGAGATCGAGATCGCCGCTCACCGCCTGGGCGGAATCGACGGAGAGCACGCGCTCGAGCAGGCGGTTATTCGAGAACAGGTCGATCGCCTTGCCGCGAAGGATGAACTGGCGCTCCTGTTTCACGCCGCGGCCCTCGATCTGTGGGCGCTTCAACAGCCGGCCATACTGCCGCGTCTCGTTCATGTAGGCCGAGTCGCTCGTGGCGTGCATGTCGGGGCGCGTGATGTCGACGTTGCCGCCGGCGTAGTAGACCGTATCGTCGATGACGCTTACGCGATCGGCGAGCAGCTTGGCGGGGTCGAGCTGCTTGCCCGTCGAGTCCTTCTGAATGAGCGTGAATGTAGGGCGCTGGATCGCGTTGAGACGCGCGATCTGTCGGATCGGCGCGACGGCTCGCAGGTATTCGGCCTGAGGGCCCGTCATGGTCGATCCGCTCGGCATCGTCGCACGTACGTTCTGCTCGGCGAGGATGCGCTCGTCACTGAGAAAGTAGGTGACCTTGTCGGCGTCGATGTTCACCCGTGGTTCCCGATAGTGCACGTTGCCGAACAGGTAGTAGAGCTTGATGGTGTCGTAGAGCTCTGCGCTGTCGGCGTAAAGCGTAATGTCCTGACCTCCACACTTCGCGACGACGCCGCCACCAACAAACGTGTTGTTCCGCTTGGTCGCGGGGTCCTGCACGATGTAAACGCGCGTGTCGGGCGTGTTGGGAAAGTTGAGCTGGCACCGCCGCTCTTGCTTAGGTCTGCCGCCTGCGCCAGCAGGCGTCGGCGGAGCTGCCTTGCGTGCGAGCACCGTGTCGCGGGCAAGCGAGTCCGCGCGCGGTTTGGCGACCGCCTGTGAATCGGCGCGAGCCGCCGCGCGACGGGCCGAATCCGAGATTGCCGGCTGGCGGGCGGTAGTGTCGGGTCGCGGCGGCAACGCCGGGATCGCGCTCGGACGCGGCTCGCGGTTGCCACGGCCGCACGAAGCGAGCACCAGCGCGACGGCGCATAACGAGCGCCTAACGGTAAAGAAGTGGCGAGTCACCGTTCTGGCTGTGCAACAGACTTGGTGGTTCGGCCCGACGCCGCCTTGTTAATGCGGATCCGCGTCAGGTCCGGATCCGTAACGAATCCGATACCTGTCAAGATATCCTCCGGTCGCGTGAGCACGAACGCGCTGTCGCCCGAGATCTCGTTCCGCCCCGGATCATAGCGCAGTTGTGGTGTCTCGAGCCGTCGCCCGTCCTCGGAGATCACAACGACGTTGCCTCGGGCTTCCATGTTCCCGCTCCGCACGTTGTATGTCCCCTGCCGCGACGTGAGCGTGGCGTTCTTGACGCCTGTCTCCGTGTAGAACGTACTTCGGACGGTTCGAAGCTCGAAGCGCGTGTTGTCGTCGTATGTGAATGCGGTATCGGATTGCAGCAGCGAGCGCTGTACGCCGTGGTCCGACATGACCACCCGGACGCCGAACAGTGTCTGGTCAGCCGTATCGGGCGTGACGCTTGCCGCGACTGGCGGAGTCGCACCCTGATCCTGACAGGCTGCGCCGCCAATGAGCGCGAGTGCGATGGAAAAGACGGCGACGACTCTCATGCGACGCCAGCCCGCATCAGGTCGTGCAAGTGAACCACCCCGTGGACATGACGATTTTCATCGACGACCGGCATCGCCATGATACCGTGGCGCTCCATGCGGTACACCGCGGCGCTTCCGAGTTCCCCAGACGTGGCAACCTTGGGCGTCGTCGTCATCACCTCGCGCACGAGCACGGCTAGCGGGTCCATAACGCGCTCCATGAGCCGCGTCAGGTCTCCCGCCGTCAGGACTCCAGCGAGACGATCCCCTTCGAGGACGATCACGATCCCCCGACGTTCCGCGAGGAGCACGATGGCCTCGCGCATGGTGGCCGAGAGCGGGAGCGTGGGGATGCTGTCGGTGACCATCACGTCGTCGACGCGCGTGAGCAACTGCCGGCCCAGCGAACCGCCCGGGTGAATGCGCGCGAAGTCCTCCCGCCGAAATCCCTTTTCTTCGAGCAACGCCACCGCGAGCGCGTCTCCGATCGCGAGCGCCGCAGTGGTACTCGTCGTCGGCGCGAGGTCATGCGGACATGCTTCCTCACGCACCCACGCGTCGAGTGCGACGTCGGCATGCCGCGCGAGCGTGGAGTCAAGGACGCCGGTGAGCGCGATACTACGGACGCCAAATCGCTTGAGATGCTGGAGCAGCCCCACGAGCTCGTCGGTCTCGCCGCTCTTCGAGATCAGGATCGCGATGTCGTCGTGACCCACGATGCCAAGATCGCCATGCACGCTGTCGACCGGATGCAGGAAGGTCGCTGGCGTACCGGTGGACGTGAACGTCGCCGCGATCTTTCTGCCGATGATTCCGGACTTCCCAACGCCCGCGACGAGGACGCGGCCGGTCGAACCTGCGATCAGGTCTACTGCCTGCGCGAACCGTTCATCGAGTCGTCGCCCGACTTCCACCAACGCCTCGCACTCAAGCCGAATGACGCGGCGCCCACGGTCGATGAGCGATGCCTGACGAGCAGCAGCGGTACCTTCGGTCGGCGTCATGGTCATGAGCGTACGACTTCGCGTGGCTCTCCCGAACGCTCGGCCACGTAGCGCGCCGTGACGTCCTCCCACACACCCTGCGCGCGAAGCAGCATCTCCGCGAACTCACGCACCGCGCCGCGCCCTCCGGCTCGTGCCAACTGCACCTTGGCGATCGCGCGCACTTCAGGGACCGCATTCGATACCGCGACCGGAAGTGCGACCCGCTGGAGGATTGCGACGTCCGGAAAATCGTCGCCAATGTGCGCCACGTTCTCCATGTCGAGCCCGAGCCGGTCGAGAATGCGCCGGAGTCCAACGAGCTTCTGCGCGTCGGCGTCCTGTGCGACGTGCTCGATGCCCAGCTCCCGTGCGCGCAGATCCACGCTCATCGAGACACGACCAGTGACGATCACAGGAATCAACCCGGCCGAGCGCAGAAAGTAGATGCCGAGACCGTCCTGGATGTCGTAGCGCTTGAACTCGTGACGCGCTCCCGCAACGTCGCCGAGGTAAATGCCGCCGTCGGTGAGCACGCCATCGACGTCGAGTCCGACGACACGAATGGACCGAGCAAGCGTCGGGTCGATCATTGGCGACACAAGTGCCAGAGGTCCACGGCACGATTCACGAGCGCGTCGAGCGAGGACAGCTGCAGCATGTTCGGGCCATCGCTCGGGGCGTGATCGGGATCGGGATGGGTCTCGAGAAAGAGCCCGTCGGCACCGGCGGCAACCGCGGCCCTCGTTAGGGCCGCAATGTGCTCTCGGGCGCCGCCGCTCGCGCCACCTTCGCCCATGCCAGGTCGCTGGACACTGTGCGTGCCGTCGAACACGACGGGCGCCTTGCACGCGTCGCGCATGCGGGCGAAGCCGCGCATGTCGACGACGAGATCGCCGTAACCGAAGAACGAGCCACGTTCGGTTACCGCAACGGGAGAGCGGGAACCGGGAACGGCGAACCGGGAACCGGCACTCCGAGGAGCATCTGTTCCCGATTCCCGGTCCCCGCGCTGGGGTCGTGCTCCACAAACCTTCTCAACAGCCCCTCTCATTCCCTCCGGATGCATCCACTGCCCTTTCTTGATGTTCACCGGCTTGCCGGTCGCGCCGGCGGCGACGAGCAGGTCGGTCTGGCGGCAGAGAAACGCGGGGATCTGGAGCACATCCACCACTTCGGCGGCCGGTGCGCACTGCTCCGGCAGGTGGACATCCGTCAGAAGCGGCAGGCCCGTCGCGCGCCTAACGCGCTCGAGTGCGGCGAGCCCTTCGTCGAGCCCGGGTCCGCGTGCGGCACCGGCATTCGAGCGATTGGCCTTGTCGAAGCTGGCCTTGTACACGATTCCGCCCGGCACACGCTCGGCCAGCCTGGCGAGGTGCTCGCCGACGCGCAGGTTGAGCGCGTCGGACTCGAGCACGCAGGGTCCGGCAATGAGAAAGATCGCGTCGCGCGGAAACGTGAACGACATCTCAGTCCGCCGCCTCGACGAGCTTCCGCTCGGACTTCGTGGGCTCGGAGCGCCGCTTCTGACCCGTGGCCGCCGCGATCAGCCCGGCGAACAACGGGTGCGGGCGCGTGGGGCGCGACTGCAGCTCCGGGTGGAACTGGCACCCGATAAACCACGGGTGATCGACGAGCTCCACGATCTCGACGAGCGATCCGTTCGGGCTCAGACCACTGAGCCGGAGCCCATGCTCGACAAACGCATCACGGTACTGGTTCGAGACCTCGTAGCGATGCCGGTGACGCTCGCTCACCTCCGGTACGCCGTACACCTCGGCCGCCTTGCTGCCGCGCGCGAGCCGGCACGGATAGGCGCCGAGCCGCATCGTGCCGCCCATATCGGTCACGTGCTGCTGTGATTCCATGAGGCTCACGACCGGGTTCCCGCACTCCGGCGCGAACTCGCTGGAGTGGCTGTCGTCGAGCTGCAGCACGTTGCGCGCGAACTCGATGATCGCCGTCTGCATACCCAGACAGATGCCGAGGAACGGCAGTCGCGTCTCACGTGCCGCCCGGATCGCCTCGACCATCCCCTCCACGCCACGCACGCCGAAGCCACCCGGTACGAGCAGCCCGTGATACCCAGTCAGGATGTCACGCGCGCGCTCCGTGGTCGTGAACAGATCGCTCGAGAGCCACGAGACGTCGACGCCAACGTCGTTGCCGATGCCGCCGTGGATGAGCGCTTCCTGCACGCTCTTGTAGCTATCCACCAGCTCCGTGTACTTGCCGACGACGGCGATGCGAACGCGGTCGCGCGGGGCGGTCACGCGGTTGACCATTGCCTTCCAACGTGACAGGTCGGGCGTACGGCCCTCGAGCTCGAGACGCTGCATCACGCGCTCGTCGAGTCCCTGCTCGTGGAAGCTGAGTGGGATCTGGTAGATCGTCGGGACGTCTCGGCTCTCAATGACCGCGCCGAACTCCACGTTGCAGAACAGCGCGATCTTTCGCTTCACGTCCTCGCTGAGCGGCCGCTCGGTCCGGCAGATGAGGATATCGGGCTGAATTCCGATCTCCATGAGCTCGCGCACCGAGTGCTGCGTCGGCTTGGTCTTGACCTCGCCTGCAGCGGCGATGTACGGCACCAGCGTGAGATGGATGAAGAGCGCGTTCTGGCGACCAATCTCGTGGCGGAACTGGCGGATGGCCTCGAGGAACGGGAGCGATTCGATGTCGCCGACCGTGCCGCCGATCTCGACGATCACGACGTCGTTGTCCGGCGACATCCGCTTGATCGCGGACTTGATCTCGTCGGTGATGTGGGGGATGACCTGCACCGTGGACCCGAGGTATTCGCCACGGCGCTCTTTCGTGATCACGTTCAGGTAGATCCGTCCCGTGGTCACGTTGTTCAGCTGTGACAGCGAGCGGTCGATGAACCGCTCGTAGTGACCGAGGTCGAGGTCCGTCTCGGCGCCGTCATCGGTGACGAATACTTCGCCGTGCTGGAACGGCGACATCGTGCCGGGATCGACGTTGAGGTACGGGTCGAACTTCATGATCGACACCGTCAGGCCGCGCTCGACGAGGAGCCGGCCTAACGAGGCAGCGGCAATGCCCTTGCCGAGCGACGAGACGACGCCGCCGGTGACGAAGATGTAGCGCGTGGTTTTCGTGCTCGGATTGTTAGGCATCACGTCCCAGGGCAGAGAGTTCGGTCCATCGGGCGTTGGCGCGTGCGAGATCTTCTTCCGTGTCCACGCCAGCGCCGGGCAGCTCGCTGACGGTGGCGACGCCCATAGCGAGACCGGCCGCGAGCGGGCGAAGCTGTTCGAGCCGCTCGATGCACTCGAGCGGGTGCGGCGGCAGCGCCACCCACGCCGCGAGGGCATCGCGAGTGTAGGCGTAGACACCGATGTGCTGGCGAAGGCAGGCGTCGCGGATTGGCGCGTCGCCGGGCTCGCGCAGCCACGGGATGGGCGCGCGGGAAAAGTATAAGGCTCGGCCGTCATCGGCCGTAACGACTTTTACGACGTGGGGCATACCGAGGATCTGGTCGGAGGCAGTCGCGGCCGCGGTCCCGAGGGGAAACCGACCGGACGTGACGACCTCAACCGCTCCTCGAACGGCAGCCTGCGGAACGAAAGGCTCGTCGCCCTGAACGTTGAGAAGTACGTCGTAGGCGGCGTATTGGCGCTGTGAGGCCACTTCAGCCACCCGATCGGTGCCGGATGGGTGCGACGCACTCGTCATGGCTACGAGGCCGCCTGCGGCGCGTACGACGGCCGCGATCTCCTCGGAATCGGTGGCTACTACGACCTCACTGGCAACGCCCAGGTCAGAAACGCGCTCCCAGACGCGGACTACGAGGGGTGCTCCGCCGACGAGGCGAAGCGGCTTTCGCGGGAGGCGTGAGGCGCCAAGCCGGGCGGGAATAACGGCGAGCGTTTTCACGCAGGGCTCTGAGGGGCGCGCGGGGCAGCAAATTGCACGCCACTCAACTTACACCCATACCCCGCGATTGCAAACCTCTCAGACGCGTCAGCGGGTAAAGGAAAACACTATTCCGAAATGGTCTTCCCGGGTCGCGGGATCAATGTCGTAGGAGATCCTGAGAAAGCTCAGGCTCGCGGTGGCTCCGACGTTCTGGATGAACCGCGGAAGGTCCTGAATGCCCGCGGAACCGATCCGGTGGCGCAGGGCGAAGATCGGAGCCCCAAGGTAGGGGACCGCGAGGCGTGGGACCGGGATCTCATAGCGCATATCCACGTGCAGCAGCTGGTCACCTCCCAGCGACAGCAGGTCGCGAATCACTGGCAACGTGCTGGATCCGCCGATGTACGAGAATCGCGGCAGCGGAGCGGTGTCTCCGGGCGTGGCGACGACGTGGATGTCGGTCCGAAAGCGCTGCAAACCGAACGTCGGAAACTGGATCGTTCCGTCCGCCGTGATCTGGACGAATCGGGTGTCGCTTGGGGCCTGCCACGGCACTTCGATACGCGCGACGGCGCCGGCCGTCACGTCGCCGTAGCGCCATCGCACGGAGGCGCCAAGCATCCCCGCGGAAATACGGCCTGGCTCGATAGCCGGGTTCGCGCGACGAACGTTCTCAGGATCGTTCTGGTTTAGAAGGGTCCAAGGGTGAGACCCGATCGTATCGGTCGATCCCACCGACCAGGCGCGCTCGGTCAGCGCACCGGCATACGTCTCTACTTCCAGCGAAGTGGTAGGGGCGATGGTCAGACGATCGATGCGGCCGACCGCGGCCTCGATCCGGTCGGCGCGGTAGTAGTTCCGCTTGTCCGATCCGACGCTGAAGGTCGTGATGCTGTTGATGAGGTCCGAATTGATCCAGGCGTCGTTCGAGAAGGTCCCTCGCCGGGCATCTAGCGTTAGGCGCCAGATCTCGCCGGGGCTGACGAGCATGTGAACGCCAGGGTCCCAGTCGCCGAGGTGTGAACGATACGTGACAGTCGGATCGATCTCGAGTCGTGCGGTGGGTCGCAGGATCGGGCCCCAGGCAACGCTGGCGCCGTCGACTCGGTCGTAGGCCGGAAGGCGGAGCCCATCGAGCAACGGGAACTCGATGGCCGGATCACGCGTGCCGAGCCGCCGATAATCGAGCTGAAAACCGTCCGCCGTTCGGCTCGCGATGAACGTTCTGTCGCGAATGCTGTGTGTTCCGCCTGTCACGAGTGCCAGCGTGGATCCGTAAACGGCTCCGCCGATGGCGATGGCTTTTCCCTGGATCGTTGCGCCCGGCTGAAGGAACAGGTCTCCGCCAACGACAATGATGTCGCCGTGCACAGTGGCGGCCACGGAGGCGTCGCCGCCAACGATGATCGCGGTTCTCGGGACCGTCGTCCCCCGAGGGAACGTCAGGCGCCGTGTAGAGTCAGCGACGATCACATCGTGCGGCCCGGCCGTGGCAGTAAGGAGGAGGAACGTCGCCTCCGAGTGCCTCGGTCCGTCGATACGGAGCGATTGTTGAGCTCCGGCGCTCTGTGCCGCGAGGATCGCGAGCGCCAGAACCCACCCCCTACGCCTCATCCGGCGAGGGCGAGAAAGTTCTGGAGGATTGTCTTGCCGCCGGTCGTCAGAATCGACTCGGGATGAAACTGAACACCCCAGACCGGGTGGCGCCGATGGCGCATCGCGTGCACCTCGGTATCATCATCCGTCGCCACGGCGAGAATCTCGAGGTCGTCCGGCAGCGACTCGCGTTCGACGATGAGCGAGTGATAGCGCATGACGGGCAACGGGCTGGGTAATCCCTGGAAGAGCCCAGTGCCCTCGTGCTGGACGGTCGAACGCTTGCCATGCATAACGCGGCCGGCGCGGACGACCCGCCCACCGTAGGCCGCGCCGATCGCCTGATGGCCGAGGCACACACCTAACGTCGGAATGCTGCTGCCCCACCGCTGAATCAGCGGCACGCTCACGCCAGCCTGCTCCGGTGCGCACGGACCGGGAGAAATCACGATGGCGGTCGGGGCGAGCGCACCAACCTCGTCGAGCGTTATCGCGTCGTTGCGGCGCACCATGATGTCGGCGCCCAACTCCCCCAGATACTGGACGAGGTTGTACGTGAACGAATCGTAATTGTCGATGACGAGAAGCATTGGCCGGGACTGTCGCCACCGGCGATGGACACGCAGGCGGGTGTGATTAGGCGCGAGGATGATACTGACGGTGTACCGACCGAAGATACTCGCGATCGACGTGAGTGTAGATCTGCGTGGTCGAGATGTCCGCGTGCCCAAGCATTTCCTGGACCGCCCGTAGGTCGGCGCCTCCCTCCAGCAGGTGGGTTGCAAACGAGTGTCTGAGCGTGTGGGGCGACACGTGCTTTTCAATCCCCGCGCGGTCGACGTACTTCCGGAGAATCTTCCAGGCGCCCATGCGCGTGAGCGGTTGCCCCCGGGCATTGAGAAAGAGCGCTCCACGCCCTTCCCCGTGCTCGAGCCGCGGTCTCAGCTCCCGAACGTAGGATGCGAGCGCTCCGATAGCTCGGCGCCCGATCGGAACGAGCCGCTCCTTGCTGCCCTTGCCGAAGACGCGGACCAGGCCTTCGTCGAACAGGACATCGCGCACGCCGATCGAGATCCACTCCGACACGCGCAGTCCCGCTCCGTACGCGAGCTCGAGAAGTGCCCGGTCGCGAAACACGAGCGGGTCGTCGAGCGTGGGCGATGCCAAGAGCTTCTCGACCTCCGCAACGCTGAGCACGTCGGGCAGCGTACGCCACCGCTTGGGCGACTCCAGCCGTTCGCTCGGATCGTGCGTAACGTGACCCTCACCGAGCAAAAACTTGAAGTAGGTTCGCAGCGCCGAGATGTTGCGTCTGATCGACGCGGGGGCCAGCCCGAGGTCCTTGAGGTGGTAGACGTATTCGCGCAGCATGCGCGCCGTGACGTCCGGCGGCCCGCTCGCCCCACGGGTTATTGCGTACGCTGCGAAGCGAGCGAGGTCTCGCCCGTACGCCTCGTCCGTGCGCGGAGAGGCGCCCTGCTCGAGCATCAAGAAGTCGTTGAACGGCGCAAGCAGGAACTTGCGCGCGGCCTGTGCTGCAGGCTCCGATCCGCTCACGCCCGGCTCCGGCGACGCAGGACGTACCACACGATGACGCCAACTGCGACCATCGCACCGGCAACGATCGCTGCGACAGTCTGGAAGCGTTTAATGGCGTCCATGATGTGCTCCCATTCCGCGCCGAGTCGATAGGCGATCAGCGCGAGCGTCGCGTACCAGATGGTTGACGCGATCGCGATGGCGGCGATGGCCCCACCCAGCGGCACACGGATCGCTCCCGCAAGCGGCGGAACGACGGCTCGCACACCGGGAAGGAACCGGCTGAGGAACAGCGCGGGCAGGCCGTAGCGATCGTACCACTGCTGCACGCGCTGTTCGGCGCGCTCGGCCATCACGCGCTTGAGATGCTGGTGGATCCAGGATGCCCCGAAACGTCGGCCGAGCGCGAGCATCGCCAGTGCGCCGCTGACGTTGCCGACAACGACGGCGATGATCGTCGGGATGGGCGATCGATGCTCCCGTGCGGCGAGGAAGCTGCCAAACGCGACGATCACGTCAGCGGGGATCGGCGGCAGGAAATTCTCGGTTGCCGCCACGAGCGCCAGGATGATGTAGAGAGTGGCCGGAGGCAGGGATGCGAGCCAGGCGAGGACGCTATTCACGCCGGGCCGACCGTGTTACGGTCGGCCCGCGGGCGCGAGCGACGCGACGGCCATGCAGGCCAGTCCCTCTGCCCGGCCGATCCAGCCCATTCCTTCGTTCGTCTTGCCTTTGATGCTGACGACGGCGGCGTCCACGCCTAACGCGGACGCCAGCGTGGCGCGAATCTCGGCGCGGTGTGGCCCGATTCGTGGTCGTTCGGCCACGACCGTGATATCGGCATTCTGCACGACCCAGCCGAGCGCTCGAACGCGGGCGACGGCGGCCCGAAGCATCTCGATCGAGTCGCGACCGCGATTGCGTTCATCCGTATCGGCGAACATCTCGCCGATATCTCCGGCGCCCGCGGCGCCGAGCACGGCGTCCGTGAGCGCGTGCGCGATGGCGTCACCGTCGGAGTGGCCGACAAGGCAGACGTCCGACGGAACCCGGCAACCGCCCAGGATTATCTCGGTGCCGGGCGCGAAGCGGTGCGAGTCGTAGCCGATGCCGACCCTGAACGCGGGAACCGGGAACTGGGAACCGGGAACGGTGACTCCGAGAGGCGCGTCGGTTCCCTGTTCCCGGTTCTCCGTTCCCCGTTCGCTCACGCCGCGACGCCCGCCGGCGCCTCGAGGATCGAATAGTCCTGACGTCTTCGCCGAGGGATAAAGCCCGCGTCGACGATCAGGCGCTCGAGCTCCTCGATCGTCGTACGGTGCGTCGTGTTGGCGGCCGAGACGACGTTCTCCTCGATCATGAGCGAGCCGAAATCGTTGCAGCCGAACGTCAGCGCGAGCTGACCGATCTTCATGCCCATGGTCACCCAGCTCGACTGCAGGTTCGGCACGTTGTCGAGAACAATTCGCGCGAGGGCGACGGTTCGGAGGTAATCCACGGCGTCGGTGCGCGGCATGTGCGACATCGTCGGCGTGTTCTCCGGCTGCAGCGGCCAGCAGATGAACGCCGTGAAACCGCCAGTGCGCGACTGGACATCCCGCACGCGCTGCAGGTGCTCGATGCGCTCGGCCAGCGTCTCGCCGATGCCGTACATCATCGTCACCGACGTCTTCATTCCCTCGTCATGCGCGAGCTCCATGATCTCGAGCCATCGGTCCGCGCCGGCCTTTTTCGGGGCGACGATGTCGCGAACGCGCTGGACGAGAATTTCCCCGCCGCCGCCCGGGATCGAGTCGAGCCCGGCCTTGCGCAGCTCGCGGATGACGTCCAGCGCTTCCATCCGGAACACCTTCGCGAAGAAGTCGACCTCGCTCGGGCTAAAGCCATGGATGTGAATCGGGTGATACGTCTTGATGTAGCGCAGGAGGTCGAGATACCACTCGAACGGGATGTACGGGTTGTGCCCGCCCTGGATGAGGATCTGCACCCCGCCGAGCGCCTTGGTCTCGTCGATCTTCTGACCGATCTGCTCGAAGGAGAGCGTGTATCCTTCCCCGTGCTTGGGGCGGCGGTAGAACGCACAGAAGCCACAGTCGGCCACGCATACGTTCGTGTAGTTGATGTTCCGGTCGACGATGAACGTGACGACCCCCTCGGGATGGCGCTCGATGCGCATCCGGTTCGCTTCGGCTCCGAGCTCGAGTAGCGGAGCATTCGTGTAGAAATCGAGGAGGTCGTTCATCGGGACTCGGGACTCGGGACTGGGGACTCGGCGGTGACCGGCACCTACGCTGCCGGCAAGAATGCCAGAGTCCCGTTAGGTACGCGACCGGCTGCGACAAGGCGGCGGAAGAATTCGGTCAGACCCGCCAGGTGCTCGTACGAGAGCCCGTAGTCGAGGCCGGAGAGGTACTCCAGGCAGACGGGCTCGGACACGCCGGTCGCTTGCGACGCCTGTGCGGCCAGCGCGGGCAGGTGCTCGAGCCCCCAGTTTCGCGACGTGATCAGGCTGGCGTGAATGCCTAACGCTTCAGCAACCGGCGCGGTACGCTGCGCGACCCACACAGCGAACACGAACGGCAGGCCCGTCCACGACTTCCATGTTTCCCCGAGGTCGTACGCGAACGGATACGACGGCAGGCCGGAGACGTGGGTCGCGTCGACCACGTGCGGGCGCGCCTCACCACGGAGCACCAGGGCGGCGTCGCCGATCACCAGGCGCGCCTCGTGCGGTTCGCGATCGAACGAGGCAATGTCCGACATCTCCGCGTCGCCCGCCACGAATTCGGGGCGCGCGTGCCAGACGTTCTCGAACAACAGCTCGAGGAGCGCGACGCTCGTCATCGAGCTCTTGCTCACGATGACGCGCTGCCCCTCGAGCGCCTCTGCGGGGGTACGCGAGAACAGCATGACGCTGCGCACCGGTCCATCGCAGGAGATCGCGAGGTCCGGAAGCAGAAGGTACCGCCTCGCGTCGCGCGCGTACTCCACGGCCGACACGACGCTGATATCGAGCGTCCCCTCGGCCATGCGGCGATTGAGCGCACTGGGGACCCCGGTGACGATCGTACCACTCAGCGGCAGGACGCCACGGTCGATGGCGCCGTAGACCGGGTAGCAGTTGACGTACGGAATCCGCCCGACGCGCACGTTAGGCTGCCTCGACGGCGGCCACCTCGGATGCCTGCTCCGAAAAGGTGCGCAGAATGTTGTAGAACGAATCGCGTTCGGCCGGAACCTTCTTCGCGCCGCGAATGAGCTTGAGAATGTCGGCGAGCGTCATGGCCTGCGGCGTGTGGGCACCGACCGCGTGATAGATCTTCTCGCGGACCACCGTGCCTTCCATGTCGTTGACGCCGAACGACAGCGACGTCTGCGAGAGGAACTGCGTGACCATGATCCAGTGCGTCTTGATGTGCTCGATGTTGTCCAGGTACAGCCGGCCGACGGCGAGCATGCGAAGGTCGTCGAACCCCGTGCTCGCGATGCCCTTCCGGTTCAGTTGTACGCCGAGCTCGTTGTCGTCGGGGTGATACGCGAGCGGGATGTATGCGAGGAAGCCGCCCGTTTCATCCTGCAGGTCACGAAGCATGCGCAGGTGCGCGACGCGATCGGCGTGCGTCTCCACGTGGCCATACAGCATCGTGCAGTTGGTGCGGATTCCGAGACGATGCGCCGTGCGATGTACGCCGATGTACTCGGCCCCGCCGAGCTTCTTGTCGGCGATCTGCTCGCGAACGGCCGCGCTGAAGGTCTCAGCACCACCGCCCGGCATCGTGTCGAGACCGGCCTCGCGCAGCGCTATCAGCACATCCTCCCACGACATCTTCTCGATGCGCGCGATGTGCGCGATCTCGACGGCCGTGAGCGCCTTGATGTGGACGTGCGGAAACTCGCGCTTGAGGGCGCGGAACATCGCGGTGTAGTACTCGAGCCCCGCCTTCATATCGAGGCCGCCGACGATATGGAACTCCTTCGTCAGGCCGTTGCGGGCTGGCTCGGCCTCGGCAAGGACCTGGTCGAGCGAATACCGGTACGCGCCGTCTTCCTTCGGCAAGCGTGCATACCCGCAGAAGACGCAGGTCTTCCGCAGGATGCACACGTTCGTGGGGTTGATATGCTGGTTCGCCGCGAACGTAACGACGTCGCCGTGCTTCGCACGGTTCACGGCGTCGGCCAGCGCGCCGACGCCTAACAGATCAGCTGACTGATAGAGGGTCAGCGCGTCCGCATCATTCAAACGCTCGCCGCCCGCCAGCTTGTCGGCGATCGGTCGAAGCGCCGGGTCCGACAGACGACTCAGCGGTAGCTCGAGCGGAGTGCGCGCGGTCACGCCCGGCTCACTCCCGGTACTTTCGTACGGCGAGCGCCACGTTGTGCCCGCCGAAACCGAAGCTGTTGCTCAGCGCTACCTCGACCTCGCGATGTGCCGCCTTGTTAGGCGTGTAGTCGAGGTCACACTCCGGATCGGGGTTCTGATAGTTGATCGTCGGTGGGATCACGCCATCACGGACGACGAGCGAGCTGACGAGGAACTCCAGCGCGCCGGCGGCGCCGAGCATGTGGCCCGTTGCCGACTTCGTGGAGCTGACGTTGAGCTTCTTCGCGTGGTCGCCAAAGACGGCCTTGATCGCTCGCGTCTCGTTGAAGTCGTTTGCGGGCGTCGACGTGCCGTGCGCGTTGACGTAGCTCACGTCCGCGGGCGAGATGCCGGCATCCTTGATGGCCCGCCGCATCGCGCGCTGCGCGCCTTCTCCATCGGGCGCGGGCTGCGTGATGTGGTACGCATCCCCGGTGGCGCCATAGCCGACGATTTCGGCGTAGATCTTTGCGCCCCGCTGCTTCGCGTGCTCGAGCTCCTCGAGGATCACGACCGCCGAGCCCTCGCCCATCACGAAGCCATCGCGGGTCGCGTCGAACGGGCGCGACGCCGATTCCGGCGAATCGTTACGCTCCGACAGCGCCTGCATGTTCGCGAATCCGCCGATGGCCATCGGGGTAACCGTTGCCTCGGAACCACCGGTGATCATCACATCCGCATCGCCGTACGCGATCGCACGGAACGCATCGCCGATGGCGTGCGCGCTCGTTGCGCAGGCAGACACCGTCGCGTAGTTCGGGCCTTTCGCGTTGAAGCGCATCGACACGATGCCCGCCGCGATGTCGGCGATGAACATCGGGATGAAGAACGGCGAGATCTTTCCGGGCCCACGCTCGCGGTAGACGTCGTGCTGCTCCTCGAAGCTCTTCAACCCGCCGATGCCGCTGCCGAGGATCACGCCCGTGGCGTCGGGATCGTACCCATTGCCGGCGGGAAACGCCGCGTCCTGCATCGCCTGCACGGCGGCTGCGACCGCGTACTGCGTGTAGCCATCGGCGCGCTTGGCCTCCTTTCGATCCATGTACTGCAGTGGATCGAAGCCCTTGACCTCACACGCAAATCGAACGGGCCAAGTCGTCGCGTCGAACTTCGTGATGTTTGCAGCGCCGGACT
>Ga0136846_1240026_pt1 | contig 22499 bp, 25 predicted proteins | sample HopSoiMetagenom2_FD_96841 | JGI IMG/M metagenome (GOLD analysis project Ga0136846, IMG submission 96841) | Grasslands soil microbial communities from Hopland, California, USA - 2 Assembly 2016 (version 4) | ecosystem: Environmental > Terrestrial > Soil > Grasslands | place: USA: Hopland... | reverse complement strand
GCGATCGTCGTGCTCGATGACAGCACGTGCATGGTCTGGCTCGCCGAAAACCTTCTGCATTTCTACCGCCACGAATCGTGCGGCAAGTGCACGCCGTGCCGGGAAGGCACCGACTGGCTCCACAAGATTCTGCAGCGCATCGAGCGCGGCGAGGGGCAGATGCGCGATCTCGATCTGCTCGCGAGCATCTCCGGCAACATCGCGGGAAAAACGCTGTGCGCGTTCGGCGACGCCGCCGTCACGCCGGTCATGACGACGCTGAAGCACTTCCGGCACGAGTACGAGGCGCACATCCGCGAAGGTCGATGCACGTTGCCTGCGGATTGGCGCGCCCGGCATTCGCACGCGGTGGCCGCGCACTAGACATATGCCCGCCATCACCCCGCTGCTCATCGCGCAACTCGTCATCATCGTCGTGGTCTTTCACGCGCTGCTGCTCTCGGCCGCGGCGATGGTGTGGGTCGAGCGGCGGCTGGCGGCGGCGCTGCAGCAGCGGCTCGGGCCGATCCGCGTCGGCTGGCAGGGACTGCTGCAGCCGTTCGCCGACGTGATCAAGCTGATGTTCAAGGAGGAGCTGAGGCCGAAAGCCGCCGACGCCCTGCTGTTTGCCCTCGCGCCGGTCATCTCGGCCACGTGTGCGTTTGCGGCTTTTGCGGTCGTGCCGTTCGGCGGCGAGACGACCCTCTTCGGCCTGCTGCCGGAGGGGATGCGGCTGCAGGTGGCCGATGTCAACGTCGCGGCGCTCGTCATTTTCGCGATTGCGTCGATGAGCGTCTACGGTATCGTGCTTGCCGGCTGGAGCTCGAACAGCAAGTACTCGCTCATCGGGGGCCTGCGCTCGTCGGCGCAGATGATCAGTTATGAGCTGTCGTACGGGATGGCGCTTGTCAGCGTGCTGCTCGTCGGCAACTCCCTGTCGCTGACCGACATTGTCAACGGCCAGGCGGGCGCGTGGTTTGGCGTGATTCCCAAGTGGTTCGTGTTTCTCCAGCCGCTGGGCTTCCTGATCTACATGACCGCCGGCGTCGCCGAGACGAACCGCGCGCCGTTTGATTTTCCCGAGGCGGAGCAGGAGCTCGTGGCCGGCTACCACACGGAGTACAGCAGCATGAGCTTCGCGATGTTCTTCCTCGCGGAGTACATCAACATGGTCACCGTCTCGGCGGTCGCGACGGATCTGTTCCTTGGCGGCTGGCACGGGCCGTTCCTGCCCGCGTCACTCGGCTGGATCTGGTTCCTCCTGAAGGTGGGGGCGCTGCTGTTTTTCTATGTGTGGATGCGCTGGACGCTGCCGCGTTATCGCTACGACCAGCTGATGAAGTTCGGGTGGAAAGTGCTGCTGCCGGTCTCCGTCGTGAACCTGCTCGTCACCGCCGCGGGCGTGTTGTATTTCGGTGGCTGAATGACGCTGTTCTACGTATTCGCCGCCGTCGCCGTGCTCGCGTCGATGCTCGTCATCGCGCAGCGCAATCCGATCTACAGCGTCCTCCTGCTCATCGCGTCGTTCGGCGCGTTGTCCGGCCTGTACGTGCTCCTCGACGCGCCGTTCGTGGCGGTGACGCAGATCATCGTCTATGCCGGCGCCATTATGGTGTTGTTCCTGTTCGTCGTGATGCTGCTGAACGCTCCTCACGAAGACACGGAGTTCGACGAGCACGTGCATCCACTCCGGCGTCCGGGCGCGATGCGGTTGGGCGCCGTGCTCGCTGCGGCCCTCATCGCGGAACTCGCGTGGGCGCTGAGCAGGACCGGCGCTGCGACGGGCGGCGATTTTCAGGTTGCGGGGGTCAGCTCGGTGCGGGCGATCGGGCGATCGCTGTTTACGACTTACGCGTTTCCGTTCGAGGTGACGTCCGTCCTGATCCTCGTGGCCATGGTGGGCGCCGTCGTGCTTGCGCGGCGCGACAGCGGGCCTTCCGTTCCGCCGGGCGCCTGATCATGCCGACGCTGGCCCACTACCTCGTGCTTTCGGCGGTGTTGTTCTGCATCGGGACGGCCGGTGTGTTCGTGCGACGCAACCTGATCACGATCCTGCTCTCGATCGAGATCATGCTGAACGCCGTCAACCTGAGTTTTGTCGCATTCGGCAGGGCATTGGGCTCCGTCGATGGCCAGATCATCGTCTTTTTCGTGATGACGGTCGCCGCCGCCGAGGCCGCGGTCGGTCTTGCGATCGTGATCGGGTTGTTCCGGCACCGCGAGTCGCTCAACCCGGATACCTTCACGAGCTTGAAATGGTGACGAAGAACGCGGCGAATTGCTCTCCGCGATCTCCGCGTTTATCTGTCTTCTTCTCTGGCGATCCCCAGACACGATGCTGCTGCTGATTCCGCTCCTCCCGCTCGTCGGCTTCGTGCTGAACGCGAGCTTCGGGCGCCGCCTGACGAAGACGGCCGCCGCCGTGATTGCCTGCGGCGCGATGCTCGTGTCGTTCGCGATATCTGTGGCCGGCGTCGCACAGCTGGTGGCGCGTGGACCAGAAAGCCGGTTCATCGCCCAGCGCGTATTCACGTGGATTACGTCGGGCGATTTCTCCGTCGGCCTGACGCTGCGGCTCGACCCGTTGTCGTCCGTGATGATCCTGGTCATCACCGGCATCGGGCTGTTGATTCACGTCTATTCCACCGCTTATATGCACGAGGAGACCGACGCCGAATACGCGCGGTACTTCTCCTACCTGAACCTGTTCGCCGCCTTCATGCTCGTTCTCGTGCTCGGCGCGAACTTCCTGGTGATGTTCGTCGGGTGGGAGGGCGTGGGCCTCTGCTCGTACCTGCTCATCGGCTTCTGGTATCAGAAGCAATCGGCATCCGACGCCGGCAAGAAGGCCTTCATCGTCAACCGCATCGGCGACTGGGGATTCATCCTGGGCGTGCTGCTCACGTTCGTGCGCTTCGGTTCTCTGGATTTCCAGGACGTCGCGCGGAGCGCCGCCGGGCTGAGCCCCGAAACGGCGTTCGGCACGATGTCCGTGATCACGCTGCTCCTGTTCGTCGGCGCGGCCGGCAAATCCGCGCAGATCCCCCTGTACGTCTGGCTCCCGGACGCGATGGAGGGCCCGACGCCCGTCTCGGCGCTCATCCACGCCGCGACGATGGTGACGGCGGGGGTTTACATGATCGGCCGGAACGCGGTGCTGTTCAGTCATGCTCCGCTGACGCTGACGATTGTCGCGATTATCGGAACGGCCACAGCCCTGATGGCGGGCACGATTGGTCTCGTGCAGAACGACATCAAGCGAGTGCTCGCGTACTCGACGGTGTCGCAGCTCGGCTACATGTTTCTCGCGATGGGCGTCGGTGCGTACGCATCCGGCATCTTTCACCTGTACACGCATGCGTTCTTCAAGGCCCTGCTGTTCCTCGGATCGGGTGCGGTCATTCATGCCCTCGCCGGTGAGCAGGACATGCGGAAGATGGGCGGCCTGAGGAAGGAGCTTCCGGTTACGTACTGGACGTTTGTGGTCGGTGCGGTCGCGATTGCCGGCATTCCGCCGTTCGCGGGTTTCTTCAGCAAGGACGAGATTCTGTATCGCACGTACGCGAGCGGCCACATCGTGTTGTGGGTCGTGGGAGTGCTGACGGCGCTGTTGACGGCCACTTACATGTTCCGCCTCGTGTTCATGACGTTTCACGGCGATCGTGCGCCGGAGGCTCACACCGAGCCCCGCGCGGAGGTGTCACATCACGCCAACCATCTGCATGACGCTCCGCCGGCGATGGCCGTCGCGCTGATCGTTCTGGCAATTGGCTCGGTCGCCGCCGGCTGGGTGGGTATCGGTGGCCGGTTCGAGCATTTCCTCGAGCCGAGCTTCGGCGCCACAGCGGCCGAAGCGGTCGAGGGTGGACCCGAGACGACGCTGATGATCGTGTCGGTCGTCGTGGCGCTCGCCGGCATCGGGATAGCGGCGTACTTCTTCCTGGTGAATCGCAGGGCCGCCGATCGCGCGGCGCTGCAGCTGTCGGGCGTTCACCGGCTCCTGTCGAATAAGTACTACGTGGATGAAGTGTACGATGCCGCGATTGTCCAGCCGATCCACATCGTGTCGGAGGACGGCCTCTGGAAAGGCGTGGACGTCGGCGTGATCGACCGGGCGGTCAACGGCGTGGCCGCCGCGGTTGCCGGCGGCGGCGACGTGCTGCGGCGGCTCCAGACCGGGTCCGTTCGCGCGTATGCCGCGTCCATCTTTCTTGGCGGCGTCCTGATACTCGGGTATTTCCTCTGGATGTGATGCATTTTCCGATTCTGAGCTCGCTCATCGCCGTGCCGATCGTCGGCGCGATTCTCCTGCTGTTCGTCCGTGACGAGGAGCACAGCGAGAAGACCATCCGCGCGATTGCGTTGATCGTGTCGGGCCTCGTGTTCCTCGAGACGCTGCTCCTCTGGAGCCGGTTCGACGCCTCGTCCGCGGAGTTTCAGTTCGTCGAGCGCCACGACTGGATTCCCTCGTTCGGGATCAGCTACCTGCTCGGCGTGGACGGCATCAGCCTGCTGCTCGTCGTGCTGACCGGTTTTCTCACGCCCCTTGCGCTCCTCGGTTCGTGGGAATCCGTGCACAAACGCGTCAAGGCGTTCTCGATCTGCATCCTGCTGCTCGAAAGCGCGATGATCGGCGTGTTCCTGTCCATCGATCTGTTTCTCTTCTACGTGTTCTGGGACGCCATGCTGGTGCCGATGTATTTCCTGATCGGTATCTGGGGGTACGAGCGCCGCATTTACGCCGCCGTAAAGTTTCTGCTGTACACCATGGCGGGAAGCGTGCTGATGCTGCTCGCCATCCTCGGTCTCGCCTATCTGCAGAGCGTGGCGACCGGCGCGTACAGCTTCGACCTGGTGAAGCTCTACGATCTGTCCATCGCGCCGCGCACGCAGGTGTGGTTCTTCCTGGCATTCGCGTTGGCGTTCGCGATCAAGGTCCCGCTGTTCCCGTTCCACACGTGGCTGCCCGACGCCCACGTCGAGGCCCCGACCGCCGGGTCGGTCATCCTGGCCGGCGTGCTGCTGAAGATGGGCACGTACGGCCTCGTGCGATTCGCGCTGCCGCTGTTTCCGGTGGCCGCCGCGCTCTTCGCACCCGTACTGGCGACGCTCGCGGTGGTCGGCATCATCTACGGCGCCCTCGTGGCGATGGTGCAGCCCGACATGAAGAAGCTGGTCGCGTATTCGAGCGTCAGCCATCTCGGATTCGTCGTGCTCGGCATCACAGCGATGAACATGCAGGGCGTCCAGGGCGCGGTCTATCAGATGCTCAGCCACGGCATCAGCACCGGCGGACTCTTCCTGATCGTCGGCATGTTGTCCGACAGGCGGCACACACGTCTCATCGCGGAGTACGGCGGGCTGAAGAAAGTCACGCCGCGCCTGGTGGCCGTATTTCTAATCGTCACGCTGGCGTCCATCGGCCTTCCCGGCCTGAACGGGTTCGTCGGCGAGTTCCTGATCCTGCTCGGTGTCTTCCGCTGGAATCCGCGCATGGCGGCGTTCGCCGCGACGGGCGTCATCCTGTCGGCCACCTACATGCTCTGGATGTTCCAGCGCGTGAACTACGGTCCCGTGACGAGCGAGAAGAATGCCCGGCTGGTCGATTTGCGCACCCGCGAGTGGCTGGTGATCGCGCCGATCGTGGCGCTCGCGATCCTGATGGGCGTCCTGCCCAACTTCTTCCTGCGCCCGATCGGGCCCGCGGTGCAGCGGATGTTGAGCCACGTCGAGCAGGGCAGCGCGCCCCAGCGGATTGAGGCGGAACGATGATGGCGGGATTTAACGCCATCGTGCCGATGGCGTGTGTCGCCGCCGCCGCCGTTGCCGCCATGATTGCCGAAGCCTTTTCGGTGCCGGGGGAGCGGATGCCCATCGCGCCGCTTGGCGGCATCGGGCTCACCGGCGCCGCCCTCGCGAGCGCGGCGCTCTGGAATCACAACGCGTCCAGCTTCGGCGTGGTCTCGGCGGACAACTTCGCGCTGTTCGTGACCGGCGTCCTGGTGGTGGTCGGCCTGCTCTCGCTGGCGCTGTCGGGACCGACCATCGACCGTGAGCACCTGCCGCGCGGCGAGTACTACGCCCTCATGCTGTTTGCGCTCGCCGGCATGATGCTCATGGCATCGGCGACCGACCTGCTGGTGATTTTCCTCGCGCTCGAGGTGCTCTCCATCGCGGTGTATGTATTGACCGGGATTCGCCGCGACTCGCCGGCGTCCACCGAGGCGGCATTCAAATACTTCCTCCTCGGCGCGTTCTCGAGCGCATTTTTTCTCTACGGCATCGCCTTCGTCTACGGCCTCACCGGGAGCACGCGGCTCGATCGCATCGCAAGCGTCGTCGCCTCGCAAGGCGCATCGCCGCTGACGCTGGTCGCCGTGGGTTTGCTGCTCGTCGGCTTCGCATTCAAGGTGTCGGTCGTCCCGTTTCACATGTGGACCCCTGACGCGTACCAGGGAGCACCGCCGGCGGTGACGGGTTTCATGTCGACCGGCGTCAAGGCGGCCGCGTTCGCGGCGTTCGTCCGCGTGTTCCTCTCGGCGCTGCAGCCGCTGCACGCGAGCTGGGCCGCCGTGCTCTGGCCGGTCGCGGCCGCCACGATGATCATCGGGACCGTCGTCGGCGTGGCCCAGAATAACGTGAAGCGGATGCTGGCGTATTCGAGCATCGCGCACGGAGGTTACCTGTTGCTCGCGCTGCTGTCCGGCAACGACTACGGCAAGGGCGCGGTGTTGTTCTACCTGCTGACGTATGCCGTCACGAATCTGGGCGCGTTCGGAGTCATCGGGCTCCTCGAGGACGCCGAACGGCCGAACGACACGGTCGCCGACTACGCTGGCCTGTGGCACGATCATCCCGCACTGGCGGCGGTCATGACCGTCTTCATGCTGTCGCTCGGCGGTTTTCCGCCGACGGCCGGTTTCATCGCGAAATGGTACGTGTTCAGCGCGGCTATCAAGGCGGGCTACACGTGGCTCGCGATTGTCGGCGTGCTGACGAGCGTCGTCTCCGTCTTCTTCTACCTGCGCATCGTCGTCATGATGTACATGACGCCGGCGGGCGAGTCGATCGCGCGATTCCCGTCGGTGCCGAAGGTCGCGGGCGCAGCGCTGATCGCATCAGCCGTCCTGATCTTCTATCTCGGCATCCTGCCTGCGCGCGTTCTCGATTGGGCGGCGGCGTCGATCGGCACAATTTTCTAAGGGCGCGGTTCGCACGGTGCGGTCGACCTTTTCTTCTCTAGAAGATGACGTCCGCCAGCGGCCGTCGGGCCGTTCGCTCTTCGCAGTGGCCGGCCCCGGTCGATTTCGGGCCTCGCTGCCGGCGGGAGGACGTGAGATGACGGTCACCGATCTCGAGCGCCTGTACGATTACGGCTACTGGGCGAACCGGAAGATTTTCGCCGTGCTGGCGCAGCTGACGGCCGACCAGTTCACTCAGAACGTCGCCGGCAGCTACGGGTCGCTGCGAAACACGCTTGTTCATATCCTGAGCGCCGAGTGGGGATGGCTCGAGCGATGTGGAGGAGCGGTGCGAGGGCCCGCACTCAAGGCCGAAGATTTTCAGACCGTCGATTCACTGGTCGACGCGTGGACGCTCGTCGAAGCACACATGAGCACGTTTCTGGCGTCGCTGACCGATGCGGGTCTCCTCCGGAATATCGAGTTCACGTTGCCGGCTATGGATCGTGCCCGCGTGATGCGGCTCGGAGACTTGATGCAGCACGGGGCGAATCACGGAGTACATCATCGCGGTCAGATCGCCTTGCTCTTGAGAGTGCTGGGGTACGTGCCCGGGAACTTCGATCTCCTGATCTACGACTCCGGCAATCGCTGACGTTGAAGCGATCACGCGTTCAGCGGCGCGTGGCCCTGAACGGGAGGCAGTGCGCATGTTTGTCGGCCATCTCGCCCTCGGGTTAGCTGCCAAGCGGTTGTCGCCGCGTGTGTCGCTTGCCGTCCTGTTTTCGGCCGCGCAGCTCGCCGACATCCTGTGGCCGGTCTTCATCGCGCTCGGTGTCGAGCAGGTACGCGTCGCGCCGGGAATCACCGCGTTCACGCCGCTCGACTTCGTCAGCTACCCCTACTCGCATTCGCTCGTGTTTCTGATTGGCTGGGGCCTGGCCTTTGGATGGCTTTACCGGCGGCTGACCGGCGATCGCGCGGCTCTGATGGTGATCGCGGCGCTGGTGGTCAGCCATTGGGCGCTCGACTACGTGACACATCGGCCCGACATGCCGGTTTATCCTGGCAGCGTGAAGCTGGGTCTCGGGTTGTGGAACTCCATCCCGGGTACGTTGATTGTCGAGCTCATCTTGTACGGCGCGGGTCTGTGGATCTACCTGCGCGCGACGGAGGCTCGCGACACAATCGGACGCTGGGCCTTCCTGGCGCTGGCCATCTTTCTGGTGTTTGTGTACATCGCGTCCATCGGCCTTGCGCCTCCGTCGATCCAAGCGCTCTATATCCCCGCGCTGGCAGGTATCATCCTGCTGACGTCCTGGAGCTGGTGGGCCGATCGACACCGCATTCCGCGCCGGGCCGCAGACACCATGCGGGGTGCGTAGGACACGCTGGTCATCTGGCGGAAATGTGTGCTCCTCCCTATGTGAACCAGACATCCGCGTGCGCGATCGACGAAAGGTGAGCGATGGGACGAATGCGCGCTGCTTCAATCCTGTGCGTCAGCTCCTTGCTGCTGGCGGCGATCTCCGCGTCCGCGCAAAAGCCGGCCAGAAAGACGCTCGATATCTACGTCATTGACGTCGAGGGAGGGAACGCCACGCTGTTGGTATCGCCGGCAGGCGAATCCCTGCTCATCGATACGGGGAACGCCGGGGCCGCGGCGCCGCGAGACGCGGGCCGTATCTTGGCGGCCGCACACGATGCCGGAATCGCGCGGATCGATCACCTGGTGACGACGCACTGGCACGGCGATCATGTGGGAGGACTGGGCGAACTGGCGACGCGCATTCCGATCAAGCACTTCATCGATCATGGTGCCAACGTGCAGCCGGCTGCAGGTATCGACGAGTTCCTGAAGGACGCGTACCCGAAGCTCTATGAGAAGGGCACGCACACCGTCGCAAAACCCGGCGACAGAATCGCTGTCGCCGGTCTCGACGTGCGCGTCGTCAGTTCGGCAGGCCAGGTACTCGCCAGGCCGCTTCCCGGTGCCGGGAGTGCGAACCCTTACTGTGCGACATTCAAACCAACACCCAACAGCGCCGAGGACGCACAATCGGTCGGCACGTACATCCGGTTCGGCCAGTTTCGCGCCCTGCATCCCGGCGACCTGCCGACGATGAAGGAGTTCGAGCTGATGTGCCCGAACAGTCGAATCGATCCGGTCGATGTACTCCTCGGCCTGCATCACGGACAGGACACGTCCAATTCCGAAGTGCTGGTTCACGCCATCCAGCCGCGCGTCGCCATCGTCAATAACGGCACCCGCAAGGGCGGATGGCCGGTCGTCATGCAGACGCTCTTTTCCTCGCCGGGGCTCGAGGACGTCTGGCAGATCCATTTCTCGGTGCTGGGAGGACAGGAGTACACGGTCCCGGGGATGTTCATTGCGAACGGCGTGGACGATCAGCCTGCGGCAATCCCGATTGCGCCCGCGCCACTGCCGGCCGGCGCGAACGCCCCGCCGCCGCCAGCCCACGAAGGTCCCGCGTACTGGATCAAGGTGTCCGCCACGGCCGATGGCGCGTTCACGGTGACAAACGCGAGAAACGGTTTTTCGAAAACCTATGGGTCTCGACCGCGTGACCGTCGATGACATCAAAACTGCCCGCCTGAGGCTGAGAAGGTGGCGGGCGGACGATCGTCCGCGTTTCGCGAGGCTCAACGCGGATCCGCGCGTCATGGAGCACTTCCCCTCCGTTCTCACGACCGAGGCCAGCGACGCGCTGGCCGACCTGATCGATCTGCACTTCGAACGGCATGGTTTCGGCCTCTGGGCGGTGGAGATTCCCGGGACAGCTCTGTTTGCGGGATTCATTGGCCTCTCGGTTCCGGCGTTTGCGTCCGCCTTCACACCGTGCGTGGAGATTGGATGGCGCCTTGCCGCGGAGCATTGGGGCCGCGGCTATGCGGTCGAGGGCGCGCGCGCGGTGCTGGCGTGCGCGTTTGACACGCTCCATCTCGACGAGGTGGTCTCGTTCACGGTGCCCCTCAACGTTCGCTCGCGCCGCGTAATGGAACGGATCGGCATGCGGCACGACGCGGCAGACGATTTCGACCACCCTGCGGGCGCGGGGCGTCACGTGCTGTATAGAATGACGAATGCCAGGAGTGTGAATCATGTGCCGGAACATCAAGACCCTCGCTAATTTCGCGCCGCCGGCCACGGAGGACGAAATCAGGGCGTCGGCGCTGCAGTTCGTGCGGAAGTTGAGCGGTTCGAGCCGGCCGTCGCGGGCAAACGAAGCCGTCTTCAACCGTGCCGTCGAGGAAGTCACCGCGGCCGCCAATCGATTGATTGGATCGCTGATTACCACGGCCCCGCCGCGCAACCGCGAGGAACAGGCCCGGAAGGCGCAGGAACGGGCGCGCGAGCGGTTCGCGTGATGAATCTGCTTACGCGGCAGGCATGCCCCGAGGACGCAGAAGCGATTGTTGGAATCCTGAATCCGATCATCGAGGCCGGAGCGTTCACCGCGAACATCACACGGGCGTTCGATCACGGCGGGGTGCTGGGCACGTACATCGCGCTCGGCTTCCGGCGGCAGGGTGTCGCGACGCTGCGCGTCTATCAGCGTCACGGTTTCTACGTCGTCGGTACCGCGCGCCGCCACGCCAGGATCGGCGGCCGTTATGTCGACGAGATCGTCATCGAGAAGATTTTCGAGAATGACTGACCTCGCCGCCCGGTTCGGTGCGATCGATATCTACCTCTTCGACCAGTTGCTGCGCGGCCGCCTCGACCGGCGTATGCGCATCGTCGACGCCGGCTGCGGGTCGGGGCGGAATCTCATCTACCTGCTGCAGTCCGGCTACGAGGTGTTTGGCGTCGACGTCGATGCCGACGCGGTGAGATCGGTCCGGATGCTTGCGGCGTCGCTCGCGCCCGGGCTGCCCGGTAGCAATTTCAGGGTCGAATCGGTCGAACAGATGTCGTTCGCCGACGGGTTTGCCCATGCGGTGCTCAGCAGCGCCGTGCTGCACTTTGCGCGCGATGATGACCAGTTCGAGGCGATGGTGGGGGACATGTGGCGGATCCTCCGTCCCGGGGGGATGTTATTCTGCCGTCTGGCATCGACGATTGGGATGGAAACCAGGATCCGCCGGACGACCGGGCGTCGTTTCCTGCTGCCGGACGGGAGTGAGCGTTACCTCGTGGACGAGGCGCTGCTGGTGGACCTGACGCGCCGCCTCGGCGGCGCGCTCCTGGATCCGTTGAAGACGACGATCGTTCAGGATCAGCGATGCATGACCACCTGGGTCGTTCAGAAGGCGAAGGAGTAGGCCGTGGCGCGAATGACGACCGCAATTGTCCTGGCGATGCTGGCGGCCGCGTGCGGCAAGCCGGCGGCGGTCGAGACCGCCGACCCATATCTGTCCGAGATCGCGAAGTTCCGCGAGGCTCGTGAGGCGGTACTGAAGACCGATACCGGGTGGCTGACGATCGCCGGACTCTTTTTCCTGACGAAACCTGAGACCACGTTTGGCTCCGATCAGGCCAACGACATCGTGCTGCCGGCTGGCGCTCCCGCCCGCGCCGGTACGTTTTCGATGCGCGACGGAAAGGTATCCGTCACGGCGGCGAACGGTGTCAGCTTCGCGCTGAATGGCAACACCGTCACCAACGCCGTGTTGAAATCGGATGGGGAGGGCCCGCCCGATCGGATCGGGCTGCAGGACCTGACGCTCTGGGTCCACCAGAGCGGCGATCGCCTGGCAATTCGTCTCCGCGACAAGAACAACCACCTTCGCAGGGAGTTCACCGGCCTGAACTGGTATCCGGTGAACGCGGCTTACCGCGTGACGGCCGATTACGTGCCGTACGACCCCCCCAGGACGATGCAGATCCCCAACATCCTTGGCGATATCGATACGATGGTCATTCCAGGCACTGCGGCATTCGAGATGGACGGGAAGCGGATGCAGATGATCGCGGTCGCCGATCCCGACCATCCAAAAGAACTCTGGTTCATCTTTCGCGACCTGACGACCGGGAAGGAGACCGATCCCGCAGCCCGCTTCCTGTACACGCCCCTGCCGGAGAACGGCAAGGTGACGCTCGATTTCAACAGGGCGCAGAATCCGCCGTGCGCGTATAACGCATTTGCGACCTGTCCGCTGCCGCCGCAGCAGAACCGGATGCCCGTACGGGTCGAGGCCGGCGAGAAGATCTACGAGCCGCGACCATGAGCGAACTGCCTGCCGACTACTGGCGCGAGCACGGTGTCCGGATTGTCCCGGGTACCGATCTCGATGTGAACACACCGCAGACACCCGGCATGAACCGCGCCGCCGCCATCACCAACGCGCGGACGGGCGCCAGCAAGCTCTGGGCAGGCACCGTGACGATTCATCCCAACGCCAAGACCGGCGCCCATCATCACGGCGATCTGGAAAGCGTCATCTATGTTGTCAGCGGCCGTGCGCGGATGCGATGGGGCGAGCGCCTCGAGTACGTGGCGGAGGCGGGCCGCGGGGATTTCATCTACGTGCCGCCGTTCGTCCCGCATCAGGAGATCAACGCGAACCCCGACGAACCGCTCAGCTGCGTGCTCGTGCGCAGCGGACAGGATCCGGTCGTGGTGAATCTCGACATCGCCCCGGCGGAACCGCCGGAAGAAGTGGCGTGGGTGGACAACATCCATCCGCCGCCGAAGCGCTGAGCGAGCCTGGCATGCACTATCTGCTGTTCTACGACGCGTCGGACGACTATGCCGAGCGGAGGATGCCGTTTCGGGCCGCGCATATCGCATACGCCCGTCAGGCTATTGCGCGAGGCGACCTCGTTCTTGGGGGCGCGCTTGCGGATCCGGTCGATGGGGCTGTCCTGGTGTTCCGCGGATCCTCGCGCGCGATTCCCGAGGCGTTTGCCGCCGGCGATCCTTACGTGGTGAACGGCGCCGTCAAGTCGTGGCGCGTTCGCGAATGGACCACCGTCGTGGGCGCGCTGGCGGAATCGCCGCTGCCCGATCCGTTCGTCGGTTAGCATAGGCCGAGGAGGCTCGGTCCATGTGCGCACCGGTCGTCATCGAATCCGTACGCGAGGAGCTTTCGCGGCGCGGCTTTCTCAAAGGCGTCGGCTCCGTCGTTGCCGGCGCGGCGGTTGCGGCGCCCGAACGGACCTTTGCCCAGCAGAAACCGGTCAGGCTGCCGAACGGATTTCGCGACGTCCACGACCTGACGCACGTCTTCTCGCCGCGGACGCCCGTATTTCCCGCGTTCAGGCCCATTCAAATCCGGCCGAAGTTCGCTCTCGGGAAGGACGGGTTTTTCGCCAACGAAATCACGTTCGACGAGCATACCGGCACGCACATGGATGCGCCGGTGCATTTCGCCGCGAATGCGCCGACCGCCGACAGGCTGCCGGCGGAGAAGTTCTTCGCGCCGCTCGCGGTCATCTCCATCGCCGGCCGCGCGGCGAAGGACGCCGATGCGCTGCTGTCGGTGGACGATGTGGTGGCGTGGGAGAAACAGCATGGGAGGCTGCCGGCAGGCGCGTTCGTCGCGATGCATTCCGGGTGGGACGCGCGGATCGGCGACGCCGGGCGGTTCCTGAACAAGGACGCCGGGGGCACGATGCACGCGCCCGGATTCAGCGAGGACGCCGCACATTTTCTCGTCACGCAGCGCGACATCGTCGGAGCAGGCGTGGATACGTTGAGCCTCGACGCGGCGTCGGCCTCGAAGTTCGTCGCCCACCTGGCGCTGCTCGGCGCGGGTAAATACGGCGTCGAACTGCTGGCCAACCTCAGCGCCGTCCCGCCGTCCGGCGCGACGATCATCGTCGGCGGGCCCAAGCACGAAGGCGCCTCAGGCGGGCCGGCCAGGGTGTACGCGGTGGTCTGAGGAGAGACAGGGCTGAAGGCCTGCACTACTTGGCGGCGGAAGGCACTACTTGCGCAGCACCTCGAAATACGACCTGCACTTGCCGGCGCCGCAGTTGGCGAGGAGCTCGTTGAGATTCTGCACGGTCGACGTGCTGTAGTAGCCAGGAGCCGATTCGGGAAGCGAGTAGCCGCCGAAGATGGAGCGGATAATCAGGCTGCGGTCCGAATGGGGCAGGCGCTTCAGGTTGTCGATGTAGCGCGTGTAGGCGCCGTTCCTGAACAGGTAATTCTCCACGTTCGAGACATAAAACGCCGCCAGGCGCTCGCCGCGCTGGGCCATCAGCTGGCCGACGGCCACGACGGCGTGCGGACCGCTCAAGTCGCCGACGACTGGAACGACGGCGTCGCGCGCCTCGAGTGCGCGCACGAACTGGAAGTCGTCTTCGGATGCCAGGAAGCACAGCTTGCGGCCCCGGCGATCGCTTTCGAGCAGCAGGTCGCGGTACGTCGGGTAGTACTCGCGTGCGGGCCGCCCGGTGGACGTGAACTGCAGCGAAAGTCCCGACTGCATGAACGCGGCGTGGAACCTGTCGATGGTCGCGAGATCCTTCGCGGACAGCGGCACGCCGGACTTCTTCAGTGCCGCGTGCAGCCGCTCGGTCGTCTCGGCGGAAGCGGTGCCGGGCAGCGGCCTGGCTTCGTCGTAATACGCGACAATCTTCTCGATCGTGGCGTCGCGCCACGTCTCCACGCGATCCGGCACCGGCCTTCCGGTCAGCACGCCGAGGTACTCCATGCGGTTCCTGGTCGACGCGAAAATGGCCTTGAACAGCAGGTGGAGCAGCAGGTTGTCGCGCCGGATGTCGACGATGAATGCTTCGGCCGGCCGGATGCGCGCGATGTAGGAGAAATTCTGGTCGGGGCCGACGCCGATATAGACGCCGCCCGAGATACCGGCCTGCTCGATGGCAGGGATCACATGCAGGTAGGACTGCTCGTTCGAGATGAGGTTGTCGGTATCGAACTCGCCGTTGGGCTCCGAGAGCTGCTCGACCAGCGAGGCGAACGGTGCCTGCGCGCCCTGGCCGGCGGCTCCGGCGCTCCGCCCGCGGCTCGCCATCGCGGTGACGGTGACGATCGCCATGACGCCGAGTACCGCCGCCTGAAACGGCCAGCGCACGTTCGCGTGCCGTCCTCGTGGTCCAAGCATGGTGCCATTCTGCAATACAATTGGGACCGTGGAACAGCCAAAATTCCGGCCGCTCGAGCGGTTTTGGCCGTACGCGGATCTGCCTGAACAGCCCACGATCGAGGAACTGGCGGCGCTCGATCCCGACTTACACGACGCCTTGTTCGGCGCCCGTCAGCGGCCGTTCTCCATCACGATCGTGTTTCCCGCGATGGACACGCCTGACTTCCCGCGCGCGCTCGACCTGGCGCGCCACTCGGCGGAGCTGCGCGAGACCGGCAGCGGCTCGTCGCACCGCTACCGCGCCCGTTTCTGGACGCGCGACGCGTCGCGCCTCCGCGACCTGTTCGAGATCGTGGGCGCCTCGCACGACACGGAAGTGCTGATCGACGATCGGCCGGTGCCGTACGCGCGCGAGCTCTGGCTGCCCCTGCTGTATTTCCTCATCTACCAATAAGGCCCTGTGGCAGAACCCACACCTGTCGAACGCGATCTGCAGCGGCTCGAGACCGAGATGCGGCGCCTCGAAGCCGAGTACAACATGTTCTTCGCGGGCCGGCTGCCCAAGCCGCCGTGGGAGACGCGCAGCAGCGTGGACGCGCTCGTCAAACAGTACGACCGTTCGCACATCCAGAACACCGGCGATCGGTTCCGCTTCATGACGCTGCAGTCGAGATACGCGGCGTTCGTGGACCTCTGGGATCGCGGGCTGCGCGCACGCGAGGAAGGCCGTTCGGGCCCGTTCGTCCACAAGCGGAAGGAGCCGCAGGTTGAGGCAAAGAAGGAGGCCGCCGACCGCATCCTTCACGTGACCGCGTTCAAGAACCCGATTCAGGAAGAGGACAAGCTGCACACGCTGTACGAGTCGCTCGTCGAAGCCCGGCGCTCAATCGGCGAAGACGCGCTGCCGTTCCACAAGTTCGCCGACCTGGTGAAGAACCAGGTCAAGAAGCTGCGCGACAGCGGCAGCGCCGAAGTGGCGTTCCGGGTCGCGGTGAAGGACGGAAAGGTGAATTTTACGGCGCGGGCGATGAAGGGGACGAAAGAATGAACCGAGGAGCCGGGCGCCCGTTGGGATGTGGACGCCCGGCCTCCGGGGAGGTGGCTAGACCTTGTTGACGTTGCCGGCCTGCGGGCCCTTCGGACCGTCAACGATCTCGAACTCGACCGCCTGGCCTTCCTCGAGCGAACGGAAGCCGTCGCCCTGGATCGCCGAGTAGTGGACGAACACGTCACTGCCTCCGTCGCGTTCGATGAATCCGTAACCCTTGGCGTTGTTGAACCACTTGACCTTACCTGTGATACGCATCGTTCTTCTTCCTGCTTGCTAGGACGCCACGTCTCTCCGGCCGGAGGCCCGTCCTCCAGCTTTGTCGCTGCGTCATTGAACCGCCTCCGGCAACCGCTGCCGAAGCAAAAAAAAAGGCCGCACCCTGTGCGGCCTTTCCCTTTCGGCGCCAGGCCCGCCCGGCGTCACCTGAGATAATACTGGACTTCCGTTCATATGCCAAGAGCCCTGTTGAGTGTTTCGGACAAGACCGGCATTACAGAATTCGCCCGCGGACTGGCCGCCCGCGGGTTCCAGCTCGTGTCGACGGGCGGGACGGCGCGCGCACTGGCGGACGCCGGCCTTGCGGTGACCGGCGTGTCCACGCTGACCGGCTTTCCTGAAATGATGGACGGACGCGTCAAGACGCTGCATCCGGCGATTCACGGCGGCATCCTCGCGCGCCGCGACCGTCCCGACGACCTGGCCGGCCTCGAGCGCCTCGGCATCGGCCTCGTCGACCTGGTCGTCGTCAACTTGTACCCGTTCGCGGCGGCCGCCGCGAACCCGGCGACGCCGTTCGACGCCCTGGTCGAGGAGATCGACATCGGCGGGCCGTCCCTCGTCCGCGCCGCCGCCAAGAGCTTTCGCGACGTGCTCGTGATCGTCGACCCCGCGGATTATGCGCGCGTCCTCGCCGCCCTCGACGACACTCCGGCCCTGGCGTTCCGGTTCGATCTTGCGCGAAAGGCCATTGCCTACACGGCCGCGTACGACACGGCCATCACGGCCACGCTGGCGACTGTGCGGCTGGACGGCGCCGCGTTCGAACGCGGCGGGGTGCCCGCCACGGGGCCCTTCGGCGCGCGTCTGGATCTGTCGCTCGAGAAGATCCGCGATCTGCGGTACGGCGAAAATCCCCATCAACGCGCCGCCTGGTATTCAGGCGTCGTCACGGGCGTCCCGTCGGGGTTCAGCCGGACGACGATTCTCCAGGGGAAAGAGCTGTCGTATACGAATCTGCTCGATCTCGACGCCGCCGTGCGAATCGTGATCGAGTTCGACGAACCTGCCGCCGTCGTCGTGAAACACACGAATCCCTGCGGAGCCGCCATCGGGACCTCGCCGGCCGACGCGTACGTGCGGGCTCGCGACGCCGACACCCTGTCGGCCTTCGGAGGCATCGTGGCGCTGAACCGCGCGATCGATCTCGCCACCGCCGAGGCGATTGCCTCCACGCGCATCGATGCCGTGATGGCACCAGCGGTCGACGAGCGTGCCCGCGCCGTGCTCGCGCGCAAGCCCAACATGCGGGTGGTGATCGCAGATTTTTCCGGCCTGACGGACGGCGGAATCGACCTTCGATCGATCCTCGGCGGGATGCTCGCGCAGGAACGCGATCAGGTGCTCGAAGCTCGCGGCGTCTGGGATTCCGGCGCGCCGGAGTCGCTGCCCGAGGGGTTCCGCGTGGCGACGAAGCGCCATCCGACGGCCGCGGAATGGCAGGCGTTGCGCTTCGCGTGGCGCATCTGCGCGCACGTGAAATCGAACACGGTGATCTTTACCGATGCGCACAAGACCCTGGCCATCGGCGCCGGGCAGATGAGCAGGGTCGATGCGGTGAATGTCGCGGTCATGAAGGCGCGGGACGCGCAGCGATCGCTCGCCGGATCAGTGGCCGCGTCGGACGCGTTTTTTCCGTTTCGGGACGGCCTCGACGCCGTGGCGGCCTCGGGGGCGTCGGCGGTCGTCCAGCCCGGCGGCTCGGTGAAGGACGCCGAGGTCGTCGCGGCGGCGGACGATCACGGCCTCGCGATGGTCTTCACCGGCACACGGCACTTCCGACACTGAACGTCCGTGGACACCCCATTCAACAAGGTGCAATGTGGCGCCAACGCCGTTTGAAAGTGCGACGCTCAATCTGAGGTTGTTCGAGCTTCGCCGCGAGGCGGTGCTTCGCGAGGCGCGGAACTGGTATTTCGCCGAATTCAATCCCGACACGTTCGCCGAGTTCGCGGCGATCGTCAGCGGCCCGCGCAACGCGTCATTCAGGATGGTGCTCGGCTACTGGGACATGGCCGCGTCGCTCGTGTCGACAGGCGCCATCGACGCCGAGGCGTTTCGCGCGGCGCACGGCGAGATCGTCTCGACGTTCGCGAAGGTCCAGCCGTTTCTCGCCGAACTGCGCGCCGCAAGCAAGGAATCGGAATTCTGCAAGCATCTCGAAGCGGTCGTGATGGCGATGCCCGACGCGGCAGCCACGATGGCACGCCGGCGCGAGGCGCTCGGCGCGGCGAACAAGGCGCGGCGCGACGATGGGCGCGAGTACTGACTCCGAGAGCCTAGGGGATCGACTGGCGCGTCAGCGTGCGGCAGGCCGCAAACGGCAGCGTGACCAGGATCAGGAACAGCATCAGGAATTCGGAGTCGCCGAAGTTGTACTCGAACATGCCGGCGGCGAGCATCGAGACGATCGCGGACAGGCCGACCGCCGCCAGAAACCGCTGCGACGGATCGCGTTGCCGCTTCCAGAGGGCGACGGCAAGCCCTGCGATGAACCACAGCCATGCGGCGAGAGCCGGCAGGCCGCGTTCCGCGGCAATCTGGACGGGCACGTTGTGCAGGTGGGGGTTCACGAGATTGACGGCTTCGGGCACGCGGTACTGGGCGTAGAGCGGCTGCACCATGTTCGGCCCGATGCCGACCAGCGGGTGGGCCTTGATCATGAGGACACCCTCCCGCAGCATGGCGACGCGGTCGCGATTGGTGGGGTCCTTCAGGGAAAAAATGGACGCGTAACGGTTGGCGATCGACGCGGGCGCGAGCACGACGAACACCGCCGCGACAATCGGCAGCAGGGCCAGCAGGCGGCGGTCCTTGAGAAACAGCAGCAGCGCGGCCGCCGCACACGCGCCGACGCCGGCGTTGCGCGAGAAGCTGAACGCCACCGCCACGGCGAGCGCCGGGATGACGAGCGCGGACCACATCCGGTCGTTTCGGCCAAACAGCACGCGCGCCAGCGCGGTGCCGATGACAAGCATCAGCAGGCCCGAGTAGGTCATGTAGTGCCCGAGCGTCCCCTGCGCGCGGCGCCCCAGGTTGTCGTAGTGGAGCACGCCGAATTGCACGATGCCCACGATGGCGCTGGCGGCCGCGAAGGACACGATGACCGTGACCATCGTTGACGCATGCGAGCCGGTGGCAAACCGGTACACCAGCGGCACGAGCAGGAACAAGATCATCTGCTTGTCCGCCAGCAGGCTGGTGCGCGGGTCCGGTGAGAACGCCGTCGCGACGAGCGTCAGGACGACGTACAGACCGAGCGGCCACGCAAATTTCGGGATCTCGATGGTCTCGCGATCGATCACGATCAGCGCAACCCAGCAGACGAGAGCGACGGTCAACAGGATCTGCGCGACGGCAATGGAGAACTGCAGCGCGCCCGCGACGCCGTACACGGCGGCAAGGCCCGCCTGTTCGAAGAATGCGTGCCGGCGGGCCAGCGTAGTGTCGGCGGCAACGGTCATGGCAGACACATCATAATCTGGTCATCTGGTCATCTGGTCATCTGGTCATTTAGTCATCTGGTCATTGAGGCATTTGGTCCGCCGCTGGTCGTCTTGTTGTCGCGCCGGAGGCGATCGCCCGTTCCGCCGCCGCCGCGACCTGCTCTGCCGCCAGCCATGTGAGGCACCGGAAATCGCCGGGCTCGCACCGGCGCTGATCGCAAGGCCGGCAGGGGAGCCCGCCCACCTCCACCGCTTCACTGATCGAGTCCGGCGCTCGCCACGGCGCCGATCGCACGGGCAGCGTGGGCCCGTACAGTCCGACGATCGGCACCGCGCTCGTTGACGCGATATGCAGCGGTCCGCTATCGCCGCCGATGTAGAGCGCCGCTCGATCCACCGCCGCGCGGAATTCCGCCAGCGAAAGCTCTCCACACGCGAGCACGCGTGCCGCATCGTCTGCTGCGGTCAGCAGGGCCCTCGCCTGGTCGATGACCGTCGATGCCGCCTCGCGTTCGGACGGTCCAGAAGTCACCAGCACGCGGCGGCGCGGATCGGCTCGCACCAGCGCCGCGGCCACCGTCGCGAACCGCTCGAGCGGCCAGCGGCGGAACGGATTGCCCGCGCTCACGTGGATCAGGATGAGTAGATCGTCCGCGCGGACGCCCGCGCCCGCGAGCCGCACAGCGACGGCGGCGGCAGACGCGGCGTCGGCCGTCATCTCGACGGGCATCCGCCGTGCGTCCGGCGCCGGCAGTCCGATCGCGTGGAGCAAATCCCATTGGTTGAGCACGGCATGCCGCGGCCTGATGTGGCGCGGACGCGGCACGCGAACCGTGTACATCCAACCCCGTCCGCGTACGTCGTAACCCACCCGAACGGGGGCGCCCGACATCCACGTGATGAGCGAGCTCCGCGGACCGCCGTGAAAATCAATGGCCATGTCGTACGTCGCTTTGCGGAGCCGGCGGATGAGCGCGAGGTCGTCGCGCATCCCGGCGAGGCCGCCGCGACCGTCCGTGACAATGACCTCGTTGAGATGTGGATTCCCGGCGACGACCGGCGCGGCCGCTGACTCGACGATGTACGTAATGTGGGCGGCGGGAAAATGCTCACGCAGGCCGTGGATGGCAGGTGTCGTGAACACGACGTCGCCAATCTGACGGAGGCGGACCAGGAGCAGGCGCCGTATCAACGGGTCAGCCACTCACCACTCGCGTCGAACAATGGCCGTTCGCATTGGCCATTTCTATGGCTCGATGGTGGCCTCGTCGATGAGCATCACAGGGATATCGTCTTTGATTGGATAGACGCGCTTGCAGGTGGCGCACTTGAGAGCTGCGCCGTTCTTCACGGGCGTGACCGGAGTTTTACAGTTTGGGCAGGCCAGAATCTCGAGGAGCTCCGGATCGACGGCCACGTTCCGAACTATATGACACCTTGGCCCTTTTATGGAACAATTCCCCTATGAGGGTGTCGCTTCCGGCGGTTCTCGCGGTGGTGTCGCTGACGGTCTCCGGTGTCGGCATGACGCTGCCGGCAGCTGCGCAGACATCTCCCAGCGCTGACAAGGCGGCTGAGGCCTATTCGCAGTTCCTCCTCGGCCGGCATCTCGAGACCGCCGACGACATCGAGGGCGCGATCGCGGCATTCAAGCGCGCGGCGCAGCTGGATCCCACAGCATCCGACGTGACGGCTGAGTTGGCCGGGCTCTTCATGCGCCAGAACCGCCTGGAAGAAGCGACGGCGGCTGCCGAGCAGGCGCTCAAGATTCAGCCCGCCAATCGGGAAGCCCATCGTGTGCTCGGGATCGTCTACGCAACGCTCGTCGAAAACGGACGGCGCGGCAACGGACGCGGGCAGGCGACGCCGCAGGAAAACCTCGCGAAAGCCATTCAGCATCTGGAACAGGCGCTCGAGCGCCCGATCGGCGAATCCGACCCCAACGTGCGGGCGACGCTGGCGCGCCTGTACCTGTCCGCCGATTCGTACGACAAAGCGATTCCGCTCCTCGTCGACCTCGTGAACCAGGAACCGGGGTGGAGCGACGGTCCGACGCTGCTGGCGCAGGCCTACGCGAAATCAGGACGCAACGCCGAAGCGATCTCCTGGCTGACAGATGCGGCGCGCGAGGATCCCGATTTGTATCCGACCCTCGCGGGTTTCTACGAACGCGACGGGCGGTGGAATGAGGCCGCCGGAGCGTATGCGCAGGCGATCAAGGAGTCGCCGCGGAGCGCCGAGCTCAAGACGCAGTATGTTTCGGCACTCATGAACGCCGGCGGCCGCGAGTCGCTCACGCGGGCGCGCGATGTATTGAACGAGATCCTGTCCGGAAAGCCCGCCGATCCGCGCGCATTGTTCCAGCTCTCGCAGGTCCAGCGGCGAATGGGCGACTACGCCGCCGCCGAGGACGCCGCCCGCAAAATCATCGCGCAGAACGGCCGGAGTCCCATGGGGTACTACGCGCTGGCGATGACACTCGAGGAGCGGCGCCAGTATCAGTCGGTCATCGACGCGCTCGCACCCGCCGTCGCGGAGTTCAAG
>Ga0136846_1213359_pt1 | contig 22506 bp, 16 predicted proteins | sample HopSoiMetagenom2_FD_96841 | JGI IMG/M metagenome (GOLD analysis project Ga0136846, IMG submission 96841) | Grasslands soil microbial communities from Hopland, California, USA - 2 Assembly 2016 (version 4) | ecosystem: Environmental > Terrestrial > Soil > Grasslands | place: USA: Hopland... | reverse complement strand
TCGATCTGCGCGATGATCGTCTGCCGGATCACCTCGCGGAACAGCTCTTCCTTGTTGGGGAAGTACAGATAGATCGTGCCCTTCGAGAGCCCAGCGCGCTTCGCGATGTCCTCGAGTCGCGCCGCCGCGAGCCCACGCTCGCCGAAGATGGCGAGCGCGGCATCGATGATCTGCTGCGGTCGCTCCTCCGGCAGTCTGCGCCAGCGTGGCTCTTGTGAGGACGGCGAAATCGTCATGAATGCTTCTTTTATGACCGACCAGTCAGTAAACAGACTCGGCGTGGAGCGCGCGATCCGCTCTGAACCAGGAGCACTAACTCACTGTAAATAACTTACGGGTCAGTAATATCTCCGGTTGGGTACGCGGTTGCAACCCCTCGCGGCGGCAACAAACCGAGGGGCCGAAGCGCGCGTTACCTTCACCTGATGAAACGCGATAGAGACGGTTCCGAGGGCCAGGAAGCGGTCCGCCTCGACAAGTGGCTGTGGGCGGCGCGCTTCTTCAAAACGCGGTCACTGGCGACCGAGGCCGTCAACGGCGGCAAGGTCGAGCTCAACGGGCTGCGGCCCAAGCCGTCGAAGGACGTGAAAATCGGCGATCAGCTTCGCATTCGTCTAGGGCCCTTCGTGCACGCGCTTACGGTTCGAGCGCTCTCCGAGCGTCGCGGCCCCGCCGCGGCCGCCGCACTTCTCTTCGAGGAGTCGGCCGAGAGCATCGCCGCGCGCGAGCGGCTGCGCGAGCAACACCGACTCGCCCCGTCGACGCAGTACGAGGAGGGCGGCCGCCCGACGAAGAAGGACCGCCGAACCATGTCCGCGTTCGAGGAGCGCCAGCGCCGCCGCGGTGGATGATCTCGTTACTCGTTAGGCACGGCGCCGCTCAGTGAGCGCGCCACCTCACCCAGCGTCGCTGAGGCGATGCCGTGGCCGCCTTCGTACCGCACGAGCCGGTACCGGAACGCGTGCTCCCGCAGCCGTTGTTCCTCCACCTCGAGACGCTCGGCTGACAGGAACCGATCGCGCGAACCGAGGACGATCTGGATCGATGTCGCGCGAAACGGCTCCGCGGCCGGATCGACGTCCGGCGGCAGAAAGCCGCCCCAGAGAATGCTGTGCGCGGGGCGGATTCCGCCGCTCGCGATCCATCGCGCCGCCGTGGCTACGCCCTGCGAGAATCCCAACACGACGATGCGCGGCGGTGAACCGCGCTGCTCGTACGGCTGGAGCTCGCGCGCCGCGACGGCATCGAGGTACGACACATAATCGTTGATCTCGCTGAGCCGGTCCTCCTTCGTCATCCACGTCGCCCCGACGGGACGCTCGGCCGCCGGCGCCGCATCCAGGCCGACGAGATAGAATCGGTTCAGCGCTTCGGGCGCGATGATCTGCCGCGTTCCATCGTCGAGCGGCGCGAAGTGGCGTATGAAATCCGCGGCAAGCTGACCATATCCGTGCAACACGAACCAGACTTCCCGCGCCGTGCCGTCGCGCGGCCCGAGCGTGACGTAGCGCGCCGAACGCTCGACGGTGATATGGTGCTCCCGCGACCGATGGTCCGTCACTCTCCGGGCGGCCGTGCCCCGCGACGCGGAAATCCACGCTGCAGCGTCGGATTCCGGATGTCCTCGGGAAGCAAGTTCCATTGCTCCGGCGTCAATATCGCCTGCGCGCTCTTCACGGCGGCGAGATAGTTGTTTCGAGCTTGCTGAAGTCGCGGCTGGATGTTCGGGAAGACGGCGGCGAGATCCGCGCCTCCCGTGCCCTTCGCCAGCTGCTGCTCGACGTCGTTGATCAGTGTGTCGTTCTTTGCCGACAGCGAATCGGCGACCGCCTGCAATCGCGTCACCTGATCGTCGGTGAGGTGAATGGTGTCCTTGAGCGCGATGATCGCCGTGACGGGATTCGGCGCCACGCGGTTCACGATCGTGCGAATGTCGAAGTTGCGGCCGCCGCGAGCGCCCGCAGCGCGAGCGCCATTGATCCCTCGCAGCGTGCCCTCGAGCAGCTCGCGCTGCCGATCGGGGCCGAGCTGAAGCCGCGCCTGCACCGCGACCTGAAATGGCGTGCGGATTGCGGTGCGCCGCGCGGGATTGTCGCCGAAGCGATCGTTCACGGTGTAGATGAAGCTCTTCGTGGCCGGATCGAATCCTCGGACGTAGAGCAGCGTTGGATCGGCGCGATTGGGCTGGCCCCACCCCTTGAGATTGTCGGAGCCGTGCAGGAGTTGATCGAGACCCGCGAGCGGATTGATTGCGCTCACCGAGATCATCAAACGCCGCCCGAGCAAGGAGCCGAGATCGGGCCGGATGTTCGCCTGGAGATCGAGCGACGGCGTCCAGCTGCCGCGGCAGCTGTTCCGTCCCGCGACGTCGCCGATCTGCTTGAGCAAACACTCACGGGCGTCGCGCGGACCGGTGGCGAGAAGCCGCTGCATCCCGTTCACGAGAGCCGTATCGGCGGCGATGGCTGGATCAGTCGGATCGAAGACGAACGCGCGATCGTTGCGCGCCCCGTCACCATTGATGTCGCTGCCGACGCGCGGCGTGAATGGCGCGCCCGAAGTGAGACGCACCACCGATGTCAAATCCAGCCACGGCTTCACGAGCCAGGTCGTGGTGCCGACGACCGAATGCCGGCGCTCGAAGTCGCTCGTGCCCCAGGGGAACTCGTTCGGATCCCCCGCCGTCGTCGGCGAGCCGAAGCCTGCGCCGGCACCGCCGCCGCCGAAGCCGCCTGCGTTGTAGAACGAGGACTGGTCGAGCGACCGCGTGAAGGTGTACGAGAGGCTCCAGATGATGTCGTTTGGCGTGACGCCGTTCAACGACAGCGTCACCTGGCCCGTGCGCGACTGCAATCCCGAAGTCACATCTAGCACCTGCGCGTACTGCGAGTACTGTCGCGATGAAAGAAGGCTGATCGCACCCGTGGCCGGTACGATCTGCGAGGGATCGACGAAAACCGGCCGCGATCCTTCGGTGGTGAGGCTGAAGCGAGGCGTCGTCTGCAGGTTCAGATCGCGAACGCTGTACAGGTTCGTGCCAAGCGCGTACGAGAAGTCGAGGCTTGCGCCGAGCCGGGCGCTCACGCGGTGGCTGACGCCTAACGATCCGCGCCACGACCGGGGCGCACCGAAATCGGGCTCGAAGACCGTCACGTTCGGACGCTGATTCCCGATCACCGGCCCGCCCGATGCCGCCCCGTTCGCGCATTCAGTCGGAATCGCCGAAGGGTCCGACGCGTAGGTAGCCCAATCGGGAATGGGTACGCCGGCGCCGATGCACACGAGCTGCGTCTGGCTGTTCGGCAGGCCCGTGGCCGTGAGCGCGGACGCGAACATCGGCAGCGGAAAGGTGCCGCGAAACTCGCCGACTCCGCCCCGAATGATATAGGGCTGCGCACCGAAGCCACCGCCGGCGCCGCCAAATCCGCTCGCGGCCTCGCCTCCCCGTCCCGCGCCGCCGCCGCCGCGACCACCGCCACCACCACCGCGGCCGCCAAAGCTGCCGGCCGGAACCTGCCCACCCGCGTTGCCGCCGAGCATCCAGGTGAAGCCGACGCGCGGACTCGCGCTCACCTCTCTCGGAAACCCGTCTGTACGCCGGCCGAACAGCTGGTCGATCTCGGGATTGTACGCCGGACGTCCCTGGAAGTCCGACGCCTCTACGCGCAACCCGTACGTCACCTGGAGCGCTCGGCTCTGGCGCCACGTGTCGCCGAGGTAGATCGCGCTGTTGAGCCCCGAGCCGGTTCGCGACGTCGGCATCAGCGACCGCGTGAACATCGCCGGCTGGTTGTTCTGCAAATCGCTCAGCGAATTGAAGAGGAACGTACCGCTGCTGTTGAACGCGTTCATCGAGGAGAAGCTCGTGACGTTCACGAGCGCGCCGAGCTTGAACCGGTGCGCCGCGTCCGAGGACAGCCAGGAAAACTCGTCGCTCGCCTCGAGCTGGCCGTTCGCGCCATCCGTCGGGAGACCGGAGTTGCCGCCGAAATCGAGCTGCGTCACCGCAACCGTCGTGTCGCTGAAGCTCGAGGTCACGGTGACGCGCCCCTCGGGATCGACGAGGTATGGATTGGCGGAGTTGAGATTTCGCGAATATGTCCCGCGCAGCTCGTTCAGGAAGTTGCCGAACACCGAGGATAGCGCGAGCATCCCACCGCCGCCGCCGGCGTGCTGCGTTCCGCCATGACTGGGCAGGGCGAATGCCGACGTGCGAAACGCCTCCTGCAGGGAACCCTGCCAGTTTCCACGCACCATGAGCGAATGATCATCGCTGAGGTGATAGTCCACCCGCACGATCGCCGTCCCATTGTCCGACTGACGGTCGGTCGGGATAGACGGGATCGAGAGGGGAATTCCGTACGCGCCGACGATGTCGCGGAATCGATTTGCCGAATCCGGCTGCATCCCGAGGCGCTGCAGTGTGAGCGGATCCGCTGCGGTGATGGTCTGCAGCGGATCGAGTCGCCGGCGAAGCTGAACGGCGCCGAAGTAGAACAGCTTGTCTGGTATGATCGGGCCGCCGATCCCGCCGCTGATCTGATGCTGCGTGTAGCCCTGCCCGAAGGTCGTCGGCGTCGATTGATCGTCCGCGAACTCGAGATGGGGGTCGCGGAGCGCGTAGCTCAGCGAGCCACTCAGGGAATTGGTGCCACCGCGAGTGGTCGTCGCCACTTGCCCACCGGTGAATTGACCGCGCGCGACATCGTAGGTGTTCGTGATCACTCGCGTCTGTCGTACGGCCTCGGTTGGCACGTTGCTCCCACCGAGGAAGCTCAAACCATCCAGCGTCACCTGATTCTGATCGGGTCGCTGCCCCGCGACCGAGAACCCAGCCGCGGTTGAATCCGTGCCTGTGACGGCAACGACGCCGGGCGTGAGCGCGGCGAGAGCGGCGAGATCGGTGGGATCGATCGGCAGCCGCGTGAGCTGCTCGCCTGTTAGCGTTCGCTCAACAGAGCCTGGACCGGGACGATCGCCCTGGCCCGCCGGCGCGTTGCCGCGGACGACGACCGGTCCGAGCTGCGTCGCGACAGGATCGAGTCGCACGTCGGCGACGAGACGATCCTCGTCCGCCTGCCGAGCAAGTGTGAACGTCGCCGGCGCATAGCCCAGGTAGCGCACGCTCATCCGGTACGAGCCACCGCCATCCGGGAAGAGGATCGTGTACTGGCCCTTGTCATTCGTCGTGCGCGAGCGCGTGACACCCGTCTCCACAGATGTCGCGTCGACGCGGGCGCCAACTACGGGACTGCCATCGGGCGCCGTGATCCTGCCGGTGAGAATGTCGGTCGTGCTGCCGACCTGCGCGCGTGCCGAGCGCGAGCTCGCGGCGAGCGCGAGCGCGGCGAGCACGACGCCAATGTGACCAGATCGCCAACGGAACAGACGCATATGCATTCACTCATGGGCTCGACAGTGTGCGCGAGCAACCACCGTACCGGACCACGGTCGACGGACGGGAGCGCCGCCTGTTAATACAGACGGCGGCCGCGGACGTTGGGGGCCCGCGCTCAGCGGCTCGCCTTCGGGATGACGAGCTTCTCTGCCGTGTGCGTGGCGGAAAACCGCGCGACCTTGGTGTACGTGAGACCAAGGCGCTTCGCTTCCGCAAAGATTTCTGTATCCCGGAGTCCGGCCGTGCCCTTGGGGTGCACGACCCAGATGGCGCCGTCGCGCGCCATCGCCGCAGCCGCTTTCTCCAGGCGCGACAGCCCCGCGGCGTTCTCCGCCCCGAGGAAGATGACGTTCGATCTGGGAGCGAAGCGTCCGCTCACCACGCGCGCCGCCCGAGCGCGCAGCGACTCGATGAACCCGCTCGCATCGAGCGCGACAACGGACACCGTGTGCTCCGGCTTCACGTCCAGCTTGTCGATCAGCGACTTCGGCGAGCGAATCTTCTCCGCCCATTTCTCCGCCTGATCGCCGAGCACGAACGTCGCGTCACCGCCTTCGAAGAGCACGCGCAGTGCGCCGTTCGCACCGCTCACGCCGCGAATTGACGCGAGTGGAATCGCGAGGCGCATGCCGCGCTCCGTTCCACGCTTTTCGCCGCGGAAAAGGAGCTCGTCAGTCTCGAGCAGTGCCTTTCCCTCGTGCACCGCTTCACCGACCCGAAGCTGACAGCGCGCCTCCGCGCCCATGCGAACCCGCCGCGATCAGCGACGGGCCGTGGCGAGATTGGAGTGAGCGACCGTGAAGAGCTCGCGTTGCGTCGCGGCCTTCTCGAGCAGCTCCATCGCCTTCATGAGCTGGCGATCGCTTCGCAGATCGCGCCCCTTCGCTGCTGCGTCGCCGAATGCCATCCGCGCGACGCGCGTCTCGAGCTCGCGCGTCAGCAAGCGCGTCGCTGCACTCTCGAAGCGCGCCTCGATCGTCACGCCACGCGCGGCCAGGCGGCGGGTCAGCTCGGCCGTCCATTCGGGGGCCACTTTGAAATCACGCGAGACGCCGCGCTTCAGCTCGAACGCGTAGCTGTCCAACGCGCTCTGCACGATCTGCGCTTTCGGTGCGATCGCGCGGAGGAATTGCTGCTCGATCGTCGGCAGCGTGTCGTCCGTGACGATGACGTCCGGCGTAATGCCGCCACCGCCGTACACGGTGCGTCCCTCGTCGGACCTGAAGGCCGGCTTCGTCTTGCGCGCGGAGTCCGTCTCGAGCGAATCAGGATGCGTTTCGACAAACCGGCCGTCGGGCATCAGCTTGCGCTCGCGGTGAATCGAGCGGCCGCTCGGCGTGTACCACTTGCCCGTCGTCATCTTCAGGAAGTAGCCGCCGTCGAGGGGAAAGACGGATTGCACGAGTCCCTTGCCGAAGCTCGTCGTGCCGACGATCAGCGCGCGATCGTGATCCTGCAGGGCGCCTGCGACGATCTCGGTGGCAGACGCCGAGGAGCCATCGACCAGTACGACGAGCGGGATGTTGGTGCCGATGTGGGGTCCGCGTGCCCGCGCGACTTCGGTGGGCGAGTTACGCGCGCGCACGCTCACGATCTCCTGCCCTTCCTGCAGAAAGAGGCCGCTCACGGCGAGCGCCTGGTCGACGATGCCGCCGCCGTTGTCCCGCATGTCGAGCACGACGCCCTTCGCGCCCTGCTGCTCGAGCTTCTCGACCGCCACCGCGACTTCCTCGGCTGCGTTCTCGTTGAAGGTCTGCAGCGGGATGTAGCCGATGTTGTGGTCGTACAGTCCGGTGAACGCGACGGCGGGAATCTTCACGATGGCACGCGTGAAGCGGAGCTTGATCGGCTCAGTGACCCCAGGTCGCGAGTACGTGACCGCGACCTGCGAACCGGGATTCCCGCGCAGCTTCTCGGAGACTTTGTCGATCTCCCAGCCACGTGTGGACACGCTGTCGATCGCGATGATGCGATCGCCTTCCTGCACGCCGGCTTCCGCGGCGGGGGTGTTCGGGAAGACGCGCTGCACGCTCACGTCCGCGCCGGTCTGCTGCTCGAGCAACATGCCGGTGCCGCCGTAGCGCCCATTGGTGCTGCGATTGAAGGTGTCGCTCTCCTTGGGCGTCAGCAGCTCGCTGTAGGGATCATTGAGCTCGCGCACCATGCCGCGCGCCGCCTTCTCGAAGATCGCTCCGTCCTTGAGCGTGTCGACGTAACGCGTCTCGACGAGTGTGCGGACCTGATCGAAGAGTCGTGCACTGGTGCGAGTGGCGGGCGCTTGAAGGAGGAAGCCACCGGCGACGATCGGAACCAGGAGCAGCGTCGTAACGGCCGCTGTTCTCATTCGGGACATCGGTTGTTGGGCGGAGGTGAGAGAACGTGCGGCTGCAGGGGGGGTCAGGAATTCGGGCCTGCGGCGGAGCGCGACTGCACGAGTTGAGTGCACGGATGACGCATGCGAGCCGTGGCGGCCCGGGCATCGTCGACCGCGGCGGGCGTCGTCACGCGCTCGTTCGCGTACAGGACGCGACCATTCTTGGTTCGAACGGCGATGCGGCGCTGGCTGAGAATGTCGGGCGTCTGGATCGTCGTCGCGCCCCCATCGACGGCTGGCGGCACCGGAACCATGCCCCCGTAGCCGTACACGTGGCGCGTTGAGGTCGAGTCGGTCGGGAGGTTGGTCCCGACGACGACGAAAAAGCCAAGCACACCAACGCGCGGAAGGAATCGGGTCGACGCAAACATGGCCACGCTCCTCAGGGGCGACGAGTATTCGCCGGGTCGCTCAAGTTACGATTCGGCACACGGGATTGCAACGCACTCTTCCTCAGGCTACCCCCTTGAAGCGACGGGATTTACGGATCGCTAACACGCTGTCTCGCGACCCCGGCCCGCCACCGTACGGCTCGTCCCGCTCAGCGGACGGTCTGCAACTTCCAGAGTCCGTTCAGCATGTCGGAGGCGTAGAGTGCCCCACCCGAGAGCTGAACACCCCACACATATACGCGGGGAGTGCCGTCGGCGAGGCCACGGCCGATCTCGCGCCCCATCGCCCGCAGGTCGCAGCGGGTCACAGTTCCCGTCGTGACCTGCTGGGCCGGCGTGCAGCTCCCGAGGTCGCCGCGAACGTCGAGGGCACGAACACCGGCGTTGTAGAAGGCCGCATAGAGGACACCGTTCGTCTCGTCGACGGAGAAGTTGTGCGTCCCGGCGCCGGGCACGTGGTAGAAGGCGACCTCGCGCGGCGCCGTGAGGTCGGAGACGTCGAGGACGTGGATGTCGCCCGCCGAGCTGACGCCGATCTGCGCCGGACCGGCTTCCTCGCCGACGAAAGCATAACGAGAGCCGCTCACGGCGTCGTGCAGCCACCAGATGTTGTGAGCGTCGCCACCGATGGTCGCGACGCCGCCCAGTACCACCGGCGCCGACGGCGTGCCGCCATGCCCACCGCCACCGAGGTCCCAGATCTCGATCCCCGCGTTCCAGAGCGCGACGAAAAGCAGCCCATCGCGGAGAAACGTGTCGTGTACGAATGGCGCGGTGCTTGGCACCGACTTCACGAAGATCTGTCGGGGATTCGCGGGATCGGCGAGGTCGACGATCACGATTTTCGATTCCGGGGACGGGCCACCGTTCAGCGCATCGACGGCGAGGATCGCGTAGAGATGACCGGCGACGCGACCCACCTCCGCCGTGTGGACGCCATTGAATGTCTCTGGCGTGGCGAGCCGCGCGAGCTGGTGCGGGTGTACCGGGTCCGCGAGATCGAAGATGACGAGCGAGCCATTCGTTCGCTCCGTGGCAACGATGAGGAGCGTGCCGTCGTCAGTCACGGCATTGTCGCCTAACGTGGTCGCACCGCTCACGATTACCGAGTCGAGCAGGGTGGGCTGCGAACCCGTGACGTTCCAGATCGCGACGAAATTTCCCTGCTCGCTGCGGAAGCCCCACGTCGTGGTGTACGCTATGCCCTGGTGGACCGCGACCTCCGCGGTGTAGCGGCTATCGACCAGCCCGCAGCCGCTGACGACGAGCGCGGTACCGCCTGACGAGGCGCCGCCGCCGTCGAGCGCGCACGACGCACGCGCGATCGTGCCGGTGCTCGTGTCGAGGCAGCCGGTGAGCGCGAGCGAGAAGAGAACAAGCGCATGAAGGAGGCGGTGCGGACGCGTCATGAGAAGCAGCGACTCCTTCCAGGGTGAGTGTGCGGCGATGCGCGCTCCATTCCGCCAAAGCTGTCGGATGCTACGCCATAGCGCCCCATCCTGCCATGCGCCAATTGGCCCGCCGTGACGCGGACGCCCGCGGCCAGGCGCCACATCCCGCTCGAGCCGTAGACGCGCACTGGATCGAATACCGCGGCGGTCGTGCGATCGGCGGTGGCCCGCGCCACCTCGGCGAATGGCGCGGCGTGCATTCCAAACGCGCGCAGGGCGGGCAGGCTGACCGCGCCCGTAAGCGTCGTCCACCGCGTGACGCCGAGGATGCTGACGTCGGTGGCCGGGCGGGCGGCGCGAAAGAGATCGAGCAATCGCTCCTCCTCGGGCCGCTCGCTGCGCTCCCATCGGACCGCGACGCCTGCGTCGCCACGACAGAGCGCGCCCTCAGTCAGCGCAGCGTTGAAGGTGTACAGGTCCCGCCCGCGATCGATGTCGGTAGTGCGCGCCAGCTCGAGCAGCGCATAACGAGTGAGCAGCCCGCCGTCATGCTCGTAGCGAAGACCGGCGTGGGCCTTGCGCTGATCGAGCCCCTGCCCTTCCCGGTACTCCGGCGATTTCACGTTTGCATAACTCGCGGTCACCTCTGCCTGGCCGAGCATGAATGGCAGCGTTGCCGCCATGACGGTGGCACGAAGCGACCACGAGTCGCCCATGCGTCGCGTCAGCGGCAGCGTCGACGGATCGACCGGCTCGTCGCCGCCGAAGGTCGCGGCCTCGATTGCGAGCGGGCCAGCGCGTGCCGCAGCGACGACCATCAACCGCTCGATGATCTGCGCGAGGTGATGATCGACGGGATAGGAGACGAAGGGCCGGGCCATCGGATCGTCGCTCCCGAAGGGGACGAACCCGCGCCCGCCGTAGATCGATCCCGCGAGCGCGGCCGGTCGCGTCTCGACACCGATGACGAGCTCGTGGAGATACGCGTGCGGATGCCGGCGGTCGACGTAGCCTTCGCCCCACGCGCCAGCGTCGAGCTCTCCACGACGAAGAGTGAGCCCCTCGAGATTGAGCATGCCCATGGCGTGAAGCCACCCTGCACCGAGCGTGGCGCCAATGATCGGCTGCGTGAGGTACGCCTCCGTCAGTGTACGGTCACCGGGCGTGTGCGACTGGCGCGTGACGAGCCCGATCGCGCGCGCCTCGACGGCGAGGGTGACGCCGGAGTCCTGCGCGCGTGTAACGTGCGTCGCTAGCGCGACCACAGAGCAACCCGCAACGATGATGGACGTTGCCCGGCGAATCATCGCAGGTCCGCCGAGGGCCTGGTCATGTCAGATTACGGCGATGACGCACGCCGCGCACGAGGACGAGCCTCGGCCCATCGCCACCGCGAGCTCGACGATTTCCGCCGCGCCCGAGAGCGAGCTGCGGGCGACAGTCTTGCTCGCGCTGCCCGTGGTCCTCGTGCAGATCGGGATGATGTTCATGGGCGTCGTCGACACGGTGATGGTCGGCCACGTCTCCGCGCGCGTGCTCGCCGCGGTGGCATTGGGGAATCTCTACTTCTTCAATGCTATCGTGCTGGCGAACGGCACGCTGATGGCGCTGGATCCCGTGATCGCGCAGGCCGTTGGCGCGGGCGACATGGAGGCGGTGAGTCGCGCGGTGCAGCGGGGGATCATCCTGGCGCTCGGTTTGAGCGTCGTCACTGCACTCCTCATGCTGCCCGCGCATGCGCTGTTGGTCCTCACGCGGCAGCAGCCAGAGATCATCCCCGATACCACGGCGTATCTCCGGATCTCGATTCCGGGGGTGCTGCCATTTCTGGTGTTCGTGGTCTTTCGTCAGGCGCTCCAGGCGCTGCATCGTGTCGCGCCAATCGTGTGGACGATCGTCGGCGCGAATCTCTGCAACGCAGGCCTCAACTGGGTGTTCGTGTACGGGCATCTCGGTAGTCCCGCCCTCGGGGCATCGGGAAGCGCGCTGGCGACGCTGGTGAGCCGCTGGCTCATGGCGATTGCGCTGCTGGTCTTCGCCTGGCCGGCGCTCCGACCACATCTCGTACCAACCCGCCGGGACGCGCGACTGGTCACGCCGCTGCTGCGGCTTCTGGAGCTCGGCGTTCCCGTGGGGCTGCAGCAGCTTCTGGAATCCGGTGCGTTCGGCGCGATCGGTTTGATGATGGGGATGCTCGGCACAACGGAGATGGCCGGCCATCAGATCGCGATCACGCTCGCGGCGCTGACGTTCATGGTGCCGTTAGGCGTCGCGGCCGCGGCGGCGGTGCGCGTCGGGCGTGCCGTGGGGGCACGCGACGAGCCGCGGGCGAAGCTCGCGGCCCGCGCGGCGTTCGTGTGCGGCATGGGTTTCATGTCCGTCACCGCCCTCCTCTTTCTCGCGGCGCCGCGGCTCCTGGCAAGCATCTTCACGAGCGAAACGGGGGTCATTGCCATCGCGGGCGTTCTCATTCCCGTCGCAGGCGTTTTCCAGATCTTCGACGGCGCGCAAGCGGTGGGTGCGGGCGTGCTGCGGGGACTCGGCGACACGCGCGCGCCGCTGATCGGCATGATCGCGGGCTACTGGCTGATCGGTTTACCGGTGAGTCTCATCCTCGGTTTCCATACGTCGCTGCGCGCCGCGGGTCTCTGGTGGGGATTCGTGGCCTCGCTGAGCATCGTCGCGCTGTTTCTCGCGTGGAGAATCCGGGTGCTTTTTCGGCGAGAGATTCGGCGCGTGACGGTAGAGTGAGGCGAGTGGCGAGTGGCGCGCCCGGGAGAGTTCCAGACGGCGCATATCCTCGATGGACGCAGACGCCGCAGAATGAACGCTGAATGCGCTGTAACGACAAAAGCAGTTCTCTGCGGATTCTGCGCATTCTGCGCTATCTGCGTTCCTTCACTCTCGCCGCACAGGGATGCTGACCCGACTCGGGATGACCACGTCACTCGCCACTCGCCCCTCGCAGGAGCTCATCGATCGCGGCTCGAGCAGATGAGAAGCGCGCGTCGCTGGCGCCGGAGATGAGGACGAACGGCGTGCCCGAGCCTTCTACGGCAGCACGGAAGAGCGCATGCATCTCGGGCCGCACATGCCCGCGATCCCGCTGCGGGTCGGGGATCCACGGGAGATCGACGTCGAGCAGCAGATACAGGTCGGGCCGGCGACTACGCGCGGCTTCCACCACCCATGCCGGAGCACGCTCATAGTAATGCTCCGCATAAACAGCCGTGCTCAGGAGGTCGGTGTCGCCGATGAGCAAAGACTCATTACGAGCCGCTGCTCGCGCCAGATACGCGTCCTCCCAAGTGGCCTGGCCTCGGGCGATGGCGTCGACGTCGGACGCTTCCAGTGACGAGCCTTTAGCGGCTGCGTAGTCGCGCACGAACTCAGGCACCCACGATACGCCATAGTGGCGCGCGAGACGCTCGGCGAGCGTCGTTTTCCCTGTGGACTCGGAGCCGATGAGGACGACGCGCTTCACGCCGCCGCGGGCTCGTCGAGCGGCTTCGCCTGGTAGCTGCGCCACCAGGACCGCAGCCCGAGCGCAGCCAGCGCGAGAAAGATCGCGTAGAGCGCCGCGGTCACCGGCAGACCCTTGTAGAGGTACATCGGGACATAGACGACGTCGGCCACGATCCAGAGCACCCAATTCTCGAGGATCTTCCGCGTCATCATCCACTGCGCGACGAGGCTCAGCGTCGTCAGCCCGGCGTCGAGGTGCGGGAGTGCCACGCCCGGGAGCGTGGCGGTGTAGCGGGCGAGAGCAAACCAGAAGAGCAATGCAACGGGCGTCGCGATCAGCCATTCACGCGCCGATGCGCGCGAGACGCGCAGCGCGCTGCGATTCTTGCCGCCGTAGAGCCACTCGTACCAGCCATAGATCGAGAGCACCAGATACACCACCTGTAGTCCCATATCGGAGTACAGGCCCGTCCGTCGGAAGACGATGATGTATAGGCCGACGTTTACGATCGCCGTCGGCCAGCTCCAGATCTTCTCGCGCGCGCTGAGATAGACGCTGATCGCGCCCGCGATCGCGGCGATCCACTCGAGGGTGCTCACGACCGAATCCTATCAGTGCGCGCGCGTCGGGAGCTACGCCACATCTTGACCCGTCATCGCCGCTGCATCCACATCGGCTTCGGCAGAGGACCCGACCACCGAGCGCTCGTACGCGGCGAGGACGTGATGCCGGCTCACCAGGCCGATCACTTTTCCGGCAGGCGCATCGAGGACCGGCAGAGCGCTCACGCCACGCACTCCCATGCGTCGGGTGGCGTCGAGCAGTGACTCGTCAGGCAGGACCGTCTCACTGGGATGGGCGAGGTCGATGGCGAGAACGAGTGATGAGAGATTCCGGTAGTCCTTCGCGACACGCCCGAGATCGGCGAGATCGATGATGCCGCAGAGTCGCCCATCGTCGTCGACGACGGGAAAGATCATCTGATCGTCTCGCCCGAGGTGATCGAGCAGCTCGCCAACGTTCTCGTGTTCGCTCAGAATGCGCGCGCGCGCGTCGAGGGCATCGCGAACGTGGAGCCTGGACAGCGTCGTCTCGTCTGTCCCATGCTCGATGCGTTCGCCGCGCCGTCGGAGCCAGCCGCTGTAGAGCGAATCCGGCTCGAGCCAGCGGGCCACGAGAAACGAGATGACCGTCGCCAACATCAGCGGCAACACGAGCGCGTAATCGTTCGTCATCTCGAAGACGAGAAGGATTCCCGTGATCGGCGCGTGCGTGGACGCGGCGACGAGCGCGCCCATCCCGACGATGGCGTACGCCTCGGGCCGAATCGTCCCGTTAGGCATGAGATGCGCCAGGGCGACGCCGAACGCGCCACCGGTCGCTGCGCCGACGTAGAGCGACGGCGTGAAGAGACCGCCCGAGCCGCCGGTGTTGAGCGTGATCGAAGTCGCGAGGATGGAGCCCACGGCGAGCGCGGCGAGCGCATACCACGGCATGCGGCCAAACACCTCGAGTCGCACCGCGAGGTGCCCGTAGCCGACGAGCAGACCGTTGGAGGCGACGACGAGCAGGCCGACGAGAGCGCCGCCGATCCAGGGCACGAGCCAGCGCGTCCTCGTCAGGCGTTTCACGATCGTCTCGGCGCCGAAGAAGACGCGAATGAACAGCGCCGCCGTCGCCCCGGTCAACACACCCAGGAGCGGAAAGAAGATGAAAACCTCCCGCGCCAGCCCGTAGCTGTACTCGACAGGGATGGGAAATGCGGGGTGATTGCCGAACACGGCGCGCGAGACGACCGCCGCGATCACGCTCGCTACGACCACGGGCGGAAATGCCGTCGCGGCGAGCGAGCCGAGGATCTCCTCGAGGGCGAAGAAGGCACCGGCGATCGGCGCGTTGAAGGCGGCGGAGATCGCCGCGCCGGCGCCGGCACCCACGAGGACGCGCATGCGATCCGCACTGAACCCGAAGGTACGCCCGCATAACGAGCCGATCGCGCTGCCGAAGACGACGACTGGTCCCTCGCTTCCGGCCGATCCGCCCGCACCGATGGTGATCGCACTCGCCACAGTGCGTGCCAGTGCCGGCCGCGGCGGAATGATCCCGCCGCGGCGAACGACCGCGAGCTGGACGTCGGGAACGTTCATCCCGTCATGGCCGCGCCCGACGTACCGCATGAACCACCACGCGGCGGCGACGCCAGCGGCCGTGAGCACGGGACGATATGCGAGTACGGCGACGCTGGGGACCAGCTCGCCCGGCAAGCGATAAAAGAGCGCGTACGCGAGATCGATCGACTTGTAGAACGCCGCGACACCGAGCCCGGTGAGCACACCGATGGCGAGCGAGAACGCCATGAGGATCGCGTTCTCACTCAGCTCCAGCTGGTTGAACCAGGCGACGAATCCGCGCCAGGTCGTTCGCGCGCGCGCGGGACGTGCCGGTGGTTCCATGGAAATCAATATAGACACGCTCGCCGGGGGTTCAGCCGATGACCATCCCGCATGTATCCTCATTCTCCAACATGCGTGTCATCCCCATCAACGACGCCGCGATCGAAGAGACGGCGATCGAAGAAGCAGCCGAGATCCTCCGTCGCGGCGGACTCGTCGCCTTTCCGACCGAGACGGTCTATGGCCTCGGCGCGAACGCGCTCGACGCGTCTGCCGTCGCGCGGATCTTCGCGGCGAAGGGGCGACCGTCGTACAACCCGCTCATCGTCCACGTCCCGAACGAGGCAGCCGCGCGCGAGCTCGTCAGTGATTGGCCAGAGAGCGCCTCGCGATTGGCGCGCGCGTTCTGGCCGGGTCCGCTGACGCTGGTGCTGCCAAAACAGCCCGCGATTCCCGACATCGTCACAGCAGGACTCGACTCAGTCGCGCTGCGAGTGCCGGCGCACCCGGTGGCGCTCGCCCTCCTGCGGGCGACACGCCTTCCACTCGCGGCGCCAAGCGCGAATCGATCGATGGCGCTCTCGCCGACGACGGCGCAGCACGTCGCGCGCTCGCTCGGTGATCGGGTGGAGTTGATCCTGGACGCGGGCCCGACGACGGTTGGGATCGAGTCCACGGTGGTCGACCTCCGCGGTCCGCAGCCGTCGATCCTGCGGCCCGGCCTCCTCGGCGCGCGCGAGATCGAGCCCGTCGTCGGCACTCTCGCCACGCCTAACGAGACCACGGGTGACGCCGCGCGTCCGGCACCGGGTATGCTCGACAGGCACTACGCGCCCCGGGCCCAACTCCGGTTGTTCGCCGCGAGTGAGGCGGCGTCGATCGCGCGCGAGGGCGCGGCACTCGTGGCGCGCGGTGCGCGAGTAGCCGCGCTCGTGCTCGAGGCGAGCGCAAGCGCGCCGGTGGAAGTCGTCCAGATGCCGGCCGACCCCGCTCGTTATGCGCAGCGGCTATACGCCACGCTCCACGATCTGGATGAGTCGGGATTCAACGTGGTGCTCGTCGAGCGCGTTCCCGATGGCGATGCGTGGGCCGGCGTGCGCGATCGACTGGAACGCGCGTCGCGACCCTAATCGGTGAACGGTGGACGGTAGTCGGTTCGCCGTTCACAGTCCACCGTTCACCGCTTGCGGCGCTTGGTGCGATCCTGCACCCCGATCGTGTTCTGAGTCGTTAGGCGGCTGATCAGCTTGTGCAGCGGATCGACGCCGGCGCGCGACGGAAGCTGCGACGTCGTGAGCACCACGTGCTGCGCGCCCTCGTGGATCTGCTGCTTCTCGAGGTAGATCGCGACACCATCCTTGTCCGGGCTCTTTTGGCCGCGCGGCGGGCGCACATACACGCCAATGTCCACCCAGTCGCGCATCGGGATCTCCGTCTCGGCGCCGAGGCTGTCGGCACGCAGCTTCTTCGACGTGAGATACAAGTCGAGCCGATATTGATTGTTCGCCGCGTCGGTCGCGATTGCCGAGTCGGCCTTGAGCTCGTAGAGCGTGATCGTCTCGAACAGGTCCTTGATGAGGTACTTCAGCGAATCCGGCGTCGCGGCGCGCAGCGAATCCACCAGCTCGAGCGACGTCGGGTACGGCGGACCGCGAAACTTCTCGGCTTTCAGAAATCCGCTAATGGCCGCGTTCATCCGCTCCTCGCCGATGTAGTCGCGGAGCGCGTACATCACGAGTGAGCCCTTGCGATAGTGGATGTAATCCTGGTTCTCGTTGAGCGCGAGCGGGAGCTCGCGTTTCCGCTCGGTGCTGCGCCCCACCAGATACCGATCCAGCTCGTATTCGAGAAAGCGCCGCATGCTCCCGGCACCGTACTCCTTCTCCATTACCATCAGCGCGGAGTACTGCGCGAGCGTCTCCGAGAGCATCGTCGCGCCGCGCGCGTCGGCGCCGATCACCTGGTGCGCCCACCACTGGTGCGCCACTTCGTGGGCCGTGACGTAGAACGGGTAGTCGATTTCGCCCGCGCCTTCGACGCGCGCGATGAATCCGATCGCCTCGGAGTACGGGATGGTGTTGGGCAGCGATTGGGCGAACTGCGCGTAGCGCGGGAACTCGACGATCCGCACCTGATGGTGTTGGTAGGGGCCGAAGTTTCGTGTGTAGTAGTCGAGCGACTTCTTCACCCCTGAGATCATTCGTTCGACGTTCCATTGGTGCTCGGGATGGAAGTACACCACGATGTCGACAACCTTGCCGTCTGGCGACGTCCACTTGTCGCTCTTCGTCGCGTACCGTGCCGACTGAAACGCCCAGAGATCGAGGATCGGCGAGTCCATCTTATAGTGGAAGTAGCGACGGCCGTTCTCCGTCCACTCGCGCTGCAGGTACCCAGACGTGATCGCGATCTGATCCGGAGCCGTGCTCACAGTCGCGTCGTAGTCGATCCAGTCGGCATCGTGACTGATGTAGTTGTTCGCCCGCGCCGTGGGATCCGTCGGCGACTTCATGCCAGGCTTCGCGGGAAGCTTCTCCTTCTTGCGATCATCGTCGTCCGAGATCTCGGCTCGCGGCTCGTAGCCGATGGTTGGCATGAACGACGCGTTCTCGATGAACGTGCCGTTCGAGGCGATGTCCGGGTTCGAGATGCTGTTCGGGAACCCGCGAGCGACGCGTGTGAGATCGAAGGTGAGCACGAGCGAATCGCCGGCCGCGAGCGGCCTGTCGAGCTGCCGCATGTAATACTCGTGCGCGGTATCGGCGAGCACGACACGTGACGGACGATCGAATTCCAGCGATCGAACGGTGAGGTCGCGATCGAGCCCAAGGTGGACGGTGTCGATCGCCACGCTCGTCTTGTTGCGCAGGACGTAATGGCCGCGGACGCGCATGTCGCCTCGCTCGGGAACGAGATCGACATTGACGTGCACCGCGGTGATGCGCGGCTGCGGAATCGATTCGTACTTCTTGTACCGCTGCTCGTACTCGGCGCGCAGATGGCGGCGCTGCGAGCTCGTCGTATAGCGGTTCAGGACGTCGGTGTTGTAGTACATGAAGCCGCCGAGTCCGATGAATGACAACGCCGCGAGCGCCGACACGACGCGCGCGCCGCGGCCGAATCGGACCCGCGCGAGCTGGGCGCGCCACCGCGCGTGCGTCTCCTCGCCGCGCACCCAGAGCAGGTTGGTGAGCACGGCGAGCAGGATCGCGAACGCCGCCCAGTACAGCTTCCAGTAGATGAACGCGTGCGCGAAAGGGCCCCAGCGATTCATGTCCGAGTACTGCAGGCCGCTGTCGCTGCCGTACTGATAGAGGTTCCGCTCGAGACCGAACTGGCTGAGAAACGGCAGCCCAATGAAGACGACGAAGACGACGAGATGGCCGAGGTACTTGTGATTCACGATGACGTGAATCGCCATCGCCAGCACGGCGAGTAGTACAAGATCGGCGAGCCGGAATCCGAAGAGCGCCTCGAGATAGAGGCCCACCTCGAATCGCGTGTAGCCGCTCGCGGCCTGCGTCGCGATGCCAGTAAGCATGACGACCGCGAGCAGCAGCGCGAGAACGGCCAGGAGCGCGGTGAGCTTCGAGAGAAAGGCCGTCACGTTAGGCACCGGCATCGCGTCGGTGATCTGGCCGATCTTGACGTCGCGCTCTGCCCACACCAGCTCGCCGGCGTAGAATGCGATGATGACGAGCAGGAACAGGCCGAAGCTGCCGTTCAGGATCTCGACCATCTTGTAGGTCACCGGCCAGGTCTCGGTGCCGTAGATCTTTCCGATCTGCTGCACGACGAGCAGCATGTACAGCACACCCGCTCCGGTGATGGCGTAGAAGTACGGGTTGCGCACGACACGCCAGAAGGACCGCGCCGTCATCGACCAGTACTGCCGGAGCCGGCCGCGCCAGTCGAAGTGGCGCCCCGCGGCCGGAAGATCCACGGTCCGCACCGGCTGCGGCGCGGGCGCGAACGCCTCCGGCGTCACCGCGTCATCAGTGCGACCGCGCGGCTCGGTCGCGGCGTACGAGAAGCGAAACCGGGCGTACGCTATCGCGAACACCGCCAGCCCGACCACGATCCAGATCGCGCGATTGGTCGCCAGCACGCCGGAGAGCGGCACGAATCGGGTGTTGCGGTCGGCGATCGGCCAGTACTCGGTGACGACCTGCAGCGCGCGAATGCCGAACGGGTCGAGGAGAGCGCCGGTGTGCTTGTCGGTGAGATCGTTGAGGAGCTGCCCGCCCATGAGATAGCCGAGCAGCAGCAGCACGCCACCAACGTAGTTCGGAACCATCTGCCGAGTGATTGCCGGCAACGCGAAGAAGATCGCGGCGGTGAAGAGCAGATTCGGCAGGATGAGCGTGATGTACGGCTGGAGGTAGGCCCAGAGATCGAATGGGCCGAACTTGTCCGGCTTCACCCACGGCGACTTCGCCGCGAGCATGAGCCCGACGACGATGCCGAGCAGGATGATCGCGTTTACCACGAGCGTGCCGATGAAACGCCCACCGAGGAACGTGGGCTTGGAGATCGGCGTGGTGTAGACGAGCGACTCCATCTTCGCGTCGTAGTCGCGATAGAGCGCGTTCCCCGCCACCGCGGCGACGATGGACATGCCGAACAACGCGATCGTCGGCTCGAGGGACGCGAGCGCGTACGGCGAATTCGCCAGCACCTTCCCGCCCCCGCCAAACACGGCCGCCGCCTCGCGGAAAGCGCCGCCGCTGAGGAGCATGAAGATGAAGCCGATGGTTGCGTAGATGCTGAAGTAGATCCACGTCGACACACGCCGGAGATAGTACCCGATCTCCCAGCCGAGAACGGAACCGAACTGTCGCATCACGCGGCGCCCCCAGCCGGACCGAACGCTGGTGCCGCGGCCTTTGCATCCGCGGCAAAGAGAGCCGCATCCGCCGCGTGTGTTTCCCGCATCGCCGCGAAATACACATCCTCTAAACCCGGCTCGGCAGGCTCGTAGCCGGCCTCCGGTCGCTCCGGCGCGAGAACGCGAACGACGGTCCGCCCGGCGAGCAGCTTCGTCGACAGCACCGCGTAGCGCTCCTGGTGCCGCGGTAGCTCGTCACGTGCGACGACGCGGCGCCAGATGCGCCCCTGCATTCGCGTAACCGCCGCCTGCGGATCATCCTCGAGGCGGATCCGTCCCCGATCGATGATCGCGACGCGCGAGCAGAGCTCACTCACATCGTCCACGATGTGCGTCGAGAGGATGACGATGCTATTCTGGCCCAGCTCAGCGAGGAGGTTGAGAAAACGCACACGCTCCTCGGGATCGAGTCCCGCCGTGGGCTCGTCGACGATGATGAGCCGCGGATTGCCGAGAAGCGCCACGGCGATTCCGAAGCGCTGGCGCATTCCGCCGGAGAATCCGCCGAGCTGCTTGCCGCGATCCCGCTGCAGGTTGGTCTGCTCCAAGAGGGCATCTACCAGTCGCCGTCGTTCGTCGCGCCCCGTGATTCCCTTGAGGACGGCGAAGTGATCGAGGAGATCTTCGGCGCTGACCTTCGGGTAGACGCCGAACTCCTGTGGCAGGTAGCCGAGTGTTCGCCGCAGCGCCTCCTTGTCGCGGAGCACGTCGATTCCCTGTCCGGCGCCCGGCGATAGCTCGCCGAGAAAGGCCGATCCCGCATCCGGCTCCTGGAGCGTCGCGAGGATGCGCATCAGCGTCGACTTGCCGGCGCCGTTCGGCCCCAGAAGGCCGAACATGCCCTGAGGGATCGCGAGCGACACGTCGTCAAGGGCGCGCGTGCCGTTCGGGTAAGTCTTGGAGAGATTCTCGATGCGGAGCAACATGCGATTTACCAGACGACCTGCAGGGAGAAGAGGAGCAGCGTGGTCGATTGCACGATACCGCTCGGGAAGGTGGAGCGGACGACGTTGGCGGCGAGCCGGGTGGCGCCGCCCTCGATAAAATAGCTCGCGCCGGCGACGATCTCGCGCTCGGCGGCATTGGAGGTAGCGGACTCGTTATGCAGGTCCGGATCCCAGTAGTCCCATCGTCCAACGAGCTCCACGTCGGGTGCCGGACGGAAGGCGCCGAGACCATAGTAGCCGAGCCGGCGAAGCGTGCCGTCCCGCGCGCCCATTGCCTCCGCGCGCAGCGTCAGCCAGCGATTCCGAAATTGAGCTTCACCGCCGGCGCGCTCGCGACGCTGCTGAGGAAGGGGGCCGCCCTGGAAGCCGCCAGACGCCCCGAGCTGCAGCGCCGGGACTCCCGGCAGGCGAAAGGCCAGCCGCCCGATCGTCGCCTTCTGGTCGTTCTGATCGGTGCTGTTCTGAGTGTCGCCGAACTCGTTGAACACACCGAGCTGATAGTCCACGTGGTTGTCCGCCACGCTGCCGCGCACCTCGGCGCCGATGTCGCGCACGTCGCTGATTCCGCCGCCGCGTCCGCGCTCCGCGATGAACATCGTGCGCTCGATCGTCTCGATCTGCGATGCCGCGGTGATACCCTCGTACGAGAGCGGGATGATCTGCTGGCCGACGTCGACGCGCAGTGCCGGCGCGAGCGTCACGTTGATCGACGCTTCCTGCAGAATGCGTGAGCGCTGATCGATCGCGACGTCGTTGAGCACCGACGAATCGGCGGCGACGGTGGTCGTCTTGTTGAGGTTGAGCAGCTTCGCGCCATCGAGCGAGATGCGCCAGCGCACGCGTGGCGAGACGATGCCGCTGAACTTCACATCGGCGCGGCGGATCCGGTACGTGTCGTGGGCGCTCGTGACGGTGTGGCCGTCGAGATACCAGACCTGGAGGAGCCCGTTGATCTGTACCGCCGGCGCTGGAGGCGCCGGCTCGTTAGCGGCGGCGTGCTGAGTCGCGGCTGTATCTTGGGCCTCGAGGCGTCCAGCGCCGAGTACGGCGACGAGGAGCGTCGTTAGGCGGGAGGAGGGCATCTGCATCCACGCCGGGGCCGCGTGACAGGCCCGGCGGATCGCTCCGCCGGCTCCCTCGCACGCCCCTGCCGTGCTACGTCTTGTGCCTGAAAATGATGCGACCGCGACTCAGATCGTACGGCGAGACCTCGATCGTGACGCGATCACCCTGCAGAACGCGGATCCGAAAGCGCCT
>Ga0136846_1236774_pt1 | contig 22518 bp, 18 predicted proteins | sample HopSoiMetagenom2_FD_96841 | JGI IMG/M metagenome (GOLD analysis project Ga0136846, IMG submission 96841) | Grasslands soil microbial communities from Hopland, California, USA - 2 Assembly 2016 (version 4) | ecosystem: Environmental > Terrestrial > Soil > Grasslands | place: USA: Hopland... | reverse complement strand
GTGCCCGAGGTCGAGAGCGTGTTCGGCAAGGCCGGCCGCGCGGAGAGCGCGACCGATCCCGCACCGCTCGAAATGTTCGAGACCACGATCCAGTTCAAACCACGCGCGCAGTGGCGGCCGGGCATGACGCCCGCCAAGCTGGTCGACGAGCTCGACCGGCGCGTGCGCGTGCCCGGGCTCGCCAACGTCTGGGTGCCGCCGATCCGCAACCGGATCGACATGCTCGCGACCGGCATCAAGAGCCCGATCGGGGTCAAGGTGTCGGGCGCCGACCTCGGCGAGATCGATCGCATCGCCCATGACGTCGAAACCGTCGCCAAGAGCGTGCCGGGCGTAAGCTCGGCTTTGGCCGAGCGCCTGACCGGCGGGCGTTACGCGAATGTCGATATCGATCGCGCCGCGGCGGCTCGCTACGGCCTCAACATCGCCGACGTGCAGGCGATCGTCTCGGGTGCGGTGGGGGGCGAGAATGTCGGCGAGACGGTCGAGGGCCTCGCGCGCTATCCGATCAACGTGCGCTATCCGCGCGAGCTGCGCGACAGCCTCGAAGGGCTGCGCCAATTGCCGATCCTCACGCCGTCGGGCCAGCAGATCACGCTCGGCACGGTCGCCACCATCTCGGTCGCGGACGGGCCGCCCATGCTCAAAACTGAAAATGCGCGACCTTCCACCTGGGTCTATATCGACGTGCGCGATCGTGACCTCGCCTCGGTCGTGCGCGATTTGCAGAAGGCTGTCGGGCGGCAGGTCAGGCTCTCGCCCGCGGTAAGCATCGCTTATTCAGGCCAGTTCGAATATCTCGAACGCGCGGTCGAGCGGCTCAAGCTCGTCGTGCCGGCGACGCTCGCAATTATCTTCCTGCTCCTGTTCCTGATCTTCCGGCGGTTCGACGAACCGGCGCTGATCATGGGCACGCTGCCGTTCGCGCTGACCGGCGGCATCTGGACCTTGTGGTGGCTCGGCTTCAACCAATCGGTCGCAACCGGCGTCGGGTTCATCGCACTTGCCGGCGTTTCGGCGGAATTCGGTGTGGTAATGCTGATTTACCTCCGGAATGCACTTGCCGAACGCGGCGTCGATCCATCGGCAGAGGAGATCGAGAAAGCAGTACGCGAAGGCGCGCTGCTGCGCGTTCGGCCCAAAGCGATGACGGTCGCGGTAATCCTCGCAGGCTTGCTGCCGATCCTGCTCGGATCGGGTGCGGGATCAGAAGTGATGAGCCGCATCGCCGCGCCGATGATCGGCGGGATGATAACCGCGCCGCTCCTGTCGATGTTCGTGCTGCCTGCCGCATTTCTCCTGCTCCGCAGGCGGCGGGTCCCCGTTCCCATCAACACTGTCTCTCAGCAAAGGAGTCTATCATGAGAGCTTTTCCCCTCGCACTCATTCTGTCGCTCACCGCACCCGCCTTGGCGCAATCGATGGCAGGAATGTCGGGGATGGATCACGGTGCAGTCAAGACCGGCAAGGGCGTGGGCGTGGTCACCGCGCTCGACGCCAAAGCTGCCCGGATCACGATCAACCATGGGCCGATTCCGGCCGTCGGCTGGCCGGCGATGACGATGACCTTCAAAGCTTCCCCGCCTACGCTGCTCAAGGGTGTCCGCGTCGGGCAGACGGTCGCGTTCGATGTGCGCACCAAAGGCATGGACGCAGAGGTGACCGGCATCCAGCGGCGTTGAGATTAAGAGGTCGGCGGGTGTCTCCGTCGGCCTCTCGCTGGTTCTCGAGGATTGGCTGGCTTTAGGTCTTAGTAACGATGCGGTGCGATTTGGCCGTCCCCGGCAGATTTGCGTCGCTCGGCAGCGAGTTCAAGACGAGCATGCAGCATTATCTGGACGCCACCCGACAGCCCGAGCAACGCCATCGCCGCCGCTACGACGAGATCGGGCCAAGCGCGATTCAACCCGAACACGCCCGCTGCCGCCACCATAACCGCGAAATTGCCGATCGCGTCGTTGCGCGAGCAGATCCAAACCGAATGCATGTTGGCGTCGCCTGCGCGGAAACGATACAGCATTAGGGCCACAGACAGGTTGGCTAAAAGCGCCAGGAACCGACCGCGCCCATGACCGGGGCATGCGGTGCGCCTCCGGCAACGGCCGCCGATGCGGTGGCCGCCAGCACGTAAAGGCCAAGGATTGCGAGCGTCGCGCCCTTGAGCAGGGCTGCCCGCGCGCGCCAGGTCAGGGCCATACCGGTAACGCTGAGGCTTATCGCATAATTCGCGGCATCCCCAAGAAAGTCGAGCGCATCGGCCTGCAGCGCCTTCGATCCGCCAGCGATGCCGGCGATGATTTCCGCTGCGAACATGCCGCCATTGATCGCGAGCGCGATCCACAGAGCGCGGCGCCAGCGCGGATCGTTGGCCGGATCTGTCTTAGTCGATGCGCAACTACTGCATGCCATCCGTTCGTCCTGACCAAGAGAGGCTGGCCTATCCTTTACCTAAGCGATGACCCCGTTTTTCCAACGATCATAAAATGCGTCGTCATTCGGCACTGAATTTTGTTGCCAACGCAACGGCCTCTGCTCGGCCTGGTTAGGGGACGCTCCTTCCAGTGCGTGCCGGACTGTTGCGTGACGTCTGCGAAGATGCCGGTCGGCCGGCCGCCGCGCCCGTTTTTAGGCCAAGGGCGACTGTCTTGAGAGTGTCACATCGATCCGCTGATCCGGACGTGCTCGGCGGTGGCCATCTCCAGCGATGCAGGCCTGATCATCCCCCCGATTCATGGCGGGCCCGATCCTCCACAGAGTAGAACATTGGATTGTGCATCCATTCGGTGACGGCGGACTCGTGCCAGCCGGCACAACGCTCGGAGAGTTTCACCTGGTGCGGGAAGGTGCCGTGCTCGATTTTGCGATAGAGCGTCGAGCGGGTGAGGCCGGTGCGTTCGAGCACGGCTTTGATCCGAAGGATACGGTCGGGCTTGTCGGTCTGCATGGTATCACCTTGCGTCGTCTGCGGTTGAGTGGTGCTCCCTCGGCAAGGCTGCGCGGATTCCCTAGTTCCGAAAAGGGCCTGCAGGGGGTCGTAGGGGATCAATAGGGATATTTAGCGATACCGACGCAGGGCCGCGTGGTCCGAAAATTGGGGTCAGTGTCTCAGGGCGTCTCACGCCCGTGGCGCGACCGCGCTCCAGGCTGTTGGCGCATCGCCGACTTGCTGCGCGCACACTTCGGGGCTTCTCACGAAGCCGTCAGGGTGCGCAGCGTCTTTGTTGGCCGCGTGGGCACACTCGATCCGGCCAGAAGGCGCGGCCGAGGCTGGCCCCTGCATCGGGTGAACAGCGCCTCGCGCTGTTCAGGCCATAGCGGGGCTATGGCCGACCCGACGCACCCGCGCGCGCGCCGCCGCGACGGCCGGCCGGATTTCGAGAGTTCACCTTGGATCGGCTCCTGGCGGAGCCGGGCAGCCCGGGGGGCTGATACAATGCGAACGCCGCGCATAGGCGCGGCGGCGTTTGGCCTCCGGCGACGATCTGGCGGTGTGGGCGTCGCTCCCCTGTAGTCCCGCCGCGGCGTGCCGCAACCTGGGCTTCGCCCAGGTCCTCCACTGCGTTGCGGCCTTTCAGGTGCGCCCCGCCTCCATCGGCGGGACTGCCGGTCCGCTCCTGCCGCCCACCCCGCCATTCCGGCGCCGGTTGCGGTGTTTGAAGGAGTGAGATCATGGAACTCAGGCATATCCACATCGCCAATCTCAGCGTCTCCGCCACCAACATGCGGGCCAAGGGCGCCAAGCCCGACATCGCCAATATCCTGCCGTCGATCCGGGCGAGGGGGGTGCTGGTGCCGCTGATCGTGCGGGCCAAGGCCGAAGCTGGTGCGGACGCGGAGCGGTTCGAGATCGTCGCGGGCAAGCGGCGATATTATGCGGCGCTCGCAGTCGCGGCGGAAAGCGGGGAAGGGGAGCCCTTGCCGTGTGCGGTGATCGCGGCGGGCGACAACGCGGCGGCGCTAGAAGCCTCGCTGATCGAGAATGTCGCGCGGCTCGATCCCGATGAAGTGACGCGCTGGGAAAGCTTCACCCGGCTTGTGCGCGACGGGCGTTCGCCCGAGGACATCGCGCTCACCTTCGGGCTGACCGACTTGCAGGTGAAGCGCACACTGGCGCTGGGCAATCTCCTGCCGCGTATCCGCAGCCTCTATCGCAAGAGCGAGGTCGATGCGGCGACGGTGCGGCATCTGACCCTCGCGTCCAAGGCGCGCCAGCAGGAATGGCTGGGGCTGTTCGATGATCCCCAAGCTTATTGCCCGACCGGTCATCAGCTCAAGGCGTGGCTGTTCGGCGGCGCGTCGATCCCCGTCAGCGCGGCCTTGTTCGATCTGGCCAGCTATGAAGGCGACGTGGTCGCCGACCTATTCGGCGACGAGCGCTATTTCGCCGACAGCGCCAGCTTCTGGGCGGCGCAGACGCAAGCGATCGAGGCGAAGGCCGAGAGCTATCGCGAGACCGGATGGCGCGAGGTTGTGGTGCTGCCGACCGGCGAGGGTTTTCAGACTTGGGAGCATGAGCGCTGTCCGAAGCGCAAGGGCGGCAAGGTCTTCCTCACGGTCAGCGCGCGCGGCGAGGTCACGGTCCATGAGGGCTATGTCTCACGCCGGGAGGCGCGGGCGCTGGAGAAGGGAGAAGCGGTGGAGAAGCCCGTTCGGCCCGAGGTCAGCTCGGCGATTCGCAACTATGTCGATCTCCACCGGCATGCGGCGGTCCGGGCCGATCTCGTCGGGCATCCCTCTATCGCGCTGCGGCTGATGGTGGCGCATGCCATCGCGGGTTCCGGCCTGTGGAATGTTAGAACCGAGAGCCAGCATGCAATCAGCCCCGCGATTGGCGAGAGCGTCAGCGACTGCGAATCCGAGGCACGGTTCGACGAGAAGAGGCGCGCGGTGCTGTCCGTGCTCGGCTTTGACGCGGAGACGCCGACTGTCACAGGCGGATACGACGGCGAGCATGGAATGGCCGGGCTGTTCGTCCGCCTGCTTCAATTGCCCGATCCGGCCTTGCTAGATGTTGCGGCTATTGTGATGGGCGAGACGCTGCAGGCGGGCAGCGCCCTCATTGAACTGCTCGGCGGGCTGCTCGGCACCGACATGGCCAAGCACTGGGGCGCCGACGACACTTTGCTCGACATGATCCGCGACCGCGAGGTGCTCGGCGCGGTGCTGCGCGATGTCGCGGGCGAGACGGTAGCGAAAGCCAACGAAAGAGAGACAGGCAAGGTCAAGCGCCGGATCATCCGCGACTGCCTGACCGGTACTGGCCGCGCCAAGGTGGAAGGCTGGGTGCCCAAGTGGATAGCCTTCCCGCCTGCTGCGTACACGACGCGTGGTGGGGTGCCGACCGTCACGCGGGCCGCCGAGGTCGCCGGGCTTTCGGCCGTGCCCGAGCCGCTGCGTCAGGCCGCGTGAGCCTTTGGCTGGCGGCCTTGCGCCGCCAGCCACATTCCCCCTGTCGGGAGACAGTCCCATGACCGACCAACCCGATCCGCGTCTCGCCCGCCGGATGCGGCGCGCGATCCGGAGATTGCCGCGCCGCCAGCGCGAGGTGTTCTGCGCGGTGCGTTTCGACGACCTGACCTACGCCCAGATCGCGAAGCGCACCGGACTCAGCGCCGCGCAGGTCGAGGCGTTGTTCGCTGACGCGCTCGCCAGTTTCGTGCGCACGGTGGATGCCGAGCCCCGGCATTGGTGGCGCTTTTGGTGACAATTCGCCGCGCGGGCTGGTGCCCGCGCGGTTGTTCTTTTGCTTTATGCTCGGATAGGGTTGTCCGCGATGCGCACCGACCTCGATCATCTCCCGCCGGCCAAGCAGCGCGAGCTGGAGCGTGTGGTGCGGATCCTGTTCGAGGAATTCAGCGAAGCGACTTCCATCGCGACCTCCGATTGGAAAAAGTCGGCGCGCATCCTCAGGGTGATCCTCTACGGCAGCTATGCGCGCGGCGGCTGGGTCGATGAGCCGCATACCGCCAAGGGCTATCAGTCCGACTACGATCTGCTGATCATCGTCAATCACGAGAAGCTGACCGACCGCGTCGAATTCTGGGCAACCGCCGAGGAGCGATTGAACCGCGAGCTCGCGATCACCAAGACGCTGCGCACCCCCGTCAATTTCATCGTTCACACGCTACAAGAGGTGAACGACGGGCTGGCGCACGGGCGCTATTTCTTCATGGACGTTGCGCGCGATGGCATCGCGCTTTATCAAAGCGACGACGTTGAACTTCACGAGCCCAAGCCCAAGACGCCGAAGCAGGCTTTGGCCATGGCCCGCGAGTATTTCGACGAGTGGCTGGAAAGTGGAGGCGGCTTTCTCAAGGGCTTCCGCTTTTACATGGGCGAAAGAGACTGGAAGAAGGCAGCGTTCCTGCTGCACCAAGCGACGGAGAGCTATTATCACTGCGTCCTGCTGGTCTGCACTTTCTACACGCCTCACGTTCACAATCTCGGCTTCCTACGTACCCAGGCCGAGCGCATCGATCGCCGATTGATCGACGTCTGGCCGCGCGAGACGAAGGCCGAGCGCGCCCGGTTCGAGAAACTCAAGGAGGCCTACGTCAAGGCGCGTTACTCCCGGCATTATCGGATCACCGAGGAGGAACTTGCTTGGCTGGGTGCGCAGGTCGAGGTGTTGGCGAAGGTCGTCGAAGTCATCTGTTCGGAGCGCATCGAGGCCCTGGAGCGCTCCGCCCGCGCCGCCTGATTGGACCACGAGCAGGTCATCCCAACTGGCAATCCGGGCTGGGCCGATCCGTCGTTGTGACGCCTGGCTGTAAGTCCGGGCGAAGCCCCGCGAAACCGGTGCGACCGCACTATTTTCCCCGGCCGCTTGCGCGCCTCCTCGCGGTCCAAAATAGCGCGGCGTCCGGTCCTCCGCTTCGCTGCGGCCGTGCCGGTGCGCGCGTCTCCTGATCCCGAACCTGATGCAGGGTGTCGACGGGAACGGTCCCGTTCGCATCGCGGAGTAAGATCAATGCCTGCTATCGGATGTGTCACCAAGGACGAGAACGGCGCCATCAAGGGCCAGCTCAAGACGCTTAGCATCCGCGCCGAAATTACGATCGTCGTCAACGCCAGCAAGACCAGCGACACCCAGCCAGATTACCGCGTGCTTGCGGGTGATATCGAAATCGGCGCCGGCTGGAATCGCCGCTCCGAGACGAGTGGCAAGGATTACGTCTCGCTCAGCTTTGCGGCACCGGAGTTCGGACCGCGTCGGCTCTACGCCAACCTCGGCCAGGCCGCCGGCGAGAGTGATAATCGCTTCGCGATCATCTGGAACCCGGCCGACTGAAGCTGCCGGACGCGCCACCTTTCGGTGGCGCGTCCGGCACGCCTGTAACGGTTACTGAATCTTCGCCTGAAGATTGACCTCGGCCATCGCGGCCGTGGCATCGGCGTTGCGCGCCATCTCTTCCCATACCTCAGCGGACCGCTCGTGCATGACGCGGCGGTTGGGAAGGGTCGTTTTCGATGCTGCCGCACGTTCCCGGGCAGCATATGCGAGATAGATCTTGGAGGACATGGTGCCGCCCTTAGCGGATGAGAATGACGAAGTGAAAGACACGGCGACGCTACGCCCCATCGGCTGTTCGTCCGAGGCCAAACTCCCGCCGCCCGCGCCGCCGCCACAGCAGCAATATCTGATCGCGCTCGGGGCCCCGGAGTTTCGCGGCGGCCTCGACCAACAGGCCGAACAGCACCGCGCGATCGTCCTCGGTCAGCTCGACCAATTCCGACTTCACGACCAGGCCGCCAAGCTCAATCAGATGGCGGGTGCGCTCGCGGCGCTTCACGACCCAATCCCTTCTGTCCGTGCGCGCACGTGCGAGCTGCAGCCGATTACGCGTTGTCGCTACCCGCCGCAGGCTCGCCCCCGTTGCGGTCATTGCCACCAGCATCGCCACCGCCTTTCCGAAAAAAGGCAGCGCCGCGCTGGCGCCAGACCTCCTTGGTCCGGGCGTCGGCGGAGCCTGCGATCAGGAGTGCGCCGGCAAGTTCCTCGATCGGCAAGGCGTCGGCCCCGGTCGCGATAATCAGTTCGCCGAGTTGGTCCAACTTGCGCGCGCGCAGCTGCCTGGCCTTGTCGTTGAGCGCCTGCAGCTCGGCATCAAAGTCGCGGGGTTTGCGCATCTGTCTGTCCTCCGATTGTGTGATGAGGACGGACCAGTTATCGCTGCGTTCGATCAGGCACAATGCTTTGAAATCTCTTGGGATTCACCGGTCCCGAGAATGATGAAATCTTTTGAGGGCGCGCTTATACGTCGTGCCGACGCCGCTCATGAAGTGTAGATGGATTGTCGTCATGGCGATCTACCATTTCTCGGCGAAAGTCATTTCCCGCGCGAATGGGTCGAGTGCGGTTGCGGCAGCGGCCTATCGTTCGGCGTCGCGCCTGCATGACCAGCGGCTCGACCGGCATCATGACTTCTCCAACAAAGCCGGCGTGGTCCATTCCGAGGTGATGCTGCCGGACGGTGCGCCCGAGCATCTCGGCGACCGCGAAGCGCTGTGGAATGCAGTCGAGGCCGCCGAGCTGCGCAAGGACGCACAGCTCGCGCGCGAGGTCGAGTTCGCGCTTCCCCGAGAGCTCGACCAGGCCGAAGGGATCCGGCTGGCGCGCGAGTTCGTGCAGCGCGAGTTCGTCGACCGCGGCATGATCGCCGACCTCAATGTGCATTGGGATATCGGCGCGGACGGCGAACCCAAGCCGCACGCGCATGTCATGCTGACCACGCGGGAGGTTGGCGAGAACGGCTTCGGCGCCAAGGTGCGCGACTGGAACCGAACCGATCTGCTCCAGCATTGGCGTGAAGCCTGGGCCGAACACGTCAACACGCGGCTGGCCGAACTGGATATCGACGCTCGCGTCGATCACCGCAGCCTGGAAGCGCAAGGCATTGAGCTTGAGCCGCAGCATAAGATCGGCCCGGCTGCAGCGCGAATGGCGGGGCAGGGGCTGGAAAGCGAGCGCCTTGCCGAGCATGCCGAGATTGCGCGCGCCAATGGCGAAAAGCTGCTGGCCAGGCCGTCGCTCGCACTGGATGCGATCACGCACTCACAGGCGACGTTCACCACGCGCGACCTCGCCATGTTCGTGCACCGACATAGCGACGGCAAGGAGCAGTTCGATCGCGTGATGGCGGCGGTAAAGGCCGCGCCGGAGCTGGTGGCGCTTGGGCGTGACGGGCGCGGCGACGAGCGCTTCACGTCGCGCGATATGCTCGAGACCGAACAGCGACTGGAGCGCGTTGCGGATCGGCTATCGATGCGGGTCGCGCATGGGCTTCCGGCGGTGACGAGAGAGGAAAGGATCGTCGCCGCCGGAAGCGGCAGCCTGCACCTCGGGCAGGAACAGCAGGCCGCGCTCCACCATGTATCGAAGGGGCAGGATCTTTCCATCGTCGTCGGCTACGCCGGCACGGGAAAATCGACCATTTTTGGGGTAGCCCGCGAGCAGTGGGAGCGCGCCGGCTATCACGTCAGCGGCGCTGCTCTGTCCGGCATCGCTGCTGAAAATCTCCAGAACGGATCAGGCATTTCATCGCGCACGTTGGCGAGCCTGGAGCGTCAATGGTCGCAGGATCGCGAGCTGCTGACATCGCGCGATGTGCTCGTGATCGATGAAGCCGGCATGATCGGCTCGCGTCAGATGGAGCGTATCCTCTCCGAAGCCGAAAAGCGTGGCGCCAAGGTCGTGCTGGTCGGTGACCCGGAGCAGCTCCAGGCGATCGAAGCCGGTGCGGCGTTCCGATCGCTCGCGGAGCGTCACGGCGCGGTCGAGATCACCGAGGTGCGGCGTCAGCGCGAGGACTGGCAGCGCGATGCGACACGGCAACTCGCGACCGAACGCACCGGCGAGGCGATCCATGCCTACGAGGCGCATGGTGCGGTACATGTGGCGGAGACGCGCGAGCAGGCGCGTGCCGATCTGATCGAACGGTGGGATCGCGATCGGCAGGCCATACCTGACGCCAGCCGTATCATCCTCACCCACACCAATGACGAGGTGGCGGCGCTGAACCTCGCGGCGCGCGAGCGGCTACGCCAGGCCGGCATGCTCGGCGACGATGTTGCTCTCCATGCGGAGCGAGGGACACGCGCCTTCGCCTCGGGTGACCGCGTGATGTTCCTGCGCAACGAGCGCAGCCTGGGCGTCAAGAATGGAAGCCTGGGCGTCATCGAAAGCGTCAGCCCGGCACGAATGTCGGTCATGCTGGATGACGGTCGCGTCGTCGGGTTCGACGTAAGAGATTATGCCGCGATCGCTCACGGCTATGCGGCGACGATCCATAAAGCTCAGGGCATGACCGTCGATCGTGTCCATGTGCTGGCGACGCCGGGCCTTGATCGCCATGCCGCCTATGTCGCGCTGTCGCGCCATCGCGATGGTGTCGAGCTTCATTATGGCCAGGACGACTTCGCCGATCAGGCGAAATTGGTCCGGACGCTGTCGCGCGAGCGAGCCAAGGATATGGCGTCCGATTATGCCATCGAGCCGCAATCGGTCGAGCAAGCGCGCAACCCCTTTAGGGGGATCAGGCCGCGGCAATGGCCGCCGGCACCCGAACCCGAAAAGACGCGAAGTCGCTTTGCCGGCATCAAGCCGGCGCTCAATCGCGACGACGGGCCAACGCCGTTCGATCGCGCTGTCGGGCGCTTTGCGCGTGCGACCGGCGACATCATGCGGCTGATGAGCCAGGGTTATGAGGCGTTGCCCCATCAGCGCTTCGAGCTGGATGCAGCCGCCAAAGTGCTTGATGCGCTGCGACCGGATGCCACGCGCGACCTTAGCCGGGCATTCGACAAGACACCGGCACTCATCGAAGAAGCCGCCAAGGGCCGAACCGCGGCTGCGATGCGCGCGCTGCAGCTGGAAACCGAGATCCGGATCGAGAGCGGTCTCAGGGCCGACCGCTTCGTGAGCGAGTGGCAGCAGCGGTCCCGTCTCTTCCGGTCGCTCGAACGATCAGGCGACGTGGATGGGGCGGATCGGACCAGGGCATCGATGAGGGATATGGCGAAGAGCCTGCAGCGCGATCCGCAACTCGAGTCGCTGCTGCGAAATCGCCGAATCGAGCTGGGTTTGAGCCCTCGCACCAGGGAAAGTTTGTCCCATGAGCTGGCAGAGCATCTCGGCCTCTCGCGTAGTCGTGGGCTTGGGCGTTAGCCTTCTCCACATGAGCGACATTGATCAGACCGACACCGCCATCACCGCCGCGTTCGAAGAGCTGCGCCGTGAAGTCAGCCTAACGCGCGCCGCAGTCGAGGGCCTCACCGCCGCGCGCGAGCGTATCCCGGATTACAGCGTCACGCTCGGCCAGATCGCCGATCGGTTGATGGCGACCGCCGCCGCTGCCGATCGGATCGAAAAGGCGCCCGCCGTCCGATTATCGCCCGATGCGATGACAACGGAGATCGTCAAGGCTAGCGGTGCCGCGAGAGCGGCCGACGCCCGACTGATCCAGGAGGCGCGCGATGCGCTGTCGCAGTCCCTTGGCCGGGTGGACGGGCTCGTGAAGCGGGGACAGGGAGCGGACCAGCAAATCAGGCGCCAATGCTGGGCCGGCGGCGGCGGGATGCTCATCGGCATATTGATCTGGTCTGTCTTGCCGGGTGCTGTCGCTCGGTCACTGCCGGCAAGCTGGCACGTGCCAGAATGGATGGCTGCGCGAACGATCGGAAGCGAACGGCATCAAGGGGGATGACCTCTCATTTTTAATATTCGGCGAGCGTCCGCAACGCGTCCTACTTTCTGCTCCAGCGACTCCGCCGGTTGCAAACGGGCAACCCCAAGGAACTCAAAATTACCGGTTGGGTGCGTTCCGAAAACGACAACGCTGCTGAACGGGCGCTTCCCCCCATCATTTCATGCTTAGTCATATCCGTCCCTTTTGCCTTGGCCGTTAGACATACTCGCTGCAAAAGATGATATCGTCGATGCGATTGGAACGTCGATTGCCGCAATCTGCTGAACTTGCCGGCGGGGCCGGTCATACTTTTGAAGACAAAGTCGCCGCGCAATATCTCGCGGCAATGCTTGCGGAAGTGGGCGCGCCAGGAATTGCAGATCGTGATGTAATTCGTGTCGCCTTGCAGCAACGCGATTTCGGCGAGCCGCTTGATGACCTGATTGTGGACTTCCGGTCAGCACAGGACGAGGCGAGGCTCAGCTTGCAGCTCAAGCGATCGCTGACGATCAGCTCCGCCGTTACGAATAGCGATTTCGCGGACATCGTCCGGGACGCATGGCTAACCCTCCAAAAGCCGGACTTTCGTATTGATGTCGACCGCTTCGGCGCGGCAACAGAGTCCGTCGCCTTTCAGAAGCGACGTGACCTGAGCGCGCTGTGCGATTTCGCCCGCGCCAGCGGTAATCTAGCCGACTTCGAAAGACGGTTTCGTCCCGACGGCAATGCCAGCGTTTCACACTCCTCAATCAGGGAAGAAATCGCAGACTTGATAGAGAGGGCGAAGGGATCTCCGCCCTCCCCAACCGAGCTCTTCGTTTTCCTTCGGCATTTCGTGCTCCTTGTGTTCGACCATCTCCATGACGCCGCCACTGATCCTGCCGAAGCCATCGCCTTGCTTGCTCCCGCGCTTGCGCCACAGCAGGCGGATAGGGCGTCGTTGGTATGGGATCGGTTGTGCAGCCTCGCGCGCAAGGGAGCGGGCCGCTCACAGCAATTCGTCCGACGAGACTTGGTCGTCGTACTCATACCAATTGTGCGGTTGTCGGGCAGGCCGTCGCTACGCGCCGATCTGGCAATTCTGACCACATTCGCGCGCAACTCTATTCTCGATATCGAGGACGATGTTGGGGGAACAACACTAGATCGGCCCAAGCTCCGGCAGGACTTGGCAGATGCGAGAGAACTTCATCGCTTTGTCCAGGTTCAAGGTCTCCCCGGGGCCGGAAAATCGGCGCTGCTTCGCCTGGACGTCCAGCAAGCCCTACTCGAGGGGCCTGTCCTTTTCCTGAAATCTGATCGTCTGCACGGGACATCCTGGTTGGCCTTCGCTAGGGGTCTTGGTCTCGGCATTGCTGCGATCGAGGACCTGTTAGTAGAGATCGCGGGAACTGGTACTCCAACGGTCTTCATCGACGGTATTGACCGGGTCGAACTGGCCCAAAGAGCGATCATCCTCGACATTGCCCGTGCCATCATCGCATCGCCAGAACTCGCCGGATGGAAGATTGTCGCGACATTGCGCGACACCGGAGTCGAGCATCTTCGCACATGGCTGCCCCATGCTTTATTCGAAGAGAATACCGTGGGCGTCGTTAGGGTTGAGCAGCTTGATGCCGACGAGTCGCGCGCGCTCGCCGAGGTGCAGCCTGCGCTGAAGCCACTCCTTTTCGGCCCGAGAGCGGTTCGGGAAATTGTCCGACGGCCTTTCTTTGCGAAAATCCTCGCCCAAAATTTCGCGTCTGCGCAAGGTGCCGACGCGTTCATGCCACGATCGGAGATCGATCTGGTTGAGAACTGGTGGCGGCGCGGCGGATACGACGCCGGTGGCCAATTGGCGATTAATCGGCGTCTCGCCCTTCTCGATCTAGCCATCCATCGCGCACGCAATCCGAGCGCGCCTATCGTCCTTACGGAACTTCGGCCTGACACTGTTCAACTCATAGAGCAGCTGGTGGTCGACGGCATCCTCCAGACCGGACGGGACGGGGTAACTGTCCGGTTCGCCCACGACATCTTTTTTGAGTGGGCCTACTTCCATCGTTTGGTGATCGCCGGTGACGGTTGGATCGCCGAACTGAAGGATATCGGGGAGCCACCCATGATCGGCAGAATTGTCGATCTGTTGGCACAGGCGAAGTTTGCGGCCGGAGACGGATGGGCGCAATCTTTGCGACAGTTAGAGGCTTCGGCGCTGCGTTCGCAATGGCTCCGCGCGTGGTTGCTGGGTCCGCTCGCATCGCCGATCTTCGACGAGAATGAAGCACAATTTCTCGAAATTGTGATGGCGGAAGACTGCCGGCTATTTCGGCGCCTCATGGTCTGGTTTCAGGCCGAGCGGACCATTCCAAATCCTGCCATTCTGAAGGGTGACGCCGGTAGTGTCGGGATATCGCTCGAGAGGCGCATCCAAGCGGCTGACCTTTTTGGATGGCCTTCCGACTTTGCGACCTGGGATCGGCTAACTGAGCTACTTCTCCGTAAGTGCGGCGAGTTGCCGGCCCACCTGATTCCCCAGATCGCCTCGATCTTTGAGGTCTGGCAGAACGCACTTGCCGATATTCCCAACCAGATTTCGAAATCGCTTCTCGCCCAGGCCGATCAATGGTTGCGAAGCCTCGAGGAGCGGACCGCGAGAAAGGGGGCCTGGCTAACATCGAAAGCGGCCGCTGAAGAGAAAGATCAATGGTCATCCCTTCGTGGTGGTACAAAGGAGCTCGCATCAGACCTTCGTCGGCTGGTCTTGCGAGGTTCGCGCGCCGAGCCGGCGTTGACGCGCTCCTATCTTCAGCACCTGTTGGACGAGAAGGAGCCTCTCCGAGACATCATCGACGAGATTCTCGCCTATTCGCCGCTGCTGTCGCAAACGCATCCAGCCGAACTTGCCGACGTCACGCAACTTCATCTCTGCCAAGAGCTACCGGCCGAAGTCGCGGCACGGCACGAACGCGAAGAGAAGGCCGCCAGTGCCCTTCGAATGGCTGCGCTGGACAAGCCGGAGGAGGAGCGTTCGCGGAACGAGCAATTGGCAGCCGAAGGTATGTTCTCCCGTATCGGCTTCGACTCGATCTCAACGTCGGATTGGGACAGTCTGGCACTGGACGATCACGGGCCCGATTACTTTCCCGCCTCGCCCCTGAAAGAGCCCTTCAGATCTCTGTTCGAGTACGCGCCTTCCGAGGCGTTACGACTGCTGCGCCAGCTTTCTAACCATGCCATGACGGCTTGGCGGCAGCTGTTTCAACTTGACTGGCAAAGGCCCGGGACACCCATCCCTTTGGAGATCGGGTTTCCCTGGGGAAAACAGTACTTTTGGGGATCGTCGCGCGAGTATCTTTGGTCGCGTGGTATCTGGGCGCCCAAGGCGTTGGCATGCGCGTGGCTTGCAGCGGAAAACTGGGCTTTGGCAGAGCTGGAGCGTGGCACAGATCCGAATTCGCTCATTCGCCAGATAGTGGAGGGGAACGAAAGCATCGCGAGCTTGGCGGTAGCTGTAGCCATCGCGCGTCAGGCCAATGTTATATCGGACACGGTACAGCCCATCCTCGAATCGCCCCGGGTTTGGCGCGCAGATATCCGGCGAGGACGTGAGGAAATTAGCTTCAAAACAAGTTCGCTGATTGGGTTCGCCAAGGAGATACAGCGCCCGCATGCCCTGGCGGTTGATGAGATAAACAAGCGACGAGTTCGCGAGGGTGACATTCGCGATCTTGTCGGTTCTTACGTTTTGCTCAACTCGCGTTCGGAAAAGATGCGAGCGGCAATTCGTCGGTTCTCGGCGGAGCCCGAGTACGACTTTGAGGAATACCGTAACGAGCCCGGCGCGCTGGAGGACTTAGCCAGTTTCGCCGCTTCAATGGAGCGTTGGGCCGACTTAGCGAACTATCATGCCGTTAAGGTCGAAACCGGTGATAGGGTCGAGGCGATCTATTTCGTCGATCCGGAAACATCGATGCCCGAAGCGCACGAACGCCAGGCGAAAGCTCGCGCTGTGTTGACCGAGCAAGCGCTGTTTGTCTGGGCGCAGAAGAGCCTGGAAAGCGGCTCGGTCGATCAGATGTTTTCCTATTCTGCTGCGATCGAGCACGCTCAACGGATCGACCGTGAAGGGAGTGTCTCTGCCGACCAGTGGCCCGATGCGGCCTCTGTTGCTTGGGGAGGTGTAGCGGGTGCTGCGGCGGTTGCGTTGCGCTTCCGCGAGGCCAGCAGCGAGGACGAGCGGGTGTGGGCTCGCGGGCTTCTCGCGAGGGTCGTCAAGACATCGGAACCGATCGACCCCTCCTGGTCGTCGATGAGCGTGATACCTTGGCACGCCGGTATCTTTGCTGCGCGCGGGCTCGCAGCCGACCTTCGGAACGGCTTGGAGACGTCGGCGGCAGGTGAGGATCTGCTGAGGCTCGTCGCACATCCGCTAGAAGTTGTGGCGCTTGCGGCCCTGGAAAGCCTGTTCGCGCTTTTCGATATGGAACCGCACCTCGCATGGGCGGGACTGTGTCTGGCATTCGACTTGTGTGTGTTGCCTCCACGCGGACGCACAATGTCACCAGAAGGGTATCGTGCGGTCGAGCTTGAACGGCGCACTGCGGCGCTCTCCACAGCCGTCGCAGCACGGGCAAGCGCAGATTGGCGCATCCCAGCGACACCTGACGCCCCTTGGACCTTCGTGCCCGGCGCTAAGTCATCGCGACGTGCTCGAATACCGACCTCGCAAGACTTCGCCGAAGTTGAGATCGTCGAGGATGGAGCATGGCGACCGGCTGGTCAGGTTTGGCATTCACAATTCGCAGCCAAGATCGTCAGGCTAGTGCCGATTGTAACAGTGTTGGACATACCGGGCCCAAGCGAGTCGTTCCGGACTTTCGTGCGGACTATGCTTGAATGGACCATTGAAAGTATCGCACCGAGCTGGGATCCCGACGGCCGGGACTCAGATCGGCGCAGCGCGCAAATTTATGAATGGCGCGACGACTTCGCGCGGCAGCTCGGCAGGATCGCCGGCCATCTGTCTGCCGACTTGGTTGAGCACGACCTGCTCGCGCCGATCGTGTCCTTACGGACCGATCCTTGTTTTTCCTTGCTCGCTCCCTTCGTTGATATGTTCCTGCGCGCACACGTCATGGACGCCGAAACCGTCGCTCCGTCCTCGACAAGGGTCATGAAGGTAGCACTCGATCGACTGCTTTCTTGGCGTGGCTTTGATCGCACCAGCTACAGACCCGGCGAGCTTCATGGCTTCGATCTTCCAATGTTGCTCAAGGCGCTGATGTTCGTGGCCTCCCTCAACGCGCCGCGCGCGCGCCGCTTTGCCAATGGCGACTGGACCGACATCGCGTTGATCCTCCCGACTGTGGACCGCTTCGTGCGCGCGGCAGGGTGGGCACCCACGGTGATGACGAAGTACCTTAAGCTCTGTGAGCACGCGCGCGAAGCGTATCCGGCGGACCAATTCGCCGATCAGGTTTTATCGATCTTGTCGCTTGGTGACGAAGCACTGAGAAAATGGCACGGATCGATGCTCCCTGCGCGGATTGCCAGCCTTGTCCAAATGTATGCCGATGCGCAGTCGCCAATGCCCTCAGAACTCGGCGAGTCCTTGCTTAGAATACTCGATATTCTCGTCGATCAAGGAGATCGCCGCAGTGCAGCTCTCCAACTGACGGAAGCGTTCCGTGAAATCAAACTACCGTCGAATGCCGCCTGAGCAACTTCCCGTCGCAAGGTGCTATTAGCAACTCTCGCCGTCTATGTTGGCTATGGGAATGTCCTGGCCGATCCAGAAGCCGTCATTCTCCTAACGGCCCACTTCCTGCCGTTCACCCGATGGAGTAAGTTAGGTCCGATTGGGGGCCGTAAGCGACAGGCGGATGTCAATCGCCAATTGCGCGAAAGTAGACATGCCATTGTGGTCCTGGCCGGGTGGCGCGAGATCAAACAAGGGCCGGGAACGTGGGCGAGGCGAAACGAAGGGCAGAAGCTTTCAAGCGGGCGAAGGCGTGTCTTTTCGCCGGCATCGCCGGCGACGAGTCGGCGCTGGTCGTCGCGGACACCGCCTTGGCCTTCTACGAGCGGTTCATCCTCCCCAAGCGCTATACTGGCGGTTGCTACCTTACGACGATGTTCCTACATCGTTTTCTGAAGGAAGAGCACGGCATCGTGACCGATCCAGTCGTGGGCTATGTCAACGATGGCACCGACGACATCATGATCTCGCATGCGTGGATCGAGCTCGATGGTCGCAAGACCGACGTGACGTTGAACGTGGTCGACCCGAACATCAGCATGTCGGGCGGACTGTTGATCCTCGATACGGAAATCGTGCCGGGTCAGGCCCGCTACGGCTATCATCACCAGATGACCGCGGCTGGCGAAGGGGCGAACGCGGCCCTAATTGCGGCCGGGATGGGCGGTCTCCTGCGCCATAAGCAACAGGAGCATCAGATGATGCTGGGCATCATAGCCGATCCGAGGCGGATGGCCGATCATCATTCTGCGGCTCCGTCGGGGCTCGGCTATGACGACATGCGGGCTGCCCTACCGTGACGGTGCACCGGACCTGCGCGACTAAGAAGTTATAAACAAAAGAATGTCGGGCCGTCCCCGGGCGTCGTTGTCACGGCTGACCAAGCACGATAGAACCTGTCAAACGACCGGGGGGCAGTCAAATGCGCATCGTCCAAGCGTTGCGGCGACAGACAGTGCGAGTAGCGAGCATGGCAACGTGTAAATGTACAGTCAGTAGCCGATGACGAAGGCCACGCACCTCGTCGCCTTGCTTCAGAGCCATTTGGATGGCGACGACGAACAGTTTCTGACCGTGGCAATGCAGGCCGCCGCCAACGAGGCCCGCCAGGGTCACGGTAAGCTGGCGCAGCAGTTGCGCGATATGGTCGACGAAGCGCGCGCCAAGAAGTCGAAGCCGTCGCGCGCGGTGCCGCTGGTCCAGCCGCGCGGTGAACTCGCTAACCTCGTCGCCGCCAGATACGTCGACACCAGGCTTTCGGGCATGGTGCTGCCAGCGGCATTGCGCGAACGGCTCGAGCGCGTGATCGTCGAGCAACGCCAGGCCTTCCGCCTGCGCCAGCACGGCTTGCGGCCACGTCGCAAACTGCTCCTCATCGGACCGCCAGGTGCCGGAAAGACGATGACAGCCGCGGCCATGGCGGGCGAACTCAAGCTGCCGTTGTTCTCGGTCCTGCTGGACGGTCTGCTGACCAAGTTCATGGGCGAGACCGCGTCCAAGCTGCGCTCCGTATTTGCGGCGATGGCGGAGACGCGTGGCGTTTATTTCTTCGATGAGTTCGATGCGATCGGCGCGCGACGCAGCGAGCGCAATGATGTCGGCGAGATCCGGCGCGTGCTGAACTCTTTCCTCCAGTTTCTGGAGGAAGACGAGAGCGAAGGGCTGATCATCGCCGCGACCAACCACCCGGAGCTGCTCGATCCGGCCCTGTTCCGTCGTTTCGACGACGTCATCGAGTACGCGCTGCCTAATCCCGAGGTCGCTCGCGAGATCCTGGAAGCGCGCTTGTCGACCTTCGACACGCACGAGCTCGACTGGACCCGCGCCAGCAAGGAGATTGAGGGGCTGAGCCAGGCCGATCTATCGCGCATCGCTGACGAGGCGGCTAAGCAGACCCTCCTCGACGGACGCGAGCGGGTCGAGACCAAGGACCTGCTGGTCGCCATCGCTGAACGGAGGGCGGCGGCACGCCATTGATCATGGCTGACGAGAAAACGCGTCCGCGTCCGCATTTCTACTTGCAAAACACGGGTGACCGGCAAGGCTATACGGCGCATCAGGCTGGCGGTGCCGGTGGCGGCGGTCCGCCGCAGCGAGATCGCGCGCAACATGGCAATGCACTGACCCAGGCGCTTACCCAAGTCGTCCAACAGGGTGAGAACATCCTTGCGAACCGCGATGCCGTCGTCGCCGGCGGCGCCCCCGGTTTTTATATGGAGTTTGTCGTTCCCGAGGGTCAGGCCGATATCGTCGACAAATTGGAGAACCGGCGAGGCCGGTTTCCCATCGAGGTCGTCAACGTCCATCCACCACGTGATGGACAGGTGACCGCGACCGTGTTCGTGCCGGAGCGCCAGCGGAATTATTATCTCGGCAAGGTTGCGGACTATCAGGATCCCGACAGGGATGTCGTTCGTGAGCGGGTTCTCGAGGGCGGCGCCGTCGAGGAAACCAGGAAGCCGCGCAATCAGCTCCTCGTTGCCTCGATCGAGACGGCGCGCCTTGCCGTTGCACGATCATTCTATACAGATCAGCCTGACCTCTTTCCCGACCCCGGTCAGGACGCCTGGTGGGAGGTCTGGCTTCGCGAGGGCACGCGCGCGACATTCAACCATGCCGCTCAGGCGCTGAACCTTCAGATCCGTGATCAAAGCCTCGTTTTCGCGGAGCGTGAGGTGGTGATCGCGCTCGCCACACCGGAGCAGCTCGGGCGGATCGTCGCCAATACCGACAGCATTGCGGAGCTCCGCCTCGCCCGCGACACACCGTCCCTGTTCATGCGGATGGACGGTGCCGAGCAGCGCGCCTGGGCGGCGGAACTCGCCGATCGGTTGGTGCCCTGCGCGGACGACGCGCCCGCCGTCTGTCTGCTCGACTCCGGGACGACCTTCGCGCACCCGCTAATTACGCCCTACATCGATGTCGATGATCAGCACGCTTATCATCCGGCGTGGCCTGTCGAGGATACGAGCCTGCTCGGCCATGGCGGCCACGGCACCAAGATGTCCGGGACGGCGCTGTACGGCGATCTCATGGGCGTGCTCGACAGCGTCGGCCCGGTCACGATCGGCCATCGCCTCGAGTCCGTGAAGATCCTGCCGGACGTCGGGGCGCACGATCCCGATCTCTATGGAGCGGTGACGGCCGACGGGATCGCGCGTGCCGAAATCGCCGCGCCCAATCGGCCGCGCGCCATTTGCCTTGCCGTCACCAGTCAGGGCGATCACTGGCGGGGGCGACCATCATCATGGTCGGCGAAGCTCGACGCGCTGACCTTTGGCCGCGATGAAGTCCGGCGGTTCATCACAGTCTCGGCGGGCAATATTCGCGAGCAGATCGTTGCCGGCGACTATCCTGCGCGCAACGACACAACACCGATCGAGAATCCCGCCCAGGCTTGGAATGCGTTGACGGTCGGCGCCTATAGCGATCGAACGCACATCGCCGATGCAACCTACGCCGGCTGGAGCGCGCTCGGCGCGATGGGCGACATCATGCCGCGCAGCCGCACATCGGTGAGCTGGAATTACGATTGGCCGCTAAAACCCGATATCGTGTTCGAGGGCGGCAATATTGCGATCGATCCTGGCACCGGCTTTGGCGATGACGTCGACGATCTCTCTCTGCTGACCACATTCCGGCGACCCGCCGAGCGAGCGTTCACGACGACGGGCGACACCAGCGCGGCGACAGCGCTGGCCGCGCGGCTTGGCGCGCAGATTCTGGTCGAGAAGCCGGCCCTGTGGCCGGAGACCGTCCGGGGGCTAATCGTTCACTCCGCCGAATGGACCGACGCAATGAAGGCCCAGCAGCCAGCGATCGGCAAGGCCGCCCTGCTGCGCCGCTATGGTTATGGTGTTCCATCGCGCATTCGGGCGCTCGGGAGCCTCGATAACGATGTGACGATCGTGAGCGAGGGCGAACTCATCCCGTTTAAATTGAACGGCACGTCCGCCGCTACAGACGAGCTCGTGGTCCACCGGCTCCCATGGCCCAAGGAGAAGCTGCTCGAACTCGGCGGCTCCCTCGTGCAGCTGCGAATAACGCTGAGCTATTTCATCGAGCCGAATCCCGGCGAGCGCGGTCTCTCGCGCCGCCATGTCTATGCCAGCCATGGCCTTCGCTTCGATCTTAAATACGCAGACGATTCCCTCGAGGTATTTCAGCGCCGCCGCAACTCTCAGGCCGGAGCGCGACCGCCCCGAAGGAACGGCCCCGACAATGGATGGGTCATCGGCCCACAGCTCCGCAGTCGCGGGTCGCTCCACGCTGACATCTGGGAGGGGACGGCCGCCGATCTGGCGGATCGAGACGCTATCATCGTCTATCCGACTGGCGGCTGGTGGCGCGAAAACGTCGCGCAGGGCCGCACCGGCGAGCCGGTGCGCTATAGTCTCATCGTGAGCATCCGCGCCGCTCCCGGCACCGAACTTTATACCGAAATAGAAACGACGATCGCGCCCGAGATTGCGATCGAAATCTAGCGCGACGACGCCTCACCGGTAGTGATGGTGCCAACGCGCTCGATAAATCATTGCCGCTGCGACATCGTGCGCTTTCCGCCTTTCAAAATCCCGTTCGGCGCCGGTGCGAGTCCGGAAGGAGACCATTTTCTCAGGAGTTCGACGGCCCAATTGGTCTGATTACCCACCGTGATCCCATTACGAACTCTTGTGAGACGTCCTGGCGGGATATCTTGGCCCCACGGATGTGGACCTTCGGTGGGCCACGCATTCGAGAGGAGCGAACATGGCCCACCCGCAGGCGGTGCCGCAAAGGGATGAGTCTGCCTGCTTAGGCCCAAAAACGGTCCCTTGTTTTAATAAATCGCGCCGTCTTGAGACTGGAAAAGTACCGTGAATTCGAATACCACAGTGGCGTTCGAACTGAGCCCGCAAGTATCGGTATTCAGGGGAAAAATGCGTGGCACTTTTCGTGGTACGCGGCATTGGCGAGTGAGGAAAAGATTTCGGAAATTCAGTCGTTTGTAGGCTGAGTTCGAATCCCACCCTCTCCGCCAGAGGCTGTCGATGAGTCCCGGTTGGACACATCGGATTGGTCCTTTCCCTCGCAATACCAGAAGCTTAGCCG
>Ga0136846_1225458_pt1 | contig 22521 bp, 24 predicted proteins | sample HopSoiMetagenom2_FD_96841 | JGI IMG/M metagenome (GOLD analysis project Ga0136846, IMG submission 96841) | Grasslands soil microbial communities from Hopland, California, USA - 2 Assembly 2016 (version 4) | ecosystem: Environmental > Terrestrial > Soil > Grasslands | place: USA: Hopland... | reverse complement strand
GGGTAGAACCCCGGCTTCCAGGACGGATACGACCAGCCGGAGGTGCCGACATGCACCCCGGATACACTCGAGTGCCGCGTGGCAACCACTGACAGAGTCATAGCTGAGGACGCCGTTCGCGTCCTCGACCACGGCTTCGTCCGGCTCGACGGCTCGATGGCGACCGACCTCTCGGTGGTGAACGCCGCACGCGTCAGCTTCGCGCGTCGGAAGGACGAGATGGACGCCGGCGACGAAGGCCTGATCCGCTTCCTCATGCGCGACAGGCACGGCACGCCGTTCGAGCACAACTCCTTCCGCTTCCACATCCGCACGCCGATCTTCGTCGCGCGCGAATGGTTCAGGCACCGCATCGGGTCCTTCAACGAGTTCTCGATGCGCTACGCGAAAGCGACGGACGACTTCTACGTCCCGGAGGCAGAGGATGTGCGCTCCCAGGTGGGCAAACCCGGCGCCTATTCGTTCGAGCCGGTGGACGAGGAGCTTGCCGAGCGCACCCGCGAGGAACTGCGCGAGGTCTACGAGCACGCGTACGACACGTATACGCGACTGGTCGAGGCCGGCGTCGCGCGCGAGCTCGCCCGGGCCGTCATGCCCGTCGGCGCCTACACCGAGTTCTTCTGGACGGTCAACGCGCGGGCGCTGATGAACTTCGTCTCACTGCGCGCGGCCGAGACGGCGCAGCGGGAGATTCGTCGCTACGCGGACGCGGTCGAGCACTTCTTCGCCAAGGAGATGCCGGTCACTCACGCCGCGTTCGTCGCGGCGAAGCGCGTCGCGCCCTAGACCACTCTCAGCACGATGTCCGAGGTGGCGAAGTTGTTGCTCGGGCTCTTGCGCACGACCACCCAGCCGTCCTTGTCGAAGAAGTCGAAGTCGTACGCGACCGACATGCGGACGACGGTCTCGCCGCTCGAGTTGACGGTCCCGCACGAGACGAGCGGGACGCCGTTCTTCGTCAGGTAGAGGTCGTAGTAGCCCCCGTTCCGGAGCTTGGGCAGGCCTTTCACCTGGAGGACCATCGGCCAGTTGCCGGCGCGGTCGGCCTGGCCGAGCTCGAGGCTTCCTGAAGCTGCGCTGGCGAGTGCCGTGCCGCGGAGATGGACGGTCTGGACCGGGTCGATCGCCGTGGCGCTCGAATTGGTCGTGACCTGGCCGAGCACGAAGCCGGCCACGACCGCAGTGGCCAGCGCCGCAGCGAGGAGCACGGGCCGCCGCGCGCGGTGCTTGCGCCTTCCGAACACCGGGCCGAGGGCCTCTTCGGGCCAGGGGACGTTCTCCAGCTCCGGCGAGAGCTCGGGCGGTGGGCCGGCCTCGATCAGCAGCTCATGCGCGTGGCGCAGCCGCTCGCGCTCGTCACGCGGGACGTCTCGACCAACCAGCTCGTCGAAATTCGGCAGGTTGCTCATCTCAGCTCTCCGTCCAGCAGATCGGCCAGTCGACCAAGACCGGCGCGCGTCCGTGTCTTGACGGTTCCGAGGGGGATGTTCAGAAAGTCTGCGACCTCGCTCTGCGACAGGCCGCCGTAGTACGCGAGCTCGATCACCTCCCGCTCGTTCTGCGCGAGCGTCTCGAGCGCACGGTGCACACGCCACGACGTGTACGAGGACTCGGCGCGCTCGGCGGGGCTCGGCTCGTCGGACGGCAGCTCCGGGCCTTCCGCCGGCGGCTCGCTGCGGTTGCGGCTGCGGTCGACGATCGCGTTGCGCGCCACGGCGTACAGCCACGGAGCACCCGCTCCGCGCTCCGGCTTGTACGTCCGAGCAGACCGCCAGATGGCCGCGAAGGTGTCTTGCACGGCGTCCTCCGCGCTCATCCGATCGCCCAGTCGCCGCAGAGCGAGGCCGAAAACGGGCCGGGCATACCGCCGGTAGAGGGCCTCGAAGGCATTCGGGTCATGCCCCGCGACCCGCCGGATCAGAACGGAGTCGCTCACCGCAGGGTCGTCGGCGACCGGCTCGCGTGAGGCCGGCTCACGGCGAGTCTGGACCGGCAATGCTGTCGGCAGCGCATAGACGCCCATCTCCTCAGGATCTCTACGCATTTCCACGTCTCCCGGATTGCAGCACAAAACGCTTGCGAACCTTGAGCGCGCACCTCAGGCAGCCAGGCGAACCCGCTTCTCTCCAGCCGTAGGTGTCGTGGAAACCGTCGAGCGCGTCCCGGCCTGAGGAGATGACCGGCGCAGGCAAGCCGTATCCTGCTGGGCCATGCGGTTCGCCTCGCCCCTGCGCGGGCATCGCTTGCCGACGTGAGACTCGCCCGCGGGCGGGTACCGCGACCTGCGATCGCGGCAGTCGCGCTCGTCGTTCTCGAGCCGTGCGTGCGCGCAGTGCTCGGCCACGCGTACCTTGGTGCGACGCCGCTGCTCCTGGCCGCATGCGGGCTCGTGCTGCTTCCCTACCTACCAGCCGAGCTCGCTCCAGTCTCGGTGCGCGCATGCGTGGTGCCCGCCCTGGGCTTTGCGTCGTTCGCGGCGGTGCTCACGACCGCAGCGATCGTCGGTGTGCCGCTCGACAGCGTGTCGATCCCGCTCCTCGTCGGCGCCTTCGTGCTGCCGACGGCCCTCGTCTCGATCGCTCTTCGCGGACCGCCGCCACGAAGCGATCACGCCCGCTCGCATCGTCGCGAGTTGCGCGTGCTGCTCGCGCTCGCGGCGATCGTCATCTTTGCGCTGGCGTCGTCCTGGGACATCGCGTACCCGTTCCAGCCGCGCGGAACGGATTGGGGTCATTACCTCCTGTACTCCGACCAGGTGGCGGCCCAGCGACACCTATTGATCGACGATCCATTCGCGGGCGCCAAGGACCGGGTCTTTGCCGACCCCGCTGCCGTGGGAGCCGTCTACGGCAGCTTCCTCCTGCTCGACGGCATTTCCTCGTGGTCGCTGACGAGCGGCATCGTCGTCATTTCCGCGTTGACGGTATTGAGCGTCTTTGCAGCCGGCGCGACGCTGTGGGGTGGCTCCGCGGGTCTGGTTGCTGCGGGCGCGTACGCAGTCGCGCCGATCCGCCTCGATCCGATGTACTGGCACGGTCTCGCGACGACTCTCGCGATGATGTTCGTTCCACTGGTGATCATGTCGCTCGGGTTGCTCTTTCGCGGAGCGCGCGGCTGGCGCCACATTCTCCTCCTGATCGCGGGATTGGTGGGAGTCGCGACCGCGCACACGACGAGCGCACTCGTCGTCGGCGTGCTGATCGTCGTCGCGGCGCTGGTGGATCTCTGCGTGCAAATCGTCGGACGTCGGAAGGGGCCGGAAGCTTCATTGCGCGCTTGGTGGCGGTGCGGGATTCTCAAGCCGCTCTCGTACGCGGTCGGGGGCATGTGCGTGCTGGGCGCGGGAGTCATCGCGCACGACTTGCTTCAGGAGCGTGCATTGGGAAGGCCGATCAGTTGGCGGTTCCTCGACCCGCATTGGTTCGACCGCGCGGCTGTCGAGCACTTTTACGGCCGGCCGTTCCTCGTCCTCTCGCTCCTTGCTCTCGGGGCCGTGGTCACGTCCAGACGACTCCGGCACGACCCCGCCCTGCTCGCGGTCGCGTCGGTGGCGCTCGCGTGCACGGCCGTCAGCCAGCTGTGGCGCGTGCATGTGTCGTTCGGCTACCAGCGCGTCGTCTACTACCTCGGCGTCGCGCTCGCGCTGATGATCGGGGCCGCTTTTCTACGCTGGAAGCCGCACGCCATCTGGATCGCCGCGTTGGTTCTCGCGTTCGTCTACCTCGCTCGGACTTCGGTGGGACTGCGTCTGCCCGAGCGGGTGCTGCGGTCGGCTCCACGCGCGCCTGGCGTCACGGGCCTGATCTTCTTCCGCGAGAAGCTCGAGCGGGGTGAGCTCCCGGATTCGCAACGTCTCGTCAGCGACGCATGCATGGCTTTCCCGGTGCCTTATCTCGTGCGGCGGCCGACGCTGTCCGCCTACGCCGAGATACAGGCCGGCGTCGTCGCCCTGCTTCCGATTGCGCGGCAGGCTGCCGCGGTTCTTGCCGGCGGGCCGCGCGGAGCCGCGCTGGCGGCACACCTCCACGTGCGTTACGTCATCGCCAACCCGGGCTGCAGGCCCGATCTCCAGAGAAAGCTCGGCGGCAAAACCGTCCTCGCGAACGGGGGCGTTGTGGTCATCCGCCTGCCGCAGCCGCGTTGAGAGTCACGAAACGCTTACGAACCTTTAACCGGCTTCGGGCGTCGGAATCCTCGATAGAAGGGAAAAGACCCGTCAAGCGCTTGAACAAGGGGGTTCCGAAAATGCGCAGGGTCATCTGGCTCGTGGGTATGACGCTGGCCTTGGTGCTGGCCGCACCGGCGACATCCGCGACCACCACGATCTCGATCAAGCGGGCGGGATTCGTCCCCGCCTCGGTCACCATCAACCAGGACGACTCGGTCACCTGGACGAACAACGACACGATCGACCACCAGGTCGTCGCCAACGGCGGCTCGTTCGCATCGCCGATCTTGAAGCCCGGCAAGTCGTTCACGCGGACGTTCCGAAACGGAGGCACATTCCGCTACCACGACAGCCTGCACCCGTCGCTTCGGGGCACCGTGGTCGTGCGGGGCGCGCCTCCGCAGGTCACGCTGGCCGCGTCGGCACCGGTCGTGAAGTTCGGCGCGACCGTGACGTTGACCGGCACTGTCTCGAACAAGAAGGCGGGCGAGACCGTGACACTCGTCCAGCTCCCGTTCGGGCAGACGACGAAGCAGGTGGTTGCCACGCTGCAGACCACGGCGGGCGGTGCGTTTTCGTTCACGGTCACGCCGCAGGTGAACACCACGTACCAGGCGCAGTGGCCGAATCGCTCCGACAGTTCCGTCACCGTGCAGGTGCAACCGGTGATCAAGCTGCCGTTCGTCTCGAAGAGCGGCTTCTTCCACTTCTACGTGACGGCCGCGACCTCGTTCGCGGGCCGCACGGTGTTTCTCCAGCGCTTCACCCTCGCGAGACAATGGGTGAACGTCCGCGCGCTCACGCTCGGGTCGAAGTCAGGACGGCTGATCTCCGTTCGGTTCGTCCGCTCGATTGTCCCGCGCGGCCGGTGGTCGATTCGCGTCTTCATGCCGGCGAGCGAGATGGGCGGCGGCTATCTCGACAGCTGGAGCGGCACGCAACCGGTCGTCAAGCGTTAGTCAAAAGGCGGGGGAGCCTGGCTCCCCCGCACCGGTTCTTCAGCGAACCTGGTCGAAGCGTTGCTGGACCGCGTCCCAGTTGACGACGTTCCACCACGCTGCGAGATAGTCCGGGCGCCGGTTCTGGTACCCGAGGTAGTACGCGTGCTCCCAAACGTCGATGCCGAGCAGCGGCGTGTGCGCCTGGCTGATCGGCGAGTCCTGATTGGCCGTCGAGTACACCGCGAGGCCGGTCCCGTCGTGGACGAGCCAGGTCCAGCCGGAGCCGAAGCGTTTGATCCCCCCGTCGTTGACTGCTGACTTCAGCTCGTCGAGACCGCCGAAGGTGGAGCTGATCGCTTCACCGAGAGACCCGCCCGGCTCGCCACCGCCGCCCGGGCCCATGATCTCCCAGAAGAAGCTGTGGTTCGCGTGCCCGCCGGCGTTGTTCCGCACCGCGGCCTGCTTGTCATCGGGCAGCTCGTCGAAGACGGTCAGGAGCTGCTCGACGGGCAGATCGGCCCACTTGGTCCCTTCGAGCGCTTTGTTTGCGTTGTCGACGTACGCCTGGTGGTGCTTGTCGTGGTGGATGCGCATCGTCTCCTCATCGATGTGCGGCTCCAGGGCGTCGTAGGCGTAGGGAAGTGGTGGAAGCTCGAGGGCCATCGGTGGCTCCTTTCTCGGTTGCATCGCGAGGATATGCTCCTCGCCCATGGCATCGCTGGCGTTCGCGTTCGAGGAGATAACCCCGAGGGAGCTCAAGCCCGAGCTCTACGAGCTGGACGGCATCTCCCGTGCCACGGTCGACGCGCACTACAAGCTCTACCAGGGTTACGTCAACAAGCGGAACGAGATCCTCGAGAAGCTTGCGGGCATCGACACGACGAGCGCGAACCAGGTCTACTCCGACATCCGCGCGCTCAAGGTCGACCTCACGTTCGCCATCGGCGGGATCAAGAACCACGAGATCTACTTCGAGCATCTGGGCGGCGGTGGCGGCGACCCGGACGGGCTCGTCGGCGACCTGATCGAGCGCGATTTCGGGTCGTACCAGGATTGGCGCACGGACCTGAAGGCAACGGGAATGGCCGGCCGCGGCTGGGCCTGGACCGCATACGACTGGGACGAAGGCCGGCTCTTCAACTACATCGGCGACGCGCAGAACACGTTCCCGATCTGGAACGCGACGCCGCTCGTCGCGCTCGACGTCTACGAGCACGCCTACTTCCTCGACTACCAGACCGACCGTGCGTCATACATCGACGCCTTCTTCGACAACCTCGACTGGTCGACGGTCAACGACTGGGTGTCGAAGTACCAGATCCAGAAGTAGACATGGACATCCGGCTCCGGCCGCTTCGCGACGACGAGTTCCCGGAGTTTCTCGCCTTCCTCCGCAAGGAGTACGTTCGCAGCATGGTCGACGAAGCGGGCATGACGACGGAGGCTGCGGAGGACAAGGCGGACGCGGACCATGCGTCCCTCTTTCCCGGCGGAAGGCCGCAGCCGCATCACCGCATCTCGCTGCTCGAGGACGCGACGACGAGCGAGCGAGCCGGCCACCTCTTCTGGGCCGAGCGGCAGCCGCCCGGGTCTCTCGGCACGCGTGCGTATCTGTACGAGCTCTACATCGAGGAGGCGTACCGCCGCAGAGGCTTCGGTCGCCGTGCGCTCGAACTGCTCGAGGAAGAAGCCCGGGCACAGGGGCTGCCCGGGATCGATCTCAACGTCTGGGGCGGCAACGCCGGCGCGCGGGCGCTCTACCGCGCCGCAGGCTTCGACGAGAAAGCGGTCTTCATGTCGAGGGAGCTCCCATGACGACCGTGCTACTCGTCGTCGTGGGATACGTCCTCGGCTCGATGCCGTGGGGCTACTGGCTCGTGCGGCTGGTGAAGCGCGACGACATCCGCCGTCACGGCAGCGGCAACGTCGGGGGCACGAACGTCTGGCGCGTGTTCGGTTGGCGACTCGGGTTGCCCGTCGTCGTCCTGGACACGCTCAAGGGATTCGCACCTGCGCTCGCGGCCACGCTGACGGTGTCGCACCTCGCCGGGGTGCTCGCCGGCGCCGCCGCGATGCTCGGTCACTGGCGGCCGCTCTTCCTCAAGTGGCAGCGTGGGGGAAAGATGGTCGCGACGTGTGGCGGTGCGTTCCTCGGCGTGGCGCCGCTGGTCGGGGGGATCGGCGCCGTCGTCTGGATCGTGGTCTTTCTCCTGTTCCGCTACGCGTCGCTCGCGTCGATGCTCGCCGCAATCTCGCTGCCCGTGATCGCGGCGCTGCTCGGGGAGCCGTGGCCGGTGATCGCGTTCGGCGCAGCGGCAGCCCTGGCGGTCATCGTCCTGCACCGCGCAAACATCGCGCGGCTTCGCTCAGGGACCGAGAGTCGTTTCCGCTTACGAAGGACCGCGGAGCCACTCGCGTAGGTCGGTGTGCCGCGCGGCAGGCTCGCCGCTCACGAGTTCGCCGCGTACTTCCCCAACCGTGCCGTACCGCTCGGCGACGACGTCGTGCGAGTGGATCGTCTCGAAGTTGAGCTGCCGTGCGAGCACGAAGTCGGTGTCGTCGAGCTCCGGATAGCGCTCGAGGACCGATTGCAAGGAAACGCGCACGGAGTCCTCGACGAACCGCGGCTGCAGATGAGCATGCTCGACGACGAAGAGCTCGTCCGGCCGCTTGAGCAGCTCGTAGATCGGCGAGCTCATCGAGCCCTCGACGATGCGCGCGAGCTGCTCGGCGTTCACGGGCCGGTCGCTGCCGACATAGAGCGTCCCGCGTCCGCGCTGGTTGTGCGTCGCGAGCGGAACGAGCTCGAGGATCCGCTCGACGTCCTGGCCGTCGAAGCCGGCCTCGAGGAGACGGTCTGACGCCTGCCCGCGCACGAGGCCCTGCGCGCACGGGCATGCGTTGATGCCCGTTGCGTCGACGCCGACGATCCGGCGCACTCCCTTTTCCGAAGCGGCTGCGATGCCGACGAGCGCGATCATCTCCTGGGTTGCGAGCCGCGTCACCGGAGTACGGCGGGCGAGCGGGTAGCGCGCAGTGATGCGCACCTCCGCGCGGCCGGCAGCCTGCCGGGCCACGATCCGGGCGGCGATGTGCTCCGCGAGCTCTTCCACGAGGAATGCCTCTTCGAGCACGACCTCGTCGATCGCCTCCTCGAACGTCTCCGGAAAGCGTGACATGTGCACGCCTTTCTGACCCGGGTCGAGGTCGACGTCGGCATCGATCTGGGCCGAGATCAGCTTCTCGGCGTCGCCCCACCGCAGCCGGATCGCCTTCTCGACTCCCTGCACGCCCGCGCGGGACAGTCCCAGCTGCACGTCCGGAGTCGAGGCCTGCAGGTCTTCGAGGAGATCGCGCGACTCCGCCATGCAGACAGGTTAGTGTCCTCGGCCCGGTGGCCTCAGACGACTCAAGCTTCGCCCGCCTGGTCTCGCTCGCCGCGCACGATCTGCGCACGCCGCTGGCAACGATCCACGGTTTCGCCCAGACGATCATCCGCATGGGCGAGCTCGAGGAGCCGAAGCAGCGCTACATGGAGATGATCGACACCGCGTCCCGGCAGCTGGCGGAGCTGCTCAACGAGCTCGGGACCGCGGCGCGCATCGAGGGCGACCGATACGAGCCCAGCCTGCAGGCGGTCGACACGATGGCGCTCGCCGAGAGTGCTGCGGAGCACCTCGGAGAGGAGCGCGTGCGGGTCAGCGGGGAAGGCCGCGAGGTGCGCGTCGATCCCGAGGCTACCGAGCGCGGAATCTCTGCACTCGCGCAGGCGGCGCTTCGACACGGCGGGCTCGAGTCAGTCGAGATGCGAGTCGATGGGGCGACGCTGAGGATCACGCCGGTGACGAAGTCGTCGGCGCCCGTCGTGCTCGGCGAGGAGTTGCGCGACCTCGGCGCCGCAGTCGCCGTCCGTGTCGTCGGCGCGCTCGGTGGGTCGGTCACGCTCGAAGGTGAGACGCTCGTAGTGACGCTCCCGGCATGAACCGCGGCGCACAGGTCAGCCTGCTGCGCTGGCTTCGACGCCAGCTGCAGCAGCCGACACCTGGGCGCGAGCATCTCGAAGCGGCGGTCGAGAACGACGACCCGGCCGAGGTGCGGCGGCTGCTCACCGAGGTGCCGTTCACGGACGAGCAGAGGCGCCACGTCGAGGGCCTGCTGGAGGCCTGGGAGCAGGGCAGGGACTAGTCAGTCAGTCGCGCCGTGCTCGCGCAGCAGCTGCTCGATGCGCGTGTCGCCGTTCTGTCGCGCTGCGTCGATGGCGCGGAACCCGCCGCCTTGGGGCAGGTTCGGATCCGCGCCGTGCTCGAGGACGAGCGTCACGAGCTCGTAACGCGTCGGCTCCCCGCTGCCCGTCTCACCTGCGGCGGCCGCCGCATGAATCGCAGCGCTTTGGATGTGCTCGTTCCGTGAGAGCGCGTTCACGTCGGCCCCGTGCTCGAGCAGCAGCCGGGCGGCATCGACATGGCCGAAGAAGCACGCGAGGCCGAGTGCGTGAAAGCCGTCGTCGCCGAACGCGGTTGCACGCGATGGCTCCTCGTCGAGCACCTGCCGGAGGCGTTCGGTACGACCGAGCGCTGCAGCTTCGAAGACGTCGAGCTCTTTGTCGGCCGCGAGCCGTTCGGCCTCTTCGCGGTCACCACGATAGATCGCCTCCAAGACGTCCGACATCGTTAGCTATGCTAACTAAATCTCGACCGCACTGTCAATCGACGCTGCCGATCGGTTCCACTCGGCCGCCATCCACGCGCTCCGGCAGGTCCGCCGTGAGGACTCGGCGACCGGCGTTCCTCCGGCGCAGCTTTCGGCGCTGTCCGTGCTCGTCTTCGGCGGCCCGAGGACGCTCGGCGAGCTGGCGGCGGCCGAGCAAGTGCGACCGCCGACGATGACGCGCGTCGTCCAAGGGCTCGAGGCCGACGATCTCGTCCGTCGAGCGTCCGATTCGCGCGACGGACGCATTGTGCGCCTGCACGCAACCGCGAAAGGGCGGCGCGTGATGCAACGCGGCCGCGAGCGGCGCGTCGCGAGCCTCGCGACTCTGCTCAGCCGCCTCGACCGGCGCGAGATCGATCGCGTGCGCGAAGCCGCAGAGCTCGTCGAACGGGCGCTAGCGCAGCAATCGTGACATGCGCCGGTCCTTGAGGATACGGCCGCCGGTCTGGCACGCCGGGCAGTAGTAGATCGTGTGCTCCTCGAAGTCGACGCGGGCAATCGGGCTGCCGCAGACGTAGCAGGGCTCGTCGAGCTTGCCGTGCACGCGATACGTCTTCTTGTCGTTCGCACCGCGCTCGCGCAGCTCGAGGCCGCGTAGCAACTCCGCGTCGATCGCAGCCGCGAGCCGTGCCACTTCGTCCGGCGTGACGTCGCGCGTCAGCTCGTAGGGCGAGAGCTGCGCGTGATGGAGGATCTCGTTCGCCCAGGCGCGGCCGATGCCCGCGATCACGCGCTGGTCGCGCAGCATCGAATGCAGTCGGCGCGACTCTTCGGCGCAGATCTCCGCAAGTCGCTCGGCGCCGATCCCGAGCGCCTCCGGCCCCAGGTGCGCGAGCTCCTGGTCGGCCTCCTCGGGAGTCAGCAGCCAGACGCCTGCGCGCTTCTTCGCGCCCGCCTCGGTGAGCACCAGTTGGGAACCTCCCTCGAACACGAGCCGGAACGCCGGTGTCTTCGGCCCTCGCTCGCCGTACTGCAGGTATCTGAGGCGTCCAGCGGTCATCAAGTGCACGAGCAGGACGAGCTCGCCGTCCTCGGTCGGGAACAGCAGACGCTTCGCGCGCCGCTCGGCCCCGGCGAGCTTCCGCCCTTCGAGCGCGGCGAGCGGAGGGTCGAACGTCTTCAGCGTCGCGACGTGCGCCGGCCCGGCCTTGACGATCGGGAAGGCGGAGACCGGATCGTCGAGCGCGCGGCGCCACGCCTCCATCTCCGGCAGCTCAGGCACCGCGCTCCTCCATTGCCGGCAGCGGGCCTTGGAGCGGGTTCGCGAGCCCTGGCTCCAGGCGCGGTTCCTGCGGTGGCTCCGGCTCGGGGATGTCGCGCAGGGTGCGAATCGGCGAGAACCAGATCGGGAGGATTGCGAACGACGCGCCGATCGCGCTGACGAACAAGGTGTTGCGGATGCCGATCGACGAGGCCAGCGCGCCGCCCACGAGCGACCCGAGCGGCAGCGCGCCCCAGACGATGAAGCGCATCACAGCGTTCATCCGTCCCTGCAGCCGTTCGGGCGTGATCGCCTGGCGCAGGCTCACCTGCGTGATGTTGTAGACGACACCGGCGAGCCCGCCGATCACGATCGCCACGACGAGGAAGGGCAGCGCGTTGTCGCTCGGAGCGAGTGGGATCAGCAGCCACGGCGGGCCGAAGAGCCCCGCCGCGAGAAGCGTCGTGGTCCCGACTCCGAAGCGCGCCTGGAGCCGGGGCGCACTGAGCGCACCGAGGAGCCAGCCGATCGAGCCGATGCCGATGCCGATCCCGACCACGCCGGCGGACATGTGCCAGACGCGCGCCGCGTACACGAGCAGCAGCGCGAACGACATCGAGCTGAAGAAGTTCGACGTGCTCGTGCAGATCGCCTGCGGTCGGAGGAACGGGTGCTTCAGCACGTAGGCCAATCCCTCCTTGAGCTCCGTCCGCATGCTTCCGCGTGCCTCGCTGCGGGCCGCGACGGCCTCGCGCTTCTTGATCGCGGCGCTGAACGCACCGGAAGCGACAAAGCTGAACGCGTCCGTGAAAACCGCGTAGGGCGCGGTCAGCACCTGAATCAACCCGCCGCCGATCGCGGGGCCCGCGCCCTGCGCCGCGGACACGGTCACCTGCAGCTTCGAGTTCCCTTCGACGAGCTGCTCACGGTTGACCAGGTCAGGCAGATACGACTGGTACGCGACGTCGAAGAAGACGGTCAGGATCCCGACGAGGAAGCCAACGAGATACAGCTGGCCCAGGGTCAGGGCGTCGAAGAACCACGCCGCCGGAATCGACAGCAGCAGCAGCGCGCGGCCGAGGTCTCCGGCGATCAGGATCGTGCGTCGAGCCATGCGGTCGACCCAGACGCCGGCCGGCAGCGTGAAGAGCAGGAACGGCAGGAACTGCACGGTGTTCAGACTCGCCACCGCGAACGCGCTCGAATTCAGATTCTTGATCGCGATCCACGGAATCGCGATCTGCGAGATGGGAGTGCCGAACTCGCTGATCGTCTGGCCGGCCCACAACTTCATGAAGTCCGGGTGATCCCAGAGCCCGCCGCGCGGGCGCTTTAGTCTCACGTGGATCGACGCAATCAGGGTATCCGTGCGTCGCGGGGACGTCGTCGAGGCGATCCACCGTGTGCATGCCGTCGCGGTGCAGGACGGCGCGGTGATCGCAGAGGCGGGGGACCCGTCGCTGACCGTGTTCATGCGCTCGTCGTCCAAGCCGCTGCAGGCGCTGCCGCTCGCGCGCGCCCGCGAGGACGTGGAGGACCGGGACCTCGCGATCGCCTCCGCGTCGCACCTCGCCGACGACGAACAGTTGGCCGCCGTGCGCGCGCTGCTCGCGAAAGCGCCGGCAGACGTGGGCGACCTCGAGTGCGGGCCCGAGGGGGACCCGCCATCGCCTCTCAACCACAACTGCTCAGGGAAGCACGCCGGGATGCTGGCCCTCTGTCGCGCGCGCGGCTGGCCCAGCGAGGGCTACCGCCTCGCCGACCATCCGGTGCAGCGTGCGATGCGCGCCGTGCACGCCGAGGCGGCCGACGTCGGTGAGGGCGAGCTCGCGACGGGCGTCGACGGCTGTGGGGTCCTGACATTCGCGCTGCCGCTGGAACGCATGGCACATGCGTTCGCGCGCTTCGAGCGTCTCGAGGGCGGTGAGCGCGTCGCGGCGGGAATCCGTGCGTACCCCGAGTTGATCCGGGGCCCGCTCGGGACCGACACGCGTCTCATGCGAGCCCTTCCCGGCTGGATCGCAAAGGGCGGCGCAGAAGGCCTTCTTTGTGCTTCTGGCAACGGAGTCGGCATCGCCCTCAAGGCCGAGGACGGCAACGGGCGTGCGCTCGGCCCCGCGGTCGCGAGCTTCTGCAGCCGGCTCGGCCTCGATCTCGACGAGCTCGCCGTGGCGATGATCGAGAACAGTCGCAAAGAGCAGGTCGGAGAAATCCGCATCTAGCGCGACTGAGAATTTCGCTGTTTGCTTCCGTCTCAACTCTGTAATATCCGGCGGGCGAGAGGGTGAGCCGGAAGGCGTCGGGTGTCCGGCTCTTTTGCGTGTAACAGGTAGATCGAGTCCCCGTCCACCTACGCGAAAGCCGGGAGGTAGGCCGCCGTTGCTCACCGTCGAAATCTCTCTTCCTGAAGTCGAGGAACTGCAGAAGCTCGTCCAGGAAGGTCTCGAGAAGGGCGTTCTCAACTACGACGAGATCGCGGCAGGGCTCGAAGACGTCGAGCTCACCAAAGAACAGATCGAAGACTTCTACACCTACCTCGTCGACCACGGGGTCGAGTTGTTGGAAGGTGACACTCACAAGCATCCGCCGCACGAGCAGATGCCGCCGCCCGAGGAGGAGAAAGGGCCGAAGCTCGACCTGAGCGTCGAGCCGTCGCTCGACTCGCTGCGCCTCTACCTGCGTGAGATCGGCAAGGTCTCGCTGCTGACCGCCGACCAGGAGGTCTATCTCGCCAAGCGCATCGAGCGCGGCGACATGTACGCCAAGACGCAGATGATCGAAGCGAACCTGCGCCTGGTCGTCTCGATCGCAAAGTCGTACCTCGGCCGCGGACTGAGCTTCCTCGACCTGATCCAGGAGGGCTCGCTCGGGCTGATTCGCGCCGTCGAGAAGTTCGACTACCGCAAGGGCTACAAGTTCTCGACCTACGCGACGTGGTGGATCCGGCAGGCGGTGACGCGTGCGATCGCCGACAAGGCACGCACCATCCGCATCCCGGTGCACATGGTCGAGAAGCTCAACAAGGTCGTGCACATCGAGCGCCAGTTGGTGCAGCGCCTGGGACGCGAGCCGCGGCCCGACGAGATCGCGCAGGAGCTCGAGATGACGACCGAGGAAGTCCGCGAGATCCTGCGCATGTCGCAGCTGCCGATCTCGCTCGAGAAGCCAATCGGCGAGGAGGAGGAATCCGAGCTCGGCGACTTCGTCGAGGACGAATCGGCCGAGTCCCCGTTCGACACCGCGACGCTGTCGCTGCGCCGGGAGGACGTCGAGCACGCACTCTCGGCCTTGCCGGAGCGTGAGCGCCAGGTGATCGAGCTTCGTTTCGGCCTGCTCGGCATGCCGCCGTGCACGCTCGAGGAGGTCGGGCGCGCGTTCGGCGTCACCCGCGAGCGGATTCGCCAGATCGAGAACAACACGCTGAAGAAGCTGGAGTCCCTGCCCGAGGCGCAGGGGCTCAAGGACTGCGTCTAAGGCGCCGACTGGGCGGCGCCGACCGAGGCCACGCGCGCTGCGCGCGTGTGGCCGCTTTCAACGGACGCGCGGAAGCGAACGATCGGGGCGAGCGCAGTGACTGCGCGCTCGCCGACGTAGCCCTGCTTCGTGCTGCTGAAGTGCAAGCTCCACACGCCGCCGCCGGTGACGTGGAAGTGCAGCGGAAGTCGGCCGCCAGGCCCGATGCGCACCGTGCGGTCGATCCCTCTGCCCGTGAAGCGGATCGGTGTCGTCTCCGTGCCGCGCGGCATCTGCAACATCACGTCGAGCGTCCCCGGCCGCTGCGTCCAGACGTTGATCGCTCCTTGCGGTGCGAGCCAGCCGTCCACGAAGCGTCCCGCTGCCAGCAGGCGCAGGCGCGGCGTTCCACGAGGGCGATAGAGGTCGAAGATGACGTCGTGGCGAACGCGCTCCACGCCTGTGAGCTGCACCGTCGAGGCGTAGGTCTGAACGAGTAGTGGTCGACGGTCCGGCCGTCCGTCGACGAGGAGGGCGCCGTCGCGGCGGACGCGCACGATCTTCGTCGAGAACTGGTCGAGCTTTGGGCTCCCCAGCGAGAGGAAGCGCGTGACGGACGTGTTCCAGAACAGCTGCTGCCACGATTGCTCCTTCCGCGCTCCGGGAGGCGCGACGAGGTCGACGTGGCCGAGTCGTGCGTGGTCGACCCAGCGCAGGTCGGCGGGCAGCGAGTGACGCATGCTGCCGCTCGTTCGCGCGTCGAAGGACGACGCACCGGCTGACAGAGCGCAGCAGGCGGCGAGCGCGGCGGCGAACGCCACGGTGGCCGGCAATCTCCTGAACGCAGTCAGCGCGGCGACGCAGGAGAGCACGGCTGCGACCAGCGCGACCGCCAGCGCTCCGTTTCCGACCGAGACGAGAGCTTCGAGACGCAGCACCGCCCACAGCGTCGGCGAGTCGTCCTTGTTGTGAGCGGCCGCGTAGCCCGAGAGCGGCACACGTGCGGCGAGGAGCAGGAGTCCCGCCGCGCCGAGCCCGACCGGAATGCGAGCGGGCAGCCCGCGCTTGACGTAGAGAGCGAAAGCGGTTGCGAGCAGCGGGACGAGCGTGAACAGGTACCGCTCCTGGAAGCGCTGCGAATCCGTGTCGGCGATCTGCGCAGCCTCGAGCAGGAGCGCGCCTGCGACCAGCAGAGTGGTCACCGCAAAGGCGAGCTCCGCGCGCCCGCGGGGCCGCATGGCCGCGAACACGAGGCCCGCGATGGCACCCGGCACGAGCACCCAGCCGCTCGCATAGGTCAGCAGCATCGCCTCGCGTGCAATCCAGTGCCCCATGGCGCCGGGATGCAGATTGTGGTCGCCGTTCGAGTAGACGCCGAGCACTCGCTGCGAACCGAGGGTCGTGAAGAGGAGCACAGGCGGCACGATCAGCAGCCCGAGCGCGAGCCAGAGCCGTTTGACCGATGTGAGTAGCCGTCCGCGGTCGGCGACGATCTCCGCTCCGACCACCGCGAGGGGGACGACCGCGTACTGAATTCGCGCCGTGACCGCGAGCGCACTGAAGCCGGCGAAGACAGCCTGCCGCGCAAGTGTCGACTCCTCCACGACGCAGACGCCTGCGTACACGGCAGCCAGAACGAGTGGGTAGGCGAGCGGATCGGCGAGCATGCTCGACGCGTAGACGCCGTCGGGAACTGCAACCGCGAGCGCGGCGACGGCAAGCGCCGGCCACTGCGAGAGGCCGAGTCGCTTGCACAGCAGGTACGCGGGGACGGCGGCGAGGGAGATGAACGCAGCGTGAAGTCCCTGGGTGAGCCGGTAGGCCGTCACCGGATCGCTCGTGACGAGCCAGACGGGTGCCGTCGCAAGTGGATCGAGGAGCGCAGGGAAGTGCACGCCGACTCCTCGGATCATCGGACGGCCATGCTCCGCGAAGCTCCGCGCGAGCGTCGGATAGATGTACTCGTCGGGCAGATAGTGCGGTGCGAGGCGGCCGACCGCGGCGATCAGTCGTCCGCCGAAGCTCGCGGTGACGATCCCCGCGACCCACGCCCAGGCAGGGACGGTCGCGACCCGCGCAAGCGCGTTCGATCCCTCTCGGTCCGTGCGGGAGGCGACGACCTCGACAGCCACGGGATCCCTATCGGCAAGCGCCTCCTATCCCTTGAACGAGGGATGCCACCTGTCTCGAGGTCACACGTCCCGGGACTCTCCCGGGACATGTCTCAGCGGTGGTCGGAGCGCGCCCGGTCGGCCGGGACGAAGAGCTTGCAGTGCGGACACTTGAAGCCGCGGTGACGTTCGGTCTGGCCGGCGATCAGCTCCGCGGTGAACGTCTTCTTGCAGTGAGGGCACACGACTTCATGCGCGTCCTGCTCGGAGTGGATCTCGGCCATCAGTCCACCGTACCTACGGCAGGTATGTCCGGTACGTCTCGAGCGGCGCTCGTTCCGGCACGGGCGGCTCGCCACGCGCGGTCCCGAGATGGATCAGCCCGAGGAAGCGCTCACCTGCCGGCAAGCCGACCGCATCGCGCCCGGCCATCGTGCGCAGCACCCTCGGCGTGCGCCAGTACGCGGCCAGTCCGCGCGCGTGCGCGCCGAGCAGCACGGTGTAGATCGCACATGCCGTCGCGCAGATGTCCTCCTCGTCCTGCTCCGGGTCACCGGTCAGCGTGCACGACGCGAGCACGAGCGTCTGCGCCCGCTCGAGCTTCGGCGCCTCTGCCGGCCCGGCGGCGTCCTGCAGGCGCGCGAACGTGTCCGGGCCGAGGACGCGAAACCGCCACGGATTCGTCCGGCGGTGATTCGGCGCCCACCGCGCGAGCTCGAGCAGCTCGTCGATCGTCTCGCGCGGCACGGGATCGGGCCCGAAGGACTTGTGCGTGCGACGCGATCGGATCAGGTCCGCGAAAGCCTCCACGCGGCGGACACTAGCGTCGTGGCCCGGTTTGAACCCCGTGCGGTCGTGGGCCACACTTAGCGTGCATGAGCGCCCTCGAGATCCAGTGCGCGAGCTGCGGTGGACCGAACCCGCCGGGCGCGCGATTCTGCAGCACGTGCGGCGCGCCGCTCGCGGACGTGGCTTCTCCTCAGGAAGAGCGCAAGCTCGTCTCCGTGCTGTTCGTCGACCTCGTCGGGTCGACCGCGCGCGCGGACAAGGCCGACCCCGAGGACGTACGCGACGTCCTGCAGGTCTACCACCGCGAGGCGAAGGAGTGCATCGAGCAGTACGGCGGCGTGCTCGAGAAGTTCATCGGGGATGCGGTGATGGCGTTGTTCGGTGCGCCCGTCTCCCACGGGGACGATGCCGAGCGTGCGGTGCGCGCCGGCCTGCGCGTCCTCGAGCGCATCGACGCCGTGAACGCAGAGCAGCAGCTCGACCTCCAGGCCCGCGCGGCCGTGACGACAGGTGAAGCGCTCGTCTCCCCTGAACACGCGCGTACCGGTGGCGCGCTTGCCACAGGCGACGTGGTCAACACCGCCGCACGCCTTCAGAACGCTGCTCCCCCGGGGCGCGTCATCGTCGGTGCCGAGACCTATCGCGCGACACGCGGCTCGATCCGTTACGAGGAGCTGGCAGCGGTCGACGCAAAAGGGAAGGCGGACCCGGTCGAGGCATGGATGGCTGTCGAAGCGTCGCTCGCCCCTGCCGAGCGACCGCTGAGAACGACGCCGCTCGTCGGGCGTGATCGCGAGCTCGAGCTGCTGCAGTCGGTGTGGAGTCGCGCGGTCGGCGAGCGCCGGCCGCATCTCGTGACGTTGATCGGCCCACCGGGGATCGGGAAGTCGCGCTTGTGCCGCGAGATCACGTCGGTCGTCGCGGACGGCGGCGGACGGGTCATCCAGGGACGATGTCTTCCCTACGACCAGACGAGCGGCTACCAGGCGTTCGCGCGGATCGCGCGCGGCGCCGCCGGTGTGCTGGGATCGGACCCGCCGGAGATCGCACGCGCCAAGCTCGAAACGGCGGTGGACGCGCTGCTGCCCGAGGACGAGCGGGCCGACACGCTTCGGTTCCTCCTGCTGCTACTCGGGCTCGCGCCGGATGACGACGTGCGTGACGGCCGGCTCCTCTTCTTCGCGGCGCGGCGGTTCATCGAGTGCCTGGCGCTCGAGCAGCCGACGGTCTTTCTCTTCGAAGACGTCCATTGGGCGGACGGCAGCGAGCTCGACCTGCTCGGCTACCTCGGGCAGTACGTGCGCGATGTGCCGGCAGCACTCGTTGCGACTGCGCGGCCGGAGCTGCTCGACAACCGGCCGACGTGGGGAGCCGGGCTCGCGGCCCAGACGACGATTCCGCTCGAGCCCCTGCCGGCAGAGGCCGCCCGCGCGCTGGCTGTGCGCCTGGTCGAGCTTGCAGGCGCAGCGGACGCCGATCCCGAGAGGCTGGCGGAGGTCGCCGGCGGGAATCCCCTCTTTCTCGAGGAGCTTGCGGCGTCGGTGGCCGAGTTCGGCGGTCGCGAGGAACTGCCCGTCACCGTCCGGGCGGCGATTGCGGCACGCATCGACGCGATGCCGGCCGACGTGCGCGAGGCTCTGCTGTCGGCCGCGGTGATCGGCCGGATGTTCTGGCGCGGAGTGCTCGAGAACGTCGCGCCGGGAATCGACGTCGACGAAGCGCTGCATGTTCTCGAGGCACGCGACTTCATCAGGCGCGAACCGTCGAGTCAGCTGGCCGGCGATACGCAATACCTCTTCAAGCACATGCTCATCCGCGAAGTCGCGTATGGGACAGTCCCGCGCGCGACTCGCCGCGAGCGGCACGGAGCCGCCGCGAGCTACATCGAGGAGAAGCTGACCGGCGAGACCCTCTCGACGATCCTCGCGTACCACTGGCAGGAGGCGGGCGAGCCCGCACGCGCGATCCCGTACCTCCTGGCTGCGGCCGACACAGCGCGCCGCAGCTGGGCGCGCGAGACGGTCATCGAGCTCTACACCCGTGCATTCGAGCTCAGTGACGACGAGGAGCTGCGCCGCAAGATCCGCTTGCAGCGCGGCCTCGCACTCGTCGAGCTGGACGACTACGTCGCCGCAGCCGAGGAGCTGAGCAGTCTCGTCCCGGAGCTGGTCGGTCCGGAGAAGCTCGACGCGCTGATCGGGCTTGCGCTCGCATACGTGTGGACCGAGCGAGATGCCGACGCGATTGCGACGGCACGTGAGGCGGTGGAGCTCGCGCGCGAGCTCGGCGACGACGCCGGACTGGCCGCGGCGGTCGGAGCGGAGGCGGAAGGCCTTGCGATGCGCGGCGCCGAAGGCGATCTCGACGGCTCGCTCGAGCTCGGCGATCGGGCGCTCGACCTCTGGGTGCCCGGCACACGCCCCTTTGAGCTCACGCACCTGCTGCATCTGCACGCGACCACGCTTCACTGGCGCGGCGAGTACCAGCGCTCGCTCGAGCTCGCCCATCGCACGCGGGCGATCGCGCGCGACGTGCACAGTCCCGAGGCCGTGCTCCGCGGTGAGGGAGTCGAGGCGCTCGCGCTCGCCGGGCTCGGTCGGCACGAGGAAGCGATCGCCATCTGGGACGAGCTGTTCGAGGTGCAGAAGGAGCTGGGCGGGAGCCGCCGAGTCGTCCTCAACTACTCCGCACTTGCGTATCGCGAGGTCTATGACCTTGCCGAGGCGCGAGCCCGCAGCGAAGAGGCGCTCGAGCTGTCTGCGGGAATGCCGTTCGGCATGCCGAAGCAATTCGCCGGTGCGGATCTCGTCTGGACGGATCTGCTCGCGGACGACGTGGGGTCGGCGCAGGCGCAGTGGCCCGACCGATGGGCCGCCGCGGAGCACGCGACGGGCTGGACGAGGTGGCTCATCGCCGGCCGGCTGCTCGCTGCGCGCGCGGAGATCGCGCTCGAAGCGGAGACGCCCGAGGCGGCAGCCGAATGGGCCCAGCGCGCGCTCGAGGTCGCTCGCCGCACGCGCCGCTTCAAATACGAAGCGCGCTCGCTCTCGACGTTCGGGACAGCGCTCGCACGGCTGGGCCGGCACGACGAGGCGCTGCACGCTCTGCAGTCCGGGGTGCGGATCGCCGACCAGATCGTGAGCCCATACGCGCGCTGGAACGCGCGAAGGACCCTCGGCCGCGTCGCGTACGAGCTCGGACGTGACGAGGAAGCCGCGTCGGCGTACACCGAGGCTCGGGAGATCGTCGACGCGTTTGCGGCCGCACTCGCTCCCGCGCGCCAAGCGACGCTCGCCGAGTCGCCCGTGGTGCAAGAGATCCGCTCGGCATGAAGCTCGTCACGGTCGGCGACGTCATGGTCGACGTCATCGCCGAGCGCCTGCCGAAAGCGGGCGAGCGGGCTCACGGCAACGTCGAGTTGCGCGCAGGCGGCTCCGCGGTGAACGCGGCGTGCGTTGCGGCCGGCCTCGGTGCTGCCGCCGAAGTGGTGGGGCGGATCGGCAACGACTTCGCCGGCGAGCTCGTGCAGTCGACGCTCGAGCAGCGCGGTGTCGTCGCGCGGCTCGCGCGCGACGAGGAGTTGCCGACCGGCACCGCGGTCGCGCTGCACGACGCGGTGATCGCGAACCGCGGTGCGAACGCGCGCCTCTCACCGGAGGACCTGCCGTCGCCGCTCCGCGGCGACGCGTTGCTCGTGTCCGGCTTCGCGCTCTTTCAGGAGGGCTCAGGTGAGGCCGCGCGCGCCGCCCTCGGTCGCTTCGACGGCGAATGGACCGCCGTTGACCTTGCGTCGCCGCGCCTCGCGTCTCTCGACTTCGACGCGCGGGTCGTCTTTGCGACGAAGGCGGAGGCGGCCGCCGTCCCCGGTCTGACAGAGCGGTTCGAGATCGTCTGCTTCAAGGACGACTATGGCGTCGCACGAATGCAGCCGTTCGGGGCGGGTGATGCGTACGCCGCGGCTTTCCTCGTCGCGCTCGCCGACGGCGCGGGCGAGGCAGCGGCGCTCGAGCGCGCGCGGGCCGCCGCTGCCGGCGCCGCGGTTTCCTGATCAGCCGAGGTAGTCGTCGACGCGGGCGCCTGTCGCGAGCGCGGAGAAGTCTCCGGCGGCGTTCATCTGCTCCGCCGCCGAGATGAAGGCCGCGGCCGCGACCCAGGCGAGCGCGCCGCCGACGCTGACTCGGCGAGCACCCGCGCCGGCGATCTCGCTCAGCGTCAGATTCGGACGAGCGAGGACGTTGACCGGCTTCGCAACCGCGGAGCAGACCGCGCTGATCGCCTCGACGCTCGCGAGTCCCGGTGCATAGAGGACGTCCGCTCCCGCACGTTCGTACGCCTGCAGCCGCGCGATCGTGTCGTCGAGATCCGGATTGTCTCGGATCAAGTTCTCGGCGCGGGCCGTGAGGACGAAACCGGTTGCGCGCGCGGCTTCCGCGGCCGCGCCGACGCGCTCGGTCGCGTGCCCGAGGTCGTAGATCCGTCCCGAGGGGTCGTAGTCCTCGATCGACCCGCCGGCCGCGCCGGCTTCCGCGGCGCGCGTGACGGCGCGCGCGGCGTCGGCGGGCGCTGCGCCGTAGCCGTTCTCCAGGTCGACCGACACGGGCAGCGAGGTCGCGGCCGCGACTACGCGCGTGTGCTCGACGACCTCCTCGAGTGACACATCCCCGTCGCGGCGGCCGAGCGTGAAAGCAAAGCCGGAGCTGGTGGTGGCGAGGGCCTTGAAGCCGAGGTGCTCGAGCACCTTCGCCGAGCCCGCGTCCCAGGGGTTGGGGATGATGAACGGATCCCCCTCGTGGAGGGCCCGGAACTCGTCGGCCTTGCCCATGGAGTGGACGCTACGGTAGATACTTCATTTTGGAAAGTACGAACGGGAGGGCAGCGATGGCATTGCAACTAGGCGATACGGCCCCGGACTTCGAGGCCGACAGCACCGAAGGCAAGATCCGCTTCCACGACTGGATCGGCGATTCATGGGCCGTGCTCTTCTCGCATCCGCGTGATTTCACGCCGGTGTGCACGACCGAGCTCGGCTATCTCGCCAAGCTCTACAACATGTTGCCCGCGCAAGAGCAGGGCACTTCGGAACGCCGTACCGCCGCGACCAACGCGACGGTCCGCTCGGTGTTCATCATCGGCCCCGACAAGAAGATC
>Ga0136846_1228998_pt1 | contig 22525 bp, 24 predicted proteins | sample HopSoiMetagenom2_FD_96841 | JGI IMG/M metagenome (GOLD analysis project Ga0136846, IMG submission 96841) | Grasslands soil microbial communities from Hopland, California, USA - 2 Assembly 2016 (version 4) | ecosystem: Environmental > Terrestrial > Soil > Grasslands | place: USA: Hopland... | reverse complement strand
GCGTCCCTCCGCTTCGCTGCGGGCAACCTGCGGTGCTCGGTTCAGGCGGGGTCTCGCTAAACTCGCTTCGCTCAAACAACGCGATCCCTGATCCGCCTGAACCTGCGCTCCTCGGCGCATCCAGAAGGGGTGGGAAAACGGAATACCAATACCGAACAGCCGAACTCCCAACAGCCGAAGACAACACCCCGAATACCAAAACCAACAAGGACTCGCCACGGCGAGTCCTTGTTGGTTTTGGTCTTTGTCTTTTGTCCCCGCTCCCGATTGGCCCTTGTGGATGCGCCGAGGAGCGGAGGTCCAGACGGATCAGGGCTGGCGTTGTCTGAGCCGAAGGCGAGTTTAGCCAGACTCCGGCTGGACCGAGCACCGCAGGTTGCCCGTAGCGAAGCGGAGGGACGCAGAAACCAGGGTCGCCTTTTCTTTGCTTACTTTCTTTTGGCGAAGCAAAAGAAAATGAGTTGCCGCCGGCAACCCCGGCCCCGGCACCCAAACCACCCCAGGCGCCCAAATCAAAAAAAGCCCTACCGTCCAAGATAAACCTCAATAACTCGCTCATCCGCCTGCACCTGGTCCAAGGTCCCCTGAGCCAACACAGACCCATCGCACAGCACGGTCACGATCTCAGAGATGGTTTTGATAAAGCTCATGTCGTGCTCCACCACCATCAGCGAATGCTTGCCCTTGAGCGTCAAAAACAGCTCCGCCGTGCGCGCCGTCTCTTCATCCGTCATGCCCGCCACAGGCTCATCCAGCAACAGCAGCTTCGGGTCCTGCATCAACAGCATGCCGATCTCAAGCCACTGCTTTTGCCCATGGCTTAAATTGCCGGCCATGCGGCCTACGCTGTCGGCCAGGTGAATCGTCACCAGAATCTCGGCCAGCCGGTCGCTCTGCGCTGAATCAAGTTTGAAGAACATTGAGGACTTCACGCCCTTGTTGGTCTTGAGCGCCAGCTCCAGGTTTTCAAACACCGTGAGCTGCTCAAACACCGTGGGCTTCTGGAATTTGCGGCCAATGCCCAGCTGGGCGATCTCGGCCTCTTTGTGGCGCAGCAAATCAATCGTGCTGCCGAAAAAGACTGTGCCTTCATCGGGCCGGGTCTTGCCGGTGATGATGTCCATCATGGTGGTCTTGCCGGCGCCGTTGGGGCCGATGATGCAGCGCAACTCGCCCGGGGCGATATCCAGGCTCAGCTTGTTGATGGCCTTGAAACCATCGAAGCTGACGCTCACATCTTCAAGATACAGGATACGGCCGTGGGTTACGTCCACTTCGCCAGAAGCGTGGGCAACGCGGCTGCCGCTGGCGCTGCGGCCGCCGGATTCGGTATTGCTTTTGCCGGCTTCGAGTGCGGCTAGGCGCTGCTCAATGCGGCGTGCGCCTTGCTCCAGAAGATCGGGGGTCATTTCGCACCTCCCTTACGGAATTTCTTGACCAGGCCGACAACACCATCCGGCAAGAACAGCGTCACACCGATAAACAGCAAACCCAAAAAGTACAGCCAGAACTCAGGGTAGGCCACGGTAAGCCAGCTCTTGGCGCCGTTGACGATAAAGGCGCCCACAATCGGCCCGATCAGGCTGGCGCGCCCGCCCACTGCGGCCCAGATGGCAATTTCAATCGAGTTGGCCGGGCTCATCTCACCGGGGTTGATGATGCCGACCTGCGGCACATACAGCGCGCCCGCCACGCCGCACATCACGGCCGAGATCACCCAGATGGTGAGCTTGTAGCCCAGCGGGTTGTAGCCCGAGAACATCACCCGCGTTTCCGCGTCGCGAATGGCCTGCAGCACGCGGCCAAACTTGCTGCCCACCAGCCATTTGGCAAACAAAAAGAAGCCCAGCAGCGTCAGGCCCGTCATGACAAACAGCGTCATGCGCATCGAAGGCGTGGCAATCGGAATATTCAGAATGCGCTTGAAGTCGGTAAAACCGTTGTTGCCGCCAAAGCCGGTCTCGTTGCGAAAGAACAGCAGCATGGCCGCAAACGTCATGGCCTGCGTAATGATGGAAAAGTACACGCCCTTGATGCGCGAGCGGAAGGCGAAGAAGCCAAACACAAAGGCCACGATGCCGGGCACCGCGACGATCAGGAACAGCGTGGCCACAAAGCTGTCGCTGAACGTCCAGTGCCAGGGCAGCGCCTTCCAGTCGAGAAACACCATGAAGTCCGGCAAATCGCTTTTGTAGTTGCCGTCACGGCCGATCTGGCGCATCAGGTACATGCCCATCACATAGCCACCCAGTGCAAAGAACACGCCGTGGCCGAGTGACAGGATGCCGGTGTAGCCCCAGATCAGGTCCATGGCCAGCGCGCAGATGGCGTAGCACATGATCTTGCCCAGCAGCGCCACGGCATAGGTGCTCATGTGGAACAGGCTGCCCTCGGGCACCCACAGGTTGAGGATGGGTGCGATGGCGCAGACAGCGATAAGCGCCATCATGAAGGCGCTCCAGCCGCCGCGCGTCAGCAGCGGGCCTTTGGTGGGGAGATGGACGATGGGAGGCATGGGGGTCATGGATGTCATCGTCTTTACGCTTCAGCCGAACGGCCCTTCATTGCAAAAATACCTTGGGGGCGTTTCTGGATGAAGATGATGATGAACACCAGCACGGCGATCTTGGCCAGCACGGCGCCCGTCCAGCCTTCCAAAAATTTATTGAGGATGCCCAGGCCCAGCGCGGCATACACCGTGCCGGCCAGCTGGCCCACGCCGCCCAGCACCACCACCATGAACGAGTCCACGATATAGCCCTGGCCCAAATCAGGCCCCACATTGCCCACCTGGCTCAGCGCGCAGCCGGCCAGCCCGGCAATGCCCGAGCCCAGCGCAAACGCATAGGTATCGACACGCGCCGTGTTCACCCCCATGCACGAGGCAATCGGCCGGTTTTGCGTCACGCCGCGCACAAAGAGGCCCAGGCGTGTTTTGCTGATCAGCCAGGCCACGCCCAGCAGCACCGCCACGGCAAACACAATGATGACCAGCCGGTTGTAAGGCAATGACAAATTGCCCAGCACCTGCACGCCGCCACTCATCCACACCGGGTTTTCAACCCCGACGTTTTGGGCGCCGAAGATGGAACGCACCAGTTGCTGCAGCATCAGGCTGATACCCCAGGTGGCCAGCAAGGTCTCTAGCGGGCGGCCGTAGAGGAAGCGGATCACGCTGCGCTCCAGCGCCGCGCCCATCAGTGCAGACGCCATAAAAGCTACCGGCACCGCAGCCAGCAAGTACCAGTCAAACGCACCGGGAAAGTATTTCTGGAACACGCCCTGCACCACATAGGTGGCGTAGGCGCCAATCATCATCAGCTCGCCGTGCGCCATGTTGATGACGCCCATCAGCCCGTAAGTGATCGCCAGGCCCAGCGCCACCAGCAGCAAGATGCTGCCCAGGCTGATGCCGCTGAAAACCGCGCCCAGCTTGTTGCCCCATTCGAGCGAGGCCTCAACCTTGGCCAGTGCGGCCTGTAGCGCCACCTTCACGTCGGCATCGGTCTCTGTGCCCAGGCGCTCGATCAGCACCGTCTTGGTATTGGGGTTCTTGCTGCCGGCCAGCTGGCCCGCAGCCGCCAGCCGCTTGGCCTTGTCCGTGCTGCCCAGCAGAATCGCCGAACGCATCAGCTCCAGCTGGTTCTTCAGCTCGGGCACTGTCTCAGCCGCGTAGGCTTTTTCGATCAGCGGCAAGCGCGCTTCATCGTTGTCGCTGCCCAGCGTCTTGATCGCATCGCGCCGCTGCTTCTCGTCTTTGGAAAACAGCTTCAGCGCCGCCAGCGCGTTGTCGAGCTCGCTGCGCATCAGGTTGGGGTTGATCACGTCCTCGGCATCCGCCGGCAGCGGCACCTCGGCGCCGGTGATCGCATCAAAGGCCTTGTCGTCCTTTATGACAAAGACTTTGTCGCCCTTGGTTTTTACCGCATCGTCAGACAGCGCCTGGATGAACGCCGCCGTCTTCTCGTCCGCATTGGCAGCAGCCTTGGTCAACGCCTCCACCCGGGCCTCCGTCTCGCCAATGGCCATGCCTTTTACCTCCTCAGGACTTAAGGCGTGTGCGTTGGCAGCTATTAAAAGCGTAGCAAGAAGGAGCAGGCGGTGAAGTGAGTGACGGAGCATAGGAGAAAGAATCTGTAGGTTGGGCAGTACACGAGTGACCGTGTAGAGCCCAGACTGCAACTTCCTTGGTGGAGCGGCGGACTGTCTGGAAGCAGAGGCCGGTTGGCCCCCATTCCAGCCTTCCCCCAGCGGGGGAAGGAGCAAGAAAAGCAGCAGAAGCGGAGCACGAAGGCCGGGGTTTTCATCCCCTATTAGTCCCCTCCCCCGCTGGGGGAGGGCTAGGGTGGGGGCCAACCGGCCTAACCCCAACCCATCCTCTTGCTACTTCTACAACTTACTTCTTGACAGGCTCGTCTGGCTTCTTGTCGTTGCCCTCGATGTAAGGAGACCATGGCTTGGCCTTAACCGGGCCAGGCGTCTTCCACACCACATTGAACTGGCCATCCGCCTTGATCTCGCCAATAAACACCGACTTGTGCAGGTGATGGTTCTTCTCGTCCATCTTGCTCACGATGCCGGAAGGCGCGTTGAAGGTCTGGCCGGCCATGGCGGCGATCACTTTGTCGGTGTCGGTGGACTTGGCCTTTTCAACAGCCTGCTTCCACATGTTGATGCCGATGTAGGTGGCTTCCATCGGGTCGTTGGTCAAAGGCTTGTCAGAGCCAGGAAGCTTCTTGGCTTTGGCGTAGGCAGACCACTTCTTGATGAACTCGGTGTTGGCCGGGCTCTTTATCGACTGGAAGTAGTTCCAGGCAGCCAGGTGGCCGACCAGGGGCTTCGTGTCAACGCCGCGCAACTCTTCTTCACCCACAGAGAAGGCCACCACTGGCACGTCTTTGGCCTTCAGGCCGGCATTGCCCAGCTCTTTGTAGAAAGGCACGTTGGAGTCACCATTGATGGTGGACACCACAGCCGTCTTGCCGCCCTGCGAGAATTTCTTCACGTCAGCCACGATGGTTTGATAGTCGCTGTGGCCGAAGGGGGTGTATTTTTCGTCGATGTCTTTGTCAGCCACGCCCTTGCTCTTCAGGTAAGCGCGCAGGATCTTGTTGGTGGTGCGTGGGTAGACATAGTCAGTGCCCAGCAGAACCCAACGCTTGGCGCCGCCGCCGGCCTTGCTCATCAGGTAGTCGACTGCAGGGATAGCCTGCTGGTTAGGCGCCGCGCCCGTGTAGAACACGTTCTTGGACAGCTCTTCACCTTCGTACTGCACGGGGTAGAACAGCAGGCCGTTCATTTCTTCAACCACTGGCAGCACCGACTTGCGGGAAACAGACGTCCAGCAGCCGAAAATCACCGAAACCTTGTCTTGACCGAGCAGCTGCTTGGTCTTTTCAGCAAACAGGGGCCAGTTGGAGGCTGGGTCAACCACCACGGGCTCGAGCTTCTTGCCCATCACGCCGCCCTTGGCATTGATCTCTTCGATCGCCATCAGCACGGTGTCTTTCAGCGTGGTTTCAGAAATAGCCATGGTGCCCGACAGGCTGTGCAAAATGCCAACCTTGATGGTGTCCTGGGCAAAAGCAGGCATGGCGCCAAGGCCAGCCAGTGCGACGGCGGCGGTAAGCGCCTTGAGGGTAAATCGACGTTGCTGCATGTGAATCCACTCCGGTAGATAGGTGTTTGAATCGCGTTTCGCTGCGCCAAAACCTGGGGAAACCAAGGCTTTTACACAGCGATGAACCGATTCTGGGGACCGGAGGGGGATTGGGGAATACGCCGGGTGGCGTATGTGGGGGTGGCCGGTATGCTGTGGGGACTCCCAGGTTTGGGGGTTGGTATTGCACCCATCGCCAGCACTTACTGGCGCTCCGACAGTCACACACACGTTCCCAGCCATGCGCCTTCGCTTGCATCACCTCCGCCACTTGTCTAGCCTGTATCTGCTGCCATGTTTGGCGTTGGTATTGACCTGCACAGCCGCGCGGGCAGCTAGCGTCCTGGAGCAAGCCCAGCTGAAAGTGTTCTTCATGGACAGCTACCTCTCCGCGATGGTGGAGGCATGCGTGCAAAAGCAACCAGAGCTTCGGCAGAAGTTGCAGGCGAACCAACAGGCTGTCCGCCGACGCATGCGCATAGACATTGACATTGGAAGAGAAGTGGGTCGGTCGCTTTTCGCACCCCAAGGAAAAGACGTCGACCAGGAAGCAAAACGGTTTACCGAACAACAGCTGACAAGCCAGTTGCTGGCTGAGCCAGACTCCCGCCAGCAAAAGTTTTGTGAAGAACTTAGCCAGCCAAAAACCCTCTCGCGGTGGTCCATGGATCACTTTCTTCGGCAAGATTTCGAGTCGCTCAAAATGCAAGTCGAAAACAGCCAAGGTCTGCCCTGCGACATGATCGCCACCAGTTTCGAATGGCCCGCAAAACAATTCCTTGAACTCCCAAGCACACCCGCTGAGGTGCGGGACGTTGCAAGCCTCCTCTTGCATTCCAACATTAGCGCTCTGGAAAAAAAGACTTCCAACTGCCTTGCACTGAATGCCCGAGCCGCGGAGTACCGGGTGGCTCCCGACAAGGAACTCGAAGTGATAGCAGCGCTGCTCAGCTCAATGAGAGCTGCGCTCACGCCAATATGGGACTCTCGCCCAAAGAACAATGAAAGCGTCGGCATAGTCTCGGAACGAGTTGGTGAGTACCTCCGCCAACGGGCGAAATGAGTCCGCCTCCTATAAATAGATGAGGCACTGGCGGTCAGACACCGCACGGCCTTCGCGGTATGTGCCACACCTCACTAAAACGCCAATAGACGAACGAGGGCAATGCAGATATGGTTACAAAAATTCACAACCAACCATGACGCCTTAAGCCCGCCTGAATTGACCGAGGCGAACGGCGCCGATCAGGCCTCCCTACACATGGCGCTCAACAGATTCCCGGCACTTGCTGCCCTTGCGGTTGTCTTCACTCTCACCGGGTGCGCCACCAACTCAATGACAGGCCGCTCGCAGCTGGTGCTGGTGAGCGAAGAGTCCGCATCCAAACAAAGTGTCAGCTACTACAACTCCATGATGGGAGACTTCAAAAAGAAGGAAAAACTCATCGTCGGGTCGCCCATCAATACGCGTGTAGAAGCGATCACCAACAAGCTCATTCAGCAGGCCGTTCAATACCAGCCCAAGTCGGCATCATGGGCTTGGCAGGTCAATGTGATCGACGATGACAAAACCATCAACGCCTTCTGCATGCCGGGCGGCCTGATGGCAATTTACACAGGCCTGATCAACCAACTCGACGCCACCGACGATGAAATTGCCCAGGTGATGGGTCATGAGATCGGGCACGCGCTGGCCGGGCATGGTGCAGAAAAGATGTCGGTACAGATAGCCAGCAACATTGCCGTGCTGGCCATATCGGCCGCAGCAGCCAAGAATAGCCGGGACTTCAGCAACAACCAGCTAGCGCTCACTGTGGCCGCTCTTGCGTTTGTGAACCTTCCGAATGGACGAATCACAGAGACCGAGGCAGACAAGATCGGCATCGAACTGGCTGCCCGCGCAGGGTATGACCCGGCAGCCGCAGTCTCTCTTTGGCAAAAAATGGCCACAGCCACCAAGTCCAAAGGTCGCTCCGATTTTCTGAGCACACACCCTTCCCCTGAAAGGCGCCAGGAAACCCTGCTGGCGCTGGGCAAGCCCATGGGACCACTCTACGCCGCGGCCAAGGCCACCGAGCGCCCGTCCTACGATTGGTTGAAAGGCGACTACGACAGCCGCCCCAAGATCGAGGCGAGCAGCGCCCAGGCTTTCTATTCGGAAAGCTGGGATCGATTCATCAAGGGAGAGTCACAGCTCAAGGGCGGCAACATGCCGGCCTATCTCGTCAAGCAAGGCAGCCTGGCCGATCTCTACAAGGCAGGCAGCTGGCGAGACCTGGCATCGAAGGTGTTGGACCTGGACTTTGAGCTTGACCTGTCGTACTTCTACTTGTCAAAGGCCGCGAAAGGCCTTGGGTTTGAGCAGGCGGCAGAAAAATATCAACTGCAAGCCATAGAACTTGGTAAATCAGAAAAGACTGCGTGCGCCAAGAAGTTCATGGTGTCGTGTTCGGGTCTTCAGCCATCAACGCCCTGATGTGATGGGGGGGCCACCTGGTTGTCGAGAGCACAGGCGAATACTCGAATTGATTCAGTCTGCCAACATGCTCAACTCCTTAAAAGGAATTCTAAAGGGGATGCGATGAAGCAAAAAGAAATGAATGCTATGCAGCGGCGATTACGTAACCTCAGCTAATACCGCAGGAGTGCCGCTATGCCGTATATACCGCAACTTCAGCCATTCCAGGCCCGCAGCTTGGCGGATGGGTTCATAGTCGCCACTTCTCGCAGTGGCGATTTCGCATTCTTTTCGCCCTCCGAGTTTGACCAGTTTCAGAGTGCTCCAGCTACCTTACCACTGGAGTTTCAGGCGGAGCTCCGCGCTCGCTTCCTGCTTGGCGATACCGGCCCGCATCCAGGCACAAAGCGCCTCATTACCTCTCGAATCGCTGCAAAGCGAGAGACCGTTTTAAAAGGCCCAGCGTTGCACATCATCGTGCCAACGCTTCAATGCGCCCATTCTTGTCAGTATTGCCAGGTCAGTCGGTCGCTACAAGACCAAGGCCACACCATGTCAATCACCGATATTGAAGCGGCTTGCGATACGATTTTTGAGAGCGCGTCACAAACTTTGACGGTTGAGTTTCAAGGCGGCGACCCGCTTATTCGCTTTGATCTCGTCAAGCATGCCGTACTGCATCTTCAGCGACGAAACCTGTCAGAGCAGCGACGTATCCGTTTCGTTGTTGCCTCGACCTTGCATCAACTCGATCCCGACATGTGTACATTCTTTAAGGAGTACAACGTCTATCTTTCAACAAGCATTGATGGTCCACGAGATCTTCACAACCGGAACCGTCCCATCCCGGGCCGTGATTCCTATGAACGAACAGTCAAAGGCATCGAACTGGCTCGTGAGCTTCTGGGTCATGACGCCGTAGCGGCCCTAATGACCACCACGAGTTCGTCACTCGCGGACCCCGAAGCGATCGTTGATGAATATGTGCGCCTTGGATTCAAAGACATTTTCTTGCGCCCTTTAAGCAGCTATGGGTTTGCCAAGCGAAATCAGATCTTGCTGGGATACTCCGTTCAGAAGTTTTTTGACTTCTACCAACGCGGTCTGAAGCGAGTACTGCATTGGAATTCCCATGGCGTTGAAATTCGGGAGGTCTACGCTTGCATCTTGCTCAACAAGATGCTTTCGACATTTGATGCTGGCTATGTGGACCTGCAAAGCCCAACAGGAGCAGGTTCCAGCGTCCTGGTTTACAACTACGACGGGTATGTCTATCCAAGTGACGAGGCACGTATGCTTGCGGAAACCGGAGATAAATCACTGCGCATGGGGCGTATCGGTGAACCTCTCGAGAACCTTCTTCAATCAGCAGTGGCCAGATCTCTTGCGGTGGCCAGTACGGTTGAAAACGCGGAAGGCTGTTGCGATTGCCCTTACAACAAGTTCTGCGGCCCAAATCCCGTGGATGCCCAGGCGCAGTTCGGGACTCTTTTTATTCCCGTTGAAAACACTGAACATTGCCAGCGCCACAAAGGATTGTTCGATGCCATGTTCATGGAGATTCGGACGGCGGACGAAGATTTGCTCGACCTTTTCTACCAATGGGCTCGCCCCGCAGCTGGAGTGAGAGACTAATGCGGCGCATCAAAGTCAGACTGCAAGCGCAAGTCGAGATGTGTGTGCATCGAGTCGTGACCTATGAAAATCTCGCTTCGGAGTGGAGCCCAGATTTGCGATTCTTTGTACTGGTTTTTTCTGCGGAAAATCAGGCTGGTACAGAAGCTCTCCGGCAATCCGGGCTTGCCAACATTGCCTGGATAGAGGGAAAAGGACTGCAAGAGGGCGATATCGTAGTTCCTGTGCGAGACAAGCAGGAAGTACTCGTACTTCTACGTGAGGCTGACGCCCATCATTCCCTCTTCATGACCAATCGATGCAATAGCTATTGTTTAATGTGTTCGCAACCACCCACACTTGGCGATGACGGGTGGCTTGTCGGCGAAGCAATCGATGCAGTGAGGCATCTTCGCAAGTCGCCGCCTGTACTCGGCCTCACAGGTGGCGAACCGCTGTTACTGGGAACCGGGCTACGGCAGGTGCTTAACGCCATCGAGCAAGAGCATCCCACGACACATGTGGAAATTCTCACAAATGGGCGCTTATTCTCTAACAGGCAAGTGGTTTCTGACATCCTGGACGGCCTAACAATGCCCGCCCGTTGGCTTGTACCCCTTTATGGTCATTGCAACTTTGTCCACGACTTCGTCGTGCAAACGCAAGGAGCGTTCGACGAAACAATCGGGGGTTTGCTGACCCTGCAGGCACATGGTCAACAAATACAGCTTCGCATTGTGCTCATCGAACCGGTGCTACGGGTTCTACCCGAACTTGCGGCGTTCATTGGCCGTAACTTGCCTTTTGTACGGGAGGTGGCCCTCATGGGCTGTGAACCGATTGGCTTTGCACTTGCCAACCGCGAGCTTTGCGAGGTGAATCTTCACGAATGGGGCGAGACGTTGGAGCGGTCTGCGCGAACGCTGAGACGTTTTTCCATTCCGTACCTTTTCATGAATGCACCTCTCTGCGCGTTACCGCAGTCTTTATGGTCAGACGCACACCGCAGCATTTCAGATTGGAAGAATGAATATGCGGCCGAATGTGATGGCTGCGCGGTAAAAGAAAGTTGCTCGGGACTTTTTTCCTGGTACGAGCGCGGCTGGAAGCCTGCACCCATTAGACCCATAAAACAAGCGGAGACCATCGTATGAGCAAGTTCATCCGCAATATCTCATTGTTCATCGCCGGACTTCCGTTGCTTGCGACAAAGAGCTATGCTAATGCGCCAAGCACAGCCACGGTGGACTCTCTCAGCGAGCCCGACGCAGTTCCTCTTCGCCCTCTCAACTGGGAATCTGACAACCTGTTTGCAGGGCATAGATCACACTCAAGTCATCGATCCCATTCCAGTCACAGCTCACACTCATCCCACTATTCGGGTTCCAGTGGCGTGAGTTCCTCTGCACCAAGCTATCGAGCACCGGTTTACGTAGCACCAACGCCCGCACCAACTCAAGCTCCAAATTCGACACCAGCCCAGCAGACATCGCCGGGACAAACGCCGGGCGTAAATCGCCTCAGCGAATCATCTAATGCTACGGCACCAGGAAAGCCGCAGACTCTCGCCGCACCTACGACTCCCCCCTCACGAGCAGGGTTGACCTCTTCGGAGAAACTGCGATTACAGATCATGCGGGTGCAAATTAAACTCCAGAGCCTGGGTTTGTACAGCGGTCCAATCGACGGAACGCTCAATGAAGGTACGCGTTCAGCACTTAAATATTTTCAGGACCTCAAGGGCATGCCCAAAAGCGGGGCAATGACAACTCCAACGTTAAACGCACTTGGTGTTCCAGCTGCGAATTGACTACATCAGACCGTTGAGCCTCAAAGCACATCGGCCATTAGCGGAAGTCCTCTCTCGCAGCCCTCCAAAAATCAAATTAAGCGACGCCTCTCGCCTGCCCGGTCCGGGCGCTCAGCATGAGTTTGCCGCCATCAGATGGCACGCGCGTAACAGCCCCAACACGAGCGGGGCGGCACAGTCAAGCCCCGCGCACCTGCAGAACAGACAGCATCCATTCCTCAAACAGCCGAATGTTCCGCTGCTCCCGCCGCTCAGGCGGGTAAGTAAGAGAGTAGCCATTCCCGCTATCAACCTCGATGTCGAAGGGTTTCACCACCTTCTGCGAGGCGATCAGATCGGTGAACAAGGCAGCATCGGCGATGGCCACACCCAAGCCACGCTCTGCGCTTTGCACGCACATATCTACCGTGTCAAACAACTGCTCACGCGCGCCCTGCAGGTCCGGCACGCCGGCGCCGCGCAGCCATGTCAGCCATTCGTGCCGATGGGCCGTCGCATGCAAGAGGGTCGCACCGGCGAGGTCGCGTGGCTCGCGCAAGCTGGCGGCTAGCTTGGGCGAGCACAGGGGTACGAGGCGCTCACGCATCAGCGGCACTTCGACCAAGTTGGGCCAACCGCCTTTGCCGTGCGCAACGATGACATCTGCATCGGTGTTGCTGAAGTCGGGTGCGTCTGTCCAGTGGGTGGCTACGCGTATCTCCAACCCCGGCAGCGCCGCCTGCAACGCGGGCAGGCGGGGCAAAAACCACCTGACGGCCATGGTGGGCGGAAACTGCACTCTGAGAACGTCGCTGCCGCGCCGTACGCGGGCGCTGGCTTCGGCCAGTGTGGTCATGGCTTGCCGCACGGGCACCAGCAGTTGCTGGCCTTCGGCTGTGAGTGTGAGGCCGCGCGCCTGCCGTACGAATAGCGGGCAACCGTAATACTCTTCGAGCAACTGCACCTGCCTGCTGACCGCGCCTTGTGTGAGGTTGAGCCGGGTGGCTGCGCCTGTGAAGCTGCCGCAATCGGCGGCGGCCAGAAAGGCCTGCAAGGCATACAGAGGTGGCAGGGCCGGCATGGCTCAGGCGTGTGAAGGGGTGGCGGTCATGGGCGCAGTTTATCGTGGCTGCCCGCCGCCGTAGCGGCCCACAGCAGCCCGCACCAGGCATGCATGCTGCGCATGGCTGACCCCAAAAACTTTCGATGGTGCGGCGGCGCGGGCGCTCCTACGATGGCGCCCTGTTCATTCATTCCAAACACGTCACCCCACACCATGGTCATCAGCTCGAACGCACTTGCTTACATAGACGTCATTAACAAATACCTGGCTCTGCTGGGCGCGGGGGACGTGCGGGGCATTGTGTCGCTGTTCAGCCCCAAGGGGATGGTGAACTCGCCCTTTCTGGATGTGCAGCCGGCGGGCGCGTTCTTTGACCAGCTGAAGGCGGCCACGCGGCGCAGCGTGCTGGAGGACCCTGAAGTGTTTGTGAGTGGGGTCGGCTCGCGCCGGGCTTCAGTGTGTTTTACCTACCTGTGGGAGCTGGCGGACGGCTCGCATGTGAGCTTTCGCTGTGTCGATCTTTTTGAGTTCGACGAGCAGGGCCTGATCGACACCATGACTATCATTTACGACACAGCGCCCATACGCGCGGAGGTGGGCGACAAGTACCGCCGTGTAGCGGTTGCCTGATCTTCCCTGGTTCATTCACCCCAAGCTGAGCAAAGGAGCACCCCCATGTCACTTGTTCGCGTTCAACATGTCGCTATCTCGCTCGACGGTTTCGGCACCGGCGAGGGGCTAAGTCTTGAAGCACCGTTTGGCCATGCCGGCGAACGGCTGCATGAGTGGATGTTTGAAACCCAATGGGGCCGCAAGATGATCGGCCAGTCGGGCGGCACGTCTGGCGTTGATGACGCCTTCTTGCGTCTTTTTGAGCAGAACATTGGCGCCGAGATCATGGGTTCCGGCAAATACGGCTACCCCGGCTGGCATACAGATCCGCAGTGGAAGGGCCACTGGGGGCCCAACCCGGTATTCCACACGCCGGTCTTTGTGCTGACCCGTCACACCCCGCCCGCCTATTGAGATGGAGGGCGGCACCACCTTCCACTTCATCGACGCATCGCCTGCGCAGGCAATTGAGGCGGCGCGCAAGGTTGCTGGCGGCAAAGACATACGCCTTGGCGGCGGCCCGACCATGCTGCGCGAATTTCTCAAGGCCGGGCTGGTTGACCACATGCATGTCGTGGTGGTGCCCATCCTGCTCGGCCGCGGTGTGCGGCTCTGGGATGGGCTGGAGGGCCTTGAGACGAACTACGACATCGAGTCCGTCTCGTCGCCCATCGGCGTCACGCATATGACGTTCACCCGTGTAGCAAGTCATTAAGCCATTGATCACCCTCACTCACTACTCACTTCAACCCTCAACCAACCCAAAGGAGAGCCACCATGCCCAAGATGATTTTTGTCAACCTGCCGGTGAAGGACCTTGCCGCTGCCACGCGCTTTTACAAGGCCATCGGCTGTGAGCAAAACATGCAGTTCAGCAATGAGCAGGCCGCGATGATGGTCTGGTCGGACACCATCAGCTTCATGCTGCTCACCCACGATTACTTTGCGACCTTCACTTCGAAGCGCATCGCCGACGCGCAGCAGACCTGCCAGGTGCTGCTGTGCCTGTCGCGTGACAGCCGCGAAGATGTAGACGCCATCACAGAGGCCGCGGCCGCTGCCGGCGGCAAAGCCGACGTTCGCGCACCGATCGACATGGGCTTTATGTACAACCGCGCTTTCCAGGACCCGGACGGCCATGTGTTTGAGCCGGTGTGGATGGATATGGCGGCAGCGCAAGCCACCGCTTAGGGCAGCTGCGTAGGTCTCACGTACTGGCCTACGTAGCCGGACTTTGTCGAATTCTCCGAACCCGCTCGTCGTAACAGGTAAGCAAGCCAAAAAGCCCCATGGGCCATCAGTCGTTTTGCTTGTTTTACCTGTTTCGCTTTTTTAACCCAAGGAGAAATTCGATGAAGTTCCTGCACACTCTTTTCGCCCCGCTGCTGAGCGCCGCGGTGGCGGTTGCCACCATCGTCCCTGTCGCCTCCCACGCCCAGGACAGCAAGCCCGCCAAGAGCGGCTACCTCAGCGTCAACGGCGTCAACTACCACTACCAGGTCCACGGCAAGGGCGAGCCGCTGTTGCTCTTGCACGGCGGCCTGGGCGACTTCGACATGTTTGGCCCAGTGTTGGCGGAACTCACCAAAACGCGCCAGGTGATCGGCGTGGACCTGTACGGGCACGGCCGAACGGCGCTGACCGAGCGGCCCATGAGCCTTACCGACATGGGCGACGACATGGCGCAGATCGTCAAGCAGCTTGGCTACGACAAAGTAGACGTGATGGGTTATTCGCTGGGCGGCGGTGTCGGCTTTCGCATGGCGGTGCAACACCCCGAGCGCGTGCGGCGCCTGGCGCTGGTGTCGGCCGGCTACGCGCAAGACGGCTTCTTCGCGGAGATGCTGCCGATGCAGGCGCAAGTCGGTGCGGGCATGTTCGAGATGATGAAGGAAACCCCGATGTACAAGTCCTACGCCGCGGTGGCGCCGCGCCCGCAGGACTTCCCCAAGCTGCTCGACCAGATGGGCGCCTTGATGCGCAAGCCTTATGACTATGCGGAAGATGTGAAGAAGCTGCAGATGCCGGTGATGCTGGTGTTTGGCGACAGCGACATGTACCGCCCCGAGCACATCATGAAGTTCTACCAGCTGCTGGGCGGCGGGCTGAGGGACGCGGGCTGGGGCCGGGAAAACATGGCAAAGAACCGGCTGGCGATTTTGCCGGGGTTCACGCACTACGACCTCTTCCTTGCGCCTAGCCTGGTGCCGACGGTGTTGCCCTTTCTGGACGGGAAGAGCAACACAGCCAGCTGGGGGCAGCAGGTTGCGGGGCAGAAGTAATGACAGCAAGGAGAGCAAGGAAGGCAAGGAAAAAGCCGAGCCTCGTTATCGGGGTTCCGGCTTATCACCATCCATCCATCCATCCATCCATTAGTCGAACTTGACCAGGTCCTTGAAGATCAGTTGGCCCCAGCTGTTTCCGCGTGCATGCACCAGCAGCCCGCCTTCCGATAAGCCGCCAAGCTGGATCGGCGAGAACCCGAGGTTTTCTGCAAGCGCAGCAACCTCCGCCGCTGCGCCGTCATCGTCGCTCGCCAGGAACACGACTCTCTTGCCACCGTGTACGGCCGGGTCCTGTTCAAGGACGCCGGCGACCAGATGGTTGAAGCCCTTCACCAGCCTTGCACCGGTGAAGGCCTGCGCGACGACCTTGGCGGAAGGTTGGCCTCCCAAGTCCCCGGGCGGCACACCGTAGGCATTGGTTACATCGACGAGGGTCTTTCCCTTCCAGCTTGGCAGTGCCTTGGCGACCTCCTGGTGCGACTCGAAACGGACAGCCAGAAAAATGACGTCCGCCTTGACGGCTTCAGCCAGCGTGGTGGGAATGACCTTGGGCCCGATGGCGGCCGCGTCGGAGGCAAAGCTTTCCGGGTCGCGGGTGGTGGCAACGGATACTTCGATGCCGCTTCGGGCAAATGCCTTGGCGAGGGCCTGGCCGAGTTTGCCGAAGCCGATGATTGCGTAGCTCATATATTTCTCCTTGGGTTTTGTGTCAAATCTGCTTCTGATTTACTTCAGATCTGCTTCAGATCTATTTCAGATTTGTGCCAGGCCGCCGTCGACGGCGACTTCGCTGGCGGTCATGAAGCTGCTGTCCGCTGACGCGAGAAAGGCGGCCGGCGCCCCGATCTCCGCCGGATCGGCCATGCGTTGCAGCGGGTTCATTGAGGCGAAGACCTTCATGCCCTCCGCGCCCAGCGCCGCCTTTGCGAGTTCGGTCGCCGTTGGCCCGGGCGACAGCACATTGACCCGGATGCCGGTGCCCTTCAGGTCCTCTGCCCAGGTCCGCGCGAGGTTGCGCACCGCCGCCTTGCTGGCGCTGTAGACGCTGAATGCCGGAGCGCCCGTGGTGCCGGCACTCGACCCGGTCAGGATGATGGAGCCGCCCTGGCCCATCAGCGGCAACGCCTTCTGGACCGTGAAGATCGTGCCCTTCACATTGGTGTCAAAGGTTTCATCGATGTGCCCGGCGGTGAGCTGGCCCAGCGGAAGCGGACCTCCGGCCCCGGCATTGGCGAAAACGATGTCCAGGGTTCCACGCTCGGCCTTCACCGCGGCGTAGAGCCGGTCGAGGTCGGCCTGATCGGAGACCGAGCCTTTCACCGCGCGGGCATTGGGTCCGAGCTCGGCCACAGCGGCATCGAGCGCTTCCTGCCGGCGGCCGAAGATGAAGACGAAGGCTCCCTCCCCGATAAAACGCTTTGCCGCGGCAAGGCCTATGCCGGTAGCGCCGCCGGTGATCACGGCGGTCTTTCCACTCAGTCTGTTCATGTCATGTGTCCTTCGTTTGAAGTTGTAAGCAGCGGGGATTCGCTGGCTTGAGGACACATGCAGTTCTGCTAACCTGCGGACAAGTATGCACTTTTAGGTAAGTACCAAAAAAATGTCGACGCCTTCTGAAACCTGCGATCCCGGCTGCGGGCTGAACACGACGTTGCGCATCATTTCGGGCAAGTGGAAGCCGCTGGCCCTGTTCTTCCTGCGCGATGGCCCGAAGCGCTACGGCGAGCTCAAGCGCTTGATTCCGGGCGTCAGCCACAAGGTGCTGATCCAGCAATTGAAGGACCTGGAGGCCGACCAGGTGCTGGCGCGGACCGACTACCAGGAGGTGCCGCCACGCGTGGACTACATGCTGACTCCGCTAGGCCGTAGCCTGGCTGACGCGATCATCCCGCTGTGCACCTGGGGAAGCGAAAACATGGCGGAAGTGACCAGCATCTTCGCCGGGCGCGATGCCTTGCCCTAACCTAACAGGCTCTGAAGGTGTTCCCTGCCTGCTTACTTGCCTTCCACCTGTGCCTTGGACAGGCGCAGCGCCTTGGCCATATAGCCACGCCACAAGGTCCGCGTAAAAAGGCTGATCAGGGGTTTCAGCAGGGCTGACCGGCTGATGAACTCGTAGCGCCAGCGAACCGACGTGGCGGCACGGCCCGGCACGTCTTCGAACCACCACTCACCGCGCGCTTCGCTGGCGAGCAAGCGCAGAACCCCTGTGAACTCCGTGATGCGGTAGGCGAAGCGCTTCGGGTATTCGTAGCTTGTCAGTGTCTCGCGAGCGGAACTCCCGTCAGAGAAGACCACGTTTCGGGTCCGGCCTGCGGCGTCCCACGGGCCGGTCTGGTTCAGCGTCTGCGTTACCGAAGGGAGCGGGCCGTACCCGGTAAAGATCGATGTGAGGGCTATAGGGACGATGTGCAAAAAGGTCGTTTCCCTGGATGCTTCGACCGTCGCGATGACGGTTGCTGCTGCTGATGCGGTTGCTGCGGGGGATTTCATGATGGCTTCCTTGTTGAGAGTTGCGCGGTTCACCAGCTGATGAGCGGTGAGCGGCCCAGCCAAGTGTTGCTGTGCACCTGGTCCAGGACAAAGCTCGCCACGTCGGCCCTGGCGATCGTCCCGCCGTGAAAGCCTGAGAGATCCGTGAGCGCCCGGATCTCGCCGCTGGCCGGTTTGTCGTTCAGCACCGAAGGACGCACCAGCACCCAGTCCAGGCCGCTGTCCCTGACGATGGCTTCTTGCCGGTTCTTGTCGGCATACACCTTGCGCAAAAGGGCTGGGAAAATCAAGCGGTCGAAAACAAACCCGCCGTGGCCGGCGGTGTCACCGGCGCCCATGCCCGTGATGCAGACAAGGCGCGAGACCCCGGCGGCTTTCATGGCATTCACCAGCGCCTTGGTTGCCGACGACAGCAGCGTCACCTCTTTGAACGGGCTGGCCGGCGTGCCCAGCGCACTGACGACGGCATCCTGGCCTTGCAGCGCCTTGCGCAAGGCCGCTTCATCGCGGGCGTCGCCGATGAAGACCTCGGCGCCCTCCAGGCCGCTGGCCTTTGCCGGCGAACGCACGAGCACCCGGACAGCAAAACCCCGTGCGAGGGCTTGCTTCACGATCAGTCGGCCCGTGCCGCCTGTGGCGCCCAGCACCAGGAGATTCGGGCGCGCAAGATCTGAATGCGCAGCATGGACGGCGTTCATTGCGCAGCTCCTGGCAGCGACAGCTTGCCTTGCGCCAGCAGTTCGCGCGTGCGTTGCAGCGTTGACAGCAGGGCTGCCTTGTAGCCTTTGTCGCTGTCGAACTGCGCCTGCTCGGCCTGCTCTTCGGGGCCATTGGGCTCCTTGCCGCGCAGGCCGGTGTAGCAATAGAAGCGGAGCTGGAGGTTTCCCGATGCGTCTTCAAAGAGTTCGTTGACGATCGCTCCTTCGCGCGGGCCGGTGGCCTGGAAGAAGGTCACCTTGCTCTCGGGCTCAAAGGCAATGATTTCACGCAGGTCGGTGCCGGCGATGGTGGCTTCGCGCACGATGTGGGCTTTGCCCTCTTCCACGACCTCGCAGTAAGTGCAGAGGCCGGGCGGCAGGAAGAGACGCGCGTCGCGCGCCTTGAGGACCAGGCCGGCCCACGCCTGGGCGCGCGTGAGCGGCGCCTCGCCTGCTGGGTTGACCTGAACGGTGGCGGTCGAATAGATCATGATGGTTTCCTTGGTTGAAGTTGTGAGGTTGTGAAGTTGTGAAGTTTTGGCTGCCGGCGCTCAGGCTGGTGCCGAGATTTCGGCGGCGAAGTCGCGGTAGGAGCGCAGCGGGCGGCCCAGCAGCTGGGTCAGGCGCTCCACGTCGCCCGCTTCAGGAACCATGCCTTCGGTCAGGAAGCGCTCGCTCATCAGGCGCATGTCATAGGCCATCCACCCCGGCATGAAGTTGCGCAGGTTCTTCTCGAAGCCGGCCGTGTCGTCGCCGCCATAGGTGACGGGGCGATTCAGCACCGTCGACCAGATCGCAGCGATCGACTCGCCGGTCAGCGTGTCGGGGCCGACCAGGTTGATGCGCTCCAGAGGCAGGGGCCCGGACGCACGTTCGCGGCGCAGCAGCTCGATGGCCGCGATCTCGCCGATGTCGCGCGCATCGATCATGGCCAGGCCCTTGCTTCCGATGGGCATGGGGTACACGCCGTAGCCCGTCACCACGTCCTTGATGGTGCGCTCGTTGTCCATAAAGTAGGCGGGCCGCAGGATGGTGGCGCCGAAGCCCATCTGTTCCAGCATGCGCTCCACGCCGAACTTGCCAGCGAAGTGGGGAACGTTCAGGTACTTGTCGCTGTGGATGACCGACAGGTAGACGATCCGGTCTATGCCTGCCTCGCGTGCCAAGTTGAGCGAGATGAGGGCCTGGGTGAATTCATCGGGCACCACCGCGTTGAGCAGGAACAGGGTGGAGACGCCTTCGAAGGCGGCGCGCAGAGAGTCCACATCCAGCAGGTCGCCCTGCACGACGTTCACGCCTGCCGGTAAGTTTGCCTTGGCGGGGTCGCGGACGAGTGCGCGCACGTCGGCGCCGCGGTTGACGAGTTGCTGGACTACTTGGCGGCCGATGTTGCCGGTTGCGCCGGTGATAAGGATGGTCATGAAATTACTCCGTTTGGTTTGAAAGAGCCTTGATCTTCATCGTTTCAATTAATCATGAATAGCCGTTATATTTAGACCATCTGTCTCACTGGTGGAACACATGGACCTTTTGGCACTTGCAGACTTCACACTGGTCGCCCGGCATGGCGGCTTCGGGCGGGCATCCCGTGAATCAGGCCGGCCCAAGGCCACCCTCTCCCGCCGGGTGGCCGACCTGGAGAGCGGCCTTAACCTGCGGCTCTTCGAGCGCGGCGCACGCGCACTGAAGCTCACCGAAGAAGGGCGGGCGCTGTTTGAGAAGACTTCCGTGCTGCTCGCCGAGCTCGACGAGACGACGGCGGCAATCGCCTCCGGCGGTGACGAGCCCCGGGGTCGCTTGAGGGTGAGTGCGCCGCTGCTCTTTTCGCAGGCCGCGATGGGAAAGCTTGCCGCCCAGTTCGCCATGAAGTACCGCGACATCCGCCTGGAGGTCACAACGGAAGACCGCCCCGTGGACATGGTGGAAGAGGGATACGACCTGGTGATCCGGGTGAATCCGGACCCCGACGAAAGCCTGGTAGGCCGGATCTTCCTGAGGGACCAGATCGTGATGGTGGCCCACCCCGGTCTTCAGCGGCCCGCGGGTGGAACAACACCTGTTCCGGTCGTGCTGCGCGGAGGTGGCGTCGACGGACAGACGGCTGTCTGGGAACTCACCGATAAGGGAAAGAGGAAGCGCCTGACCGTCCAGCCTGTTTTGAGCTTGTCCTCGCTCTTCATGGTCCGCGATGCGGTGCGCGCGAATGTGGGCGCGGCGCGCCTTCCCTTGTCGCTGGTCATCCCCGACCTGGCGGCCGGAACGCTGGTGCAATGGGGAGACGCCGGCGGACCCGAGGTGGCGCTGTGGGCGCTCTACCCCTCGCGCCGCCTGTTAAGCGCGCGTGTCTCAGCCTTCCTGAATTTCCTGAAGGAGGCCTTCCCGGAAGGAAGCCCCGGTGAGTTGGCGGCCTATATCAGGTGAGGCAATGCCAAGCTTTTTCCTGATGAGTTGGAGGCTGCCTGATGCGCGCTGTCGCGATATTTATGCATCAAATCGGCCTCTAGCCCAATATCCATATAGGCAAGCAGCTCCTGAATTAATAGCAGACTGAACTCCTGTGTATGCCGGAATCGGGCACCCGGCTTGTCCCTCGGGTCACCTGATCCGCCGCGTATTCATCGCTTGTTCATCGCTTGTTCATCGCTTATTCGTCGGCCCAGGCCTACAAAAACCAGCGCCAGCCTCGCTGTCTTTGCCCCACCCTGCTGCGGAGAATGAAGTCATCATGCCCAGCAGCGCGGCGCCCCCTACCGCAAATTCCTTTTTCGCTTTCGCAACGTCCGTGTGGCCGCACGTGCGGCGCTGGGGCTTGCCCGTGTTTGGCATCGTTGTGCTGGGGCTTCTGGCGTCACATGCGCACAAGGTGGACTGGGCGGGCGCATGGCAGGCGCTGTGGCGCTACTCCCCGGTTTTGTTGCTGGCCGTGCTGGGCCTGGCCACCGCCAGCCATTGTCTGTATGGCTGCTTTGACCTGATAGGGCGGCACCACACCAAACACAAACTGCCGCGCCTGCAGGCCTGGGCGATTGCAGTGACGAGTTACGCCTTCAATTTAAACCTGGGCTCGCTCGTGGGCGGCGTGGCGCTGCGGGCGCGCCTGTACACGCGGGCAGGCCTGGACGAAGCCACGATTGCGCAGATCGTGGGTATCAGCCTGGCCACCAACTGGCTGGGCTATGGGCTGGTGGCCGGCAGTTTGTTTGCGGCGGGCCTGATTGCCCCGCCCAGCCAGGCGCACATTGGCGCCGACGCCTTGCGGGTGCTGGGTGTTGGCATGGTGCTGCTGGCGCTGGGCTATGTGGTGGCGTGCGCCTTCGCCCGGGGGCGCACCTGGCGCGTACGCGGCAAGACGCTTCATTTCCCTTCACCACAGCTGGCGGTGGTGCAGCTGCTGCTGTCGGCCACCAACTGGGCGCTGATGGGGGCGGCGATGTATTTGCTGCTGGGGCAGGCTGTGCCCTATGGCATTACGCTGGGGGTGTTGATGGCGGCATCGATCATCGGGGTGATCATGCCGATTCCCGGCGGGCTGGGGGTGCTTGAAGCGGTGTACCTGGCTTTGCTTTCCGGGAGTGTGAAGCAGGGGGCCTTGATGGGGGCGGTGATGGCTTATCGGGCGCTTTATTACTTTGTTCCGTTGGCGGGGGGGTTGGTGTTGTATGTGTTGTTGGAGAGGTATGCGGCTTCGGGTTCGGGTGGCCGGTCGAGCTGAGCTTGTCTTTGGCCGGGTCTTGCTCCGGCTTGAGCGCTCTCTGCTGAGGGCGGCTGGCCGGGAGTCGCCCGGCATGCGAGTAACTTTCTTTTGCTTCGCCAAAAGAAAGTCACCAAAGAAAAGGCGACCCTACTTGCTGCGT
>Ga0136846_1231928_pt1 | contig 22526 bp, 13 predicted proteins | sample HopSoiMetagenom2_FD_96841 | JGI IMG/M metagenome (GOLD analysis project Ga0136846, IMG submission 96841) | Grasslands soil microbial communities from Hopland, California, USA - 2 Assembly 2016 (version 4) | ecosystem: Environmental > Terrestrial > Soil > Grasslands | place: USA: Hopland... | reverse complement strand
GGATGGTCTGGCGGATCCAGTAGCTGGTGTCCGAGCCGGCGAACTGCGGGTTCTCGAAGACCGCGTCGAAGCCGCGTTCGGTGTTGTCGTAAGGCTTCTTGTCGCCGGAGGCGTAGAGGCCGTTCAGGCGCACCCGGATCCAGTCGAAGTCCATCGACGGTTCTACGGCCGCGAAGTAGCTGCGGATCTTCGCCTTGCGGCTGGTGAAGATCGAATTGCGGTCCTCGCCGATCGCATAATAGGCCGAGGCCGTGAGGTTGTAGCGGCCCCAGTGGCCGTCGCCGTTGTAGCCCAGGTAGGTGACGTCGTAGTCGCGGCCGCGCAGGTTGCCGATCAGCGCCGGGCGCTGCGGGAAGCCGTTCTTGTCGACGTAGATCTCGTTGCCTTCGCGGTTGCGGTTGTAGACCACCGTCAGCTGCGAGGTCAGGCCCGGCACCGGCAGGTCCTGGCGGTACAGGTTGGCCACGAAGACGTAGTCGTCGCGCAGGGACTGGCCCACGTCGTTGAGGCCGGAGTTGGTGTCCTTCTCCAGGCGCTTGAAGACCGCCAGGTTGTACTGGAAGCGGTTGTTGTCGCGGTTGCCGAACAGGCGCGCGCCGAACTGGTTGTCCTGGAACAGGAACCCGCGGAAGTCCGTCGAGAACGGCTGGATGCCCACACGCACGCTGTCGAAGTCGTAGCGGTCCGAGACGTTGCGGATGTGGTAGTCGACGAAGGCCTCCTGCACGCCCACGAACGCATCGTTGCGGTGGCTGGGCTTGCTGGGCTCGACGTGGAGGATCCGCTTCTCCGGGACGTTCACATAGTTGTCCTGGAACGCCAGGCTGAGGCGGAACTCCAGCTCCGGCGGCTTGAAGGCGGTCGAGCCCTTGATGAGGGCCAGGCCCGTCACGAACGTCTGGGCCAGGACCAGGCTGTCGTTCTTGCCGAAGGTGTCCAGGCTGCCCGGTCGCTCGGTGGTCTGCACCCCCACGGGAATCGGGAAGCTGCGCGGCTCGACCACGGTGTCGGAGACCCCGGTCAGCTCGAAGAACCAGCCGGGCATGGCCTTCAGGGGGATGTCGCCCTTCAGGAGGTTCTGGTTGTAGGGGTCGAACCAGCGCGGCTGGGTCAGGCCCAGGGCGCCGGCCAGCCGCCAGCGGTCCGGGATCGGGATCTGGTCCGTCGGGAAGGCTTCCGGCGGCGGAGCGCGCACCGCGCCGGGATTGTCCTGGATCGTCGGCGCCGGCGGCGGCGGGGGCGGCAGGCCGGGACGCGTGCGCCCCTCGAGCGGCGCCTGGTCGACGGGCGGCGGCGCAGACTCCGTGGCCGGAGCGCTATCGGGTGCTGGCGGCGGCTGGTCGGCGGCGTTGCGGGCGGCCAGCTGCACCGAGGGCGCCGGCGGGGCGCACAGCCGGTCCAGCAGCTGGTCGATGCTGGCGGGGGCGGCCGCGACCGCCGTCGTCCGCTCCGCCCCGATCAGGATGTCGTCGATGGTCAGGGTCACGGGGACCGCCGCACGCGCCGGCGTCCGCCCAGCCGCCTGCGCCGCGCCCGCGAGGGCGGCGACGGCGGTCAGGGCGAGGACGGGCACGCGGCGCACGCCTATTTCCCCTCGCAGACGTTCTGGTCGTTGTTGTCGAGGAACGGCGCGAACGGGCAGCCCACATAACGCAGCCTGGTCTTCGTGGGCCCGACCAGGAGCTGGTCGGCGCGAATGGCCGGCGTCGCGTTGGCGATGCTCCCGACCCGGCCGCCGCCGTTGTAGAGCCCCAGGAACGAGATCATGTCGTCCTGGTCGATGCCGTCGCCGGAGACGCCGATGGCGCCCACCAGCCGTGAGCCGCGGTAGATCGGCACGGCGCCGGAGAAGATCTGCATCCCGTTCTGCAGCCGGTTCTGCCCGGGCGCCACCTGCGGCAGGGCCGTGCAGACCGCCGGCGTGTCCGTGGCCGCCGCGCCGCCGACATAGGTCAGGTGCTGGATGAGGTTCTGCACGATCAGCGCCGACTGCAGGCCGGTGGAGAGCGGGCTCCAGCGGTTGATCGGGCGCGAGAACGGGCCGTTCGGCTGGTCCACCTGGCCGTCCGGGAAGAACGGGCGCGAGAGGTTGCCGATCGACTTGGCGGCAAAGGCGGTCTGGCCGGTGAAGGCGTTGGGATCCGGGAAGAACGCCCGGGCGGCCGGCAGGAAGGTCTTCACGTCGCCGTCGGGATCGGAATTGAGGTCGTTCGCGGCCGTCCCGGAGAGCAGCGCCACGGTGCGCGCCTTCTGCGCCGAGACGTCGATGCCGAAGATCGGCGCGTCCGGAGCCCGGACCAGGCCCAGGATCTGGCCGCGGCTGTCGACCACGGTGATCGAGACCTGCGCGCGGCTGTCCACCGGCCGGCGGATCTGGCCGCGGGCCCGGCTCATGATGGTGAAGGCCTCCTCCAGCACGGCGCGGACCTCGGTGTCGGAGAGCGGGCTCAGGCCATCCGCCGCATCGGTGCCGCCGCGGATCGGAAAGCGGTCGCCGCCTGCGCCATTGGTCAGCACCATGGCGCTGGGGATCGAGAATTCCGAGGTCGTGGCCAGCCGCAGGCCCGAGGCCTCGGTGCCGTAGGCCACGCCGTTCAGGGCCCCGCCACCGGCATAGTAGCCGGTCACGGGCGTGAAGGCCCCGGTAGCGGGCGGCAGGCTCGCAAAGGCCGGCGCGCTGGAGGGCGTGCTCTTCAGAGAGCCGGTGGTGGCGTCGGAGTAGCGTAGGGCCGTACCGTCCACCGTGATCTTGTCGGCGCGGATGGCGTCCGGCGCGTCGAAGCCCACGGTGCCGGCCAGGGCGATGTTTTCCTCGGCGTCGTCCTCCACGTCGAGGATGTTGGTGTCGAAGCCGTAGTCGTTGTCGCCGACCACGCCGACGGCCCCGACCAGGACGCCGTTCTTGTAGAGCGGGAAACCGCCCGAATCGGCCGAAAGGCCCAGGGGCGAGCGGCGCGGGCCGACCGAGATGCTGGCGGTGCGCGTCACCACGTCGGAACACGGCAACTGCGAGAACTGCACGCCGAACAGCGGACCGCCCTCCAGGCCCACGGTCGAGGGGCTGGGCGGGAAGTGCTGCTGCACGATTTCGCTGGCGGTGCGGGTCGAGAACGCATTGCCGCCGGACGAGGAGAGGTAGGCGCCGGTGATGGCCTTGGCGATGGCGGCCGCGGTGGCCGGCACGGGCAGGCCCTGGACGTCGGTGTTGACGCCCGCCGGGCCAGGTCGGGTCAGGGTGGTCGCGCGTGCGCCGGCCATGGAATAGACCGCCAGCACGTCGCCGACCCGGTCGGTGACTGCGATCACCACGGGCAGGTTGCGCGCCTTGGCCTCCGCGATGGCCTGGGACAGGACCTTCTGCACGTCCGCGCTGGTCAGGGCCTCCGCAGCCGGGAGGGTATAGACCCCCTGGCCGCCACCGGTGGGAGGCGTCGGCGGCGTGACGGGGACGCTGCTGCCCCCGCCCCCGCCGCAGGCCGAAAGCGCCAAAGCGGCCACGAACACGGCCCAGCGCGAAAACAACTTCATTTCAACGACCTCGCGGCTTGCGCCACCTTGCCGAGCGCGTCCCTGAACTCGGCGGGACGATAGGTGTTCGGATCGCGGACCCGGGCGTAGGCCTCGTCCAGCGCCGGGCGCATGCGCGCGGCCGCGCCACGGTCCACGTCGCCGCCGCTGACCAGGCCGTTCAGCAGGGTGTCCACCGCCATCACCGCCTGGGCGCTGCCCTCGTAGTCGGTGAGCCGCCGGGCGACGTCGGCGCCGAGCACGGCGTCCAGCATGGCCAGCTTCTGGGCCTTGGTGAGCGGGCGGCTGTCGAACCGCTCGGCCAGGGCGCGGGCCGTGGCCGCGAGCTTCTGGGCGGCGGCCGGCGCGGCGGCCCGGTCACGCGCCAGCGCAGTGTGGAAGGCCGACGAGTCCGCGTCGAAGCGGGCGGCGAGGTCCGGCGCCGCCACCTTCGCGGCGGCGGCCAGCATGATCATGTTCTCGTCATTGAACGGCGGCTGCCCGGACGGGATCGGCCGGCCCGGATTGGCCTCCCACGCCGGGCGGAACGCCCGGTCGTCGGAGATCTGCCGGTGGCAGCTCTGGCAGTCGAAGAAGTAGAACTCCGGGAACACGCCCTGGCCGCGGCCGGGCTGGGCGAACAGCGACAGGGCGCGATCCACCGCGAGCGCCTGACCCACCGCCCAGGTGGTGACGCCGCCGGCGTAGCGCTTGTGGCGCTCCACGACGTAGTCATGGTCCACGGTCCAGTGCTGGACCAGGCTGGAGAACAGGTCGAGCTCGAACGAGACGCGCGGATGGCCCGCGGCCATGATGTCGTGGCTCACGAATTGCGCCGGCCGGGCGCTGCCGAAGTGGCAGTCGAGGCAGACCTCGGCGCGCGCCTTGGGGCTGTCCAGCGGGCGCATGCCGCGGCTGAGGTTGTTGGCGTGGGTGCCCTCCACCGCGCGGTGGCTGGCGAGCCAGTCGCTGGAGCCGCCGTGGCAGGCCTCGCAGCCGACGCCATCGGCGACGTTGTACTGGCCCTTGGGGTCGGCCGGGCCCGGGTCGGCGTGGCAGCCGGCGCACTTGGTGCGGATGGTGTCCGCCGGCGCTCCGCCCAGCTTGCGCAGGATCGCCTGGCCCCGCGAGTCGCTCAGCGCCCGCCAGGCGCGGCTGTGGGCCCCGGCGCGGCCGGGGTCCTTCCAGGTGATGATCTCGTTCTGACGGACGTTGCCGGTCGTATCGACCTGGCGGCTGTGGCACGTGGACCCGCTGCACGAGGCCACGCCCTCGTGCAGTCCGCGCAGCCCAGGCGATTCGGTCGCGGCCACGGCGACGCCGGCGGCCACGAGCCCGAAAAGCCAGACGGCCATGGCCAACGCGACCCTCAGCACGTCACCACGTCGCGATGGTCGTGATGCCCCCATCGTCCCTCCCCGGCGCACCCCTGCGACTCTTAGCTGCGCCGCGGCGCCTTCGGTAGCCTGAATGCGGCTCTCGCGAAGGAAATTCCTCCGCCTCGCCCCAATCAGCGGTGGCGCTTGCCTGCCTGCGGGGTTTAACAACATGATATACGACGGGTAAGTCGGCGCCGTGGGGACGGCGTTTTGGGGGTGCGTTATGGGTGGGGGTGGTAAGAGGGCGCGTAGCGTCGGCCGGGGGTCGCGCGCATGCCTGATTGCCTTGGCGGCGACGGCCTTGACGCCACCGGCGGTGTCTTGGGCCCAGGCCGCGGCTCCTCCGCCCAACGGCTCGGGCGTCGCACCCGGAACCAGCGCCGCCGAGCTCAACCCCAACAGCCGCGTGAAACAGGCTCCGCCCAGGCGTGGCGGCGGCGCGTTCACCCCGGAGCCCCCCGGCCCCTGCCCACTGGAGAATTCCCAGGTCCAGGTGACGCTCTCGTCGGTCACCTTCCGCGGCGCGACCGCCGTCAGCGCTGACCAGTTGCGGGCCGCCTACGCGGACCTCCTGGGCAAGCCCGAGCCGGTGTCGGTGATCTGCCAGATCCGCGACAACGCCGCCCGCATCATCTTCGACGACGGCGTCCTGGCCCGGGTCGAGATCCCGGAGCAGCGCATCAGCGGCGGGTCGCTGGTCCTCGAGGTGATCGAGGCCCACGTGGTCAACGTCCGGGTGCGGGGCGACGCCGGCGCCGCCCAGGCGGCGATCGAGCGCTTCGCCGAGAAGCTGCGGGGCATGAAGCCCTTCGACATGGGCAAGGCCCAGCGCTACCTGCTGCTGGCCTCGGACGTGCCGGGCGTGCGGGTGCGCGCGGCGGTCCGCCCGTCCACCAGCCCGGAGCGCGGGGCGGTCGACATCGACCTGACGGTGGCGCGCGAGGGGCCGGACGTCTTCGTCAACGCCCAGAACAGCGGCTCCAAGGCCGTCGGCCGCTGGGGCGGCCTGATCCGGGGTGACTTCACGGGCTACACCCAGTTCGGCGAAAGCACCTCGCTCACCGCCTTCCACACGCTGGACTCCAACGAGCAGTGGCTGGTCCAGTTGGCCGAGACGGCGCGGTTCGGCGGCGAGGGCCTGGTGGGCCGCGGGTCGATCACCTACGGCCAGAGCCGGCCCGGCGACGTGCTGAAGCCCCTGGGCCTGAAGAGCGATTCCATCGTCGGCACGGCCGAGGCGGCCTATCCGCTGATCCGCTCGCGCAACCGCAACCTCAACCTGGTCGGCGGCCTGGACGTCATCGACCAGAAGACCGACGTCTCGGGGTCCGCGACCAATCCGCTCAGCCACGACAAGCTGCGCATCTTCTACGCCCGCGCCGAGGGCGACTACCGCACCGAGCTGGGCGAGCGGCCGGTGCTGACCAGCGGCTCGCTGGCGCTGCGCAAGGGCGTGTCCTGGTTCGGTGGCAGCCAGGCGGGCGACGGCGACCTCACCCGCAAGTTCGCCGAGCCCGAGGCCTGGGTGGTCAAGGCCCAGGGCGGGCTCGACGTGGCCTTCACCGGACGGCTGATCGGCATGGTGCGGGCCCAGGCGCAGTACTCGAGCGACTCGCTGCTGCCCTACGAGCAGATCTCGCTGGGCGGGCTGACGGTCGGACGCGGCTACGACCCGGCCGCGCTGCTGGGCGACAAGGGCGCGGCCGCCTCGGCCGAACTCCGCTACGGCCCGCTGCAGCTGCATCCGAAGGTGCAGGCCGCGCCGTATGCCTTCTTCGATGCCGGCTACGTGGCCAACAACAACGCGGGGGCCACCGGGCTGGCCAGACACAGCCATCTGACGTCCATCGGCGCGGGCGTGATCTTCCGGGTCTTCAACCGCGCCAACCTTGAAGTGACCTACGCCCACCCGCTGGATTCGCTCGGCTCCGGCCTCAAGCGTCCCGGCGATCGAGTTCTGATCCAGCTCACGGCAAGCCTGCTATGATGAGCCGGGGGAGTACGATGTCCGAGCCATCCCGCCCGTCCGCGACCCTGGCCAGCGACCGTCGCTGGCTGCTGGCGCGCACCGCCCTCTGCGGCGTCCTGTGCGGCCTGGGCTCGATGGTTCCCGGGGTGGCGCTGGCGGTGCCGGAAGGCGGCGTGCCCGTCGTCAACGCCGGCGGCGGCGTGCCGACCATCACCCTGGGCCCCGACACCACGGTCAACCTGAAGGCCCCGCGGACGGTGATCGCGTGGACCACCTTCAATATCAAGCCGGACGAGTCCGTCACCTACAACTTCGCGAACCGGAACTGGATCGTCCTGAACCGGATCGTGGGGCTCGGCGACACCAAGATCGAGGGCTCGATCGTCGGCAAGGTCGGCTCCGAGTTCGGCGGCAACATCTGGTTCGTCTCCCAGAGCAACATCATCTTCGGCAAGACGGCGACCTTCGACGCCGGCGGCCTCTTGGTGGCGATCGGCGCGCCGGACTCGGACAAGTTCCTCGACCCCAACAACACCCTGTTCTCGTTCAGCGGGGATGACAACCTGCCCGGCTCCCGGGCGATGGTGCTGTCGGGCGCGAAGATCAACGCCCACGGCGGCCTGGCCGCCTTCACCGGGCCCAGCGTCGTCACCCGCTACAACGCCACCATCACCGCCTCGGACGGCGGCAGCGTGCTGTACGGCGCGGCCAAGACCTACTCGATCCGCCTGGCGCCGGGCGCGGGCGGCGACTTCGACCTGGTGGACTTCATCGTCCCCAGCGCCAACGCGGGCACCGACGCTCCGGTCGCGGCCGACCTGGCGGCCGACACCAAGGCCAACTCCATCTTCGTGGCCGCGGTGAGCCGCTCGACCCTCGGCAGCGCGGTGATCAACCTCGAGGGGATCACAACCGCCCAGGCGGCCAACGCCGATGGCGGCGACATCGTGCTGTCGGGCGGCGGCGGGATCGTGGGCCGCCAGGCCGGACCCAGCCTCCCGGGCGCCTCGCCGACCGACGTCTATCTGAAGGCCGCGACCGCCTCGCGCGACTTCACCGTCAAGAACGTGGGCCAGATCATCGCCCACCCCTGGCCCCGCCCGTTCGAGGCGATGCAGGATCCCACAACCCTGCAGCAGGACCAGGACAAGGCCGACGCCGACTGCTCACGCACCAGCAGCTGCGACAACGGCTTTGGGAACGGCAACGGGAACGGCAACGGGAACGGCAACGGCAACGGAAACGGCTTCAACGGCGGCCCGGGCGCGCCGCTGCAGTCGGTGGACGTCTCCAGCAAGCTGCTGGCCAGCCTGTTCAACCCGGACGCCATCTCCACCATCTCGGTCGGACGCGACACCAAGATCACGGCGACCGCCGGCATCGAGCTGGGCCGCATCGTCTCCGGCCATGACCTCAGCGTCGGCGGACCGAGCGTGCGGGCCAACAGCCTGATCGCGTCCGGCGGCCTCTCGGCCAATGCGAGCCAGGGAGACGTGCTGCTGGCCGGCGTCGGCGTCGGCGGGGCCGGCGTGATCACCGGCACGAACGACGTGATGATCGATGCGATCTCCGCGCCCAAGAGCCTTTCGGTCACCGCCGGGCACAGCATCACCCTGGGCGACGGCACGTCCGACGTGTCCGGGGCGATCACCCTGAAGGCGACGCAGGACGTCACCCTCCAGCTCAACACCGCGAAGATCGACAGCGTGGTCGCCGGCGGCACGGCGGACCTGCGCGGCGGCTCGCTGGACATCGGCAGCGTCACCGCGCCCCACATGCTGGCCCGGGCCGGCAGCGTGAAGATCGGCTCGGCCACCAGCACCGGCGACATCTACGCCATCGCCACCGGCGGCGACGCCAGCGTGGGGTCAGCCTCCGCGGGCGACGACGTCTACGTCATCGCCACCCACGGCACGGCCTCGCTCGGGTCGGCCACCCTCACGGGGACCGGCCCCGACGGCATCGGCTTCGATTTCGCCGGCTCACCCGACGTCTCCGGCAACGGGCGCGTGGTGCGCGTGGAATCCACCGACCTCGACGCCAGCCTGGGCCAGGGCAAGGGCTCGGTGACCGGCGCGACCGCCATCGTCGTGAAAGCCGGCCAGGACGCCATCGTCGACGTCGCCAAGGACCTGCCGGGCACGTTCCAGATCATCGCCGTCCGCGACGCGACCCTCAAGGCGCCCACCGTCAAGCTGGACGCCATCACCGCCGGGCGCGACCTGACCTTCGCCACGACCAGCGGCGACCTGACGCTGACCAACAACCTGACGGCCACCCGCAACGTCTCGATCAGCGCCGGCGGCGCGCTGAAGGTCGCCGACGTGCGGGCCGACGCCGGCTCCATCCTGCTCAGCGGGACCACGGTCACCGCCGGCGCGGTGTCCGCCAGCGACGACCTGACCCTCAAGGCCACCTCAGGCGGGGTCACCACCACCAGTTTCAAGGTCGGCCGCGACCTGATCGTCCAGGGCTCCAGCCTGTCTCTCGGCTCGTCGATCACCTCGGTGACGCGAGATCTTTCAATCACTTCGCTTGGGAACTTCACCGCCTCCAGCGATCTCGCCGCCGGCCGCAACCTGATCCTGACGGTCAGCGGGTCTGGCACGTTCAAGAACCTCACCGCGGCGGGCGTCACCATCAACGTGAGCGGCGCCGGGACCGTGAACAGCATCACGACCACCGGAAACCTGGGCCTCACCATCGGCGGCCCGGCGCAGGTCGGCTCGCTTTCCGGCCCGACCATAACCGTGGCGACCGGCAGTTCGGCCGCGTTCGGCGCGATCAGCGGCGGGTCGGTCAATGTCAGCTCCGCCGGGCCTGCGTCCTTCGGGAGCGTCAACGCCTCGGGCGGCCTGACCATCGATGTGGCGGGCAAGGCTACGCTGGGGACGACCACCGCCGGCAGCGCCCGCGTGGCGGCCGGCGACCTCGACCTCACCGGCATCTTCACCGCGCCGAACGCCCAGATCGAATCTCGCAACGGCGCGATCCGCGTCGGCGGCGCGGCGGGCGACACCGCCGGCATGCTGACGCTCGATTCCAACGACTTCAGCCAGCTGCGCGTCAGCGGGGCGCTGAAGATCTACGCGGGCTCCACCACCTCCAGCCAGCGCGGCGACCTGACCTTGCAGTCGCTCACGGTGACGCCCGGATCAACCCCCAACGTCATCTTCGAGGTCGGGTCCGCCAACACCGCCCTCGTGCCCGGCGTGGTGACGCCCGGGGCGGCCGGCGGCGGCGTCATACGCATCGGCGACGCTGCCAGCGCCAGCTGGCGGCCCACCTCGATCCAGGTGACCGGCTCGCTGGGCGCGGCCACCTTCACGGGCGGGACCTATTCCAACATCGCCGCCTTCGACGAGGTGCACCTGGCGGCGACCCAGGACATCCTGATGGGCTCCCAGCGCTTCATCAGCCTGATCCAGGGTACGGCCCTCGCCGACATCGACACGGCGGCCGGCAAGCCGACCGGGGTCGCGCCCACCGGGGACGAGGTCAACCGCGTCTTCGTGGCCACCGGCAAGCTCGAGGTCTCCGCCGAGAGCAAGGTGGTCCAGCAGAACACCTCCCTGACCCTGGGCGTGCAGCCTGTGGGCGTGTTCTTCACCGGCAAGTCGGCCACTGCCCTGGTGATCGATCCGCCCAAGGTGATGCAGCTTTGGGGCGCCTTCGCCGGCGCGGACGGCAAGGTGGTGACCGGCGCGGCCGCCGGAGGAACCCTGAGCTTCGTGGTGGTCGACAGCAACGGCCAGCCGATCAGCAAGCCGGACGGCGCCAAGTACAGCTTCAACAGCTGCGATGTGGGCACCAGCAACTGCTCGGCCGCCTCGGTGGCCTCGGGCAGCGGCTCGGCCGATCCGGTGGTCTCGGAGATGAGCTCCGGGGTCCTGACCGCCCGCGACACCCTCGCCAACAACGGGGTGCTGGGCGGCGATTCGAACTCGACCTCCTCCGAGACCTCGCAGGAGGCCGGCGAGGCCAAGGTCTCCGCCGCCACCCGCCTCACCAGCCCGCCGGTGCTGCTGGCGGTGGCGCCGGTGGAGGCCGAGGAGATCGTGGTCGATCCGGTGGTCACAGGCGCGGGCAGCGAGGAAATCTGGCGCCAGCGCAGGCAGAAGCAATGAGCATGCAGCGTATCCGTCTGGCCCGCACTCTTCTGGCACTTGTCGGCGCCGCCGCCCTGGCCGCGCCGGGCGCCGGCCACGCCCAGACCCGCGCCGACCTGATCCCCCTGGGCAGCAGCGGCGCCAGCGGCGCCGTGTGCCAGGCGTTCCGCGACTACGACGACCCGGTCGTGCAGGCCCAGGGCCGCCGCGCCTGGAATATCCGCTGCCGCGGCTGGGAGGGCAGCCTGGGGCGGCTCTACGCCCTGCCGAAGGCGGCCGACGCGGGGGTGTGGCAAGCCGCGCTGTCGAACCGCGCCGCCTGCACCGACCCCAAGTCGCAGGCCGTGGACGGCGTCGGGCCGGTGACGCGCCGCGCCTGCCGCACCTCCAGCGGCAAGGCGCCCTATCTCGCCTATGACGCGCGCAAGGGCGGCGGGGTCTATGCCGCCGAAGGCGCCGCCCAGATCGCCGACGTCCTGGAGACCGGGCTGAAGGTGATCTCCGGCGCGGCCAAGCCGCCCAAGGCCTCCGAGGTGCAGAGCTCGGCCGCCAGCGCCGAGATCGCCGCCGACTTCGGCGGGGCCACCGGGGGCCTCGCCCGTTCGCAGGCCGCCGCCGCCACCGATCCCGCGCGCCTGCGGGCCCGCGCCTATGTGCAGAACAACGAGTGGCGCTTCGACCAGGCGGAGACCGACTTCCAGGCCCTGGTTGCCGACGCCGAGGCGCGCCACGCGCCCCCGGCGGAGCTGGGCGAAGCCATCCTGAACCTGGCGCTCAACGTCTCCAACAACGGCCGCTTCGGCGAGGCCGACCGCCTGTTCGCCGACGCCGACGTCCAGGTCGCGGCGGCCAACGACCCGTTCCTCGCGGCCCAGTCGCGCACCTACCGGGCCATGCACCTGCGCAACGCCGGGCGCTTCGCCGACGCTGTGGTGGCCGGCCAGGCCGCCTTGCAGGCCAGCGCCCAGGTCCGCGCCCAGCGGGGCATCGCCCCCGCGGGCGGGCCCATGGTGGTCCAGACCTCGGCCGGTGAGATCGCCATCGGCGGCGACCTGGCCGCCGCCCTCAACGCCCGGCCGGCCGGCCGCGACGTGCTGGGCGGCAGCAAGGTCTCCATGGCCGACCGACTGGTGGTCCAGGACGCCCAGGCGCTGGAAGTCGTGGGCTCGTCCCTCGCCGCCCAGGGCGACGCCGCCGGGGCCCGCGAGGCGCTGGCCCGGGCCACGCGCATGCTCACCACCGCCGAGGCGGACGGCGCCCTGAACGTCTGGCTGCGGGCGCGCATCCAGGCCGACCTCGCCGACCTCGACATGGACGCCGGCCAGCCGGGCCAGGCGGTCGCCAAGTACGACGCGGCGGTCAAGGTGATCCGCCTGCGCCACGCCGACACCGCCGCCGAGGCGGGCCTCCTGATGGACCTGGGCCGAGCCCAGATCGCCGCGGGCCAGCCCGATGCCGCGCTGGCCACCTACGCCCGCGCGTTCGAACTGTTCCAGACCCAGCGCGGCTCGCTGGGCGCCTCGGCCGACGCCGCGGCTCCCTACTTCGATCTGCTGATCGCCCGCATCAAGTCCGATCCCGCCAAGGCCCAGGACTACAAGGCCCGGTTCTTCTCGGCCGCCGAGAGCGTGGTGTCCAACGCCACCGCCCAGACCGTCTCCAAGCTGGCGGCCCGGGTCGCGTCGGGGGACAGCGCCGTCACCGGCCTCGTCCGCGCCCTGGAGGACACCCGCCGCGAGCTGCGCGCCACCGAGGCCCAGGTGGCCAACCTGCAGGCCCAGAACGCCTATGCCGGCCAGGACCGCACCGACCTGGAAGCCAAGCTGAAAACCCTGCAGGACCAGTCGGATACGCTGGAAAGCCAACTGCTGGCGGCCAACCCGCGCTATTCCCAGCTGGTCTCCTCGGAGGCCTCGCTCGCCGACCTGCAGAAGGCGCTGCGGCCGGACGAGGTCTACGCCAAGATCCTGCTGCTCAGCGCCCGCGGCTATGGCGTGCTCGTCTCCAAGACCGACGCCACGCCCTACGCCATCGAAATGAACCGCGGCATGGCCGCCGCCGAGGCGGTCGGCCTGCGCGCGCCCTTCGAGTCCGAAGACACCCTGCCCCCGTTCGACGTGGCGCGGTCCTATGGCATGTTCCAGCGGCTGTTCGGCCCGGTCCAGGCCCAGCTGATGGCCGCCAGGCACCTGATCTACGAGCCCGACGGCGCCCTGATCTCCCTGCCCGTGGCGGCCCTGGTCACCGCCGACCCGTCCGCCGTGCTGGCGGGCGTGGCGAAGACCAAGGATCCGGACTACCGCAAGATCGCCTGGCTGGGCGCGCGAACCGACTCGGCGCTGGTGCTCTCGGCGGCCAGCTTCATGCAGTCGCGGGCCTTCGCCCCGTCGCGCGCCAAGCAGCCGTTCCTGGCCTTCGCCGACCCGGCCACGCCCGCCAAGACCAACACCCAGGCCTACGCCTCCGTGGTCAAGCGCGGCATGCAGATCCGCGGCGTCGGCCGCGACCTTTCCAGCATCTGCGAGAACACGCGCCTGGCGCTGCTGGAGATGCCGCCCCTGCCCGACACCGCCGACGAGGTGCGCCAGGTGGGCGCCAGCATCGCCGGCGCGGGCGCCGCCAGCGGCGACCAGATCGTGGTCGGCGGCGCGTTCACCGACGACACGGTCAAGGCGCGCAAGGACCTGTCGAACTACAAGGTGCTCTACTTCGCGACCCACGGCCTGTTGCCGCAGCCCTCGGCCTGCCTGCCGGAGCCGGCGCTGATGACCTCGGTCGGCGGCGCCGATTCCGACGGCCTGCTGGACTCCAGCGAGATCCTGGACCTGAAGCTGGACGCGGACCTGGTGGTGCTCTCGGCCTGCGACACCGGCGGCGCCGGGGCCAACGACCCCTCGGCCACCGGCCTGCAGGGCGGCGGCGAGGCCCTGGGCGGACTGACGCGGGCGGTGATCTACGCCGGCGGCCGCTCGCTGATCGTGTCGCACTGGTCGGTGGACTCGGTGGCGACGGTGCGGCTGATGACCGGCATGTTCTCCTCCGGCGCGCCCAGCGAGGCGGCGGCCCTGCAGAAGGCCCAGGCGGCCCTCCAGCAGACCGAGCAGTTCTCGCATCCCTACTTCTGGGCGCCCTTCACCATCGTGGGCGACGGGTCCAAGCCCCTGCCGGCGGCGGCGTCGCAGCAAGCCTCGCGCTGAGCGGCGGCGTCCCCGCCCCGCCTCGCCCCATCCCGACTCGCATGGCCAACGCGGCGATCCAACTCAACAGCGAGCCCTACGACGCCTCGATCCCGCGGCCCATGGGCCGCAACTCGGCCGGCGAAGGCTTCCTGCGCGGCTTCCTGCGCCACGCCGAGGTCGAGCGGCTCTACATGTGGAACGCCTACGAGCAGGACCGCGCCGAGCTGGACGCCCTGCTCGAGCGGCTAGGTCCGCCGCGCCAGCCGGTGGAGTGGCTGGGCAAGATGGACCGCCCCCGCCTCGCCGAGGCCGGCGCGCTCTACATCCCCACGCCCGAGCTGCGCAACGAGGCCTGGGCGCGGCGCGCCTCGGGCGGCCACGCCTACTCCCTGACCGGCGTCACCCATACGATCGCCGAGCCCTACATCATGGACGAGATCGCCCACCTGCTGCTGGCGCCCGTGGAGCCGTGGGACGCGCTGATCTGCACCTCCGAACCGGGCCGCCGGGCGGTGGAGACCCTGCTGGAAGAGGTGGCGGGCTACCTGCAGGCGCGGCTGGGCGCGACCCGCATCCCCCCGGCGCAGCTGGTGACCATTCCGCTGGGGGTCCACGCCGACGACTTCCGTCACGAGCCTGAGGCGCGGCGCCTGTGGCGGCAGAAGCTGGACATCCCGGCCGACGCTCCGGCGGCCCTGCACCTGGGCCGCTTCAGCGTCGGCACCAAGATGCACCCCGGCCCCATGGGCCTGGCCCTGCAGGAGGCCGCGCAGCGCCTGGGACGGCCGGTCTATTGGATCCTGTTCGGCGGCGCGCGGCGCAACGACGAGGAGGCGGCGTTCCAGGCCGCGGCCGCCGCCTTCTGCCCTGACGTGCAGCTGCGCCCCGTGGGCGACACCTCGGCGGCGACGCGCGACGCCGTGGTCTCCGCCGCCGACGTCTTCCTGTCGTTCTCCGACAACGTCCAGGAGACCTTCGGCCTGACCCCGCTGGAAGCCATGGCCGCCGGCCTGCCCTGCGTCGTCAGCGACTGGGACGGCTACCGCGACACCGTCCGCCACGGCGTCGACGGCTTCCGCATCCGCACAATTTCGCCCCGCCCCGGCCTCGGTTCCGACCTCGCCTACGCCTACGCCCACCGCCTGATGAGTTACGAGAACTACGCCGGTTCGGCCGCACTCTTCACCGCCGTCGACGTGGGGGACGCCGCTGAGGCCCTGACCGCGCTCTTCGCCGACCCGGACCTGCGCCGCCGCATGGGCGCCGCCGGGGCCGAGCGGGCGCGGGCCGTTTTCGACTGGCGGGTGGTGATCCGCCAGTACCAGGCCCTGTGGGCGGAACTGGCCCGCCGTCGGCAGGCGGCCGCGGCCCAGCCGCCGCTGGACAACCCCTTCCGCCTCGATCCCTTCAAGATGTTCGCGGCCTATCCCACGGCGCCCCTGACGGCCGGCGATCTGGTGGCGCTGGCCCGTCCCCTGGCGCCCGGCGAGGCGACGGAGCTGCTGTCTCGTCCCTCCGTGCGCAATCCGCTGGCGCGCCTCCCTGCCGCCGAGGAGGCCGAGGTGCTGGTGGCGATCCTCAGCCAAGGCCCGATGACCGTCGGCGACCTGGTCGCCCAGGCGCCGGTCGACCGACAGCCGTTCGTGGAGCGCGGCCTCCTCTGGCTGGCCAAATTCGGCCTTGTGCGTCTGCGCGGCCAAACGTCGCGTACCTCAGGGCACGAGTGATGGGTTCAGGTACCGTTCAGGCCTCGGGTGTGATAGGTCTGAGCTCTGGGCGCCATCGAAATGCGACGTCTACGGGGGTCAAATCCTATGCGTAAGACACTGATTGGTATGATGCTTTCGCTTGCCTTCGGCGGCGCCGCCATGGCCAGCGACTACATCGTCGTAAGTTCCACCGACCCGGCCATCCAGCGCGGGCAGGCCTATGACGCCGGGGCCAAGGTGCCGCTCGGCGCGGGCAAGACCGTGACGCTGATGCGCGCCTCGGGCGAGGTCACCACCCTGAAGGGCGGCCCCTCCGGCGCCACCATCCCCGGCGCCAAGCTGGCCGCCGCCGACACCGCCCGGTTCGACACCCTGCGCGCCCTCGTCGAGCCTCCGCCCCAGGGCCGCACGTTCGGCGCCCGCCGCGGGGGCCTCTGCCCGGCCCTGGAAAGCCTCACCACCCTGGACGACATCGTCCACGTGGCCGAGACCAGCGGCTGCAAGACCGTCGCCCGCCAGGCGCTCGACGCCTATCTCGCCAAGACCGGCGGCGCCCAGCCCCAGAACTGAACCGCCCGCCACGGGACGCCGCAGGGCCGGTGGGATCGCATCCCACCGGCCCTTCGCGTTTCGGCCCCTTCGGGTTTTGATGGAAATCTCCAGAGGCGCAGCGCGCGCGGCGCGGTGCGGCGGAGATTGGTAGGCCGGGTGAGGTTCGAACTCACGACCATTCGATTAAAAGTCGAATGCTCTACCACTGAGCTACCGGCCCCTCGACGCGAGGGTCTCCCCCGGGCGAAGCGGCGCGGAAACTAGAGGGCGCGCAGGCAAAGGGGAAGCGGCTTTCGCGCGGCGCCCTTAACACCGTCGCAGGAGGCCGGCTATGGTGGGCTCATGCGACCGTCCGTGCTCCGCCTGATCGCCATCGTGCTGGTGACTGCAAGCGCCGCAAGCCTTGCCGACGCCGCCGCTCCCAAGACCGCCGCCAAGACGCCGGCCAAGCACATCACGCCGCCGCCGCCGGCGCCGCCTCCACCCCCGCCGCCGCCTCCGCCGCCCCCGGAGCCCGCGGACCACATGCTGACGTCCGACGAGGCCAAGAGCAGTAGCGTCAAGGGCGCGGTCACCGCCCCCTTGCGCGACTTCAACGTCGTCAAGACCAAGATCCCGCCGGTGCTGCTGTCGGCGCTGACCGACCCCTACGAGCGTCCGCCCGCGAAGTGGAAGTGCAGCCAGCTGATCGCGCTGATCGAGCCGCTGAACAACGCCCTGGGCCTGGACATCGACCAGCTGCCGCCCGGCGACGAGAACCTGATGGACCGGGGGCGCTCGACGGCGCTGGGCGCGGCGGCCGACCTGGCGTCTGACGCGATCCCGTTCCGCGGCTGGGTGCGCAAGCTCTCCGGGGCGGAGGCGCACGACAAGCTGGTGCAGTCGGCGATCATCGCCGGCAACGTCCGCCGCGGCTATCTGAAGGGCCTGGGCGAATCGCGCGGTTGCCCGCCGCCGGGCACGCCGTCGCACGAACGCGCCGGCACCGCCCCCGCCGAGGACGTGCAGCGGCCGCCGTCCTTCAGGCCGAAGTATCCGATCCGGGACTCTGACGCGCCGCAAACGAGCGGCGGAACGCCTCGATCCGGCCCGCCGCGATAGCCGCGCGCAGCTCGGTCATCAGGGCCTGGAAGAAGGCGAGGTTGTGCCAGGAGAGCAGCACCTGGCCCAGGATCTCCCCCGACTTCACCAGGTGGTGCAGATAGGCCTTGGTGTAGTCGCGGCTGGCCGGCACGTCGCTGGCCGGATCCAGCGGCGCCTCGTCCTCGGCGAAGCGGGCGTTCTTCAGGTTGATCGGCCCGTCCCAGGTCCAGGCCTGGCCGTGGCGGCCCGAGCGGGTGGGCAGGACGCAGTCGAACATGTCCACGCCGCGGGCCACCGCCTCGACGATGTCGATCGGCTTGCCGACCCCCATGAGGTAGCGGGGCCGCTCGGGCGGCAGCATGGCGGGCGCGAAGTCCAGCACCTCCACCATCGCCTGGTGCCCCTCGCCCACCGCCAGCCCGCCGATGGCGTAGCCGTCGAAGCCGATCTCGACCAGGCGCTCGGCCGACTCCCGGCGCAGCGCCTCGTCGACGCCGCCCTGCTGGATGCCGAATAGGGATTGACGATCACGTTCGCCGAACGCGTTCTTTGAACGCTGGCCCCAGCGCGCGGAGCGACGCATGGCCTCGGCCGCGGCTGCGGCGGTGGCCGGCAGGGCCACCAGCTCGTCCAGCTGCATGACAATGTCCGAGCCCAGCAGGTCGGCCTGGATCTCGATCGACCGCTCGGGCGACAGCACGTGCCGGCTGCCGTCCAGGTGGCTCTGGAAGGTGACAGCCTCCTCGGTGACCTTGGAGATCTTCGACAGCGACATCACCTGAAAGCCGCCGGAATCGGTCAGGATCGGCTTTTCCCAGCGCATGAACCGGTGCAGGCCGCCCAGCCGGCGCACCCGCTCGGCCGTAGGGCGCAGCATCAGGTGATAGGTGTTGCCCAGGATGATGTCGGCGCCGGTGGCGGCCACCTGGTCGACCGTCAGCGCCTTGACCGTGCCCGCCGTGCCGACCGGCATGAAGGCCGGCGTGCGGATGTCGCCGCGGGGCGTGGACAGGACCCCGGTGCGCGCCCTGCCGTCGGTGGCGGCGATGGTGAACGGGAAGGCGGCCATCAGGCGGCCCGCCAGAGCAGGCTGGCGTCGCCGTAGGAATAGAAGCGGTAGCCGGCGGCGATGGCGTGGGCGTAGGCGGCGCGCATGGTCTTAAGCCCCGCAAAGGCGCTGACCAGCATGAACAGGGTCGACTTCGGCAGGTGGAAGTTGGTCATCAGCCCGTCCGCGACGCGGAAGCGGTAGCCGGGCGTGATGAAGATCGCCGTCTCGCCCGCGAAGGGCTGGATGACCCCGTCCTCGGCTGCGGCGCTCTCCAGCAGGCGCAGCGAAGTGGTGCCGACACAGACAATCCGGCCGCCCGCCGCGCGCGCCGCGTTCAGCCGCTCGGCGGTGGCCGCGTCCACCTCGCCCCACTCCGGATGCATCCGGTGCTCGGCGAGGTCGTCGGTCTTCACGGGCAGGAAGGTGCCGGCGCCCACATGCAGGGTCACCCGCTCCAGCCCGACGCCGGCGTCCTGCAGGCGCGTCAGGAGCTGCGGCGTGAAGTGCAGGCCCGCCGTCGGGGCGGCGACCGAGCCGTCCTCGGCGGCGTAGACCGTCTGGTAGTCCGTGCGGTCCTGCTCGTCCTCGGTCCGCTTGGCGGCGATATAGGGCGGCAGCGGCATGGCCCCCCGCTCGGCGATGGCGGCCATCAGGTCCGGGCCGGAGAGGTCGAAGGCCAGGGTCACCTCGCCCCCCTCCCCCTTCTCGCGCACGGTGGCGTCCAGCCGCGTCAGGGCGCAGGCGCGGTCGGAGGCCTCGGCGAAGGCGATCCGGTCGCCGGGCGCCAGGCGCTTTCCGGGGCGCATGAAGGCGGTCCAGACGTGGCCGGAGAGCTGGCGGTGCAGGGTCGCCTCGACCGCCACCCGGCTGTCCTCCCGCTCGCGCACGCCCTTCAGGCGCGCCGGGATCACCCGCGTGTCATTGACCACCAGCACATCGCCGGCCCGCAGCAGGCCCGGCAGGTCGCGCACGTGCAGGTCCTTCAGCGCCTGGCCGGGCTCCACGAGCAGCAGGCGCGCGGAGTCGCGGGGGCTCGCGGGGCGGAGGGCGATCCGGTCGTCCGGCAGGTGGAAATCGAAGTCGGCGAGTTGCATGGAGGGCGGGTGAAACGCATGGGCGGCCGGCGCCGTCAAGTCAGGCGGCAGCTCTGGCCTTCGCAGCCGGCAGGCCGCATGAAGGGCGCATGACGGCCAGGCGGCGCCGTCGGCGGCGTGGCGAGGACGGGGTGGCGAGGCTGTCGAGGTCGGGACCGTTGCGCCGCCTGCCTCAGCTGCTGTCCGCCGCCGCGGCTGTCGCGGCGCTGGCGGCCAACGGCGGCGGCTTCAGCCGGCGACTGGACCTCCTGGCCCATTTCACGCCGATCTACGCGGCCATGGCCCTGGCCGCCCTGGCGCTGATCGGGCTGGCGCCCGGTCGTCGTCGCAGAGTCGCGGCGCTCGCCCTGGTGGCCCTCGCCGGCAGCGCCGTGCTGATCGCGCCCGAGTTCACCCGCGACGCCGGGCCGACGGCCCCAACCAATGCGCCGGGACAGATCAAGGTGATCCAGCTCAACGCCCTGCGGACGAACACCGAGATCGGAAAGGTGGCGGACTGGCTGATCGCCCAGCACCCGGACGTGGTCACCCTCACCGAGACCCAGCCGGAGCTGCGCGAGCTCCTGGTGCGGCGGACCGGATGGGCCATCGCCGGCATCCACTCGCCGCTCGTCATCTTCACGCCGCGCCACTACGTGGTGATGAACCGCCCGCCGACCGACGAGGAGGAGGCCCCGTCCTTCGTCAACGCCACCTATGACAGCGCGAGCGGGCCCATGGAGGTCGTTACGGCCCACCTGGACTGGCCCACCGAGGCCTACGTCGCCGGGCAGGAACGCACCCTGGCCGAGATCCTAGGGCAGCTGCCGCGCCGGCGCACGATCCTCACCGGGGACTTCAACGCCGCGCCCTGGTCGGCGGAGATGCGGCGGCTCGACCGCGCCTCGGGCCTGATCCGGCGCGACCGCGCGCTGCCCACCTGGCCGGCGCAGGTGCTGGGGCGCCGATGGCCGTGGCCCTTCGTGCCCATCGACCACGTCTACGCCGGCAAAGGCTGGGCGACGGTGAAGGTCGAGCGCGGGCCGTGGCTGGGCTCGGACCACTATCCGGTGGTGGTCATCCTAGCGCCTGTCGCGCCGCCTTGAGCTGGGCCTCCAGGCGCGCGCGGTCGGCCCCGTAGCGGGTTTCGAGCGCCTCGCGCTTGCGGTCCAGCTCCGCCAGGGCGCTGGCGTGGGCCTCGTCGGCGGCGGCGAGCCGGGCCTCCAGGTCCGCGACCTTCTTCAGCTGCGCCTTGGTCGGCCCCTTGGGCTTGGCGGGGGCCTTGCGCACGGGCTTCAGCTTGGCCAGGGCCGCCCGGGACCCGGCCGGCCGCCGCAGCACCTCGCCCGGCTGAGCGCGCGCCGCCTGGCCGAGCTCGGGATCGTCCGTCTCGTGGGCCAGGCCGGTCTGGAACAGGTCCTGATGCGCGCCCCAGGCCGCCAGGGCCTTGGGGCGCGACGTGGCCGCTACGACGTAGTCGGTCAGGCCGTCCGAGGTGACGAACACCTTGAGCCGCGCGGCCATGGTCCGCCTCAGGCGTCCGCGGCGACCTTCATGGAGACGATCTTGCCGGGGTTGCGCGGCGGCTCGCCCTTGGGCAGGGCGTCGACGTTGTCCATGCCCTCAACCACCTCGCCCCACACCGTGTACTGGTTGTCCAGGAAGCGGGCGTCATCGAAGCAGATGAAGAACTGACTGTTGGCCGAGTTCGGGTTGGCGGTGCGGGCCATGGAGCAGACGCCGCGCACGTGCGGCTCCTTGGAGAACTCGGCGGGCAGGTTCGGCTTCTTGGAGCCACCCATGCCGCTGCCGGTGGGATCGCCCCCCTGGGCCATGAAGCCCGGGATGACGCGGTGGAACACCACCCCGTCGTAGAAGCCCTCGCGCGCCAGCTCCTTGATCCGCGCCACGTGCTGGGGCGCCAGGTCCGGGCGAAGCTTGATCGTCACGGGACCGGTTTCCAGTTCCATGACCAGGGTGTTCTCAGCGTCCATCTCACTTCACCTCGACAGGCAGGTTCACGTCACAGGCGGAAAAGTCCGCCCCTTTGGCCGCGCGGGCGCGGGCGATCTCGGCCTTGAACCAGGGTCCGGCCGGGTCGATCACGCGGATCTTCGGCCGCTCCTTCTCCGGGATATCGCTGAGCAGGCGAAGGCGTTCCATCCGGTCCTGCGGATCGGCCACCGGTTCGCCCACCTTGATCTGCTTGACCACGTCCTGGCCGGCGATCACGCGGCCCCAGGCGGTGTAGCGCTTCTCCAGCGAGGGATAGCCGTCGCGCATCAGGAAGAACTGGCTGTTGGCGGAGTCTTCCTGCTCGCCGCGCGCCGCGCCGGCGACGCCGGGGCAGAACAGGGCCCAGGCCGAGATCTTGCCGTCCTTGGTGAGCGGGGCCAGCATCATCGACTGGCTCATCACCGGCAGCGACTTGATGAAGCCCACCTCGGCCACGCTCTGGTCGGCGGCCAGGACGAACGGCGTCTGCGGGCCGCGGCGGAAGGTGAACTCGGCTCTGAGGTCGGGCTTGTCGGAGCCGCCGGTGCCGCGGTTCTGCGGGTCGCCGGTCTGGTCCATGAAGTTCTCGATCACCCGGAAGAAGGTCTGGCCGTCGAAGAAGTGGGCCTGGGCCAGCTCGCGCATGCGCTGGGTGAACAGCGGCGCGGCCTCCGGGACCATCTCCACGACAATCCGGCCCTTGTTGGTGTCGATCACCAGGACGTCGTCGGGGTTGGGCGTGCGCCAGTCGGTGGGGCCTGGAGCGGCGGGCGGGGCCGGCGCGGCCGGCGCTACAGGCTTGGCGGCCTGCGCGCCGTGGCCGACTTCGAGTTCGAGTTCCAGATGACCGCCATGAACCAGCAGCTGGACCGCGATATCGAGACCGTCTTCTTCATGGCCGACCCCCGCCACCAGGCCAT
>Ga0136846_1220476_pt1 | contig 22527 bp, 32 predicted proteins | sample HopSoiMetagenom2_FD_96841 | JGI IMG/M metagenome (GOLD analysis project Ga0136846, IMG submission 96841) | Grasslands soil microbial communities from Hopland, California, USA - 2 Assembly 2016 (version 4) | ecosystem: Environmental > Terrestrial > Soil > Grasslands | place: USA: Hopland... | reverse complement strand
TATAAGACCAGGAAAAGGAATACAGCGCTTTTGCGTCGAATTCAAGCGAAGCAAAAGGGGCGTTACATCTCTTCTGATTACCTTAGTGCTCCGCAGAACAGGACGGTATAATGTACGCTTCGGAAGGCGGCGGGGGTACTAGAACTCCCTCAATGACTAGTTCTAGCGATGTTATTGCGCGGAATGCTGGTAGTGTTCCGCAGCCTGTTCATCGTTCGGCTCCGAGAAAAACTGTCCGCAAGAAGAAGACTACGGGTAATGTTGGTTACCGGGCTCATTATAATGACCCGCAGCCTAAGCGTTCTGTGCATCATTACTCGAATAACAACAGTAGTTCTCATCGTTCGGGTGCAGTTTCTCGGCGTGTAAGTAGCCGTTCTAGTAGCAGCAATAACAACAGCCGTAAAACTCCTGTAGCCCCGCCTCGTCCTGATAGCAAGGTTATTAAGCCTGTAGCTCCGCCTAAGCCTGTTCCGCCTAAGGCTTCTGACTATCTGCGTTCTGATACTACTTATCAGCGTCAGTTAGCTGCTTATGCTAAGGCTCTGTCTGATTTCCAAGCTGATCAAGGTTTGGCCAAGTCGGATTACGAACAAGGCTACATGGGTACTTACCGTGATATCGGTCTTGCTAAGAAGCAGGCTTCTACTGATTTGCAAGACGATTACGCTTCTCGCGGTCTTTTGAAGTCCTCTCTCTACAATACTGCTCTGGGCGATCTTAACCAGCAATACCAGAACCAGTACAACGATCTTGGTAAGCAGCGTACTAGCTTCCTTGATCAATTGGGTCAGGAATTCTCTAAGTACAACAACGAGCAGAGCGTCCAAAAGGGTAACGCTATGGCTGAGGCTATGCGTCGTCGAGCGGAAAAGTATAACCTTTAATGGCTGAGTATCGAGAGCCCAAACGCAACAATCGTAATATCAACCTGAGTGATAACGATTTAGCTCGGCTCATGATGCAGGGTCAGCCGGGAAATGTAACTGGCGGTAGTGCTGGTAATCCTGGAATTTTAGGATTGCTTAACCAGCAAAAGGCTCAGGATACTTTCCAGATGACCCCGAAGTACAATCCACTATTGACGACTGCTGATCTCATTAACCGAAACACTAACTCTCCTAATGTTGTTCAGCCCCACACTCCACAAATTCCTACTGGCTCTAACCCGGTACAGTCTATTCTTGCGCAGTTACAGAAGTTAATGTCTGGTGGAGGGCCCAATATGCCCACTTTCCAGCCAATGCAAATGCCCACATTTGACCCTAATAGGTTTAAGAAGGAAGCGGAGCAGTCTGTAAGTGCGCAGTATGACCCGATTATTCAACAAATTCAAGCTCAACAAGGTCAAACGCAGCAGCGTGCCAGACAAAATCGAGTTAGTCTTCGTGATCTTTATGCTGGCGCTGTTAACGATATTAATGCGGAGTCCGCAGTAGGCCAAAAGCAATTCGATGCGTCGCAGGCTCAAAGTAAGCAGTTATACACTGATGAGCGTAATAAGATTGCCGCTGGTTATGCGGCAGATGCTGCTGCTCAAAGGGCTGAGGCTAAGCGATTGGGTACTGAGGCGCTTGGTGTTAATGAAGCTCTCGGTCAACAAACTGCGGATAAGCAATTCGCAGATCAAATGGCCTCTCAGCAAATGCTCAGTAGTCAAGATGCTCTTGAACAACAGCAACAAGCTGCTGGACAATATGATCGTTCGATTGCTTCGGCTACACGACAAGAAGGCATCAATTCTCAAGAAGATATCATGAAGCAACTTGAGGATTACATGTCTCAAAGTAACTCTGATTTGGCTAACACGCGCTCGCAAGAGGCTGGTTCTATCAGCCAACTTGCCCAGCAATTAGCTCAGCAGGGTTATGATCGTGATGCGCAGAATGCTCAGTTCCAATATCAGCAACAACGCGACTATATTGGTGACCAGCAGAACTTAATGAAGCAACAGCAGGATTATCTGCTAGCGCAACTTGATGCTGCTCAAAAGGCTCAAAGCGGTAGCGGTAATGAACAGCTTAATCCGTGGCAGCAAGTCGCTGGTTTCGCTGAGCAAATTGATCCTGGGCAGGGCTCTAATCTTGTAGCTGCGATTCAGAAGGCTATGAATGAGCGTGGAGAAATTTACGCTCGTTCTAAGGACGACACGCCTATGAACCCGGCTCTGTTTGCTAAGTTGATTGCTGATTATCCTGAGAACTCAAATCTTGATCGCAACTCGTTAATGCAGGTTTCGCAGATTCTATATAAGCTGCTATACGGAAACGGCTAAGTATGAGTTATGCCGAGGATTATGTTAAAAGGTTGCAGCAGATTCAGGCAGCTAGAATTATTGGTGAAATAGCTCCGCCTCCTGCTAGCAAAGCTGACTTCGCAAACTTAATCCTTCAGAAAGCGCGGTCGGACTGGAGTGTGAAATACCCTTCCGGTCCTTCCGCGTCTCCTGAAAACAAGCCAGGAAAGCATATGGGTTTCGCCCTGGGCCTCCTGGATAAATTGTCACGTCCTCTTTACTCTGTAGCCGAAGCAGCAGATGTAGCATTTAATGGACCGAATAATGAAGGTCCAGACACCAATATTGGCGATATCCTAAAGGGTGCTAAACGCGGCCTTACGGGTAAGGACCAAACCTCATTCATTGACGTGCTACAAAACCAGCATATTCGCAAGATTAAGGAAACTCCTGAGTACCAGGACACGCTTAAGAACTATGGTCAAAAAGAAGCTGACTGGTATGAGGAAACTCAGAAGAAGTCAATCCTCAAAAATGATATTAGCGATGTTGTTGGTGGCTTAATTACTGACTTCGCCTTTGATCCTCTCAACTTAGTACCGGTTGCTGGACCATTAGCGCACGGTGCTAACGCGATTAGAAGGATTTCAAAAGCAGCCACAGAATCGGATGCAGTCCTGGAGGCTGGACGGGAGTTAGGCCGGGAGACGGCAGATGTGGCCCAATCAGCGGGTGCTGAGGCGGCCCAAAAAGCTACTCCTATGCCTTCTGGTCCGGGTTTTTCTCAGGAGACAATTGATAAGCTAAGAAATGCCCGAACTCAGGATCAAACACTACAAGAATTCCCCCGCGTTGAAGGGAAATTCGCCAGTAATCGAAGACCTCCTGTAAAGAAGTTCGAGGGTCAAGATGTAAAGGCTGACTACTCTGGAAATATTGCAGAAACTCTTCGGGCAAATCCACGATTTGCTAACCTCACAGACGTATTCAAGCGGGATATTCGGGAGAAGGATTTCGAGGGCTTACAACAGACTCGAATCCAAAATGAGACTGCACAAGTTGTGGATCAAGTTGCTAAGGGCAATCCTTCGGCGCTCGATCTCATTACCAATAAGGGTATTGAGCCGTTAGCTCCTGTAGCTAGGGCTCATGTTGATGAAAGTGTAAGTCATATTGTCAGGGAAATTAATGAAGCTATCCCTGACCCTGTTAAGGCTAAGGCTGCCGGGAAACAACCCCGGTGGCCAGTTTTCAATGCCCCGACACAGAATAATCTCTCTAATAGAATCTCCAATAACGTAAAGAGCATCTTTAGTATTCGTGGTTCTGTACCTGCGGAGCTATCTGATACTGCATTTGCTCGATACAAGGACATGCTCCGTAATGCAGAAGAATCTCTGATTCATAAGGGCAGGATCGAAAAGAATGACGCCTATTATCCTCGTGGTGGTATTAAGCCTAACTCTCCTTATCTCAGGCTGTCTGATGTGCTTGAGGCTTTACCGCCAGAACTCTCTAAGGGCGCAATTTTTGGATCTAAGTCCCAGAAGGTCTTACCGTCCGTTCTTCTTAAGGCTGTTACGGGCAATAATGCCGCACTAGGTAAAATTGCCTCCGCTAACCGGCCACTGTTTGATGCGATCCAGAATACTGACTGGACGCCTCTTATGGTCAAGGAATACGCGACTAGGACTATTGATTCAGCTAATGCGGCTCATGAGGCTACGAATTCAGTAGCCGGATTTATCTCCGCTAAGGTTGCAGACGGAACAGCTAGCGATGTAAATAAGGCTGCTGTAATGGACGCAACAGTAAAGGCGGCCAAGAGTGAGTTTCGCAATGAAATGCCAGAGGCTAAAGCAACGCTTGGTGATATGCTGGATGGTCTTAGGAAGTCTATCCCTAATCCTGTACCAGATCCTATTAATGATATTATTGAGCGTGGAAAACAAAGTCTTGCGGATGGTGTATTCGCTAATGGAAAGTTACGCGCAGCACAAGCGCCGCGAATTGCTACCGCCAAGGCAGTAATTGAAGATGCTGTTGGTCCTGCTTCGGAAGCTGCTGTTGATTTGTATAAGGCAGAAGCTGCGGCAGAACGCGGTATCTTTACCACGGTCTTAAAGTGGTTCGATCCTGCTTCTGGCTATAAAGATTTGCGTCCTCTTGTATTGAAGAATATCAGTGTACGTAAGACCTCTGCTACTACACGCGCTCACGAGATCATTAAGGTGTTCCAAAAGATTCCAGAAGCCGAGCACTTGGATTTCTGGAAGGAAGTTATTGGAGCTATCCCAGCTACAGAAGATCACCGTGAATCTGTGGCTCTTATGCAAAAGATGCTACAGAACCTGTTTGGAGACTCCGGTCTTGCTGAGAAGTTTGCAGGTAATACTGCGATTGCTAGAGCGGGAATTAACGTTGATCATCTTAATAAGCATCTTCGTATTGTTGGGGTAAAGGACTTCAAGTTTACTCGTGAAGTTCCGGACCCCATCGATCCTAGCAAGACGATTCATCTTAATCCTGATCAGGTATTAGACACCTGGAAGAACTATACGCCTGAGGATTCTAAGAGCTTACGACAGTTTGTCTTTAACCTGTCTCAAGCGGTAGAAAATTCTATGGTCGAATACTCCACATTCGCTAATCTTGGTGCTCTGTATGGTTCTAAGGTAGGCGGTGCTGGAAAGATCGCAGTAACAGGAATGCACGCTGCAATTGATGGGATGCATTTCCCCAAGGAAATGGTCGGTCAAATTGCTAAAATGGCTCGTGGTATCGATGATATGTATGAGCCAGTTGCTACTAGTGAATTAATGCGACTCTACGATACTGGTATCCGTACCTGGAAAACTGGTGTAACAATCTATTCTCCTTCCCACCATATTCGTAACATGATCGGTGATATGTTTACGGCTTGGTTGGATGGGGTTAATAACCCTGCTTATTACACCAAATCTGGCTGGATGCTTAAGGCAAACCACCGACGCTATTCAGACATGAAGGTGGACAAAAACCCGCTTAAGGATATCCTGGGAGAAGGTGTCGAGGCCGACGTTCTCGGCAAAATCGTTGGGCAATCCCAAACGAAGATCCCCAAGGGTACTAGGATTATCGCAACTGCAAAAATCAGGGGTAAGAAATACCCCATTACTCTTGACCAAGCGTACCAAATGGCGTTCAGACAAGGTATTTTCCCTCACTCTGCTATTATCGAGGACTTACCTGGCTCGGAAACCCTAATGGAGTCGCTCGCAGGACGTTTTCACCCTGGAAAGGCTGGGCCATTTCAGCCATTTAAGGGCTCTGTAGCCAAGGGTGTTAAGGGTTTTGCGGAAACTCGGGAACATTTCGTTCGTGGTGCGCATTGGCTTCACGCATTAGAGCACACTAAGGCGAATACTCTTGAAGAACTCTTTCAAAAGGCGGGAGATAGGGTAAGAAAGTACCACCCCGACGGTCTTGACCTTACTCTTACTGAAAAGCGGGTAATGCGGCGGTTAATTCCCTTCTATTCCTGGAACCGTAAGGCTATTCCCTTGATTCTTGAGGGAATCGCTTTGAATCCGGCTAAGATCATGGCATATCCCAAGATTATGTCGGCAATGCAGGAATATCAAGGAATTGACTCTAGCACTAGCGATCCTTGGCCGGATGATCAGTTATTCCCTGATTGGTTAAGCAGTGGAATTATTGGTCCGGTACTTCCTCCGGATAGTGACTTTGCTAAGCGTATTGCAAGGTCGCCAGAGGAAACTGGCTATACGGTTATCGATCCTAGTAACCCGGCTAACGATATCCTCGAACAGTTCTTCAATAACCCGGTTAAGGGTGTAGGCAATGCGCTAACGCCTGCGCTTAAAATCCCAGCTGAGGTTATGACTGGGCATGAGATTCAAACCGGCGCACCAATTCAAGATAAGACGGAATACATCGACAAGAACACGCCTATGCTTAACATCATTAGCAGGCTTACTAACGGCGCTGTTGGTAGCGGCTTAGTAGAGGGTGGCGATTTGAAGGGCAAGGAAACTAGCCCAGAGAATCTTCCTGGATTACTCAACTTCTTGACGGCAGCCGGTATCATTGATACAGGACGCTACACTAAGGGTGGAGAATTTGATCTAAGGGCCCGCTTAGCTAAGGAAAAGAAGGATAAGCAAAATGGCGCTCAATGATTTCTTGCAGAGACTTCAAGGAATCTCTGGGGAAGGGTCCAGGGAAACTGACTTCCAATTAATGAAAAACCAACGAGGCAAGAGTTTCAACGCTGCACTAAATCAAATCAGGCTACAGGCTCAGCGAAATATGCAGTTCAACGGTACTATCTCTGGCGGTAATATCGTTGGCGGTGGCAACAAATCTAGTGGTGGCGTAATTGATGGAAGCCAGTTTGGTGGGAGTAACAATGCATTCCAGTATCCGCTGCATGGTAAGTTAAGGGTTAGTTCTCCTTATGGCGTAGAACGTAAAGGCCACAAGGTAGCGCATACTGGAATTGACTGGGCAGAACCTGCTGGTACTCCCATTTATTCACCTGGGGCGGGCAAAGTCGTTTCAACTTTGTTCGATAAGATTTACGGTAACCAGACTATTATCGATTACGGAGGTGGCAAGAAAGCAATGTTCGGCCACCAATCCGGATTCGCTAATATCAAACCAGGTCAAACCGTTGCGCCTGGACAGCTTATTGGTTATGTGGGTAGTACCGGTTGGTCTACTGGTCCTCACCTTCATTTCCAAACCTGGATCGGTAATCAGGTGGTTAATCCCTTAAGTTGGTTCATGTAATGGTTGGCTCCCTCAATACCTATTTAGATCCTCGATTCGAGCCAAAAGATAAAACCACTGAAAAAGAGAAGCAGCAAAATGCTTGGAAGGCTATTCTCCTAGCTAATAAGCGCGGAATGCCTGAGACACAGAGCTACAGGAACCGCTCAGATATGATTCAACAGGGTGGGTTAGATGCCACCAACTTTGAATCTAAATTACGTGCAGCTAGAGAACAAGCCTATATTAACAGACAACAGCGCAATTTGCAGAACATGCGGCCGCGTCAAATTGGCGTGAATGTAAACCTACCAAATGTTCAAGCTTGGACACCACCTGGGGGCAGTAATGTTAAGGGTGGCCCTACTCCGAGCGGGACATTTGGAAAGTTCATTGCAGCAATTACCGGACAAGAATCTGGTGGCAATTATAGCGCAAGGAACCGTAGTTCAGGCGCTATGGGGCGGTATCAGATTATGCCGGGTAACTTGGGTGGGAAGCATAGTGGATGGGACTATGAAGCTCTGGGATACGATGTTAGCCCCGGTCAATTCATGGCAAGTCCACAAATACAAGATGCAATTGCGCAATACAAATTGAGGCAATACTATAATCAGTATGGACCGTGGGGCGCGGCTGTTGCTTGGTATGCAGGACCAGGGGCGGTTAGTAGGGCTAATAAGAATAAGTCTCAAGGGGCTTATCCGACAATTAACCAGTACGCTAATTCGATCCTACGGAGAATGGGCCTCTGATGCCAGTGATTATCGTCTCCCCTGTTAGATGGAGTAGATCACCACTGCAAACTTTTTTACTTGCGCTCTGCCTTGTTAGTGGAATCCTTATCGCAACTGGGGTTTCAAGGAATCCAGTAACAAAGGAAATGGGAGAACCCTGGGCTACTATCTGGGGTTTCTCTCTTTGTGTCGGAGCAGCAGTAGCTTTAATCGGAGCTTTTTGGAAAAATAGAATCACCGGTATGCTGATTGAACGATCTGGAATTCTATTGCTCGGACTAGCTTCTTTACTATGGCCAATACTTGTTACCTCAAATGTAGGACTCGACGGACTATACTCAAGTACGATTACTCTCATCTTTTCTATTGCCTGCTTCTTCCAGGTTAGGTACATCAACAAACACATCAACCTAATCTTAGAAGCAATTAAACATGGAGGGCAGGTACTTGAGTAACCTGACTACGCAGATTCTTTTGGGTTTGGTGGCAGCAGGCTTCTTCGGGGACTTACTCAAAGGCTTCTTTCAGCGTAAGAAAGTTAGCGCTTCGTCTAATTTGGACAACGCCAATGCAACAAAAATATATGTCGACTCTGCGAGTGCAATGTTGACGCCTCTGACTAATAGGCTCAGAGAGGCGGAAGATGAAGCGACATTGTTACGCAGGGAATTACAAACAGTTCGATCAGAACTGCAAAAGGCTACGAACTCTCTAATTGAGGCTCGTCAAGAGAATGAGCGAGTCATCTCTGAGAATCAAGTTTTGAGGGCTCAATTAATGAATGGAACGACATGAAATATCGACCAACTGAGCGCAAGGTTTATGCTGCTACTTTGGGTGCGGGTGCAGGAACGATCGTCTCCGACTTTGTAATGTGGGGGATTGATAGTATCTGGTGGCCTGCTAGCGATGTAAACCCTCCTGCTCCTGTAGCTTCCTTTGTGAACTTAGTTGTACCGGCTGCATTAGCATTTGCTTTGGGTTGGCTTGCTAAGCCTAATGCAATTGATCTTGTTGACGCAGACGTGTAAAATCTGTATCAAGAAATAGTAAACCCCCCTTGACACAACAGTCAAGGGGGGTTTATTATTCTACACATGCGGGGTTACAAGGTATGGCGTCGTGAGGCAATTTGCCTTGACAAAAAAGAACTATTCGACAAAAAGCCAAAAGAAGCTAAACAACTCTGTAAAGGTTGCCCTGTAGCCAGTGAATGTTTTCAATATGCAGTTGTATATGATGAACGCGGGGTATGGGGCGGTACATCATACCAAGAGCGACGAAACATCATAAAGAGAAGTCCGGAATTTCGAGATTATCTAATTCAAGAGGCTCGTCGTCAAGGTCTGTATGAGACTCGGTTTTCAATTGCGAGTTATATTGAGAGCCTTCATGCTGCTCGCCAGTTTCGCATTCGGACTGTTGAGACGCCTCCTGCTGCTCCTGAGCAATTGCTAGCAAAATTTCAAGAGCTTTCGGCGGGATGGAATAGCCTGTTGGTATCTTAGCACGCGCCCATCTATTAACGGGATTGTGCATAGGATTCCAAGTAATTCCAACTTTCTCCAACGATTTCGTCATGCACGCAGTTGAGCAATCGCTGACGTATTGATAGGTCGTTAGAAAGGGTGCTCCGCACTCTTTACAGATTTTCTGAATGAACGCTTCTGGGTGCTCTAAGAACAACTGCACCGCAGTAGCTTCACGGACCTTATCATCGCGTTCTTCTTTTGCACGAGAGGCTTGCACTTCTTCTAGGGTAATTCCGAGAAGTCGTGCAAGCCTTTCTTCATGTCTGCGCTGTTTAGTGGACTCTTTCAACTTTGTAGAACCTCCGCAACTGTAGTTTATGGTCGGCATTCCTAATGGACTGATTAGCGAATACATGAAGATTCTTGGCCGTATGCAACATCTCTACCGTTACGCTGAAATAAGTTACCCATTCATGCCCAGGCCAAGGCTGATACTGCCAGTTGATTACATCTAAAGCTGCATCTTGAACTCGTCTGTATTTCCCACTGTGTCTTGGTTTTTGTTGGGTATATGGCTGATGTACCTTGAATCTCCCAGAATTGGGAAATGGATCTTCGGTACCATGAATGAACTCATGTTCATGTTTGGCTCTCATACGTTCTTGCATTTCACGAACTCGCTTTATAGTCCGCTCATACTCGCATCGGCTACAGTCACATAAGTATGGATGAGGGTCCATGTTAAATCCTAATTTGTTTGATGCCGTTCTTGATAAGGTAGTATTCGCCGTGGTTATAAGCGTCTAGTACGTGAGTCTGAATCTTTGGCTTACCCTTTGTACTAACGCCGGTCATACGCTCGGCAATTGGTTTGATATCGCTGCGCTGCTTTACAATAGTCGCTCCCCAATGTCGGGCAAAGGTTTCAATCTGCCCAATAGCTCTAGGAGCGGGCATCTTAGAACCTGCCTGTTTACGAGCCTTGTGGTACCAAAGCTGGAATTCCTCAATGATTACTACCTTGATAGTAGGAGGAAGTTCATCTAACTTGTCGTGCAGTTCCTCATAGCTATTGGTAGTACCCATTTCTAGGAACTTACCATCTTGATCCCATAAAGCCCAACCAGTATGTAAGCCAGGGTCTAGGGCTAAGAAGTACGGGTCCGGTTCTCCCATGAGAGAAGATTCTCCACAATCTTTAGGTTCTCCTGAAGGAGAAGGGACTTCACGGTTGTGGTACTTTTATGCTTGCATTCCCAACACCACTCAGGAATAATACCGTGAATACATTCTTCTTGCATAGTCCTTATAATCTCTCTGTAAGGGATTGCGGTTCGCCGGTCGAGTTCATAGTCGTCCATTAGCTTCCTAGCTTGTGGAAATCGATCTTAAATCGTACACCAAAGTCAGGTTGAACATCTTCCATAATGTGAGTAATCTCTTTACGGTATTGTTCAACCTTGTCTTTTCGGATCTCAAACCACACAGAGTCGTGAACTTGAAGAATCATTCGGCATTCCTCTAAGTTATGGACAGCTTCATGTAGTCGGATCATGATTCGCTTCACAATATCAGCAGCGCCACCTTGAATAACGGAGTTGAATGCCTTGTGTGCCTCAGCATTAACGTCAAAGAAATGACGACGGCGCAATGACCAATAACGTACGAAGCCTTGTCCCCGTGCAGTTCGAGTTGCTAGATCAGTTACTTTTTGAATTCCTGGATAGTTGCTCTTATATTCTGTCTTAAACTGAATAGCCATAGGGAGACTACCAAAGACGGTCGCGAGCTTTTCAATACCCGCACCATAGCCTGTAGCATAGACACCCGTCTTAATAGGATCTCGTGGCAGTCCCATAGCGGCTGCCATTTCATTGAACAAGTCCCGGCTATCATCAGCAAAGATATCAATTAGTTTCTGTTCTTGTGCATAGGCTGCTGTAAGACGCATTTCAAGTTGAGAATAATCTGCTTCCCAGAGTTCGTATCCATCTTCCGCCACGAATCCACTTTTAACAAGACGGTTCCAGGGTTTTGCCGTGACTCTTGGAATTTGTTGAAGGTTTGGGGTGTCACAACTAAGACGATTAGTGAGTGTTCTGTGGAGGTTAAAGTTCGGCCTGATTCTTCCATCAGGACTAACGTGTTCGATATACGCTTTCCAGTACGACGAAACAGCCTTCTGATATCCACGATATTCCAATACTTGTTGAGCTACAGGAGAATTGAGTTCTTCTAGCTTCTCTTCATAGTAAACCATAGCCTTCTTATCGAAGCTAGGCTTACCCGTTTTCTTAGATCGTAGGTGATCAGGTACAGGAATTTGCAGGTCTTCAACAAGAAGCTTCTCAAGCTGTTGATGCGAGCCTGGATTTACTCCGATTGAATTGGTAAGTTCCTGCATTCGTTTCTCGCCGCGTTCAATCTCTTCTTCTGCTAGGTTGAGATTGACCTTAGCGCCCAATGCTTCCATATCATTGAGCACTACCATAAATTTTTTGTCGTACTCCCAAAGATCACCTTGTGTCTCATCTTCCGAGTCATAGATCGGACGATAATGCTCACGAATTGGTCTGAGTAAAGAGGCGTCGGTCGCAGCGTATTCCGCGAGAGCGGTGCCTGGTATGTTTGCCCAACCGAATAACTCAATTGCTTTGGAGAGGTGTTTTGGTTTAGCTTTACCATCGTATCCTAGTTTCTTTGCTAGTGCGTCCAAACTGTAGCTGAACATATTTTCATCTACACTGTGGGCTATCAGCATTGTGTCATCGAAGTTCATGCCAAACTCGATACCAAGAGTCCTTGCAGAGATGATATCGAATCTGGCATTGTGAGCAACCTTGATTTTGTCAGGCTTCTCGATGATCTTCTTTAGTTCATCCCGATATGAGAGATCAAAATTCCGACCTTCTCGGTGCCGGAAAGGAAAGTAATATGAGTATGCATTGTAGCTATCCAGACAAATGTCAACGGACATTCCGATAGCGTAACCTCGCCCATCTTTAACAGGTTCACCATTTGATTCCGTGTCTATATGGAGGACTTTGGCTTTGTCCATTAAGGCGAGGAAGATTTTGAAATCAGGATTATCAGAAGCTGAGATTGGCTTTTCCCCCATCATCACTAGGGGGCTCGGATTTCTTACCAGAAGTTCCTTGCTCATCCTTACTCATTTCTCCCACCGCTTTAACCATTGCGTTAGCTTGGAGAATTTCGAACGAAAGCCCTCTCTCGGTTCGTGTAATATGCTGTGTGGCTGGTGCCTTAGCAAGACGAACCTTAAGAAAGTTAAGCTCAATTCCGTACGTCCTATCGTTCATCCACAACCCGATAACTGTAGTTGCAGTAGCGGTAATATAGAATGAACCATATACGTCCTCAAGGTTCTTTGGTTTCTTATTACCAATTTGTGCTTTACGATCGTGGTGAATGAAGATAACCGAACAGTCGTGATTCATTCTGATCTTGTCTGCAAAGTCCATTACCTTCTTAACAGCAGCTTCCTCTAAGCTTCCTAGAGTCGTCTTAGAAAGCGAGTCAAAGCCTGCTACCTCTGGCTTATAGACTTCCAAGAACTGCTCTATCTTCTTCTGATCAGCGGCAGAATCAAACATCAATGTCTGCCCGATTGGGATAATCAGAAAGTTTTCGTGGAGAAGCGCCCGATCCTCTTCGGTGAGAATCGAGTCCATTTCCTCCATAAAGACCTTGATTTCAGCCTGTCCCATTTCCATACTGACAAAGGCTACTCTCCTAGGCGCTCCAATTTCCCAGCCTAAGAACGGTTTGCCAAGTGCAATATGGATCAGCGTCTGAATTGTAATCTGAGTCTTACCAACACCAGGCTTACCAGTGACAACCATAATGCCCTGTCGCTGGAGAATTCCCGGGATAAGCCAGTCTACATGTACCTCAAGGTCTTTAAGTTGCTGCCATGTAAATACTGGCAACCCATCAATTTGAGCTTCCGGATCAATAGGATACTTATGTCTCGCCCTATTGACCATATCCAAAAGTCGCCTATGTTGATCCTTACGACCTTTGAACTTACCCCACCGATTGTCTGCATTTAAGAGGATAGAAAACGCCTCTTCATCTGACATGCGTTTCTCAGCACAGATAAATGCCAAGCGCATTAGGGCAGACGATCGTGTCCCTGTAGCCATTGTTTGCTTGCGGAAGAATGTGGCTTCTTCGTTATCCCATTCATACTTAAAGATAACGTCGAGTGGTTCGGGCACATCCTCCAAAACAATACTGGCTTTTGCCAACTGCTTTGGAATTTCGAGACTAGCGAAAAATTCCTTACTATATTGGCTAGAGGACGTGGAGACAAGTCGGACAACTCGATCACGCTTATGGTTCTTTGTGCCAATTGGACGGAGAATTTGGGTTGGATCCCAAGCACTCGAATCGGCTTGTAATGTATATGCGATAGCCCTGTTGATGTTCTCGATGTATTCGAATTCGGTTTCGAAATGATCAAGATGCCAGTAGAAATGCTCATGTCCCTCATTCGATGACCTTACTCGCATCGTAGGATGCGGTATTTTATCCCCTAAGACTCCCCCTTTAGGGGCGTTACCATCGAACTCAGTCCATAACACATTCGATCCCAGAATATTTTCTGGCACCGGGGAGGTTGGTTCTTTATACAACGCTGGTCCAAAGTAGACCTCAGCTACAGGACTACTTGACATGATGTAGTCGATAACCATATCTTTATCGACCGGCCACTCAAAAAACCTGGTCTGCCATTCTTCGGTTTCTGGCTTCTTGATTGGCACATAAGCATAGCCCTTAGAATCAGACCACATGAATTCTAAGAATTCAGCTAGCTCAACATCAGGTCGGAGGCTTACCACCTCTGACAAGTTACACCCCCAACTCTTTTGAAAGGGTGGACAAAGACAAAAAGGGTACTACCAAATCCCCCAGAAATTCAGCAGTACCCTTTAAGTATATCACTTATGTCAAGACTGTGCGTTCAGCTTTGCCAGAAGTTGTGAAAGAGTTTGTTGGATGTTGTCTACCTGAGCCTTGAGACTAGCGAAGTCGTCCTTAAGGACAAGATCAACGGCCTCATCAACTTCACCAATTGCATGTTCAGCCTGATCAACATTCTGCCGCGTATTCTCAGCATTGAATGCCGAATACGTCTGCACTAACTCGTGCAGAGATTGTCCGTCCTTAACCTCTTGGTCGAGAACAGCAACCATAGTAGCAGCAATCTGTCGAGTTGCTTCCTGACTAAGAGCCATTCCAGCTTCCACCTTTGCATCTTCAAAAACAGTAGGAGGCGTGGGGTCGGGACAACCAGCCTTTACCCAAGCATAAAGTTCATCCCCGGGACAATCGGTACTGTGCCAATCCCTATGCCCCTTAACAACATCAGTAGCGTTACCCTTATCCCTAAGGATAGCCATACTGAATAACAGGGCATCCTTTAAAGCGTTAGGTACCTTAGCTCCTGCCCGACTACCCCACATAGCTTGAGTAGCAAAGGAAGCATAGTTATAGCTGTTTTGTCCGTTAGCAGAAGAACGCTCGTCATAACCGCGTCCCTCATACGTGTAACCGTGAGGACAGTTAACGTAGTTGTAAGCGATATCAGACCATCCACGACCATCCATATGAAAGTCCTGAATACCGCGAACTTTATTATCGCATGTAGAATGATCCCAGGGCCAAGCCCAACCATCACCTTCCCAATGCACAGTTGTGCTGGGAGTAGGACTAATGCTTGTAGTCCTATTAGGATCAGGCGGACGTGCTCCCCATTCCGCTCTCGTTACTAGAGGCACTATTAACTCCTGGCTTTAGCTTTACCCCGTACCATGATTCACGAGATTGGGTAGTCTCCGTGAAGTTATCAATACAGCGAATCAGATAGTCAGCTAAGATATGATCAGGAGTGTTGGAGGAATTCTCCATAGAGTGTTTGTTGATTAGTTGTTTGAGTTCGGAACGAAAATCGTTCTCTGGACCCGGTTTTACTTCGTCAGCCATTGATATCGAGAGGCGCGAGGTTACAAGCTACAGCAGCGTTAGACCACATTGCAGATTCCTGCAAAGCAGTAAACGCAAGACTCTTTTCACGGCCCTCAGGAAGCAGGGCATTAAGAGCCTCGGCCATGTCTAAGAACATACCCCGTACCTCTTGATGCATCGGGATAGTTTGCTCTGTAGCCTTGTGGTAGCCAAATCGCTTGGCTAAATCCTCATCAGTTGTATAACGCTCCGCCATTAACCTCTCCCAATTAGTCCGGAATCAAACAGTAGGTCGAGTAGTACAATAATGAAAATTGCGATTACAATACCAGGATAGTACCTAGGCATTACAACCTCCAATAGTTGGACTACGCTGGGGCAAAAGGTCTCGAACCTTTACTAGCAGAGTCAAAGTCTACCGTGCTGCCAATTACACTATGCCCCATCAGGAACCCGGCTGGGGGCCCAGGTTCCCTTTCACTTATAAGCTCGCCGGAGTGGCCACTCAGAACTTATAAGCTACACTTGGTGAATCTGAGCCGCCAGAGCAATTAACGCCTCGTTGTAATCGGCGATATCGGCAACTCGGATTTCATAAGAGTCTTCGTTTTCAGTGGGCTCAATAACCGCATACAGGGTCCAGAGTCCTGAGTTATTAGTAGCCTTGAAAACCTGGGCTGCTTCCCAGATTTGTTCTTGCGCCGCATTACTTTGCGTATTCATCGGCATTACATTCTCCTTTGTAAAAAGTTAGCGGGGTGCCTGTTAAAGAGCCACCAATAACAGGCTGTTGGGTGGCTTAATCCCAACCCCCTGGTCCCCTAAGTCAGATTCGAACTGACACTGTACGGATTTTAAGTCCGCTCTCTCTGCCATTGGAGTATTAGGGGTCACTGGGCACCTGTATCACTGCACAAACATGGATAAACACTATGTTATCCTGTTACAGGGTACCCATTTAGAGATTATGTAAGCTAGTCCCAAACATAATCTCAGGGAGTCCGATCAAGCGGCTCATCCCAAGTTAATTGTCGGCTGTTATTTTGTGCCCAGGGTAATCATTTACTGGATAACAGTCTGGCTTAGCGTCCATGCAGGGATGGAGTTTCCTTGTACCTTGTTATCCCACCGACAATTTCAGCTACCGAAAGGATCGCTCGTTCCGTTACTAGAAGTCGTACCCGTAATAAGCTCGACTCCGGTGATGTTCTCCCGGTCGTTCTTATTGCGAATAGTAACGTTCATGTGCGGAAGCTCAAGAAGATCCTTAGGCTCCAGATCATTCATCTTCTCAGCCGGAATGCCAAACTCGACAAGCCGAGCCTTAAGATAGGAGAGACTACGAGAAGCGTTAGCCGCGATATCCGCATCGTAGTTAACGGTGTTCTTCTCATCCTCAGCGGTTTCATAACCGTTAAGGTTCCACGGCGCCGGGACAGGCTTCCATTCATTAATGGAGAGCCCCTTCTTCTCACCCTCAAGAATGGTGTACTTAAGGGCCAGACCCTTAGACACACCGTTCTTTGCCGTCTTTAGCTCAGCGTTAGTAAGCTGGCACAGATAAACGCCGTCTTCCTTGTAGTAAGGGTTTTCGTTAGCGCTGGCAACGTCAAGTTCACCAAAAAGAGACATGTGTTAAATCCCAAAGTTTGCTAGTTGATCTTCGTCGGATGCATTACTGGCAGGGAGACCTAAACCCTCGTCATCCCTAATTGCTTCGGCTTCTTCGTGTCCTAAGAGCTTAGCACCCTTGGCAAGCCACTCGTCTACATGTTTTCGTAGGTTGGGGTTATCTTCTACGACTGGTAATCCTCCGATACGTGTTTTGGCAACAATAGTTCGAGTCGGATGATACTGAATCTGTCGAAGGTACTTCATACCACCGTTGTTGTTATCGACACCGGCCTCATTTGCCGTCATATAAGCGATCATAGATGCGTTCGCATTAATCGCCGTTAGAATAGCAGGGGGGAAATAAGGCTCGAATCGTTCAGTATCAGTCGCCCGCAGCTTCCTCTGATATGAGTGGGCTGTAGCTACGACGTTAATGTTTGCCTTGAACAACTTATAGATTGCTCCCTTAATACGCAGAGCATTCTGGTTATACACGCCAAACATATCGCGTTCGTAGTCGAACTTCATCGTCTTTAGTGATTTCTCAGTGGCAGATGAATACCCCTTCTGATCGATCTTTGTCTTTAGCACCAGGTCCAAATCCATACCCGATACGTGAGACAAAGTATCAACCATTACGGTATCAAATTCGTCAAATGGTTTGACGCCTTCTACAATGGCATCTGCGATAGCTTCCAACTGAGTAACACCCTTGTACTCCATTGGCTTAATGCGAGTACCTAGCCCAAGTTCAGGGTGGTTAATCAGCGATTGGTAACCATCGGGGTCTGCGACGATAAAGAGCACCTTATTACCGATAGTTGCTCCGAGTACAGTTTTACCTGCACCTGGATCACCATAAAGGATACACTTAAACGTGAGGGACGTTTCGTCAACCCATGATCCCATTAAGGCATCGAGTAGTTTAGGATCCATCGATCTCTTCTTTACTGTAGCCGTACTTTCGGATCTTATACTCTGGTCCTAGTGCTTTCTCAACAGGCAGTCCATCCTCAACCATCGCACAAGCCGACTTAAAAGGACAGTTCCTACAAATCATCTTATTAAGGACCGGAACAGCTTCCTCAATTTGCAACTCAATGGGCATCTTGCGTCGCTCGATGATTCGCTTTGAGATAATCATTTGATGAGACAAGGCCGATCGAACACGAGGCACTGTTAAGTCAACCGGCATCCGGCTAAACAAATCAGCACTCGTCTTCTTCTCAATCAAATGTGCGGGGAACCGAGTTCGGATTTGGTTAATGTACGCATCGTAAACTGGATACCCTGCATGTCTAACAGCAGCGGCATACTTTGGCATTTGTGGGTTTAGTTGTAAATCATCCTCTGTGTAGAAATCGTAGGTGAACTTGTGATCTACTAGGAGAACTTTACCTCGTAAAGACCCGACTAAAGCCTCTACTAAAAGGTCAAGTCTCATAGCATACCAATATTCCTCAGTAATCGGCAAATAGAAGTCAGTCTCAACTTCCAAAATTCGCGTTCCACCGGCGAGGGTATCCTGCGAAATATACCGATTGATAAGGGAATAAACGGTCGCTAAGCTGTCAGGATCGTACTCATCTTCTCGGAAAATTCCAGTCAGATGACGCATAGCTTCTTTCTCTGCATCACCTTTATTCATTCCCGCCTGTAGCGCCCTATAGTAGACCGCCAAGACTTCATGACCGACAATTCCGATAGACAGACTACGACTCTTCTTCTTAGCTTCTCGCTCAAAGACAAATGAGAACAGATGTTTCCTCTCACAAGTCAAGAACGAGTCAACTTCCGAATTAGAAATTAAGCTTGCCTCGCCTAACTCGGTTGGGAGGGTTACAACTGTCACATTCAATCCCTAGATTGGTTGATGGAATGTAGACCTTCGGCACAAATACTATGTCGCAACTTTCACACTGCCGAACAGCTACAGGGATAGTAGGCTTTCTACATTTGGTGTGGACCCAATACTCGCCCTCACCTTTTACAAAACCCTCGTTCTTAGCATAAGAGCACATACAGACTTTATTAATTACATCCGTTGGTAAATGTGACCAGTCTATCCCCATCGGCATGGCACCATTCTATCAAATCCTGATATACCAGTCAACCCTTAATGGATTAATCCTTGGCTTTCACTGTCTTATTTCGAGCCCAGTAAACCTCAGAGTCTAACGTCTCTTCGGGTAACGCTTTTGTGAGCGGGTCATGGGATTTTCCAGGATTGCCCCACTCATATCCAGGATCATTTTTCGTGTGCCATCTATTGTGGCATCGATGACAAATCCTGTGAACATTACCCTCTTCGTTGTTAAGCGTATTCTTATCCGGGCCGTGATGCCTTGCTTGTTGTGTCCCAGAACTGCAACCGACAATAGGAAATTGTCCCCCACCTGCATTTCGAAGCCCTCGCCACTCACAAGGTGCTGCTCTATCCAGCGGATAAAGTGCTGCAGCTCTTTTACGTCCCGTAGATTGCTGATCTTTAAGAGTGGAGTCCCGTTTGTAAGTGTCGATTCTTCGATTCTCAGGAATGGGTTCATCAATTACTTCTGTTTCACTAGAGCAACAGCAGGGTTGCACTTTACATTCAAAATGCAACCCGCTGCCGCAGCTAATACAAGCCACTACTTACGAGCCTTTCGTTCAGCGGTAGCACATCTTTGATGAATCTCAAACTCGGCTTGAGCTTTACCTGCCTCATTTTCATGATACAGGCATTCAGCTACACGCTTACCTAACAGGCTATCGTTGTGGTACTGCCTATACTTCTTTGCAGCCTTTTCTAACATGTTCATTAGTAGAGCCTCTTAGCTAATCTATCTAAAGCTCTGTATCTTTTTGTAACTTTACCAGGAGTATGGAATCTGTCGTTAATTCGATGAAGCCAATAGCCTACCTGGTGCCTCATTAGAATTGTCTACCGTGCTTATGCGGGCGTGTCAGATTGAATTCATGCTTGATGCGGACGTGAGCGCCAAGATCAATTCCAAGTGCGCCAACCAAATCAGCCAAGCGAATAAACACATCAGCAAGCTCAAAAGCAAAGCCCTCAGGCTTACCATCGTTGCGATAATATACATGGTGCGGATCGTCATTAGACCTTAGTTCCTCATGAGCTTCTGCAATTTCACCGACAATGAGCAATAGTTTTTGATCGATGATAAGAGGTTGGAATTGTCCATCATCACCCCAGAAACCCTTATCGACTTGTGCTTGGTGCAATAACTTAGTGAGTGCAGTTAAATCTTTAGTGTAATCCTCAACTTGAGGATCATCGGGGTCTGCTACGGTATTGTGTTCAGGCAAGCTGGACAACCAGACGCTCCATGATTAGGGCAATTCAAACTGTCATGTAAATGACAATGATCGCAGTGGTTTTCTTCCATAGGATCGTCTATAATTACGGCGATCGTTCTGCCATTATGACCGTGTACCTTTAACATCTCTTCAAGAGAGGGCCAAACACCTACGCCAGTAGGCCAAAATGTAGCTACACGCCCATCGCTAGCAATTACAAACTCACAAACATCACCGGTGCCAGTTATTCCGGATACATCTTCATGCCTATCCAGATAACCGCGTTTCATATTTCTCCTAAGCTTGACGGATAAGCCCCCCAGTTGCAACCAACATAGCATAGGGTTCAAGATGCTGTTGTTATCTAGTACACTTAGGGTCGTTACTTTGAATAGCTACGTCCGAAGGCAAAGAAACAACGTCTGTTGATTGGGACTGTAGCCAGCCTCGACTAGTGACATAAATTCCCGTAGTACCATAGCATGTAAATGCGATGTTCCGGAATCCATCGGGCATCCGGATAACTTGTGTGTGGGTACCATTGACAATGTTCTCGGGAGTAGGTTCTGGCGCGTCTTTCTTAGACTCTGAACCGCATCCAGCAACCAAAAATACAGATACGACAACTGCAATAAGCTTCTTCATCGCTTTCCCTTGTTTCCTTGTTGGTTGGTGGCTCTTTTGCTCTTGTTGTCAACTACCTTTTGCTTTTCGTTGACAGTACGTTGGAGACTCATGATTGATTTTTGTTGTTTGGGAGTCATGCCTTTGAGATTGTTGTCAGAGTTTTGCTTCTTATTCGTCCAAGACATTAGCGGTTGCCTCGATTACCGGTACGTCGCTGAGGATTCTTACCCTGGTTCTTCTCGTCTTGATTCCGCTTAGCAGCATCTTGACGATTGCTTTCCTGAACCTTTTTGGGGATACCCTTTTGGTTATCACCCTCGTGCTTTTTACCGCCGATAGGCATTAGATGTACCTTTCATCCATCCTGAAATCATTGCTGATAAGGAATTGATACATGGCCTTATTGTGCCGTGCATCATCGAGAGCATTATGCTGAGTAGACTCATCTTGCTCAGGAAGAGTAGGGTTACCCTTCATAACCGCAAGCTGCTTAATGTCCATAGTGAACATGGGGAAGAAAGCAGGTAGATCAATCATCCTACCGAACAACTGAGCCATAGCTACATGGTCATAAGCCCCGTAGTAAGCCCAGAATTCGGGAGTATGTTCGGGAGGAAGATTAGTTTCTACGAACTTAACCAACTCCCTAGCAATCTCTTGCTTAGTAGCCTGAATAGGCCACTTCTCCGTAATTTGAACACTCATCTTACTGTCATCAAACCGGTGAGGCAGATGAAGCTGATGTTTGATTGAGCCGAGAACATTAACCCTCAACCAATCATTACGCCAAGCTCTCTTCCAATCTGCATCAAGATTCACACGGTAAAGTTCACTGTCTGAATCTTCACAGACCATACCAAAACTCAGGAGGTCGATTGTATTACCGTCCTCATGAAATTCGGTATCATAAAAGAACCGTGTTACCTTATTCATCAAACTCCCTAGCAATCCACAGAGCGCCCTTAGAGTCCTCAAGAATACAAGAACCCTTCTTTGTATAACCAACTACGGTCATAGTGTCCTTGCCGTCATCTTCGGCTACAGGTTCCGGAATGTACTTCCAGCATTGCCCCTGATGAATAGTCTCAAGATTAAGACCATTTCTCTTTAGCTGGTAGACAGCGCTCTGAACCTGCTTGGCTTCAAAATCAACGCCGTTGGTCAGATCCTTAAGATAGATCGTCTCGTTGGGATGTTTCTCGAAGTAGTATTGAATGTCAGAACGAATACTCATGTCAATTTTTCTCTCTTTGTAATCATTTTGCCTCTTAAACGCTTGTTCCCCCGGTGCTAATGGCGGGAGTGACTACCAACGGTAGTATGCGGCCATAGCCCGGGGGAACTCTGTTGCGCCTAGTAGCGCGGTCTGTGGTTGTACTGTCCATGCTACTTCGGATTGCTCCGTATGTCTATGTCTTTTCCGGACAACTCATATATTTTTTCGAACTCCCATGCACCGTACGAGTTGACCAACCGAGTGTCTAACTTGGTCGGCCTAGTCCTAAACCACCCATCTACTGCTGTCATGCACGTATCTACCGTGCCTTTAATATGTGGAAGTCCTAACACGTGACCGAATTCATGGCACAATGTTGAATGAGCCACAAAAGGATTTGATACCACACGATTAAGCACGATATTAATAGAATTGTAGTCATCCATAAAGCTCGTCTGCGCTGCGGTATCGTTAGGGAGTCTGCCCATCGATAAGTGTACGCACGGAAGGCTTTGTACGCACTTATCGGCAGGTACAAAATCCGCATAGTGATCTGCC
>Ga0136846_1227517_pt1 | contig 22535 bp, 24 predicted proteins | sample HopSoiMetagenom2_FD_96841 | JGI IMG/M metagenome (GOLD analysis project Ga0136846, IMG submission 96841) | Grasslands soil microbial communities from Hopland, California, USA - 2 Assembly 2016 (version 4) | ecosystem: Environmental > Terrestrial > Soil > Grasslands | place: USA: Hopland... | reverse complement strand
CTGCACCTCCATCCGCACCGACGCGAACGCGACGTGCGAAGCGCTCGGACAGACCGGCAGCTTGCCGATGTCGGGGTGCTAGGAGCCCATGGCAACAGAGTCGTAGTGCGCGACGGGCCGGGGAGAAGGTCGCGAGCATGAATTTGCGGCCGAGGCCGTCGAGCATCCGGCTGTCACCGAGGTTGGCGTAGCCGAGACCGCCGGACATCATTCCGCCGAGCTGCCGGCCTGGTTCGATCAGCGTCACCTGTGCTCCGGCCTGGGCTGCTGCCACCGCTGCGCAGACGTCGCCTGCGTTCCGCCGTACACCACAACTTCGGCTTCGCACCTAGTCGCGACTCGCTGGTTCCCAGGTCTCACGCAGAGTGCCCGATACCTGCACAATGGGGGAGGAAGGGGGACAGGCAGTTGCTGCTGGCGTTGCGGATGTTCAAGACCGTGCCCGCGGACGCGGTCGCGGTGCTGCGCGCCTATCCACCGATCGTGGTGTGCTTCGCGGCCGCACTGACCGGCACCGCGCTGGTGTTCGACGTCTTCTACATCGTCGCCAGCCCCGGGCTCACGCTGGCTCTTGTCTACACGGTGCCGGTGCTTGCCGGTCTGATCGCGGGACTGGTCGCGGCGGCCGACGACGTCGGACTGGAACGAGGCGTGCTGCTTCGGACGGTTGCCTTCGCGACAGCTCTCGGCATCACCAACGCGATGGTGGTGGCGATGATCGCCGCGATGAGCCGCACCGACTCATCCAACTGGGCGGCTGGTGGGCAGTCGGTGCTGTTCGCCGGTTGCACGGTGCTGGCCGTCGCGATCACGATCGTTGCCTGCCGCAAGCTGATCGATGCGCTCGGCATCGAGTTGCGCACCCGGCTCCCGCGCCGCCGTCCGGCCCGCAGCCCGATCGCCGCCCCGGCGGTCGCGGCGGTCACGGCGGCACAGCAGCGGGCCAGCAAGGAGTCCGCTGCCCGGGCCAAGCCTACGCCGCCGCCACCTCCGGTGGTCGAGGAGGAAGAGGCCCTTCCGGTCTTCGTCCCGCCGCCTCCGAAGGTGGTCGATCTGGACGAGGCCCGGCCGGTCCTGGCCTCGGGGCCGGTCAATTCGCACACGCCCCGCGGCCGCCGAACCGGCACCCGTCGGGCAAACAAGCCCGGTCGCCGACCGGGCACGTAGCAGGGCTGATCGGCCGCGGGTGACGGCCCGCCGAGGAGAACATCGGCGGCGAAACTGAGACACTTGGCCGGTGTGGGATCTGGTGATCGTCGGAGCAGGTCCGGCCGGGGCGTCGGCCGCGCTTGGTGCATTGGCCGCGGACCCGAGTCTGTCGGTGCTGCTGCTCGACCGGCACGACTTTCCGCGAGACAAGTCCTGTGGTGACGGGATCGCGCCGCATGTCCTCGACTTGCTGGCCGAGGTCGGTGTCACTGGCATCCTCGACGACTGGACGCCGGTACGCCGCTTCGTCCTGAACCGCGGTCAGGTCGGAGTCGATCGGGAGATGACGCGCCCGACCTGGGTGGTGCCGCGGATGGTCTTCGACCGGCGACTGGTGGAGGCCGCGCAGAACGCGGGCGCGGACCTGGTCCGTCGGCGCGTCCGTGGGCTCACGGTCCGCCGCGGGACGGTGACGGTCGACGGCGACTTCGAGAGTCGTTTCGTGGTGGGCGCCGATGGTGCGCACTCCGTCGTACGGCGTGAGCTGGGCGTGAAGCCGGGGCCGGCCGCCTTGGCGATCCGGGGGTACGCACCGACGCCGGCCGCGCGGGCGGCGAGTCAGGTGATCGCGTACGGTCCGGGCCGGCAACCGTCCTACGCGTGGTCCTTCGACCGTGGCGACGGCTGGTCGAATGTCGGGTACGGCGAACTGCTGGCGGACGACCGCCCGCGACCGTCGCGTGCGGACCTGCTGACCCATCTGGAGACGCTGCTACCGGGGGCGACCCAGGGCGGGAAGTCGTGGTGGGGTCACCACCTCCCGCTGGCGGGGTGGTCGTGGCGGCCCGCACGCGGTCCGGTCCTGCTCGCCGGTGATGCGGCCGGTCTGATCAACCCGATGACGGGTGAGGGCATCTACTACGCCGTTCTCACCGGCCTGCTTGCAGGACGGGCGATCGCCGACGCGCTCCGGGCCGGAAGCCCCGACGCGGGTACGCCGTACCGTCGCCACACGTCCCGCCTGCTGTCGAAGCACCTGCGCCACACCGCGCTGGTGGCCCAACTGAGCCGTTCGGAGCGGATCCTCGACGCCGGCATTCGCGCAGCGGCCGCCGACCAGCACATCTTCGACGACCTCGTCGAACTGGGCCTCGCCGATGGCACGCTGACCCGTCGATTGCTCCGCCGGCTCCTCCCCTGAGCGGACCGCGGGCCAGGAATCGGGCTGTGCCGGGAGATCGTTAGAACTGGGTGAAGATTCGCCCAACGGATCGTGCCGGGCTTCAAGGGCGCCTGCTAGCTGCGTTAGATTTGATCAAATCTTGCGGCGGAGTCAGCGGCTACCAGGGAGTGTGAGCGTCGAATGCGGGATCTGACCAGGCACGAGTGGTCGGTCCTGGCTGACGTGCGGACTGCTCGGCAGGGTGGCCGGTGCTGAGCAAGGTCCTCGGCGCGGTAGGTGTGGTCCTGCTCATCGTCGGGGTGGTCTTCGCCGTCCGTCCGGTGCATGCGGCCGGCGATGCCTGTGGCTCGGTCTTCTCGCCCGGCAAGGGCGTCACCCCGATGCAATGCGATGCCCGGCTGAGCAGCCGCGGCAACCTGGTCACCGGGTTCGGTGCCGGCGGGGTCGCGCTGATCGTCAGCGCCCTCTCGATCACCGCGATCCGCGACCGCCGTACTCACGTCACCTCCTGATCCGCGGCACCTGCGCTCGTACCCTCGAGGCGGGGGTTGACCTTGACACGGTGTCAACCCGGAAGGTGGCTGCATGTTCACCATCGGAGACTTCGCGGCGTTCGGTCAGGTATCCGCGCGGATGCTGCGGCACTACGACGCCCTCGGGCTGCTCCGGCCGGCCGTCGTCGATCAGGCGACCGGCTACCGGTACTACTCGGCCGACCAGTTCAGCCGGCTGAACCGGATCGTCGCGCTCAAGGATCTCGGTTTCAGCCTGCAGCAGGTCAGCGAGATCGTCGACGCCAAGCTGTCCGCGGAAGAGCTTCGCGGCATGTTGCGGATGCGGCAGGCGCAGCTCGAGGACGACCTGGCCCGTAGCGCGGCCCGGCTGACCAGTGTCGAAGCGAGGCTCCGGCTGATCGAGAAGGAAGGTCACATGCCCACCGACGACGTCGTACTGAAACGCATCACCGCGACCCGGGTCGCCGAGCTGTCCGCGATCTCACCGAGCTACGACGGCGCGGACATCGGTCCCGTGCTGCAACCGCTGTTCGGCCAGCTCTTCGAGCGCCTCGGCGCCGCGGGCGTCAACCCTTGCGGCTCCCCGGTCGCGTACTACGAGGACGCGGAGAATGACACGATCCGCGTCCATGCCGCCGTACCCGTCGACGCTGCGACCGCCGCCGACGTCGATGTCCTCGACCTGCCCGAGCTCGCGCAGGCCGCGACCATCGTGCACAAGGGCGACATGATGGAGGCGGACCGCAGCATGCAGACTCTGGCCCGCTGGATCGAGGACAACGGCTACCGCAGCCAGGGGTACGCGCGGGAGGTCACGCTCCAGTTCGACCCGGACAACCCGGCGAACTGGGTGCACGAGTTCCAGATCCCGGTCACACCGCCGAGCTGATCGTCGCGAACGAGTGCGGCGGCAGCGTCACCCGTAGACCGCGGGGCTCCGGTTCCAGTCCGAGCGGAACCGGAGCCACCGCGCCCGGATCGGCGGCCGTGTTGACGGCCTGCGGTTTCGATGCCGTGAGCAACCGTCCGACCGGCTCCCGCAGCTCGGCACCGCGCAGATCGAGTACGACGTCCAGCGCCGCGACCGGATCCAGGTTGCTGACCGACACCAGCGCCCGGCCGTCCTTCACCGATGCGGACGCCGACACCAGCTCCATCGACCGACCGTCGAGGTCGTACGGCGCCGGCTGTTCGACGATGTGCACCGGCACGGCCGTTGCGTCCTGATGGCCCTTGTTCATCTCGAAGACGTGGTACGTCGGCGTTCGCACGAGTGCGCCGTCCTCGTCGGTCAGCAGCATGGCCTGCAAGACGTTCACGGTCTGCGCGATGTTCGCCATCACCAGCCGCTCCGCGTGCCGGTGGAAGATGTCGAAGTGCACGCTAGCCACGAGCGCGTCCCGCATCGCGTTCTGCTGGTACAGGAAGCCCGGGTTGGTCCCCGGCTCGACGTCCCACCACGTGCCCCACTCGTCCAGCACCAGGCCGACCTTTCGGTCCGGGTCGTAGGCGTCCATCACCGCGGAGTGGCCGCGGATCACCCGCTCGATCTCCTGCGCCTTGATCATCGTGCGGTAGTACTCGTCGAGGTTGAAGTCGGTCGCGCTGCCCTTGTGCTCCCACGTCCCGGCGACCGTGTAGTAGTGCAGCGAGACCGCCTGGAAGATGTTCTTCGGGTCGCGTCCGCAGCCCAGGCAGCTGATCGCCTTCATCAACGCCTCGGTCCAGGCCAGGTCGTTGTCGGACGCGCCGGCCGCGATCCGGTACAGCTTGTTGTCGCCGTGGTCCTTGACGAAGGTCGCGTACCGCCGGGCCAGGTCGGCGTACGCCTCCGCGCGCAGGTTCCCGCCGCAGCCCCACGACTCGTTGCCGATGCCCCAGAACGGAACCTGCCACGGCTCGTCGCGCCCGTTCGCCTTGCGGAGCCGGACCATCGGGCTGTCGCCGTCGCGGGTCAGGTACTCGACCCACTCACTCATCTCCTGCACGGTCCCGCTGCCGACGTTCCCGGCGATGTACGGCGCCGCGCCGAGCAGCTCGCACAGCGCCATGAACTCGTGGGTGCCGAAGTGGTTGTTCTCCTCGACGTTGCCCCAGTGCGTGTTGACCATCGACGGTCGGTCCGCCTTCGGACCGATGCCGTCCTTCCAGTGGTACTCGTCGGCGAAGCAGCCGCCGGGCCAGCGCAGGTTCGGGATGTCGAGCGCCTTCAGAGCCTCGACCACGTCGAGGCGAATGCCGCCCTCGTTCGGGATCGGTGAGTCCTCGCCGACGTAGAAGCCGCCGTAGATACAGCGGCCGAGGTGCTCGGCGAAGTGGCCGTACAGATGGCGGTTGATGGTGGGACCGGGGACATCGAGGTCGATCACGACCCGGGACGACGGTGTTGCGGCCACGGCTCGCCTCCTTCTTCCTTACTCTTGTCCGCATGGACAGCGGACCGGGGGATGGGGATCGCTGCATCCGGCCGACCGTTGTGACGATGGCCGACGTTGCGCGCGTCGCGGGAGTCTCGACGATGACCGTGTCGAACGTGATCAACAACCGGCCACGGGTCGGCGCCGACACCCGGGAACGCGTCCTCGCCGCGATCGGTGAGCTCGGGTACCAGGTCAACCTGGCCGCTCGGCATCTTCGCGCCGGGCGGACCGGCGTGGTCGGCCTCGCCGTACCCGAGCTGGAAAGGCCGTACTTCGGCCAGTTGGCCGGACGGCTGGCAGACCGGTTCGAGGCGCACGGCCTGCGCATCGTGGTGGAACGCACCGGCGCGAGCCGTGAAGGCGAGCTGGACGCGGTCGCGTTCTCCCGGCTGCGGATGTACGACGGGCTGATCCTCAGCGTGGTCGACCTGGACCCAGCGGAGCTCACACAACTCCGCACCGACGCGCCGGTCGTGATGATCGGTGAGCGGGCCCTGCCGTCGCGCTTCGACCACGTCATGATGGACAACGTCGACGGCGCCCGGCAGGCGACGGCCCACCTGCTCGCCACCGGTGCCCGCCGAGTCGCGATGATCGGCGGAGACCTGGCCGGTTCCGCGACCATGCCGGCGCTGCGCGCCGAGGGCTACGCGGTCGCGCACACCGCGGCAGGCGCACCGGTCGATCCGGGACTGAACGTCCCCTGTGCCTTCGGGCTGCAGGACGGGTACGACGCGATTCGGTCGCTGCTCGACCGCGGGATCGCCTTCGACGCGGTGTTCGCACTGACCGATGTGGTTGCCATGGGCGCCTTGCGGGCGCTCGCCGACGCGGGACTCCGAGTGCCGGACGATGTGCAACTCGTCGGGTTCGACGACATCGATGAGGCGGCGTACCTCGTCCCGGCGCTGTCGACAGTCAACCCGGGCCACGATGCGATGGCCGACGCGATCACGTCGCTGCTCATGACCCAGATCAGCGGCGCCTCCACCGGCGAGCCGCAAGAACTGGTCGTGCCCGCTCAGCTGATCACCCGCGGCACCACGAAGCCGCTCGAGTAATGCTCGCCGAGGCACGTTCACAGCAGAAGGTATATCGATAAACCTCACCCCTCGGCAAGAGGCAACCGCCCGCCGGCTCGTCGGGCAGCCCTCTCCTCCACCACGTGCGGTGCACCGCGCGGCGCCGTGGCCGCCGCTCGGTGCACCGCTTCGGCCCCCTCAGAGCGGACGTGTGCTGGTCAGCTCGCGAGCAAGTTCGCGATTTCCTCTATTTGGGCTTTGTTCAACGGGCCGTGGCTCAGCGCGGCGGCGTTTTCTTCGGCTTGCGCGACGGTGCGGAAACCGGGGATCGGGACCGTGCGAGGGCTGCGGGCCCAGAGCCAGGCCAGGGCGCCCTGGGCCAGGGTCCGGCCGTCGCTCTGCAGGATGTCGCGGATCGCGGACACCTTCTCCCACCATTCCGGGGCCGGGACGCCGCCTTCGGTGAAGTAGCGCAGCCAGGACGGCGGGAGGGTGCGGATGTCGGCTCCGGTCGCCGGGCGGCTCGCGTCGCGTCGTCCCAGGATGCCCATCCCGAGTGGTGTCCGGTTGATGCTTGCCAGGTCCTCGCGCTCGCACAGTGCGAAGAGTTCCGGGGCGTCGTGCAGCACGCTCGCCTCGTGCTGGATCGCGGAGCAGTGCTCGCCTTCGGCGAAGAGGGCGGCGCTGTGCAGCGTGTCTGTGCTCCAGCCGTAGCTGCGGATCAGCCCTTCCCGCAGCAGTTCCTCGCAGGCTTCCCGCAGCGGCAGCGCGATCTCATCGGTCACGTCGCAGTGCAGTTGATACACGTCGAGGTAGTCGGTGCTGAGCCGATCCAACGACGCCCGGACGGCCTTGTGCACGTACTCCGGTGTCGTGTCCTGGTTGTGCATGACCCGGGTCGACTCGTCGAAGGTGTTGCCCCACTTGCTGGCGATCACCACCTGGTCGCGCATCCCCGCAAGCGCCTTGCCGAGGACGCGTTCGCTGTGCCCGGCGCCGTACACGTCGGCGGTGTCGAAGAACGTCACGCCGAGCTCGACGGCCCGCCGGATCGCCCGCACCGACTCGTCGTCGTCGACCTCTCCCCAGCCGAGCGGTTCGCCGGCCGGAGTACTGAACGGACCGCCGATCGCCCAACAGCCGAAGCCGACCGCACTGACCTCGATTCCTACTCGTCCCAATGTGCGCATCTCCATGGCAACGACTCAACCATCCAGCCAACCATCCGTCCAATGAAGCTTTTGCAGTTAGTTGATGCGCAGGACGCATAAACAAATAGTTGTTGCCGAGGAAGAAGTGACAGCACTTATATAAGTGCTGTTACGATCGCTGCATGGACGATCCTACTGAGCAGAGTCAGTGGCGGGGCCTGCATCGGTTGCTGGCCCGGATGGACGCCGAGATCGGGCAGGTCTACACCGATCGGGACATCAAGGGACTGAAGCCGAGTTACGTGCTGGAGCTGCTGCGCCTGCACGCCAACGGGCCGATGACGATCACCGAGCTGGCCGACTCGGTCGGCCGGACGCACTCGGCCCTCAGTCAGAAGGTGTCCGCGATGCGCACCGCCGGACTGGTGCGGACCGTGCCGGGCAAGGATGCGCGCAGCAAGAAGGTCACGCTGACCGCCAAGTCGAAGAAGCTTGTCGAGCTACTGGCCGCCGAGTGGCGGGCCACCGAGGCTGCGATCACCGAGCTGGAGGCCGAGCTGCCGTATCCGATGACCCAGGTCGTCCGCGACGTCGAGGCAGCGCTGGCCAGGAAGAGTTTCCACGACCGCATCACCGAGAAGCTGCGCGAGTCCGACGTACCCGAGGGCGACAAGTGACGGGCGCGTTGATCGACCTGCGGCCGTTGCGGGAGTCGCAGGCGTTCCGGCGGTTGTGGATCGGTCAGGTGCTGTCGGCGTTCGGCGGTCAGCTGACCTTCGTCGCGGTGATGTTCCAGGTCTGGGACCAGACCTCGAGTGCGGCCTGGACCGGTGCGGTCGGGCTGGCGCAGGCGTTGCCGCTGATCCTGCTCGGGCTGTTCGCCGGGACACTCGTCGACCGCGTCGAGCGGCGCGGCCTGTACCTGATCACGATCTCCGGCCAGTTCCTCACCTCGGCGGTGATGGCGAGTCAGTTGCTGACCGGTCGGGCGCCGGTCGGTGTGCTCCTGGGCTTGGTCGCCGCACAAGCAGCGTTCAGTGCTGCCGCCGGGCCGGTGGCGCGGACCGTGCTGCCACAACTACTGGCGCGTGAGCAGTTGGCCGCCGGCATCGCGCTCAACCGGATCGGCTTCCAAGGTGCGATGCTGCTCGGACCTGCGCTCGGCGGCCTGATCGTCGGGGCCTGGGGGACCGGCGTGTGTTACCTGATCGACGCGCTCAGCTTCCTGGCGGCGTTGTACGGCGTTCTCGGCCTGCCACGGATGCGCATCGAGGCGGCCGTGAAGCCTGGCCTGCGCGGCGTCCGGGACGGCCTGGCCTTCGTGGCCTCGACGCCGGTGATTCGCGGTGCGCTGGTGACCGACCTGGCCGCGACCGCGCTCGCCATGCCGATCAGTCTCTTCCCGGTGATCAACGCGGAGAGGTTCGGCAACGACCCGCGGACCCTCGGGCTGTTCCTGACCGCCATCGCGGTGGGCGGCGTCGCAGCGTCACTGTTCTCGGGCTCGTTCACCCGCCTGCCACGTCACGGCGTGGTGATGCTGACCGGATCGGCCGGCTGGGGGATCGCCCTGCTGCTGTTCGCCTTCTCACCCGTTCCCTGGCTGGCGTTGGTCTGCCTGGCCGTCGCCGGTGCCGCTGACACGGTCGCCGTGGTCTCGCGCAGCACGATCATCCAACTCCACACTCCGAACGAGCTCCTCGGCCGAGTCAGCGCCGCCGAGCAGATCGTCGGCCAGGCCGGCCCCGATCTCGGAAACCTCCGCGGCGGTGTCGTCGCGCAGTTGACCTCTCCGGTCGCGTCCTTGGCGTCCGGCGCGCTGCTGTGCCTTGCCGCCGTCGCTGCGGTCGCCGTCTCGACCCCGGGGCTTCGGAGCGCAGAACAGTTCCACCGGCCGCTCAGAGACTGACGGTGCGGAAGCCCGTGTTCCCCATGGACGACTCGGGAGTGTTGGAGGAGCGGGCGGCGTTGCGGTAGCGGTTGCAGTAGGAGTCGTGGCAGAGGTACGAGCCGCCGCGCATCACCCGCGCGGCGCCGAGCGACGGTCCGGGCGGGTTCTCGCCGGGGGAGAATTTGTAGTACCGCGGGCCGAACCAATCCGCACACCACTCCCACACGTTGCCGACCGTCTGCCACAGGCCGTATCCGTTCGGCTGGAACGTGCGTACGGGCGCAGTGGTGAGGAAACCGTCCTCCTCGGTGTTGCGTCGCGGGAAGGCGCCCTGCCAGATGTTGCAGCGCCACTCGCCGTCGGTACCGATCAGCTCGTCTCCCCACGGGTAGCGCGCGCCCTCGAGCCCACCGCGCGACGCGTACTCCCACTCGGCCTCGGTCGGCAGGCGGCGGCCGGCCCACTTGCAGTACGCGACCGCGTCGTTCCAGCTGACGTGGACGACCGGGTGGTCGTCGAGCCTTTCGAGATCCGACCGCGACCCGCCCGGATGCCGCCAGTCCGCTCCGCGCACGCCGGCCCACCACGGAGTGCCCGCTGCGGGACCCATCACCTCGTCCGGCTCGGCCGCGAGGGCGAGATGGAACACCGCGGAAAAGCCGTAGATCTCGGCCTCGGTCCGGTATCCGGTCGCCTCGACGAAGCGGGCGAAGTCGACGTTCGTCACGCTGGTCGCATCGATGCCGAAGGGCGCGACCTCCACCTGATGCACCGGGGTTTCGCCGTCGCCGGCGTTCTCGTCACCGTTGCTGTTGCCCATCGCGAACGAGCCACCGGGCAGCCTGACCTGCTCGACCCCGTGTTCGCCCCGCTCCCCGGAGACCGGCGGCGCGGAGCCGATGGCCACTTCGCGGGACGGCGCGCAACAGGACGGGTGCTCGTCACTCATGCCTGTCAGCGTCTCAACTCAGGCTTCGACGAGCGTGTCATCGCGCACCTTCTCGATCAATCGTTCCCGGGCTCGCAGTCTAGACAGTAGCTGTCGCGACAGCTACTGCGGAGCGGCCTGGACCGGACTGGTCATTGGAGGCTGGGTGGTCCCTGCTCGATGCGGCGTAGTACCGGGTCGAGGCGGTAGAAGTCGTCGCCGGTGATCAGTTGGCGTTCGTCCCACCAGGTTGCGCCGGCGTCGGCGAGTGGCTCGATCAGTGCCCGGGAACGGGAGGCGTCGGAAGGGCTGATCCCGCCGACGATCACGTCGTACGGCGTACTGCTGTCGCCGCGCTGCTCGCGCAGGAAGGTGATCAGGTCGCGCAGTTCGCCGACCGGCGGCGCCTGGCCGTGGTTGGCGTTCGCGAACAGCGGTACGGCGCCGTCCCAGCGGGCGGCGCGGCGCATCGGGGCCCTGCGCGGCCAGTAGCCGGCGATCCAGACCGGAGGGCGAGGCTGCTGGACCGTTGCCGGCAGCAACTCCACGTCATCGGCGCGGTAGTGCTTGCCGGTGTGGTTCACCCGCTCGCCGGACCAGTAGGCCGCCAGCAGGTCTAGACCCTCGTCGAGGCGTTCGGCCAGGATCTTCGGATCGGTCTCGTCGCCGAAGCTGCCGAACTCGTCCTCGATCGGTCCGCCGAGACCCGCGCCGAAGACCACCCGTCCGCCGCTCATCGCGTCGAGGGTGGCGACCTGCCGGGCCAGTTGCTCCGGCCGGCGCCGCGCGATCGGGGTGACCAGCGGGCCGAGCTTGATCCGGGACGTCGCCAGCGCGGCCGCGGTCAGCAGCATCCACGGATCGCCGAACGCCTGCCCGCGCCGTCGTTGTTTGCTGTGCACCACGTGGTCCCAGACGAAGAGTCCGTCCCAGCCGGCCTCCTCGGCGGTCTTCGCGACGCGCACGACCGTGTGCGCGTCGGCGAAGTCCCCGAAGTTCGGAATGTTGATCGAAAAGCGCATCGTCACTCCCCCAACCGTAGTTCGACGAACGGAATCGTGTCGCCCGGCAACAGGTACGTCTCCACTTCGACGAACCCGTGCGCCTTCGCGAAGCGCAGCCCGTCCTCGTTGCTCGCCAGGATGTGCGTCTCCACGCCGTCGCCACCCAGCTTCCGGCCGCGCTCCAGCGCGCGCCGATAGATCGCCTCGCCGAAACCCCGCCGCCGGAACTCAGGCAGCACCCGTGCAATCACGGTCACCGCAGCCGTCTCGTCCGACGGCGGTCGCACGGTGGAGCATCCCACCGCCACGTCGCCGAGGTACGCCATCTCGAGCACGTTCCGGGTCATCCGTTCCCGTACGTCGCCCACCGAGAGCGGAGCGGTCGGAATGATCTCGTTGTGCACCCGCTGTCAGTCCAGCACGGTCTTGTCGTCAGCGACTGGAAGGAACTCGAGGGCGGGCGTCATCCCGGCATAGTAACGTCGGCGCTTGTGCGGATCCTGTTCGTGGGAAACAGCTTCACGGCTCGCAACAACCTACCCGGGCTGCTGAAGAACCTGGCTGCCGCTCGTGGGGTGTACATCGAGTTCAAGCTGATCCAAGCCGGTGGCGCCTCGTTGCGGCAGCATCTCAACGCCGGCAAAGCGCTGTCGGAGATCGCTACGGGGACGTACGACGTCGTGGTGCTGCAGGAGCAGAGCACCTTGCCGATCAAGAGCCCGGAACGGTTCCGCGAGAGCGCGCGCGACTTCCACGCCGCGACCGTGGCTGCCGGCACGCGGATCGCGCTCTACCTGACCTGGGCCCGACGGAACGCGCCGGAGACTCAGCAAGCCCTGACCGCGGCGTACGGCGGAGCAGCGGTCGAGCTCGACGCGACACTGATTCCGGTCGGCCTGGTCTGGGAGCGTTTTCTCGCGGCCCATGACGAGCCGGTCCTGCACGACCGCGACAACAGCCACCCAGCGCTCGCGGGCAGCTACCTCGCGGCGTGCGTGTTCCTCATCGCACTGCTGGACGAGGATCCGGTCGGCATCGACGTACCCGTGAAAGGTCTTGCTGCGGACACCGCGGCGCTGCTTCGTCAAGCGGCGTGGGACATCTGCAACGACCTGACTGCCGCGTAGGCGGCGGCCTACTTGGCGTCGTGGAAGACCAGACCGAGGGTATGGCGTTGTCCCGAGCGGATCGCCGACACGCCGTGGCGAACCGGGGACGCCGACCAGCCGCGAGCGGACTTCACCGGCCGGTCGCGAGTCGTGAAGACCAGTCCGTGGCCCTGGGGGATGAGAGTCGAAGTGCCCCGCGACTGAGCCCGCGGGCGTTGTTCGACGAGGAGGAACTCGCCGCCGGTGTGGTCCACGCCGGGATCGTTCAAGTTGATCACGACCTGGAGTGGGAAGACCTTGTCGCCGTACAGGTCGCGATGCAGCGCGTTCCAGTCGCCGGCGCCGTACCGCAGCAGGATCGGCGTCGGTCGGGTCTGGCCGGCGCGGTGACAAGTGTCCAGCCACTCGTCGAGCGTGTCCGGCCACTCGGCCTGGCGCCCGAGTCTCGCGTACCAGTCGCGCGCTATCGGTAGCAGCCGCGGGTAGAGCGCCTGCCGCAAGGCCTCCACCGCCTCGGGGAACGGCTGATCGAAGTAGCGGTACTGCCCTTCGCCGAACCGGTGCCGAGCCATGTCGATCGTGGCCCGGAACCGGTCCACGTCGTCGTACAGCGCCGCGATCCGGCCGGCCTCGGTCGGGCTGAGCAACTGCGGAAGCAGCGCACAGCCGAGATCGTTCACCTCAGCGGTCACCGCCTCCCAGTCGGCCCCGGCTACCCGTCGCTCGTACTTGTTCATGCCTGTGGAACGGCCGAGCCGACAAAGATGTGAGGGCTACTCCGGCCGGTCGAACCGCGCCGTTTACAGCTGCTCCAGGACCGTGATGGGTGCAAGCATGGTGGCGTCGTCGAGGGGTGGCCGGCGGGTTTCCAGCATGGCGAGAAAGACCTTCAGGCCCGGGACGACGTACTCCGAATCGAGGCGTACGTCGCGGCTCACCAAGCCGGTTCGCCCGATGAGCTCCGCGTGGAAGGGGACGCGGCCGGTGTCGGTCGGCTTGACCAACTGGAGCGTCACCAGTACGTCGTTGCAGCGGTAGCGCGCGACGATCGTCGACCCGACGCGTTCGACGTCGACCGGTCCCGGTTCGCCCGGTGCGAGTCGCTGAGCGAGGTCGGCTGCGTGGATGCCGTAGAAGAAGATGCCGCTGTACTCACTGGCGGGATCAGCCGGTCCGGTGACGGTCACCGCCTGCAGTCCACCGACCTCGCCCGCGGCCACTGCCAGCACGTCCGCATCCGCGACCCAGCGCACCGCGGAGTACGACGTCACCGGCGCACGACCGCGCCGCGCGGCTTCCAGGATCGCTCGAGCATCCGCCGTACTGGCCGCCAGTGGCTTGTCCACCCAGACCGGGAAACCGGCCTCGAGGAACGGTACGGCGTGTTCGCGGTGCAGAGCGCCGTCGCGGTTGGTGGCGATCAGCGCGTCCACGCTGCCCAGCAGTTCGGTCGAGGCCGGAACGACCTGCGTGATCCCGCCGGAGGCCGCGAGCTTGCGGTTCCGCTCATTGTCTTCGCCGACCAACGCGACCACCCGAGCGACGTCAGAGATGGGGTGGATGTTGAGGCCGCGGATGATCTCGTCGGCGTGGCTGTTCTCGGTACCGACCAGGGCGACTCGTAGCGGCATGGGTCAGTGCTCCTCGAGCTCGACGGGCCGGCCCTCACGGGCAGATGCGTAGACCGCCAGCACCGTCGCGAGTGAACGGCGTCCGGCCTGCAACGACACCAGCGGATCGCGCCCTTCGCGGACAGCGGCGATGAAGTCGCGGTACTGCGCGAGATGGGCCAGTTCGACAGGTCCCCAGTCGGCCGGTCCGGTTGCCGCCGGGGCCTCGGGCTCGGCCGAGTCGGCCGACGCGAAGTACGCGAGCTGGTCGTCGTCCAGGATCGCGGTCCCTTGATCGCCGTGAACCGTCAAGCGCACCGGCCGGCCGGGATAGGCCGCCGTACTGGCGAGCAGCAGACCGATCGCGCCGCTCTCGAACACGATCGATGCACAGGCGAGATCCTCGACCTCGATGTCCTGGTGGGCGAGCCGGCCGGTCTGCGCACTGACCTGGACCGGACGGCCGAGCATCCACACCAGCAGGTCGAGCGCGTGGATCCCCTGGTTCATCAGCGCACCGCCGCCGTCTATCGCTTGCGTGCCGCGCCAGTCGTCGCCGTCGTAGTAGGACTGCGGGCGGAAGAACGCGGACTCCACGATCCCGGAGGTGACGCGCCCCAGCGCGCCGGACTCGATCGCGTTCTTGATCTGCACGACCGGCGGCTGGAACCGGCGCTGGCTGATCACCGACACCGTGAGCCCGGTGGACCGTTGCGCCTCGATCAGCCGGTCCGCCGCGGCGAGCGTGATGTCCACCGGCTTCTCGACGATGCCGTGTTTGCCCGCCTGCAACGCCTCGATCGCGGCGTCGGCATGCAGCGCACTCGGCAGGCAGATCGCAACGGCGTCGAGCTCCTCTGCCGCGTACGCCTCGGCCGGTGTCGCGTACGCGTGACCGCCGTACTGATCGACGAGCTGCTCGGCGCGGTCGGTGCGTTGGTCGACGACGGCGGCCATGACTGCCTCGTCACCAAGGGCTTCGATGAGACGAGCGTGCACGGTGCCGATCGCACCGGCACCGATGAGAGCGAAACGCATGAAACCTCTCTCCGATCGAGGAAGCAGGTCAGCCAGTCGTCGAGGCAACCATTCAGGCAATGGTTCAGGCGGCCGTCCACGGCAAAGGTTGTCCGCCGCTGTCCGCGGATTCCTGGGCCAGCAGTGCGAGCCGGGTGACGAGCAGGCTTCGCCCCGTCGTGATCTCCGGTTCGTTGCCTTGAGCAAGGGCTTGCAACACCGGCTCCGCCGGCCGATGTCCAGCCGGCAGCGGTACGTCGTGCGGCCCGAGCTCGTTCGTGGTGAGCACCAGTCGCTTGCGCGCCCACAGCAGCTCAGCCGTGCCCTCCGTGCCGATCAGCTTCATCCGGTAGTCGCCGTGTACCGGTGACCCGGCCGGATTCATCCAGTCCACCGCGGCGGAGATGACGGTACCCGGGCCGGTCACCGTGGCGACGCCGTACGACCCGCCGACAACTGCGCCGCTGATCGTCCCACTGGTCAGCCCGGTGAACAGCAACGCGGCGTCGAGATCGTGGACGGCGAGATCGTTGAGCAGACCGCCGTACTGCGTGGCGTCGAAGAACCAGTCGGGGCGCGTCGGGCGATTGAGCTTGTGCGGGCCGGACGAGGTCACACCGTGGATGGTGCCGAGTTGACCGGCGTGGACGATCTCGAGTGCGGCCAAGGTCTCTGGGTAATAGCGCTTCTCGAGCAGAAGCGTCACGTGCCGGCCGGTGCGCTGGACCGCTGCGCTGATCGCGTCGAGGTCTGCCATCGTCGTACACAGCGGCTTGTCGGCGATGACGTGGCAGCCTGCGTCGAGCGCGTCGACGACGGCTTGACCGCGGTCGCCGTACACCCCGGCCACCATCACCACGTCGGCTTCCACCTTCGCCAGCATCTCCCGGTGGTCGGTGAACACCTGGGCGTCATACGGCGTGGCCCATCGCTCGGCGTTCTCACGGACCGGATCCGCCACCGCCACCAGGCGGGCGCCGTGGTCGACCTCGGCGGTCGCGTAGGCCACGTGCGAGTGGGCGGCGCCGGCAACAGCGAGGCGGATGACGGCAGTCATGCTCGCGATCCCAGCATGCGCCCACGATAAGGCCACGGTGCAACCGGTTGCATCCCGAAGACCGTAGCCGGACATGGCTACGGACGGCCTGCAAGCCGGCTCAGGTCGCCGGGGCTCTCACTTCACGATCTCGAAGCGGTAGTTCAGGCCTTCGGCGACAAGAACCTTCAGCCGTGTCGGTGAGACGCCGGGACTGTCGTAGAAGCGGACGCCTTCGCCGAGCAGGACCGGGACGATGTGCAGGACGATCTCGTCCACGAGCCCAGCCTCCAGGCTCAGCCGCGGTACGGCGCCGCCGGTGACGACGAGGTTCTTGCCGGCGGCTGCGTCCAGGCCGTTCGCGACCACGTCCCGGATGTCGCCGGAGACGTAGGTGAACTCCGGAAGCGGGTTGGTCGCCGGGTCCTTGTGCGTGTAGATCAGGATGGGACCGGTCCAGGCCCCGCCGTACGGGCGGTTCTCGCCGACCGCCTCGACCCGCTTGCCGCCGCACAGGAACGCGCCGGTCGTCCGGATCACTTCGGCCCCCAGCTCGGACGGCCCGCCGTCGCCGAGAGTCATCCAGTCGACGCCGTCGGCCCGGTCGCCGATGAAGCCGTCGAGGGACATCGTCATGTGCCAGATCACTGTGCCGGTCATGGACCCCACCCTGCTCGTGCGGAATCCATGCGTCCAATGCCAATGCACTCCCAAAAGCATAGATAGCATCGATGCATGCTCGATCTCGTCCGGCTGCGCGTGCTGGCCGCGGTCGCCGCGCACGGTTCGGTGACCGCGGCGGCCGAGGCGCTGCACTACACCCAGCCCACTGTCAGCCACCACCTCGCCCGGCTGGAGGCCGCGACCGGCGCGAAGCTGCTCCAGAAGGTCGGCCGCGGGATCCGACTCACGCCCGAGGGCGAGGTGCTCGCGCGCCGGGCCGCGGAGATCATCGGCCGGGTGGATGCCGCCGACGCCGAGCTCGCAGCGCTGGTCGGCCTGCGCTCCGGCCGGGTCCGGGTCGGGGCGTTCAGCTCGGCGCTGAGCGTGCTGGTCCCGCCGGCGGCCGCCGAGCTGCGGCGTGCGCATCCCGGCATCGAGCTCGAGCTCACCGACGTTCACCCGCGCGTCGCCGCGCAGCAACTGCGTGGCGGCGAGATCGATCTCGCCATCGTCTTCCGGTACGACGACGAGCAGCCGGACGACGGGCTCCGGTACAGCCACCTGCGCGACGACCCGATCCACCTGCTGAGCCGCCGTACCGGCGAGACCCTGACCGACCACCAGGACTCGGCCTGGATCGCCGGCTGCGTGAACTGCCGCCGCGAGCTGCTCCAGCACTGCGCGGACGCCGGTTTCACCCCGCGCATCGCCTACACCAGCGACGACATCATCGTGAAGCAGGCCTTCGTGGCGGCGGGTCTCGGCGTCACGACCACGCCCGGTCTGGCGTTGCGATCACATCTCGCCGACGGCGTGCGGACGACCGAGCTGCCGATCGTCCGCCGGATCCATCTCGCCTGCTACGGCGAACCTCCTGACCCGCCGGCCACAACCGCCTTCATCACTGCGTTGAAGCGGGTAACCCTGCAGTAGGACGCAGGCAACCCTGGAGAGTCCCGCGGGGGCCGGTTGGAAGAGCGGGCGACGGGGAACAAGGTGTGCATGCTGGACTGCGTCGGGATTTGTTACTTCCGGATCTGGCGAGCAGCCGTAGGACTGCTGGCCGCGATCGGCGTGGTGGCGTCGCTGGTCTTCGTGAACCCCGAGACGGACCTGGTCGCGTTCGCGGTGGCCGCGTGCACCCTCGGGGCGATGGGTCTGAGCGTCGGACTCGGCCGCGTGCCGAACGCGGACCTGGTCCGCCTGATTCCACGCCTGGCGGCCTTCGGTGGACTGGCCGTACTGGCGATCTGCGGGTATGCCGCAGCGGTCGGCACCCGGACGATCGCGCTCGTCCTGCTGGTCGCCGGCGCGTCCCCTCCGGTCGTCAGCTGGTTGCGCTCGCAACCCGTCGAGGCCGCGGTGGGTACTCAGCGCCGGTCCAGTCCCCGGTCGAGGTTCCGGTTCAGTCCACCGTCCCGGTCCCGGTCGCGATCGAAGAGGTTGCCTCAGGCATCGAGTAGGGAGGTTCCGGTGGTTCAGCCACAGCCGGACGTGCTGCCGATGCCGAAGTATCTGGTCGCGGTGACCCGCAGTGTCAGTGAGCTGAGCGACGAGGAATTGTGCCTGGCCTGGCGGCGCAGCTTCACCCAGTTGCAGCGGGCCGCGGGCGCGGAACGTCGGACCGCGATGGCCGACGTACGACGTGCGTACCTCGACGAGCTCGAGCGCCGGTACCCGGACTCGTTCGCCGACTGGATGGCGTCGAACCCGCGCGCCGCGGGCGACCCGGCCCGGTTCTTCATCCATCGCGCCGACCATTGAGCCGGCCCTGAGCGACCACTGAGGAGAGATCGTCTCGTGAGCCAGACGGACACCGTTCGGACCCAGCGCACGTTCTTCGGGCATCCGCCGGTGCTCGCCAACCTGTTCGGCGTGGAGCTGTGGGAACGATTCTCCTTCTACGGCATGCAGGGCATCCTGCTCATCTACCTGTACTACAGCGCCGACCGCGGCGGCCTCGGCATCGACGAGGGGACGGCCACCAGCATCGTCGGCGCGTACGGCGGTCTGGTCTATCTGTCCACCATCCTCGGGGCGTGGCTCGCCGACCGCCTGCTCGGCGCCGAACGCATCTTGTTCTACAGCGCGATCGTGGTGATGGCCGGGCACCTGGGGCTGGCCTTGGTTCCCGGCTTGGCCGGTGTCGCGGTCGGTCTGGTGCTGATCGGTTTCGGCAGCGGCGGTGTGAAGGCGAACGCGACCTCGTTGGTCGGCACGCTGTACGCCCCCGACGACGAGCGCCGGGACGGCGGCTTCGCGCTGTTCTATCTCGGCATCAACCTCGGTGCGCTGGTCGGGCCGTTGCTCACCGGTCTGCTGCAGAAGAACGCCGGGTTCCACTACGGTTTCGGACTTGCCGCGGTCGGAATGTTCCTCGGCATCGTGCAGTACGCCATCGGCCGCCGGCGGCTGAGCGGGGCCGCACGTGAGGTGCCGAATCCGCTGCCGCGCGAGTCGCGGCTTCGCATCGCCCTCGGGGCTGGGATCGTTCTGCTGGTCGTCGTCGTGGTGTTGGTTTCAGGTGTTCTGCCGGCGTCCAAGTATGCGACTGCCGTTGCGGTGCTCAGTGCGGTCGCGGCGATCATCTACTTCGCCGTCATCCTCAGCAGCAACCGGCTGACCGAGGTCGAGCGGCGGCGGGTGCAGGCCTTCATCCCGCTGTTCATCGCGAGCGCGGCGTTCTGGTCGCTCTACCAGCAGCAGTTCACGGTGGTGACGATCTACTCCGACCAGCGGCTGGACCGGAACATCTTCGGCTGGGAGATGCCGGTGTCGTTCGTGCAGTCGATCAACCCGGTGATGATCATCGTGCTGTCCGGCGTGTTCGCCGCGCTCTGGACCAAACTCGGTTCCCGCCAGCCGTCGACGCCGATCAAGTTCAGCGCCGGACTGGCGGTGATGGGTATCGCGTTCCTGCTGTTCATCACCATGGCCGGCGGCGGACCGAACAGCGCGCCGCTGCTCGGCCTCGCCGGCATCCTGCTGGTGTTCACGATCGCCGAGTTGCTGCTCTCACCGGTCGGTCTCTCCTTGTCGACAAAACTCGCGCCCGAGGCGTTCCGGACGCAGATGGTCGCGTTGTTCTTCCTGTCCGTCGCGCTCGGTACGGCGATGTCCGGCGTACTCGCGAAGCTCTACAGCACCGAGCACGAGTCGGCGTACTTCGGTGTCATCGGTGGCGTCGCGCTGGTGCTGGGAGGCGTGCTCGCGCTGGCGGCCCGGCCGATCCGGCGGCTCATGAGCGGCGTGCACTGAACGCGGAGCGGAGGTCCGCGCCGATCAGCTCGACCGCGTGCCGTCCGGCCGACAACGCGTTGGGAAAGTTCAGGAACGCATGCATGGTGTCGGCGTACTCGACCAGTCGGGTGGGTACGTCGTCCTGCTCGAGCCGGCTTGCGTAGGTCAGCGCATCGTCCCGCAACACGTCTCGCCCGGCGGCGAGGATGAGAGCCGGTGGGAGCCCTTCGAGCGTGCTCGCCCGGAGCGGAACCGCGGTCGCCGGGACTTGGTCGGTGGGGAAGTACCACTGATACCAGTCGGCGTCCGGATGAAGGTCCAGGGTCGGGTAGCACAGGATCTGACGGTCGGGGAGTGGCGTGTTCTCGTCCCGGGCGAGCAGACATGCCCCCGCGGCCAGCGCGGCGCCCGCACTCTGGCCGCCGACCGCCATCCGTCCGTCACCCTGGAGTTCGTCGGTCCGGTTCCGAATCCAGCGCAAGGTGTCACGGACGTCGTGAAGCCCTGCTGGGTAAGGGTTTTCGGGAGCTAGTCGATAGTTGAGCGAGACAACGGTCACGTTGCCCGCGACGGCGATCCCGGAGGTCGCGTACTCGATGTCTCGCAGGTGTCCGCCGACGAAGCCACCCCCGTGCAACCAAAGCACGATGGGCCGTGGCTGGCTCGAGGGCCGGTAGATGCGCGCAGCCAAGGAGCGGCCCGGCAGCTCGATCATCAGGTCTTCGACCTGCGCCCGCGGGTCGCGTTCACCCGCCAGTTCGGGATCCGGCAAGTCCTCCCGGTCGAGGAGAAGCGCCTGGTAGGGATCGGGGTCGAGCGCGGGCTGGTCGGCGAGCACCTTCAGCAGGTCGTCGGTTTCGGATCCGAACCTCGGGTCGTCGATGATCTCAGCCTTCATGCCGAGACCGGCCTCGGCTGCAGGTGGCGCGCAGCGTGCGCGAACAGAACTCCGTCCGGCGTCGTCGACACATACTCGGCCAGCGCCCCGATCCCGCCGTCGAAGCCGCCGCCCGTCGACGGGTCTGCCCAGGACTCCTCGTCGTACTGCTCGATCTCGGCGACCAGTGCGTCGCCGACGCTGCGAAACCGGTGTAGCACCAGCTCGGACGGAATCCGCCGTCCGGCGTCGACCCCGCCGCTGTTCAGTGCACTCCCGATCTCAGGGGTCTCCCACCGCGGATCGAGACTCCAGTGCAGTCGACCGACCTTGGCGTCCCGCAGTACCGCCAGGTTGATCTCGTCCCACATGAGAACGTGCGCGACCAGGTCGTGCAACGACTCACAGAAGTCGCCCAGTGGTCCGGCAATCACGTCGTACGGCGCGCGCAACTCATCGTCGCTCTTCCCCGCAACCCGCCCCAGCAACAACTGCTGGTCCCGTCGAATCATCTCCGCCGCCTGCGCCGGCGTAGTAGTCGGTATACGCATGCCCACAATCAACCAGCCCCGAGCCCGACCCGCCGCCGGATTGCACAAACTCCTCAATCCGCACCTCGCCACAGGTCCGCCGAACCACCCGGGGCGACCACACCGGCAATCGTCAGTCCTCGGCGAGGCGTTGGAGGAGGCGGATGAGGGTGGCTTGGTCGTCCGACGACAAGCGAGCCAGCTGGGTCGCCATCACATCCCGCCGCTTCTCGCGCAGCGTTGTCAGGATCTGCCGCCCGTCGGGCGTCAGGTCGACCAGCGTCGCGCGTCGATCGTGAGGATCTGGCTGCCGGGCCACCAGCCCTGCCGCCTCCAGGTCGTCGACGACGGAGGTGGCCGACCGCGGCACGATCCCCAACTGTGCCGCGAGCTCACTCAGCCGCAGCGCGCGATCAGCATGATCCAGGGTGCGCAACACCCGGAACTGGCCGTGCGTGACGCTCTCGCCGAAGCCTTCCCGGGAAGCTCGCCGCTGCCGACGGACGATCCCGTCCAGCAGCGCGGCGATCTGCTCCACAGCGTCATCCGGCCCATGCATGCCCAGAGCCTAGTTGCACTTGACGGTCGAGTTGCCGACCGTCGTCGCAGGAGTGACCACGAACTCTGATCTGCCTGAAGTGGACGACGAGGCATCTCCTCTTCGCCCGGCGGATCCGCGCACGCAACCGCGCGGCGGCAGCCGTCTGGGACTTCGCGATGGGTTCCTGCATTTCGACAGGAGATAGCCCGGCCGGCCGGGCTGCGCCCCGCGTGGCACGCCTCGCCGGCGCCTGGCCCGTGCATCTACTCCTGTCGAGATGCAGGGGAACAAACTGAAAGGTTGTGAGGTTTACTCATAGTGAGTTAAGCTCAGTATGTTTTGTTCTCGAACGGAAGGGTCTGTATGTCGCAGATTTCTGGATTTCCGGGTGGGGGAGGCGGGGGTGGGCGCGCGATGCGCTCGCTGCTGAAGGACTCCGCTGTCCGTCACCACAAGCTGTCCGCGGGCACGCTTCGCCGGATCCTCGGCTTTGCCCGGCCGTACCGCGGCTACCTGGCCGTGTTCCTCGTGCTGGTCGCGCTCGACGCCGGGACCGGCGCGGTCACCCCGCTGCTGTTCCGCGCGATCATCGACCGTGGCATCGTTCCGGGTCACGCTCGCGTCGTCGTCTGGCTGGCGCTCGTCGTCG
>Ga0136846_1232465_pt1 | contig 22540 bp, 13 predicted proteins | sample HopSoiMetagenom2_FD_96841 | JGI IMG/M metagenome (GOLD analysis project Ga0136846, IMG submission 96841) | Grasslands soil microbial communities from Hopland, California, USA - 2 Assembly 2016 (version 4) | ecosystem: Environmental > Terrestrial > Soil > Grasslands | place: USA: Hopland... | reverse complement strand
TGCAAGCCAGGCATGCCGTTGTTCCCGGCAGGACATTGAGCGTGACTCCGTAGCTTGCCACCACCGCCATGTAAATCCAGGGAATTGAGTTTTTAATCGAGTAATCGTTAAGCAGATAGCGAGTCTCGGAGTTATCAGTACCATCGAGAACGAGTTGTACGCCGCCCAGTAAGAAATCAATGTTGGCCGGCGTCAGATCATCGACGCATGGCTCGACCACAATATCGGAATTGAAGGCAGCAATTTTTCGCGCCGCCGCGATCGCCTTCGGAATCGATTCGGCGGCGTCGGCTTCATCGAAGAGTGACTGTCGCTGCAAATTACTTGCTTCGACATAGTCGCGATCAATGATTACCAGCTTGCCGACTCCTGCCCGAGCCAGCAAGGCAGAGACTACGGATCCGGTTGCGCCACACCCGACCACGGCGATCCGCGCTGAACGCAGTCTCTTCTGACCCTCAGTTCCAATTGCACTGAGCAAGATCTGCCGTGAATATCTTTCCTCGTGTTCCAAACCGATCACCAGTGAAGCGCCGCCAACGGATTATTATAAGGGTCAGTCCTGAATCGGCCCGGAAGCGCAAAGTACAACATTGCTCAAGACTTGCTCATCGAACCTCATAGGGTCCAACCCAGGCCGGCGGGCCTCGGTCCAGGAGAAGTCTTGCTCATAACCAGTCGGCTAGGGGAAGGGCTTGCAGGTGTGAAGCCTTGGGTCCCACGCGTGATCGCTCTGGCCCTGCTGATTTCACTGTTCGCCGCTCCCGTACGATCGCAGCAGGCTTCCGCTGAGCCATCTCCGCCCGTGTTCAACAAAGTATCCGATTATGAAGGACTGACAATCAGTCAGATCGAGATCAGGGGAACATCAAGCGGGAGCCGCGCCAAGCTGCTCGAATCGCTTCCACTCAAAGCTGGCGACGTGCTGGACAAAGCTAAGCTTCAACAAAGTATTCAGACGCTCTACGCCAGCGGCCGTTTTGCTGACATTCAAGCGGAAGCCGAACGCACGCCCGATCGCCATTTGAACCTGGTGTTCTCTGTAACCAGCAATTACTTCATCGGAGACATTAATGTTGAAGGGGCTCCGGGCCGCCCCACCGAGAACCAGATCGTCAACGCCACTAAACTTCAACTGGGGGAACAATTCACCAAGCAGAAGATGGAGCGCGGGCTGCAGCGGGTCCGCACCCTGTTAGAAGAAGACGGTTTTTATCACGCCAAAATCTCGTTTAACGAAGAGCTTGATTCCGAAACCCAGTTGGCGACCATTACCATCCATATCTCTGCTGGAGAAGAGGCTCTTATCGGGGCTGTTACCGCTACCGGGCAGCCGCGGTACTCGCCGGTTGAAATTCGCGATATCGCTCATATGCACGCGGGTGACCCGGTCTCTTCAGACCGCTTAACCACCGGCCTGGAGAGATTGCGCAAGAAATATCAAAAGCAAAATCGTCTTTTGGCGCAGGTCGCTGTCACTCACGCGTATCGGCCAGAGAAGAACGAAGTGGACTACACGTTCACCATCGATCCCGGACCTGTAGTCACAATTAGCGTCGATGGCTTCCATCTGAGCCGCCGCGTAATCAAAAAGAACATTCCCGTTTACGAGGAGAATGCTCTTGACGATGATCTTCTGAACGAAGGGCGCCGCAACCTGCTCGACTATTTACAGACGCGCGGCTACTTCGAAGCGAAAGTAGGAATAAAGAAACAAACGCCGCAAGCGGACTCCTTGCAGGTCACGTATGTCATAGACCCCGGCCCCTTGCACAAACTTGTCGCCATTCAGTTCAAAGGGAATGAGTACTTTACCTCGGATGTCATGCTCGCCCGAATGCAGGTGCAACGTGCGGGACGCTTGCTGAGCTACGGTCGATACAGCCAATCGCTACTGGCGAGCGACCAGCGCGGTCTCGAAGAACTGTATCGCGCAAACGGATTTGCGCAGGTCAAGATCACGCCCAAGGTGATCGATAACTATGAAAATCTGCAAAATCAACTCGCCGTCCAGATGTTCATCGACGAGGGTCCGCAAACCATCGTGGCTTCACTGCAGATCGGCGGCAACAACACGCTGCCCACGGATGAACTTCTGCCACTTCTTTCAACCGTAGAAGGCCAGCCCTATTCTGACTTCAATGTGTCCAGCGACCGCGATGCCATTTTGAACTACTACTTTAACCATGGCTTCCCCAATGCGACCTTCGAGTCGACTGCAAAGCCGGTGCCGGATAACGCCGCGCGCATGGACGTCAGCTTCACGATTCACGAGGGGCAGCAGATCTTTGTGGATCAGGTACTCGTATCTGGTTTGCATTACACCCGGCCCTACATCGTGGATCGGCAGCTACAGGTCCGTCCGGGCGCACCGGTCAGTCAGATCGACATGCTTGATACCCAGCGCCGTCTCTATGATCTCGGGGTCTTCAACCAGGTGGATACCGCCGTCCAAAATCCGGAAGGCACCGGCCCCCACAAGAATATTCTGGTGAACGTTCACGAAGCCAAGCGGTACACCTTCAATTATGGCGTGGGGCTGGAAGTCCAGACCGGAACTCCCTCGGGGTCCAATGCGCCTTCGGGCCGAACCGGCGTCAGTCCTCGAGTCTCGTTCGACGTCACGCGCATCAACTTTCGCGGGCGGGATCACACCATCACTTTCAAGTCCCACGTGGGCCGCCTGCAGCAACGCGTTCTATTGAGCTACGACGCTCCCCGCTGGTTCAATAAAGAGAACCTGCGCCTCACGTTAACCGCGTTCTACGACAACACATTCGATGTGTCCACATTTGCCTCCAAGCGACTGCAAGGTTCGATTCAAGCGGAGCAGAGCGTAGGGAGGGGAAGTACGCTCTTTTACCGCTTCAGCTATCGAAAGGTGCAGGCGGCCAATTTCGCAAACAATTTCAGTCCCAACGAAGTGCCGTTATTATCGCAGCCCACGCGCGTTGGCATGCCGGGCTTCAGCTATATCCGAGATCACCGCGATAATCCTTTGGAGAGCAAAAAGGGCAGCTATGTCACGTTCGATTCAGGAGTGGCCTCCAGTGACTTCGGCTCGGAAGCTGATTTCAGTCGATTGCTGGTGCAGTATTCCACGTACTACACCTTCAAAAAGAAGTACGTCTTCGCGCGTTCCACCAGTATCGGAGTCGAAACCCCGTTCCGCGATACCATCATCCAAAGTCCCAGCCAGGCAGTCGAGCCTCTACCACCTGGTCAAACACTGATCCCACTGCCCGAGCGCTTCTTCTCGGGAGGCGGCAACTCTCTGCGAGGGTTCGGGTTGAATCAAGCGGGACCTCGCGATTTGAACTCGGGATTTCCGGTGGGAGGCAGTGGGCTCTTTATCAACAACCTGGAACTTCGGTTTCCGCCCATGCTGTTGCCGTTTTTCCAGGACAATCTCAGCTTTGCTGTGTTCCACGATGCGGGTAACGTGTTTGATACAGGCCACGATATGCTGCATAGTCTAATCCATTGGAAACAAAGGAGTCCTGAGCTATGTCAGCAGCAGAGTACCTATCAGCATTGTGACTTTAATTACGTTTCCCACGCTGTCGGGGTTGGAGTACGCTACAGAACGCCGGTTGGCCCGGTGCGGTTCGATTTTGGCTACAACCTGAATCCACCCGCCTTTCCAAGCTTTGTGACCAGCGCGACCAACCAGCAGATTTTTCAGTCCAGGCAGGCCAGTCACTTCAACGTCTACTTCAGCATTGGACAGACATTTTGATGGCCAAGGGCTTTGTAAAATTCGTGCTCTCGGTTGCGCTGCTGGCAGGAGCCGCCAATGCCGGCGACATTATCGACCGCATCGTCGCCGTGGTGAATGGTCATGTCATCCTGCAGAGTCAGTGGGACGAGAGCGTCGCTTACGAGGCTTTGCTCAACCAACGGCCTGCCGGAAATTTTACCGTCGAGCAACGCAAGGCTGCGTTGGATCGACTGATCGATCAGGAATTGATCCGCCAACAGAGTCGGCCGGCTGATTTTCGTGTCCCAACCCTCGCGGACGTAGAACATCGGATTAGGGACATCAGGAAGAACTACGCCAACATCTCCTCAGAAGAGGCATGGCAATCCCTGCTGGCGCGTTACGGATTAAAGGAAAGCGACCTCCGCGACAAAGTGGCAGCTGAGATAGACGAGATGCGAGCGGTCGACGCGCACCTTCGTCCCGGCGTTCAGGTTGATTCCCGCAGCGTCGAAAGTTACTACCGCGACAAACTTCTACCAGAACTCCAAGCGCGCGGAGCGAAACAGGTGGCTCTTGCGGAAGTCACTCCCGAGATCAGGGAAGTTCTCGCGCAGCAGAAGATCAACGACCTGTTGATCGCATGGCTGCATACCTTGCGCACCAGCAGCACGATCAAAACTCCATTCACCGGCTCTGAAGGGGAAGCCCACTGAGCGAAGACACTCCTAAAGCGCGATCTCTTTTCAAGAAGGTCATTTTAGGCGCCTTTGTCGCTGGTGTTGTCCTCGTCCTCGCCCTCCTGATTTATGTCCGAACCGACTCCTTCCACAGTATGGTTCATCGCCGGATCGTTTCTGCCCTGGAGCAGATAACAGGAGGCCGGGTTGAACTGGGACGTTTTACTGTCGTCCCTTTTCGCTTCCGGGTCGAGATCTACGATCTGACGATCCACGGCAAGGAAGCGTCTTCTGACGTGCCTTATGCCCACACGGATCATGCGGTCGCGGAGATCAGCGTTATTTCAATTTTCGAGAAGGAGTTCGGCTTCCACGCGATTGCCCTGGATCATCCGGTCATTCACATCATCAGCTATCCTGACGGAACAACCAATCAACCCAGTCCAAATGTGGAGCGGACCTCGGGCGCATCTGCTGTGCAGCAGCTGTTTTCGCTGGCGATCAGTCGACTGCAAGTTACGAAGGGCGAACTGCTTTGGAACGACAAGCGCATACCGCTGGATATTTCCGCGGCTGATGTGTCTTCACAGATGAACTACTCAATCTTGCGGAGCCGATACGAGGGCTACCTGCAAGTCGGGAAACTCGACAGCACATTGCCCGGGTATCGCCCCTTCTCTTCCGGGTTGCGCGCACAATTCAGTTTGGGAGAATCGTCCATCGAGATCCATGCTTTCGAAGTTTTCTCCAGTCACTCGCGCATTGAAGCCAGTGGCCGCATAGAGGATTTTGCCGATCCGCATTTCTCGGGCAAGTACAACGCTCGTCTCGACCTCGCCCAGTGGGGTTCAATTCTCCGCATTCCGGAATTGCGCTCTGGCTCTCTGCAACTCGATGGAAAGGGCGCGATCTCAGCCCAGGATTTCCTCGCGAATGGCAAGTTGCTGGTCAAGGATCTTCAGTGGCGTGACCCCTCGTTGAATCTGCAGAGAGCTAACCTGAGCGCCGCCTATGACGCTTCGCGTGCACGAGTCAAGCTCTCGCAAGCCCAGATGAGCGTTCTGGGTGGATCGGCCAACGGAGACGCCGAAATTTTCAACTGGCTACAGGTCACGCCATCAAATCAGAAAGGGAAGGTTTCTTCCGCCGAGGAACTGCGCGGAGCGGTATTTGTGAAATTCAGAGACATCTCTGTGATGGAAGTCGCATCTGCGCTTAGTACTCGCAAAATGCCATTGAAGGGTTTGAAGGTCGTGGGTTCATCGGCGGGAGAGGCTAGCGCGAAATGGAGAGGTACCTACCGCAATGTTGAGGCCGGGTTCGCCTTTAACGTGAGCCCGCCCACCTCTGCGCCAGCGACGCAAATTCCACTGACTGCAAGCGCCACGGGCGTCTATCGCGGTGCCAGCGAGGAGCTTGAGCTCTCAAACCTCGAGGCATCCACGCGCTCCACGCAGATCAATGCAGCCGGAAGACTTTCGTCCGTTTCCAGCCTTCGCTTTTCGGCTGCGACCACGAATATGGAGGAGTGGCAGCCTCTGCTCACTTCTTTCCAGGGCCCGCAAATTCCCATCGTGTTGCGGGGACGGGCTGTTTTCAACGGAACAGCCACAGGCCGCCTCTCCAACTTCGCGCTCAACGGTCACTTGCGCGTCACTGATTTCGATTCCGTGATGTCCGCGTCAGCAAACTCGGGGAGTAGGTTTGTGCACTGGGATTCCCTTACGGCAGATATACAGGGGTCCCCTCGAGCGTTTTCTGCACGGAATGGTTTACTGGAGCGCGGAAAAACCACGGTCGCTTTTGATGTGAGCGCAATGCTGCAGGGGAGCGAACTGACTCCGACCAGCCCCTTCACCGCGCACATCCGCGTGAAGAACGCCAGTGTTCAAGAAGTGCAGGGCTTCATCGGCTATGACTACCCCGTGGCTGGGCAACTCGATCTTATTCTCACCGCTTCCGGAACCAGGCTCGATCCTCACGCAGAGGGTCAGCTTGAACTACGAAATGGATCTTTATACGGCCAGCCCCTTTCGCGGCTGAACTCTAACCTGCGGTATAGCGGCGGCGAGATGCAGTTGAATAATGCATTCCTTGTCTACAAGAACGCTCAAGTCACGGGGAGTGCCGCGTATACCCCTTCGACTCGCGATTTTCATTTCCACCTGAGCGGCACCGGTTTCCAGCTTTCGCAATTCCCGGAACTGCAGAAGGCGCGCATGGCCATTGAAGGTGAGATGGACTTCACGGCCCAGGGGAATGGCAATCTCGACGCCCCAGTAATCAACGCCGGTGTTCATCTCCGTGATCTGACTTTCGATCAGGAGCGCGCCGGGGATTTCGATATCAATGCCATCACTCACGGCCCGGATCTTCAGCTGACCGGCCGTTCTAAATTCGAAAAGGCCGGATTAGCCGTCGACGGCAACGTTCACCTTCGCGGTCTATGGCCCGCCGACCTGTCTGTCAAGTTCGACCGGTTGGATATTGACTCGCTTCTGCGTCCCTATCTCAAAGATCGCCTAACCGGGCATTCAGCTCTGGCGGGTAACCTGCACCTGGTCGGACCTCTTCGTCAGCCCCGACAACTCACTGCGACCGGCGACCTGACACAACTCGCTTTCAGCATAGAAAAGATCAGCTTAGAGAACGAAGGACCAGTCCAGTTCGAAGTGAAGGATCAGGTCCTCAACCTCGAACGCATGCGACTCCTCGGGGAAGGCACCGATATCGTGGGACACGGGACCATGCGTTTGGATGGAGACCAGTCGCTATCTTTACGAGCGGATGGCGCTCTCAATTTTAAGTTAGTTGAAAACTTCAGTCCCGACCTTTCCGCCAGCGGCATCATGCACGTGGGCGTCAACGTTGCTGGTACTCTCGCCAAGCCTTCTTTGTTGGGCAAAGTCCAGATTCACAACGCGTCCATTTCGTCCATTGATCTTCCTAACGGCTTCAGCAACATGAATGGCACGCTCGCGTTCAACCAGGATCGTCTCGATATCCAATCCGTTACCGCACAAGTCGGCGGCGGAAACGTGAATATCAACGGATACGTGACTTACAGCCCGGCCTTGACTTTCAATATCACTGCTGAAGGTCGCGACGTGCGGTTAAGACCGGCGGGAATCAGTGCGACATCGAATGCAGAACTACGCCTGTCCGGAACACCATCTGACGCACTGCTCTCGGGCGATGTCACCATTGCGAAGTTGAATGTTTCACCGGGCTTTGACTTTGCTCGTTATTTAGAGAGCACTAAGCAGGCAACCAGTTTGCCGCAGTCGAATACGCTTCTGAACAAAGTGCGACTCGACATCCACGTAGTAACCACTCCCGAACTGCAGATGCAGTCTTCGCTCGCAAAGCTGTCGGGCGAAGCTGATCTGCATTTGCGTGGAACTATCGTGCGTCCAGTTGTGCTAGGCCGCGTCGACATCATGGAGGGTGAGGTCTCATTCAGCGGAACGAAATACCGCCTGGAGCGCGGCGAAGTCACCTTCACCGGACCTACTGGGGTAAAACCTACGCTTGACTTACAAGCGGCGACCCACGTGCGCGACTACGACATCACCTTGGGCGTGAATGGTACGCCAGACAAACTCAATTTCACCTATCGCTCCGAGCCGCCGCTACCTTCCGCCGATATTGTGGCCCTGCTCGCGCTCGGCCGCACGCAGAATGAATCGGCGACCCTTGCGACTTCTTCTCAGACGGCCTTCAGCCAGGAAGCTTCCAATGTCATCCTGAACCAGGCATTGAATGCGACCCTTAACAATCGTGCTCAACGTCTGTTTGGGATCAGCAGCATCAAGGTTGACCCGCAGGGTCTTAATACCGAAACTACACCTACCCGCAGCGCCCCGGCGGTCACCATTGAACAGCAGATCTCGAACGACTTTACTCTGACCTACAGCACAGAAGTGTCGCAGGCCTCACAGCAAGTCATTCAGGCCGAGTACAACATTACTCGCAGCATATCTATCCGGGGAGTGCGCGACCAGAACGGCGTTGTCAGTTTTGATATTCGACTGCGGCAAAGGCGAAAATAGCCAGACCACCGCAACTGACTTCCTGTCGAACAATTTCTGCTCCAATGTTTTCTGACCTGCAACCCGAGCACGAGCGATTCGCCCATCAAAGGCATCGCATGCTGGAAGCTCAGCTGAAGGGCCGAGGTATCCACGATGAACGAGTACTAGCGGCCATGGAGCACGTGCCGCGCCATGAGTTTGTTCCCGCCGAGTATGACGCGCAGGCTTACGCGGATCATCCCATCCCCATCGGACAGGGGCAAACGATCTCGCAACCTTTCATTGTGGCGCTGATGCTTGAGCATCTCGACATTCAGCCGGACCACCGTTTACTCGAGATCGGAACCGGATCGGGCTACATGACCGCTTTGCTGGCGGAATTGGCTGGCAGGGTATACAGCATTGAGCGACATCCATCATTGGCCGACTCAGCCCGAGCACTGCTGTCGCGCTTGCACTATTCCAACGTTGAAGTGATCGCCGGCGATGGGAATCACGGATGGCCCGAGCACGCGCCCTTCGACAGAATTGTCGTCTCTGCCGCCGCAATGGATGTGCCACCCGCTCTGGTTGCCGAGTTAGCCGACGAAGGCCGCATGATCATTCCCGTCGGACCTCACGACGCCCAGCTCCTGAAGTTAGTGCGCAAGGAAGCAGGGAAGCAAATCGTAACCACGCTGGATGCCTGCCGTTTCGTGCCCCTGTTGAGCGGGGTCGATGCGAGCAGGGACTGATCGCTTGGTACTCATTTAAAATATCGGTGTGCCTTTCCTGCGCAATCTGCAAATCACGCTGGAAATGATCAAGTGGGAGCACTCGATATTCGCGCTTCCGTTTGCATTGTGCGGAGCGATGCTTGCCGCTGGTGGGCTTCCCAGTGCGCACCAACTCACGTGGATCATTGTTGCTATGGTTGCGGCACGCTCGGCGGCAATGGCATTCAACCGGCTGGCGGACGTGACCATCGATGCGGCCAATCCCCGAACCCGGACACGCGCGCTACCAGCAGGAACGCTTACCCCGACTTTTGTCACCAGCTTTGTACTGGTTTCGTGCTTGGTGTTCGTGATTGCCGCCTGGCAACTTAATCGGCTCACCTTCTTACTCTCGCCCCTGGCCCTGGCGATTCTGCTCCTGTACTCGTACACCAAGCGTTTCACGCGTCTTTCGCATCTGGTGTTGGGGTTCGCGCTGGGAATCGCCCCGGCGGCCGCGTGGATCGCTATTCGCGGCTCGCTTGATCTCCGCATATTGTTTCTGACCGCCGCCGTGACGTTCTGGGTGGGTGGATTTGACGTGCTGTACAGCTGCCAGGATTGCGATTTCGATCGGGAGAACGGACTGCATTCGATTCCGCGGCACGCAGGTATCCCAGCGGCACTGTGGGTGGCACGCAGCTTCCATCTTGTGATGTTGCTCTTGCTAGTCGCCCTGGTAGTTGCTTTCGGGTTGGGAAAACTTGCGATGCTGGGAGTTCTTGCGGTGGCTGCGTTGCTCAGCTACGAACATTCGCTGGTGTCAGCTCATGATTTAACCCGGTTGAACGCTGCATTTTTTACGATGAACGGCGTCATCTCCGTGGTGTTCTTCTTTTTTCTGGCAGGAGATTTGTTATTGCGGAGATGAAATCAGGCCTGTAACAAAGCGCAGGCCACGTCTCCCATACAATCGAAAAACGCAGCCTTCGCTTCGAATGTCACCGCTGACATTGAACCGGTTATTACTTCTGCAGGGAACTAGCTGTGAGCAGCGGCGCTGGTTTTCTCGGCATAAGCGCCAATCGGAGCGTGAGCCATCAACTCATCCCAACATCCTGAATCACAAATCTCCAGGACCGAATCCAGGTTGGTGAGTTCGAGTAGTTGCCGCACACGTGAGGACGGGGAGAGCACTTTCAATCGCATTCCAACTACCCGCGTCCATCCAGCCAGGAATGCCAGCAAGCCAAGCCCAGCGCCGTCGATGGTGAACACCTCACTCATGTCGAGCATCACCACGTTGCCGTTCTGATGACAGAGGACCGCCTTTTTCAGGATGGCCACCTCTTCACCGGCGACAACTCGCCCAACGCACCGGAATATCGAAACATCGCCGCGATCTTGTCTGTTAACTACCAGCATGGCTTTAACCCCTTCCATCTTCTCTTATGCATCTTATGTACGTCGCCGCTATCTATTTGGTTTCATCTTTCTGATAGACGTTTGAAAGCTTGCGGGGTGAGCGGGGGACGCTTCCTTCAACTGCTTTCTATTGTGAAAGATGCACTGCGCGGGGCGTCACAGCATTAACCGCACTCAGTTTGCTATAGTTCGTGTCCCTACTTGTCACAAATTTGTAAAGTATTGTGAAATCTTTGAGGCTACCTGATGCGACTTTTTTTGTCTTTCGTCCTGCTCATTCCCTTCTGTTCCGTGCTCGCACAACAAGCAACCTCGCCCGCGCAGTTGAATCTGATGCCGCTGCCCTCGAATTACCAGGCTGGGAACGGACAGCTCCCCATAGATCAGTCGTTCTCAGTTTCATTGAGTGGCTACAAAGAAGCGCGCCTCGACAGCGGTGTGCGGCGCTTTCTCGAAAATATTTCCCGCCGCACTGGAATAGCGCTGACGAACCGCAGTGCGACCGGTGATTCCGGCGCGCGCCTGACTATCCAAACCGATCACGGCAGTAAGCCCGTGCAGGAACCGGGCGAAGACGAATCATATTCTCTGGAAATTACCTCCTCGGGAGCGAAGCTTAACGCTCCGACGCCGCTGGGAACTCTTCATGGCTTGCAAACCTTTCTGCAACTGATGGAATCGACGCCCACGGGCTTTGCTGTCCCGGTTGTCACCATCCATGACACGCCCCGATTTGTCTGGCGAGGTCTCATGATCGATGTCGGACGGCACTTTATCCCCCTAGACGTAATCAAGCGCAATCTCGACGGCATGGAAGCGGTTAAGCTCAACGTCTTCCACTGGCACCTCTCGGACAACCAGGGATTCCGCGTGGAAAGTAAGAAGTTTCCCAAGCTACAGGAGATGGGCTCGGATGGACTGTTCTACACGCAGGCAGAGATCAGCGATGTAATCGCTTATGCGCGCGACCGCGGTATCCGCGTAATTCCTGAATTCGACATGCCCGGTCATAGCACGTCGTGGTTCGTAGGTTATCCCGACCTGGCAAGCGCCCCCGGCCCCTACCAGATCGAGCGACGCTGGGGCGTATTCGATCCCGCGATGGATCCTACGAACGATCACACCTACAACTTCCTTGAGCAGTTTATCGGTGAAATGGCAAAGCTTTTCCCCGATCACTATTTTCACATCGGCGGCGACGAGGTCAATGGCAAGCAATGGGACGCAAACCCCAAAATCCAGGAGTTCATGAAGTCGCATGGACTCAAAGATAATGCCGCGCTGCAAACTTACTTCACCACTCGCGTACAGAAGATTGTCAGCAAGCACGACAAGATGATGGTCGGATGGGATGAGATCCTCGCACCCGGCATGCCGAAAGACATCGTCATCCACTCGTGGCGCGGGCCGGAATCCCTTGCTGCCGCTGCCAAGCAGGGCTACAGAGGAATTCTTTCCAACGGTTACTACATTGATCTGATGTGGTCGGCCGCCCGTCATTATGCGGTGGATCCAATCTCCGGCGATGCTGCGAAGCTTTCAGTAGAGGAAAAGCAGCGGATTCTCGGCGGCGAAGCAGCCATGTGGTCGGAACACGTTGGTCCGGAGACAATCGATTCACGCATATGGCCACGCACCGCGGCGGTTGCTGAACGTTTGTGGTCGCCCGAGTCAGTGCGCGACGTATCGTCGATGTATCGACGCCTGAATCAAATCAGTTGGCATCTCGATTCTCTCGGACTCACCCACAACACCGATTACATCCCCATGCTGCAACGCATTGCCAACTCCGAGGACGTACGTCCGCTCCGTGCACTCGCCGATGTGGTGGAACCAGTGAAGGACTATCAGCGGGAAGAGTTCGCTAAAACTCCACCCACGAGTTTCACCCCGCTTAATCGCCTGATCGATGCTGCTCGCCCGGAAAGCGAAACGGGGCGCATATTTTCAAACCTGGTCGATGAATTCGTGTCAGGCGGTTGCAAGGACGCGGCGAAATCATCTGAAATTCGTAGCCGGTTAACTGCTTGGCGGGACGTGTACCCGAGCCTTCAGCGGGGCATGGCATCTTCTTCGCTGCTCGGGGAAAACGAAAACCTCGCGCGCAATTTGTCTGTGGCGAGCGGGGCTGGTCTCTCGGCGCTGGATGCTCTCGACCGACATCAAGCACCTGCTGAGAATTGGAAGACGGAGCAAACTACGATTCTGCAGCAAGCCGCTAAACCTGATTACACTCAGGTACTGCTGATGGTTGTGCCCCCAATTCAAAAACTCGTCGAGTACGTCTCGCCGGGAGGAGGATGTTCAGCTTCGAAGTGATTCCTGACGGATCAGATTTACTTAGCCTCTTACAATTCGGAATCGCTCTTGAGGCGCCGAGAGCAACCGAGAACACGCGGGGAGCTTATCACCGAGCCGAGTCGAGCCGAGGACGCGCCAGGGGCAGACGCCCTCAGCTGCCCAGCGGAGCAAAGTTCCGCAACTTAACGGAATCGTCGGATGTGCAGGGTGTGGCGGTCGGACCGGTAAAGGCCGAGCACATAGATCGTGGGCTTCCCACCCGTCGAGAAAATTACTTGCCGGATTCGCAACAATGGCGCTCCGCGCGGCACCGACAAAAGTTCCGCCGTTCTCGGATCAGCTGCGGTGGCATCGATCTCTTCATCGGCATGGGCCAGTGCTACACCGTATTCTCGCTCCAGCATTCCAAAAAGAGAGCCACGTTCCAGGGGAGAGCGCGTGAGTCCGGCGAATTGCTCGGCTGAGAGATAAACCGTCTCCAGAGCAAACGGCTCATCAGCTCCTTGCCGCAGACGCTCGACTTTAACCATTCTGCTGGTCGGTGGCAGTGCGAGCCGCGCTGCAATTTCTGCCTCGCCGTCGATCAACGTTGCCGAAAGAACTCTGGAAAATCCCGCCAGACCACGGCTAGCCATCTGCTCGGTAAAACTCATGAGCTTGTTGAAGTGAATCTTGGGTGGCGCGACGAAGGTCCCCGAGCCACGGCGGCGCTCAACCATGCCTTCGCGTTCCAGAGCGGCAAGCGCATGGCGAGCCGTCATGAGACTTACCTTGTGAATCTTCGCCAGTTCACGTTCTGAGTCAACCGCGTCCCCTGTCTTCAACTGTCCAGCTTCGATTCGTTTCAGAATCGCACCCTGGATTCTTCTGTAGGCTGGTGTTCCGTTGCGGTGGTTTTGTGCCATGAATGCTCCGCGTTGCCTTTCGCGTCCTTCTGTACTCACGCCAACTGGTGGTGTTTGGCAAGTGCTATAGAGCATACTACCAAAATCGGTAAGAAAAGAAGTGCGCAGCGAAGAACCGGTCGCAGGTTTTTTAGTCCTCCCTTCGAGGTAGCTATAGCGGGTAACACGATGTCACAGAAGCACAACAGAGATTCCGAGCAGAATGTCGTCATTAACTCATCTCATTCGCGGGGCAGTGATGGCGGTTGAATTATCCTGTTTCTGGAATTCGCGTCGCGACGGCTACCGTTTTTCATAGTTGATGCTGACCGTCGCAACGCGCGGCAAGTTCGCTGGCACGTGTGCTTTCCCACAACTTTTTTAATCTTCTATTCATTTTTTTCTTGACCTGTCGAGGCCGGGTGCTATATAGCATGGCACCATTACTTTTGTGTGGGGATGTTCGCGAGAAGTGTCTGTTGCGAGCTAACCGTCTTCCAGGAGAGTGTGCGATGCAACGAGAGTGGATTCGATTTAGTCTGGCCCTGTTTCTACTGGTCGGACTCTTGGCAGCAATTCAACCTGCCTGGAGCCAGGAAGTAACAGCAACTGTCGTAGGAACAATTACCGATCCAAGCGGCGCGCCGGTTCCCAACGCCACCGTCGTTGCTAAAGACAATGATCGCGGCGTGGAGTTTTCCTCAAAAAGCAATGAGACCGGTTCCTACAACATCTCGCGTCTGCCGGTCGGAAACTATACGGTAAGGGCGAGCGCCCCCGGCTTTCAGACGGCGGTCTATCCACCCTTCACTCTCGTTCTGAATCAGCACGCTCGAGTCGATGTAGCTCTGAAGGTTGGTCAGGTTTCAGAGACCGTCGAAGTCACGGGCGCAGCGCCTCTTCTGGAAACCGAGAACGCCACGGTTAGCACAGTGGTTGATTCCGTTTCGGTTGACCGGTTGCCCCTCGCAACGCGCAATTACGTGCAACTGACCTTGCTGTCTCCAGGCGCAGTGCATCCGGCTCCTAACTCCTTCAACAACGGTGACAATACGGCCAGCGGCGCGCGGCCATATATCAACGGCAACCGAGAGCAGGCTAACTACTTCATCCTGGACGGAATGGACAACAACCAGGTTTCCGACAACCTGCTGGGCTACACGCCGGCCCCTGATGCCATTCAGGAGTTCAATCTCATCACCAATAATGCATCGGCGGAGTTCGGAAACTTCCAGGGCGGAATCGTGAGCACGACGATCAAGTCGGGCACCAATAGCTTCCACGGCGATCTCTGGGAATACTTCCGCAATGACAAGTTGAACGCGAATAGCTGGGAGAATAATTTCTCAGGTCGAAAGAGAGTGCCGCTGCGCTGGAACATGTTCGGCGGTACCGTCGGCGGACCGATTGTGAAGAACAAGTTATTCTTCTTCTTCGACTACCAGGGACAGCGCTTCAACCACCCCGCAAATACGCAGTTCTTCAACGTCTTCACCGCGAGAGAACGAACTGGCGACTTTAGCGACATCCCGAATCAACTCTATAATCCCTGTCCGACTCCGACCAATGCCCCCTGCACTGCCGCAACGTTCGTGCCGGGTTCTCGGGTGCCGTTTCCCAACAATCAGATTCCTCTTAGCATGATCAATCCGGTTGCACAGGCCCTCTTTAGTTCGCCTCTGTATCCGCAGCCAGTGAACGGAAACCTGGAAAACAATGCCTTCAATACCCTGACGCAAGCGTTCAGAAACAACCAGTTCGATATCAAAGGTGATTTCGTCGCCACTCAGAAAGATCACATTTTTGGCCGCTACTCGCATGGGAACCAGGACAACCCGTCCATCAACTCTTTGGCGATCATCGGCCAAGGCTTCTCCCAGGCGCCAATTAATAACGAGGTGGCGGACTGGACACATACGTTCAGTTCCAGCCTGCTGAACGATCTCCGATTTGGGGTTAACTACATCAAGTTGCACAACGGAACCACGTTCCCGAGTTGGGTTGGGAATTTGGCCGAGCAGCTTGGAATAGCAAATGGCAACCCGATCGGCGCCGGCCTGATGTCATTGAACTTTAATGGCGGCACGCCGAGCCAGGCGGGTTCCGGAAGACTGAATAGTGTGGGAGCAAGCGGCATCGAGCAGAACTTCCGGAGCGCCGTGATCCAATTCTCCGATAACGTCGTCATGACTCATGGCCGTCACGTGATTCACACCGGCTTTGAATATTGGCGCAACCGCATCAACATCTTCTACAGCGGTAACAGTGGAAAATACGGAGCCATTCTGTTCAGCGGGCAATATACCGCCAGCGGAGGAACTAGCCCGATTGCAGATACTGGCTACGGCGGTGCTGACTTTTTCCTCGGATTGCCAGATGCGACAGGACACGGGATTTCCAGCGGCGGCTGGGGACAGCGCCAGAGCATCTTTGCCGGTTATGTCCAGGACGACTGGCGCATTACCGACACTCTGACGCTGAATCTCGGCTTGCGCTACCAGGCGTTCACTCCTTGGGTCGAGAGGAACGATCGCCAGGACAATACCACCCTCTTCGGTGGTCAACTAATCGCGCCCAATTGCTCGCTGGTGGGAGCGGTTCCGTTCTCCTGCCAGAACAGTAATCGTGGCTTGTACAACGGAACCTATGGCGGGCCGGACTTCCAGCCTCGCGTAGGTTTTGCTTGGACACCGGCTGCTCTGAACGGCAAGACTGTCGTTCGCGGAGCTTTCACGATCTCCAGTTACATGGAGGGCACCGGTACAAATCTGCGACTGCCGATAAACCCGCCGTTCAGTCCGGCTGAGATTCTGAGCCAGTTCAACGGGAAGACTTTCCCGACGACTGCTGACCAGGGCATTGTTCCCCCGGCAAGCGCGGGAACCGATCCTTTTGCCGGAGCGCTTTTCCGCATGTGGGATCCACACGTGCAACCGGCGGTCACACAGCAATGGAACCTGACCATTCAGCAACAATTCAATAACAGCACCACTTTCCAGATCGGATACGTGGGCCAGCATGGCACGCACTTGATGGTGCCGATGCCCTATTTGCAGAAGCGCCTGCTTCCCAACACAGCCTGCGCTACGCCACCATGCACCTTGCCAAGCCTGTATCTCTCCGGCAATCCGGCGCTGCAAAGCGATCTGTCGCAGATCTCTGGAACAGCATCGGTTGGTGGGATGAGGTACAACGCCTTGCAAACGGTACTGCAGAAGCGTTACACCAGCGGTCTGCAGTTCCAGGTCGCTTACACCTACTCGAAGTGCATGACGGATAACAGCGGCTACTACGGGACTTGGGGGTCGACGCAGAGCACTCCTGCCAATCCCTATTACCAGAACCTGTACGATCCCAAGGCCGACTGGGCGCCGTGCTACTTCGATGCCACGCACGTACTCTCTGCCTACGCAACGTACGAAGTTCCCTTCGGGCGCAACAAGCGGTTCGGGAAAGATATGCCGAAAGTGCTGGACGCCATCGCGGGTGGATGGTCGATTGACCCAATCGTCTCGATTCATACGGGCTTCCCGCTGGCGCTGTATGATTTCGGCGATGATCCGACCGGCACTGGTTCCCGCGGGTTGCGACCAAACTGCAACGGCAAATCGCACGTGCTCGGGCGCCATGGAGCTTTCGACGCCTCGAGTGGCGCTTTCCTTGGTTATCAATGGTTTGATCCGTCAGCGTACTCAGCGCCTGGAGTTGGGCAATTTGGTAACTGTCCAGCTCAGGGGCCGGTCCGTGGACCGGGTTATGCCGACCTCGATCTCAGTCTGCAGAAAGACTTCCATGTGACCGAGACGATGCGGTTCCAGTTCCGCACTGACTTCATCAATGCATTCAACCACGTGAACCTGAATGCTCCAGCCACCGCGCTGGGCACCAACATGGGCTTGATTAACACCTCACAGGATCCACGCAACATCCAATTCGCTCTGAAGTTCTACTTCTGATCGCGGTATGATGGGCAGGTGCTTCCGAGCACCTGCCCTTTTTTTATGCTCCGACATTCCTCTGCCATTGGATTGCTAGTCCTGTGTAGCTGTTTCGCTTTCGCGCAAACCTCCCGGAAGACTTCGACGCTGGGGGAGTCCTCCGCCGGTGCCGAGCAGGCCCTGAAACTGGTCGAATCCGGCCATTGTGCTGACGCCCTACCTTCTCTGAAGAAGGCTACGCCTCATGTTACGGATCAAGACCTGAAGCTCAAAGCCCGGCTTGCTACCCTGAAATGCGCCATGACGATGGACCGGCGCGGCGATGCAATGGATGTGCTCCAGGCGCTTGGCCGAGAGTTTCCAAAGGATGCTGATGCACTGTACATGTCTACGCATGCGTTGTCCGACCTGGCAACGCGCGTGGCCGAGGACTTGGCGCGCAATGCACCGAATTCCTACCAGGCGCACGAGCTCAATGCCGAAGCTTTGGAGCTACAGGGCCGGTGGGATGAAGCTGCCAAGGAGTACCAGGGCATTCTGCAACGCAATCCCGATCTGCCAGGCATTCACTTTCGCATTGCCCGATTGCTGCTCTCCAAGCCAAATCCTGGCCCGACGATGGCAGCGGACGCGAAAAAGGAACTGCATCAGGAACTCAAAGTAAATCCCAATAACCCCCCGGCGGAATATGTTTTGGGAGAATTGGCGCGGCAAAGCCAGGATTGGGATCAAGCCGTCGAGCACTTTTCACGAGCTGCCAAGCTGGATCCCTCTTTTGGCGACGCATTCCTGGGCATGGGCACCTCTCTGGTCGCGGCGAGAAAGTTTGCGGATGCTATCCCGCCCCTCGAATCAGCGGTCAAATTACAGCCAGCAAATCCTGGCGCCCATTACAATCTCGCCATGGCCTACAGCCGCATCGGGCGCAAGCTCGATGCGGGGAGGGAATTCGCGATTCACCGGCAACTCACTGGCGGCGGACAAAATCAATCTCAGGCTAACCAGCCACCCGCTCCGGCGGAGCCTGCCAATGCTCCGAGCCCAGAGGCTCCTCCGCAGTAGTCTTCCCTCCCGTGACGATCAGAAGCTCAAACTTGAGTCTCGCGGCCGCGCTGATGACGCTCGAAAAGCGCACCGCGTTCCGAGTTTCACGCAGGCACTTCATCCAGACGCTCGCCGGTAGCGTTGCGTTCAGCGGCCTCTCCCGATTGCTTCACGCTCAGCCGGCGGCCCTGTACCCGTTTGAGCAGGTTGCGCCTTCCGCGAGCGGTATCACTTGGACCCACACTGCGGGGAAGTCGTAGGCGCGGTATTTGCCCGAGACCACGGGCGCCGGCTGTGCCTTCCTCGACTTCGATAACGACGGCTGGATGGATATTTACCTGGTTAACAGCGGAAAATGCGACTTCTACAATCCGGCCGTTCCGCTGCGCAACGCGCTCTATAAGAACAATCGCGACGGAACTTTCACCGATGTCACCGAAAAAGCTGAAGTCGCGGCAGGCGGCTACGGACAAGGTGTTGCTGTAGGCGACTATGACGGCGACGGTTTCCCCGATATCTACGTCACGCAGTACGGCCGCAACATTCTCTATCACAACAATGGGGATGGCACCTTCACGGACGCCACAGAAAAAGCCGGAGTCGCCGCCCCGGGATGGTCGTCGAGTGCCGTCTGGTTCGACTACGATAACGATGGCCGTCTTGATTTGTTCGTCTGCCAGTTCGTGGAATTTTCAAAGTCCCTCAATAAGACCTGCGAGGCCGGACCGGAAGGGAAGCACGGCTACTGCATTCCGCATTTGTATAAGCCCATGCCGAGCTGGCTGTTTCACAACAATGGCGACGGCACCTTTACCGATGTCAGCAAGACCACTGGTATCGCAAACAACTTGGGGAAGGCCTGGGGCGTGGTCGCGGCCGATCTTAACAATGACGGCAAAATGGATTTATTCGTGGCCAATGATACTGTCCCTAATTTCCTTTTTATGAATCGTGGCGCAGGCAAATTCGAGCAGATTGCGGAGCAAGCTGGCGTGGCTTACAGCGCCGAAGGACGCCCTCGTTCCGGCATGGGTGTCGATTCCGCCGATTTTAACCAGGACGGCTGGATGGACCTCTTCGTCGCCAATATCGATCGCGAGATGTTTTCCATCTACCAGAACAACCATGACGAAACTTTTGATGATCAGGCGTTTCCCACGGGGATTGCCGCCGCAACTCGTCTGATGAGCGGATGGGGGCTAAAGTTTTTTGACTATGACAATGACGGCAACCTCGACCTGTTCCTCGCGAACGGGAATCCTGACGACCTGATCGAAACCTTGCATCCCGGCGTAACTTACCGTGAGCCGCCCTTGCTCTTTCACAACACGGGTAAGGTCTTTCAAAATGTGAGTGCACAGAGTGGGCCTGTGTTCGCGCAGCACTGGTCATCGCGCGGTCTCGCGGTAGGTGATTTCGATAACGACGGCGCCCTGGACGTGCTGATTGCTGTCAATGATGGCGCTCCTGTCCTCCTTCGCAACAAAGTGGGCGCTCAAAATCACTGGCTCGGCTTGAACCTGATTGGAAAGAAAGCCAACCCCGATGCCATTGGCGCTCGCATCACTTACCAGGCTGGAGATCTCAAGCGCAGCCGCATGAAGGTGGGCGGAGGAAGCTATCTGTCCTCGCACGATCCACGGCTTGTTCTCGGCATCGGTAAGCGGACGAAGATTGATTGGTTGGAAGTAAAATGGCCGCAGCCCAGCGGCGCCGTTGAGCGTTTCACCAGTCTGCCCATGGATCGCTACGTCACGATTGTGGAAGGCCAGGGGAAGTGGAAGTAGAAAAATGGGACCGCGACCAACTCCGTTCGGCGCGAGCCTGATCCTGTTATTGGCAGCTCTGCTGGCCTTTGCGTCTCAAGCCCAGAGTCCGCAAGTACAGAGTATTCCAACCGGCGATACGCCCTCCAACTCGCCACCCGGCAAGAAACTTGCTGGACCCCACGATGATTATGTTGGCGATGAAGCATGTAACTCATGCCATAGACAGACAGTCGAAGGCTTCCATCAAACGGCCCACTATCTGACTTCAAGATTACCCACGAAGGAGTCGATCTTAGGCGACTTCACGCCCAAGCAGAATGTGCTTAAAACATCGAATCCCGACTTGTACTTTCTGATGGAGCAGAAGGGTGACGCATTCTTCCAGACAGCCATCGAAGGAGAGCCGCCCTACGGTGACTCGCGTACCGAACGTTTTGGCCTGATCGTCGGTTCGGGTGGCAAGGGACAGACCTACCTGTATTGGAAGGGCGATCGGCTCTTCCAGTTGCCGGTTTCATATTGGAGAGAACTCGGATGGGTAAACAGTCCTGGGTACCGTGATGGCACTGCAAATTTCGAGCGGCCCATAATCCCACGCTGCCTGGAGTGTCACGCCACGTATTTCAAAGCGCTGCCCCAGAGTCCTAACAGCTACGAGCACTCCCAATTTATTGTCGGGATCACATGTGAAAAGTGTCATGGGCCAGGACGCGAACACGTGACACACGAGACATCCAAAACCACTGACCGGGTCCGCTCAGCAATAATCAACCCCGCCCGGTTCGACCGCGGTCGGCAGATAGATCTCTGCGCATGGTGCCACGCCGGACATGGCGTGGGAACAGCACCAGCTTTCTCCTATGTTCCTGGCCAGCCGCTAGAGAAATTCCTGGCGTTACCAGCGTCCGATCCAAATGCTCAGATCGACGTCCATGGAGACCAAGTCGATCTCTTAAAGCGGAGCCGCTGCTTTCAGGCATCACAGATGACGTGTTTAACTTGCCATGACGTGCACGCAGTTCAGCACGACATAAAGGCTTTTTCGCAGCGTTGTTTGACCTGCCACAAGCCGGGCTCGGACGCCTTTCCAAAGCGGAATCATGAAGTGAACAGCAACTGCATTGATTGCCACATGCCCAGGCAGGACACGAATCTCATTGTCTTCGATTCGCAGGGTCACACACGAAAGCCTGAGGTTCGCAATCACTGGATCAAGGCGTACGCGGACCGCGGCAATGCGGGTGGCGCGAGTGATACTCAGAGGTAGGCGCGTCCAAAGTACCTTGGCGGCCAATTCTGCCTATTTCCTCTTGCGGGCTTGTGACTGCCCGGTGTTGCTATCGGTCTGTTTTAGAATAGTGCCCCTATGAAAGTGTCCGGAGCAAGCGCCTCAACCGTGGTCATCCGCGATCTTGAGACCATCGAAGATCTTCGCAAGGTCGAGCCCGTCGAACGAGAGGTCTGGGGACTCGCCGATCGCGACGTCGCACCCATGACGCTGCTCATCGCGTGTAAGGAAGCGGGCGCGATTCTTGTCGGAGCTTTCGACGGCAGTGAACTGGTGGGCTTCGCTTTCGGCTTCCCCTCTCTGGAGCGCGGACGCCTGGGTGTGCATTCGCACATGCTCGCTGTGCTGCCCCATTACCGCGACTTGGACCTGGGATATAAGCTCAAGTTGGCGCAACGTGATCGGTCACTTTCAAAGGGGATCAAGACCATGAGTTGGACTTTCGATCCCCTTCAGAGTCGTAACGCTCACTTCAATTTCGCCAAACTCGGCGTACTCTCCGATTCCTACAAAGTTGACTTCTACGGAAGTGACAGCAGCAGCATGCTCCACCAAAACGGAACCGATCGGTTATGGTTGACCTGGCCCATGGACAGCGCTCGGGTTCATCAACGCCTGAAAGCTGCCCTTCAGACTGCGCGGGATCTTCCCTCCGACGCTGTCCCTCTTGTCAGGTCTGAACTGGGTGGCCGACCCGGCCGCGGCAGCCTGCCTGCCGCTCTCGCTGCCAAGAAGGCTTCGGTTGCCATCCCGGATGATATTGTCTCGCTCGAGCGCCGGGA
>Ga0136846_1240114_pt1 | contig 22549 bp, 21 predicted proteins | sample HopSoiMetagenom2_FD_96841 | JGI IMG/M metagenome (GOLD analysis project Ga0136846, IMG submission 96841) | Grasslands soil microbial communities from Hopland, California, USA - 2 Assembly 2016 (version 4) | ecosystem: Environmental > Terrestrial > Soil > Grasslands | place: USA: Hopland... | reverse complement strand
GAACTATTGGCCGTGGGGCCCGAGCGTTGGTGACATCAATGCCGACGGCTGGCAGGACGTCTTCATTGCCTCGTCCATGGACTATCCCCACCGGTACGGGATCAACTCACTGCTGCTCAACAATCGCGGCGAGAAGTTTCTCGACAGCGAATTCATTCTGGGCATCGAGCCGCGGCGCGGCGGGCGGACCCACACGCCCTGGTTCGAAGCGGATTGCGCGCAGCCCGCCGCCGCGTCCGTCGCCGCCTGCAAGGGACGATCGGGGAAGATCACGGTGATGGCGCCCCTTGGCAGCCGGTCGTCCGTCATGGTCGATCTCGATCGGGACGGCGACCTCGATCTGGTCACCAACGACTTCAATTCCGAGCCGCAGGTGCTCGTCAGCGATCTCGCACAGCGCCACGCCGTCCATTGGCTCGGCGTCTCGCTGGTGGGGACCTCGTCCAACCGCGACGGCCTCGGGGCCGCGGTGCGCGTGTCGACGGGAGGCCGCGTGCTGACGCAGTGGAACGACGGAAAGTCCGGGTATCTTTCCCAGAGCGCCATGCCGCTGTACTTCGGCCTCGGTGAGGCCACGGCGATCGATCGCGTCGAGGTGACGTGGCCATCCGGCCGGACGCAGGTCGTCACCGCGGGCCTGACGCCGAACACGACCCTCCGGCTGACGGAACCGCCGCGATAGCAGACGAGTCGTGGCGCCGATTCTCGAGATGCGCGGGATCTCCAAGGCCTTCCCGGGCGTGCGGGCGCTCGATCGCGTCTCGCTCACTGTGCAGGCCGGCGAAGTGCACTTCCTGCTCGGCCAGAACGGCGCCGGCAAATCCACGCTCATTCGAATCCTCTGCGGCGCGCATCACCCGGACGAGGGCGAGATCCTGCTGGACGGCGTGTCCGCCCGGCTGCGATCGCCGGCCGACGCCCGCCGCCTCGGCATTGCCGTAATCTTTCAGGAGTTCTCGCTCGTTCCGTACCTCGACGTGGCGCAGAACATCTTCCTTGGGCGCGAACCCTCCGGCCGTCTGCCGGGCACGATCGATACGCGAAAAATGCACGCCGACGCGCGCCGGTTGCTCGACACGCTGGGGCTCCGGCTCGACACGCGGGTTCTTGCGCACCAGCTCGGCATCGCGCAGCAGCAGGTGGTCGAGATCGCCAAGGCGTTGTCGCAGGACGCCCGCATCCTCGTCATGGACGAACCCACCGCCGCGCTGTCCGACCACGAAATCGAACGGCTGTTCGCACGGGTCCGCGCGCTGAAAGCGGCGGGCGTCGCCGTCATCTACATCTCGCACCGCCTGCAGGAGATCGCGGCGATCGGCGATCGTGTGACCGTGCTTCGTGACGGCCGCAACGTCGCGTCGCTCGACGCCGCGGACGCCACGGTCGGGGAGCTGGTGCAGCTGATGCTCGGACGCGCGGTCGAGACTACATACCGATCGCGCTTCTGCGAGCGGCCGGGAGCGGTCATGCTGGCCGTCAACGATCTATCCGCCGACAACGGCATGCGGGCGGCCACGCTGTCGGTGCGCGCCGGCGAAGTGGTGGGGCTCGCGGGGCTCGTCGGCTCCGGGCGATCGGAGCTCGCGCGCGCCATTTTCGGCGCAGACCGGGTCGTCCGCGGCACGGTGTTGTTCGAAGGCCGGCCGCTGGCTGGTGGTCCGGTGCGAGCTGTCCGGGCAGGTGTAGGTCTTGTCCCGGAAAATCGAAAGGCCGAGGGCCTGGCCCTGTCGAGATCGGTCCAGGACAACATGCTCCTTGCGGGCCTCAAGAGGTTGTTCCCTTCGGGTTGGTACCGGGGGGCGAGCGCGGTCCGTCTCGTGGACAACGTGATCGCGCGCCTTCGTGTTGCGACGCCGTCGCGCGAGCGACCCGTGCGCTTTCTGAGCGGCGGCAATCAGCAGAAGGTCGTCGTCGGCAAATGGTTCGTCGCCGGCTCCCGTTTCTTCATCGTCGACGAACCGACGCGCGGAATAGACGTCGGGGCGAAGGCCGAGATCTACCGGCTGATCGAACAACTCGTGGCGGATGGCGCGGCCGTGCTCATGATCAGCTCGGAACTCGCCGAGGTCGTCGCCGTCTGTGATCGGGCGTACGTCATGCGCGACAAGACGATCGTCGGCGAGCTTGTACGAGCGGAGCTGACGGAGAGCCGGATCCTCACGCTGGCCATGCACCATGCGTAGCATCCCGGGCATCGGATACCTGCTCATCGCGCTGGTGCTCGTGTTTACCGCCTTCGGGTCCGGCTTCGCCACCGTGACGAATGGATTCAATATCGGTGTGCAGTCGTCGGTCCTGCTGCTGCTGGCTCTGCCGATGACGCTCGTGATCATGAGCGAGGGGCTCGACCTGTCGATGGGTGCGGTCCTGAGCCTGGCGGGAGTGGTGCTGGCGACGCTGCTGATGAACGGCCGCTCGCTGCCGGCAGCGTCCGTCGCGGCGATTGCCGTCGGGGCGCTGTTCGGTTTTGCGAACGGCCTGCTGGTCGTCGGCCTCGGCATCCCGCCGTTCGTGGCGACCCTCGGGACATTGGGCATTGCCCAGGGTCTCGCGCTCGTCATCACCGGCGGGCAGAGCGTCGTCGGTGTCGGCGACGCGCTGCCGGCGCTCTACGAGAGCCGTCCGCTGGGTCTTCCGTTCTCTATCGTGATCGCACTTGCGGCGTTTTTGGTTTTCCGTTTTACGTTCCGACATACCCCCTTTGGCGCATATGTCTCGGCGATCGGCGGCAACCGCGAGTCGCTCGTGCTGGCGGGGGTGAAGGCGAACCGTTATCACGTCGGCATCTACGTCCTGGCCGGTGTGATGGCCGGAGTCGCGGCGCTGCTTCTGACGGGTCGTATGAGTTCCGGGCACCCGACCGCCGCAATCGGCATGGAGTTCGACGCGATCGCCGCCGTCATCGTCGGCGGCACGTCATTCGAGCGTGGGAAGGGGAGCCTTGGAGGTACCGTCATCGGCGTCCTGACGATCGGCGTGCTCAAGAACGGCCTCAATGTCCTGGAAGTACCGTCGTCTCTGCAGGTCGCGAGCATCGGCGTGCTGACGATCGTCGCGCTGGTGATCGAGTCCATCCTTGAACCTGCCGCGCGCCGCTTGTGGAGATCGGCGTGAAGCGCCTCGTGTTTCGCCTCGCGGCGATCGCCACCATCGGCGCGGCGCTCTCGGTGACCACCGAGTCGTTCCTGACCCTGACGAATCTCCTGAACGTGCTGCGGCAGGCCAGCCTGACATTCTTGATTGCTTCCGGCCTGACGTTCACCGTTCTCACGGCCGGTCTGGACCTGTCCGTGGGCGCCAACGTCGGCCTGTCCGCCTGCCTCGCCGGCACGGTGATGCAGTCCACGGGCTCTGTCGCGCTCGGCGCCGCCACGGGCCTTGTGTTTGGCGCGGGCATCGGCATCCTGAATGGGCTGATGGTCACGCTGCTGCGCCTGCCGCCGTTCATCGCGACGTACGGGATGCTCTGGACGTTGAACGGTGTCACGTACTGGTTCATGGGAGGAGACACGATTCACGGGTTTCCAGCCGGCTTCCGTGCGCTCGGCAGCGGGTACTGGCTGGGTGTCCCGGTTCCCATCTATCTCATGGCCGCGCTCCTGTTCGCCGGGGTCGTGTTTACGCGCTACACTACCCACGGCCACGAGGTGTTTGCGATCGGGGCCAACCGTGAAGCTGCGAGGCTTTCCGGAGTGCCGATCCGGGCGCGGCTCAACCTGGTGTACGTGCTCAGCGGGGCGATGGCAGGGCTCGCCGCCATCGTCTACCTGGCGCGGTTGAACTCGGCCGAGGCCGATATCGGCGAACCGCTGACGCTGCCCGCGATCGCCGCCGTGCTCATCGGCGGGACTTCCCTGTTCGGCGGTGTCGGCAGCCTGCTCGGTACGCTGATTGGCGCGCTGACGCTGACGCTGGTCGTCAACGGCATGAATCTGCTGGCTATCGACGCGAGCTGGCAGCCGCTCGTCACCGGCGTGATTGTGATCCTCGCGGTGTGGATTGACGTCATGACACGACGGCGCGCGGAGGCAACGATATGACCAGGCTGCCTGCCTTTGGAGGAGTAAAACTGGTGGCTCGTGACTTACGCTTCGCGGCTCGTTGCTCGTGGCTCGTTCTGCTCACCTGTACGGTCACACCCGCGATTCTGCATGCCGACGGCGAGCGGATCGCCGTGTTCACGAAGAACCAGACGAACCCGTATTTCCAGATGCTGCGCCTGGGCGCCGACAATGCCGCCAAGCAGCTGAATGCGCGTGTGACGCACTACGTCCCGACGAGGCCGGACAGCATCCCGGACCAGATGAGCCAGATTGAAGACGTCATCACGAAACGGCCCGACGCGGCCGTGTTCGTGCCCGTCGATTTCAAGGCCGTTGCACCGGGCTTGCTCAAGATGAACGCCGCGAAGATTCCGGTCGTGAATGTGACGGACCGCGTGGAAAAAGGAGAAATCGTCACCTTTGTCGGCCTGGACGATTACAACGTGGGGCTGGCCACAGCGCGCTATCTCTTCACGAAAATGAACGGCGCCGGGGGCGTCGTCATTCTCGAGGGAGTGCGCGGCGTGCAGACGAGCTCGGAGCGGTTGCGCGGCTTCAAGAAGGCCCTCGAGGAGTTCCCGAAGATCAAGCTGCTGGCCTCGCAGCCCGCCAACTACCAGCGGCTGGCTGCGCTGACCGTCACCGAGAACCTGATTCAATCGCACCCGAATATCAACGGCGTGCTGGCCGCGAACGATTCGATGGCTCTTGGCGCGCTCGAGGCATTCGATGGCGCCAATCGCAAGGTGCTCGCCGTGGGAATCAACGGCACGAAGGAAGCGATGGACGCGATCAAAGCAGGCCGGCTCCTCGCGTCCGGCGACAACAACGGTTTCGTGCAGGGCTGCATCGGGACGATGGCCGCGATTCGCCGCCTGCGAAATCTGCCCGTGCCCAAAGAGGTGGTCTTTCCGGCGACCGTCATCGACAGTACCAATTACAAGGCATACGATCTGCTCGACTCGCAGCGCAGCTGCCCGAAATGGGAGTCGGTCGTCAAATAATCGTCGCTCGTACTCGTGGCTGGTCGCTCGTGGCTTGTGGCTCGTGGTAGCCGTCGCGGAGGTTAGTGCATGAGGTCCCGAATCATTGCGTGGTTGGGAATGCTCGTCGTCTCGGGTGTTCCGCTGCTCGCGCATCATTCAGCGGTCGCGGAGTACGACCTCGAGAAGCCCGTCAAGATGTCCGGCACGGTGACCAGAGTGGAGTGGAGCAATCCGCACATCTGGTTTTATGTCGATGTGAAAAACCCCGACGGCACGATCACGAACTGGGGATTCTCTGGCGGCGCACCGGGCGTGCTGCAGCGGCGGGGCATCAGCCGCACGGCAATGAAACCGGGCGACGTCGTGAAGGTCGAAGGATTTCGCGCGAAGGATGGATCGACCAACGGTTCTGGTAATACCGTGACGTTCGAGGATGGCCGGCGCGTGTTTACCGCCATGGAAGGCTTTCAGCAGAAGTAGGAGCCGGTCATGAAGATGCGCCTGATTGCGTCGTTAATCGTCGCTCCGGTGATCCTGGCGGCCGCCCTGGCGGTACCGCACGCACAGCGCGGCGCGCCCGCGGCTGCCCGCGGGTTCCCGCGCACCGCCGAGGGCAAGCCCGACTTCTCGGGTATGTGGGACAACCCCAAGCCGGCCAGCGGTCCCATGCGGGGGCCGGCGACCGTGTTCGACCGGGGCAAGTTCCCTCGCTTCAAGCCGGGCGGCGAGGCGTTCTACGAGCCGAGGACTGGCGACCCGCGGCACGACGAGCCGCGCGCGTTCTGCATGCCCTCGGGGTTCCCGTCTGCCTTCCTGGGGCCGTATCCCGTCCAGATGGTCCAGAACTCAAAGTATCTGGTGATGACGACGGAGTTCATGCGGGTGACGCGCATCATCCCTCTTGACGGGCGGCCACACCAAACGGATATCGAGCCGACCTATTACGGCGACTCCGTCGGCAGGTGGGAGGGAGACACGCTGGTCATCGACACGACGCAATTCAAGCGCTGGTCGCTCGACGACAACTACTACGGGAACCCGAAAGAGTACCGGATGCACAGCGACGCGTTCCACACGATCGAGCGCCTGACGCGTACCGACCTGAATACGATCAAGTACGACTTCACCGTGGACGATCCGAAGATCTTCACGGCCGCATGGACGGAAAACTGGGAGTTCAAGCTGCATCCGGAGTGGGAGAAGACCGGTCTGTACGAGATGGTCTGCAACGAGAACAACCGGTGCCCGGGCGGCAAGTGCGAGAAGCCGTAGGAGCGTCGATGGCTGACACGACGGACCTGCTGTCGAAGGCGGCTGCGCTCCGTCCGCTGCTCGAAGGAAACGCCGAGGCCACCGACGCGCTTCGGCGGCTGCCTGATAGCACCGTCACGGCGCTTCGGGAGAGCGGCCTCTGCCGGCTGATGGTACCGAAGCGGTTCGGCGGCTTCGAGACGAGCATTCGCACGTATATAGAGGTGATGGCCGAGCTCGGCCGCGGCTGCGGCTCGACTTCGTGGGTCGCGAGTCTTATCAACGTCTGCGCGTGGCTGACGGGCCTGTTTCCCGATCGTGCTCAGCAGGATGTCTGGGGGAGCGACCCGGATGCATGGGTCGCCGGTTCGCTCGCACCGCACGGCGACGCGAAGCCGGTAGACGGCGGCTGGCGCGTGAGCGGCCGCTGGATGTGGGCGTCGGGCTGCCTGCACGCGCAATGGGCCGCGTGCGGAATTCACATGAACGATGACCGCGGCGAGACGATCAATTTCGGCCTGTCGTTGATGCCGATGACCGACCTGACCATTGAAGACACATGGCATATGGCCGGAATGAAAGGCACTGGCAGCAACACGATCGTCGCCACGGACGTGTTCGTCCCCGAGCACCGTTTCCTTCCGTATCCCGCGGCGTTTGCCGGGACGTATCGCACCGAACACACGGATGAAGCCGTGTACCGCGTCGCGCTCGTGCCGGTGACGATTCTCATCCTCGTCGGTTCGCAGCTCGGCATGGCCAGAGCCGCGCTCGAGCACGTGCTGTCGAAGGCGCCAGCCCGCGGCATTACGCACACCAACATGGCGAAGCAGAGCGAGTCCGCCGGGTTTCAGATTCTACTGGCCGAGGCGGCGATGAAGATCGAGACGGCGACCCTGCATGCCCTGCGGGCCGCCGATGATCTGGATGGGTACGCGGCCGCACGGCGGCATCCGGATCTGCGCGCGCGCGCCCGCATTCGCGCCGACACCGCGCTCGTCGCGAAGTGCTGCCGCGAGGCGGTCGAAATCCTGGTATCCGCCCACGGCACCTCGAGCATGGCGGACTCGAACCGCATGCAGCGCCTGTGGCGCGACGTCCACGTCGCCAGCCGCCACGCCATCACCGAGTGGCAGGTCAATCTCGAGGTCTACGGCAAGGCGCTGCTTGGCGTCGAGCCCAACATCACGCCCCTGATCTAGTTGCTCGTTACTCGTTGTCCGTGGCGCGCCAGTCGCAGCTGGCACTGCCTGGCTGGTGATTCGCTGTGGCACCATGCACTCGGGCCACGAGCCACGTGACGAGTTGCTACATCTTGACCTGACTGATGAGAACGGTTGGCTGCGTATTGGTGTAGTTCGGGATGTCGGCGAGGATTTCCGGCCCGTGCGTGGCAAACGTGGATTGAAACGCTTCGACCGAATCAAACATCAGGTGGCACATTGCAACGTAGGCCGGCGCGACGCCCGGCTGCCCGCCCCCGAGACCTTCGTCGACAGCCATCGCCTTGAGCGCCGGCTCCAGTTTTCGCTTCACCATTGGCATGTGGTTGTTCAGGTAGTACGCCATGTTGAACGTCGCATCCGAGCTATTTGGGTACAACACACTCACTTTGATCATTGCGGTCTCCCGACTGGCTTCGAGCCTCTAACCTCTAACCTCTAACCTCTAACCTCTAACCTCTAACCTCTAACCTCTAACCTCTAACCCGATCTACCAAGGCATCGTCCGTTTGGTGAATTGCCGGCCGATCTCCGCCGCGCGCTGATTGGCCGGTCCAATCATCACGCCTTCCTTGAGCAGGTCTACCACGTTGGTGGCATTCATTGAATTGAGGAAGAACACCTTGTTGGCCTTGCACGCGGCGAACACCCTGGCGCGCGCGGCGAGCATCTGCGGATCTTTCTCGGCGACGTTACCCGGTCCCCTCACGCCGAGCGACAGGGCCATGTCGCCGGGCCCCCATTCCGCGAAGGCGATGCCGGGGACCTTCAGGTTCTGTTCGGCGTTGCCGAGCGCGTACTTGTCCTCGAGGTTCACGCCGAACAGCAGTTGGCCGTTCGGATTGAGCGGCCAGGCGTCGGCCTTGTCCTCATACTCCTGTCCGGTGACGCCCCAGATCTGCGCGGCCGTCGGCGTGCCGTGCGCGCCCCGACGACCCTCGTCCAGGCCTTTTCCGACCCCCTGCTTATGGATCGGCAGCCGGGACATTTCGATGAAGGCTCGCACCGCACCCGGTGTATCCGCATGCGTGAGCAGGATGCCGTGGACACCCGTCGCCAGTACCTGACTGAACATCCAGGCGTTCGCCCGGACCGCCGCTTCGTCGATGCCGTTGACCGGGACGTTGACGATGACGGCCGGGGTGCGATGGCCGCTGCGGGTGGGGCCGCCGGCAGCGAGGCCGCGCATGTACTCGGCGAGGCCTTTCACGTCGTAGGGCGCGTGCTCCATGTCGTAGCTGATGTAGTCCGCCCACGTCTGGGCGTCCAGCTTGCCGGCTTCGAACGTGCCTTCGGTGCCCGAATGTGATCCGGTGTAATAGATCGGCTGACCCGCGTCGAGGAGTTCGATCGCGCGATTGATGTGCTTCGGCTTCGGCGCCTGCGCAGCAAGCGACGCGACCGCGGCCGCGGCGACGAGCACGAACGAGGTCTGGAAACGCGTCATGGCTCAGCCCTCCGGGAGGCGGTCAGTATAGTCAATTCGCTCCCGGCCGCGGGCGCCGGACACAAGGCGCGCGGCCGTCAAGGCCGCGGCGGAAAAAGCAGACGCGGAAACCGACGTATCATGCAGCCCGGGAGAGCGTCATGAGACTCAGGAGCCGATGGACAGCCGCAATCGCGTTCGTTGCCGTAACAGCCATCAGTGCCGTGACGGTGGTCGGGCAACTGCCGATTCCGGTGCAGGGCCAGCCGCCTCAAGCGCCGCAGCCCGGTCAGCGCGGCGGACGTGGACAGCCGCTGCCCCCCGCGCCGGATCCGCCGCCCACCGTGTCGGCGATCGCCACGGCATCTCCCGAAGTCACCGGACCGGGGAAGTTCTTCGAAACGTTGATGGAACTCAAGCCGGGCGACGACCTGGCGCACTTCAAGTACGTGACGAAGGAATATTTCGTCTCGGGCACTGCGAACGGACAACCGTACAAGACGCGGATCGTCATCCGGCGGCCATCCGAGAACGGCAGGTTCAGCGGGCTGGTGCTCGCCGAATCCATGCACCCCAGCGGCAATCCCTGGATGTTTCACTTCACGCACACGTACTCGATGACGGAAGGGCACATCGGCCTCGAGATCCTGACGAGCGCCACGCAGGGCTTCACGCAGTTCAACGGAGAGCGTTACAAGGACCTCGTCACGGCGAACGGACAGGCCGGCGAGATCATCGCGCAAGTGGGCGCGCTGATGAAGTCCAAACGGCCCGACAACCCGCTGGCGGGTCTCCCGATTCGAAAGATGATCCTCGCGGGTTCGTCGGCATCGGCCGCCGTCGTCGTGAATTACCTGCCGGTGCACATGGTCCAGCGGCTCGCCGATTTGTCGCCGATCTACGACGGATTCCTGCCGACGAGCAACGGCGCGAACATCCGGATGGTGGACGTCCCGATGATTCAAGTGCCGACGATGAGGGAAGTGTTTCAGGGCAACGGGCCCGCACGGCTGGACAGCGATGCTCCGGGCAACCAGTTCCGAATCTACGAATTCGCCGGCATGGCGCATATCGATTCGCGGGACGCGGCAGCGTACTACCCCGATCCCTGCAAGCTGCCGATCAGCCGGTTTCCCCTCGCGGCCTACATGTCGGTGGCGCTGAATCATCTCTGGCGCTGGGTGGATGCTGGGACCGTGCCCCCGCACGCGGACAGGTACTACGTGGACTTCAACTCGGAGGGCGATGGCTCGCTGCTGGCGCTGGACGAGGCCGGCAACGTCAAGGGCGGGATTCGAAACCCGTACGTCGATGTGCCAACCGCAAAATTCGGCGTGCCGAATTCCGGCGCCGAACCCCCGATCAAGAATCCGCATCCGTTTCTCGCGGCGCGCGGAGACGCGGCGATGAATCAGTTGTGCGGCCTGGCGAATTACCAGATCGACTTTACGCCGGCGCAGCTGAAAAGACTGTATAAGGACGCAAGCACTTATCAGGCCCGGGTACAGCAGCGTTACGATGAGTTGATGAAGGCCGGGTGGGCGCTCCCCGTGTACCGGGCGGTCGTGCTCGGCGACGCCGCGAAGGTGAAATTCTAGCGGGGAAGTGCGATATCAGATCCTAATCCGGGGGGTGTTATACTCCCCGCCCGAAGGGCGAGAACCGTATGAACAGTTGGTGCGCGCGGGGACGGCTGTTCCTGGCAGTGCTGGTCCTGGCTGGCGCCGCGGTGCCGGCGAATGCGCAGGTTGATTTTTCCGGCGAGTGGGCGCCGCGGTTTCACGAAGATCAGCCCGAGCGCGTGCCCGGTCCGCAACTCGGCGACTATCTTGGTCTTCCCGTCAACGATGCAGCCCGCCTGCGAGCCGACAGCTGGGACGCCTCGATGATGACGCTGCCCGAGTGGCAGTGCCGGCCGCACTCGGCCGATTACATCTGGCGCGGACCGTCGCCGCTGACCATTCGCAAGGAAGAAAATCCGCTGACGCGCGAGATTACGGCGTTTCACGCGGAGTGGCTCCGTTCCATCGACAACCCTGTCTATCTCGACGGCCGCCCACGGCCTCCCGATGATGCGCTGCACAGCTGGGGCGGGTTCGCGACCGGCAAGTGGGAAGGGGACATGCTGACGGTCACCGTGACTCATTTGAAGGAAGGCTACATCCGCCGCAACGGCATGCCGCGGAGCGACCAGGCCACCGTCACGGAACACTGGCTCCGGCACGGCGACTTCCTGACCATCGTCATCATCGTCAACGACCCCGTGTACCTCACGGAGCCGTTCATTCGCACGACCGACTACCAGCTCGACCTCCATCAGCACGTGCCGCCGTATCCGTGCGAGATGGTCCAGGAAGTGGAACGGCCCAAAGGCGTCGTGCCGCATCATCTGTTCGGTACCAACAACGACCTCAAGGAGTTTGCCGAGCGTTACGGGCTGCCCTTCGAGGCCACGCGCGGCGGCGCCGAGACCAGCTATCCCGACTACCGCAGGAAGCTGAAACAGTGGATGGGCCCGACACCGACTGCGAAATTTCCAGGCGAGGTCAATTGATCCGGCGCGTCTGCCTGCTCGTGGCAATCGTGTGCGGCGTCCGCCTCGAGGCGGGTGGCCAGGACAGCCGGCCGAAGCCTCCCTCGCCGGTCGAGAGTGACATTCGCATCCTGCACGTGCGCGGCAACGTCTCGATCATCCAGGGCGCCGGCGGCAACATCACGGTGCTCGCGTTCCCTGAAGGCGTCACGCTCGTGGATTCCGGCGCAGTCCAGATGGCCGACAAGGTACTGGCTGCCGTTCGCTCGCTGTCGACGCAGCCCATCCGGTACATCATCAACACCAGCGTGACGGCCGATCATGTGGGCGGGAACGAAAAGCTGTCCATGACGGGCGCGCAGATCACGGGCGGCAACGTTGCCGGACAGGTGGGAACCGACGGCGCCGAAATCATCGCCCACGAGCAGGTGCTCGAGCGGATGATCGCCCGAACCGTGCAGCCGCCGATCCCGATCCGCGCGACGCCCCAGACGACGTATCACACGGATCAGATCAAGCTCAGTACCCTGTATCACGGGGACGGCATCCAGGTCGTCCACATGCCCGCCGCGCACACTGACGGCGACAGCGTGGTTTACTTGCGGCACAACGACATCCTGGCCGCCGGCGACATCTTCACGACCACCGGCTATCCGATGATCGACCTCCAGCGGGGAGGCAGCATCGACGGAGTCGTGGACGCGCTGAATCGGATCCTCGACCTCGCGTTCCCCGATTTCAGGCTCGAGGGCGGCACGCTGATCATTCCCGGTCACGGCCGCATCTGCGATTCCGCGGACGTGGCGTACTACCGGGACATGGTGACGATCGTGCGCGATCGCGTGCAGGACATGCTGAAGAAGGGGCTGACGCTCGAACAGGTCAAGGCCGCGAAGCCCACTCGCGACTACGATCCCCGGTACGGTTCGGCATCAGGGTCGTGGACCACCGACATGTTCGTCGAGGCCGTCTACAAGAGTCTCAGCGTGAAACGATGAGAGCCGGCGTTGCGCTGACGATCCTGCTGCTGATCGGCCTGCCGGTGTCCGCGCAGCGGGGGCAGGGCCGTCAGGGCGCCGGCGCCGCGGTGTCGGCGAAGGACAGCGCGCCCGTGGATCTCACGGGGTACTGGGTGACGGTCGTCACCGAGGACTGGCGTTACCGGATGGTGACACCCGCGCGAGGCGACCACCCGAGCGTCCCGCTCAATGCGGCCGGCAACGCCGTCGCGAACAGCTGGGATCCCGCAAAAGACGAAGCGGCCGGCGAAACGTGCAAGGCGTATGGCGCTGCCGGCGTGATGCGCACTCCCGGCCGGCTTCACGTGACGTGGCAAGACGACTCCACATTGAAGATCGACACGGAGGCGGGCACCCAGACGCGGCTGCTGCGGTTCGGATCCACCGCACCACAGCCGGAGGCAGCGTCGATTCAAGGCACCTCGGCGGCGCAGTGGGAAGTCGCCGGCGGCCCGCGCGGGGGGCGGGGAGGCACCGGTGCGCGGAGTGGAAATTTGAAGGTCGTGACCACTCACATGAGACCGGGGTATCTCCAGAAAAACGGTGTACCCTACGGAAGCAACGCGGTGCTGACGGAGTACTTCAGCCGGACGTCGGAGCCGAACGGCGACTCGTGGCTGATTCTCACCGCCATCGTGGACGATCCGCAGTACTTGACCGGACCGTTCGTACGGAGCACGCACTATAAGAAGCTGGCCGACGCGAATACGGCGTGGGAGCCGGAGCCGTGCTCGGCGCGATGACGCTCGTGGCTCGTGGATGGTGGCTCGCGACTCGTTGCTCGGGAAAACTAGGAGCGATGCGATGAAGAGAATTTCAGTCGTCACGCTGGTGCTCGCGGCCGCCGTCGCGTCCCCGGTCAGGGGAATAGCCGCCACGTGCGAGAGTCTCGCCTCGCTGACGCTGCCGATGGGCAGGATCACGAATGCGCAGCCGGTGGCCGCCGGCGCGTTTTCGGCGCCGGGCGCGCGAGCCGGCCGCGGCAACGCGATGGCCGATCTCCCCGCGTTCTGCCGCGTCGAAGCGACGCTGACGCCGTCGAGCGACTCTGATATCAAGATCGAAGTGTGGCTGCCGGTGACGAACTGGAACGGAAAGTTCCAGGCGGTCGGCAACGGTGCCTGGAACGGGGCGATCGGCTACGCCGCGTTGGCTGAAGCCCTGCGGCGCGGCTACGCGGCGAGCTCCACCGACACGGGACACGCCGGCGGCAGCGCGAGCTTTGCACTCGGGCATCCGGAGAAGCTGATCGATTTCGCGTACCGCTCCGAGCACGAGATGACCGTCAAGGCGAAGGCGATCGTCAACGCGTTCTACGGCAGCGCCCCGAAGTATTCGTACTGGAATGGGTGCTCGGCCGGTGGCCGTCAGGCGCTCAAGGAAGCGCAGATGTTTCCAGAAGACTTCGACGGCATTATCGCCGGCGCGCCGGGCCTGGACTGGTCGGGTCGATCGGCGCAGGCCGTGAAGGTGGCGCAGGCGCTGCAGAAAGAAGAAGCGCGCCTGACCCCGGCCAAGCAGCAGGCGCTGCACGCCGCCGTGCTGCAGGCATGCGATGCACTCGACGGCGTAAAGGACGGTCTGATCGAGAATCCGCTCGCCTGCAAGTTCGACCCGAAGGTGCTCGAATGCACCAGCGCGGACGGCCCCGCGTGCCTGACGCCTGCCCAGGTCGCGACCGCCCGGCTGATGTATGCGCCGACAGTGAATACGAAAACCAGACGCGAAGTGGCGGGCCTCCCGTACGGCACCGAGGCGAATTGGACCGACCAGGGCTGGTCGGTTTCGGCGCGCGCCACGGGTCTCGACCACTATCGCTTCATCGTCGCCAAGGATCCCGCCTGGGAAGTCGACCGCTTCAACGTCGAGTCGGATATCACCCGCATCGACGAGGGTGAAGGCGCTGCCGTCAACGCCGCGGACCCGAACCTCAAGCCGTTCTTCGAACGTGGCGGCAAGCTTCTTCAGTACCACGGCTGGAGCGATCCGCAGATATCGGCGCTGAACAGCGTGAACTACTTCAAGCGGGTCGCGGCGGCGCTCGGCGGCGAATCGAAGGTTCATGCCTCGTACCGCCTGTTCATGGCGCCGGGGATGGCGCACTGTGGAGGCGGCGAGGGACCGAACGATTTTGACAAAGTGACGCCGCTCGAGCTGTGGGTCGAAAAGGGCAAGGCGCCCGACTCGATCATCGCCTCTCATTCCGTTGAAGGACGCGTCGATCGGACGCGCCCGCTCTGCCCGTATCCGCAGGTCGCGCAGTACAAGGGCAGCGGCAGCGTGGACGAGGCAGCCAGCTTCGTGTGCCGCTGATTAGGCACCGAATCCCGAAAACCTTCGGACCCTCGAGACCCATGAGAGCCACTCAATCCACTCTTGCCAACGCCGCGTACGGCATCGTCCGCCGCCGCCTCCTGCGCGGTCAACTGTCGCTCGGCCAGGCGGTCTCACGCCGCAAGCTCGCCGCCGAGCTCGGTATGAGCTTCCTGCCTGTCTCCGAGGCGCTGCTCCGCTTGGAAGTCGAAGGCCTGCTCGAAAGCCGGCCGCGGGCGGGCACGCGCGTGCGTATTCCGTCGCCGGACGATGTGCGCGGACACTACGTGGTTCGCGAAAGCCTCGAGACGCAGGCCGCGCGGTTCTTTTCTCGAAAAGCCTCGAAGGCCGAGCGTGTCAGCCTGCAGCGGCTCGGTGCCCGCGTGGATCGACTGTCGCAGGACCCCGACCGCAGGCGATATCTTCAACTCCATTACGAGTTTCATCGCAGCATCGCCGAGGGTGCGCGCTGCCCGGTGCTGTCGGCTGCCATCGAACAGACGTGCGCGCTCTCCTCCACGTGGTTCTGCGTGTTTCCGCGGCCGGTGGCGGTGGGCGTGCCCCGCCGGCATCGCGATCTGGCGAAAGCGCTGGCCACCGGGACGTCGGCAGTGGCCGCGGCGGCGATGCGCCAGCATGTCAGGCGGAGCGAGCAGGAGGCGCTTCACCGGTTGCAGCCGTACTTCGAAATCCGCAAGTCGACCGGCCGGACGTTTTCGCGGAGCGCGCAACGGGTCGTTTCTTGAAATCCGGCAGCGACGAGCAGATTTCGCGGCGCGAGCTTCTGAAGCGCGCCGGGGCCGTGGGCGCCGTTGCGTTCGTGCCGGTGGCATCCATCGTGTCCGCCCGGACGGCGTCTGCTCAGGGCGGGGTATCCGCGCCGTTGGCCGTCGTCCGCGAGCCGCTCGTCACCCTCACCTCTGCGGAAGCCGACATCCTCGAGGCCGTCTGTGCCCGGCTGATTCCGACCGACACGAACGGCCCTGGCGCTGCTGAAGCCCGCGCAGCGCACTACATCGATCGTGCGCTTGGCGGCGCGCTGCAGTCGTCGCGAGCGGTATATGCCTCCGGGCTTGCCGCGCTGGACAGCTACGCCAGCTCGTCACGAGGCTCACGTTTTGCAGCCCTCGCGCCCGGCGATCAGGATCTGGTGCTTCAGGAGGTCTCGTCGGGATCGGCGGCTGGATTCCCGAATGGCGCCGCGTTTTTTAGCCTCGTGCGCACACACACAATCGAGGGCACGTTTGGCGATCCCGCGTACGGCGGCAACGCCGGCTTCGTCGGGTGGGATCTCATCGGCTATCCCGGTGTGCGTACAGTCGTGACCGCCGACGAGCAGCGCCTGGGAACCGTCGCCAGGGCGAATCACAAATCCGCGTACGACTACGCCATGTTCACCAAGGCCTCGCCCTGATGGCCACGAGGCTGAAGGACACCGACGTCGTCATCATCGGCCTGGGCGCCGCGGGCGGCGTGGCGGCCTGGCCTCTCGCGCAGAGCGGGATGGACGTGGTCGGGCTCGAAGCCGGCACGTGGCTGACCAGCCGCGACTTTGCGCCGGACGAGCTCCGCAACAACTATCGGGAATGGCCGCAGGCCGTGCAGAAGGCGCAGCACGAAGTGCCGACGCAGCGTGCGAATGCGGGCGCGCCGACGGTCAGGGCGGGCAGCCATCCGATGATGAATGCCGTCGGCGGCACGACACTTCATTACTGGGCGCAGAGCTGGCGGCTGAATCCCTGGGATTTCAAGGTCGTCAGCGAAACGACGCGTCGCTACGGGGCCTCGCGCATTCCCAGGGGTTCGACGGTCGAGGACTGGCCGTTCGCCCTTGGGGAACTCGAGCCGTACTACGACAAGGTCGAATACGAGATTGGCGTCTCAGGGCAGGCCGGCAACGTGCGTGGGAAGATTGATCGGCGGGGCAATATCTTCGAGGGCGCGCGCGCCCGCGAGTACCCGATGCCGCCGCTGCGGGGGTCGGGCTTCACCGACATGATGGGGACGGCCGCCACGGGTCTTGGCTGGCATCCGTTTCCGGGACCCGCCGCGATCAACTCGCGGACGTACCAGGGCCGCTCGGCGTGCATGTATCACGGCTTCTGCAACAAGGGCGGCTGCCACGTGGACGCGAAGAATTCGCCGGCCGTCACCACGATCCCGAAGGCGCAGAAGACGGGACACCTGAAAGTCGTAACGCGCGCGCACGTCACGACGATCGAGGTCGATCGTGCCGGCCGCGTCAGCGGCGTGACATATGTTACCGACGGCGCGGAATTCTTTCAGCCGGCGAGAGTCGTGCTGCTTGCCAGCTATACGTACGAGAACACGCGAACACTGCTCCTGTCGAAGTCGCCCGCCTATCCCGACGGCCTGTCGAACAACCACGGTCAGGTGGGCCGTCATTACTTCAGCCACAACCAGGGGGCGGTCGTCACGGCCTTGTTCCCGAAGAACCTGAATACGTGGTACGGCCTGCCGGCACAAGGGATCGGCGTCGACGACTTTGCGGACGACAACTTCGATCACGGCAGCCTCGACTTTGTCGGCGGTGGGAACCTGTGGGTGTACTCGGACAGGCGTCCGATCGGTGCGGCCTCGATGTTCACGTTCGGCAGGCCGATGTGGGGTTCCGCGTGGAAGGCGTTCATCAAGGAGAACGCCGATCGCACGAACACCGCGTACCTCCAGAAGACGACGTTGCCGTACGAGGACAACTATCTGGACCTCGACCCGATCGTCAAGGATCCGCTTGGCTTCCCGGTGTGCCGCATCACGGCGGACTACAAGGAGAACGAACGCAGAATCGCGGCGTTCATCCAGGACAAGATGGAAGCATGGTACCGGGCTGCCGGCGCGAGCGAGATCGTTCGCGGAAATATGGGCCCGATGGGTGTCGCCACACACGCGTACGGCGGTACGCGCATGGGCGATGACATCTCCACGAACGTCGTCAATCGCTGGGGGTTTTCGCACGAGGCGCCGAATCTCGGCATTCTCGGCGCCTCCGTCATGGGAACCAGCGGGGCGCGCAATCCGACGCTGACCGCACAGGCTCTTGCCTGGCGCACCGCCGAGCACCTGGTGAACAATTGGAAGTCGATCTCGACATAGCCCGGGCGCATGGGACGGGATGGGAGCAGGAGGGCATATGACGAAACGCAACCGAACGCTCGGCGCGCTGGTGGTGGTACTGCTGGTCGTGCTCGGGTGCCGTGGCGGCGCGCACGCGCAGAGCCGCCGCGTCAGCCCGCATGAAACCACCATGGCGACCGTGGACGGATCGGCCATGCTGATTGAGTACGGCCGGCCGTCGATGCGCGGCCGCACGATCTTCGGCGGGCTGGTCCGCTACAACGATGTCTGGTGTCCGGGGGCCGATGAGGCGACGATGCTGTCGACGAGCCGTCCGCTGCGCATGGGTGCGCTGGCGGTGCCCGCCGGCGAGTATTCGCTCTGGATTCTGCCGACGGAGAGCACGTGGACGCTCATCCTGAACAAGGAAGCGCACACGTTTCACACCAACTATCGTGGGTCCCGCGATCTCGGCCGGGTGGCGATGCAGAAACAGACGCTCTCCGCGCCGGTCGAGCAGCTGACGTTCGCGATCGAGCCCAATTCATCGGGGCCCGGCGGCCGTCTGGTCATGACCTGGGCGACGATGGAAGCTTCCGTGTCCTTTCTGGTGGGCGAGTGACCGGTGTAACATAAGTGACCGCAGGTGAGACCACACATGTTTCGATCGCTCCGATGGATGCTGATGGCAGGCGCCGCGATGTTGATCGCGCCGTCTGCCGTGTTCGCGCAGATGGACATGACGGGCGCCTGGGCGCCGCGGCTTTCCGAAGATTTCCTCGAGCGGATTCCCGGGCCAGAGCTCGGCGACTATCTCGGCCTGCCGATCACCGATGGGGCCCGCCAGTGGGCGCTCAGCTGGGATCCGTCGCGCCTCACGCTGCCCGAGCATCAGTGCCAGGTACATGTCGCGCCGTACATCTATCGCGGACCGATGCAGCTCCGGATCTGGGAAGATCGCGATCCTGACACGCAGCAGTTGATCGCCATCAAGCATTACATCAGCACGTTCGAGCAGACGCGGACGATCTGGATGGATGGCCGGCCCCATCCGCCCGAATACGCCGCCCACACCTGGGAAGGCTTTTCGACGGGCCGCTTCGAAGGCGACATGCTGTCTGTCACAACGACGCACATCAAACAGGGGTGGGTGCGGCGCAACGGCCTGCCCGAGAGCGATCGTGCGACGCTCAGCGAGCACTTCATCCGGCACGGCAACAATCTCACGCACATCTCGATCGTCACCGATCCCGTCTACCTCACCGAACCGTTGATCAAGACGCAGGATTTCACGCTGCTCGAACGCACCCAGTTCGGCGTGGGTGCGTGGCTGTGGCCCTGTGAGTACGTGGACGAGATCGCGAACCGGCCGCAGGGTGTCGTGCCGTACTATCCGATTGGCAAGAACCCGGCGGTGAAGGAGTTCCTGGACCGGTACCATCTGCCGCTCGATGCCGCCATGGGCGGCGCCAAGACGATGTATCCGGAGTACCAGTTGGAGCTGGAGAAGCTGAAGGGCAAGTAGGCCCCGCCGTGCATCACTCATGAAAACCGGGACGCGCCGCACGTTCGGTGCCCTGTTCCTCATCGCGGTCCTCGCATCGGCGCGATCCGGCGCCGCCGCCACCTGCGAAAGCCTGATGTCGCTGTCGCGCTCGGGCACAACCGTCACGCTCGCGCAGTTGGTTGATGCGGGGCGGTTCGTGCAGCCGTCCGGTCGCGCCGGCGGCGGCCGCGGTGGCGCCAACCCGTTCGCGGCCCTGCCCGCATTCTGCCGGGTGGCCGTCACGTTGACCCCGGCGCACGATTCGGAGATCAAGATCGAAGTGTGGCTGCCGGCCGACAACTGGAACGGCAAGCTGCAATCGGTCGGCAATGGAGCGTGGGCCGGAACACTCAGCTACCCGGCGATGGCGACGGCGCTCGCCGCGGGATATGCGGCGGCGAGCACGGACACGGGCCATGCCGGCGGCAACGCGAACTTCATCGTCGGTCATCCGGAGAAACTGATCGACTTCGAAGAGCGGGCGGTCCACGAAATGACCGTTGCGGCGAAGGCGGTGGTCGACGCGTTCTACGGCCGCGCGCCGAGAGCGTCCTATTTCAACGGCTGCTCGACCGGCGGACGCCAGGCGCTGACCGAGGTGCAGCGCTATCCGGCCGACTACGACGCCATCGTCGCCGGCGCGCCGGCCAACTTCGCGAAGCGGCAGACGTTCGGCCAGATCTGGCTCTGGCAGGCCACACACAAGGATGCCGCGAGCATGCTGACGCCGGAGTCGTATCAGGTGCTGCATCAGGCGGCGCTCGATGCATGCGACGCACACGACGGCGTGAAAGACGGCGTGATTGAGAATCCCGCGCTCTGCAGGTTCGATCCGAAGGTCACCTTGTGCAAGGGCCCGGCCGGGGCCGGATGCCTGACCGCCCCGCAGGTGGAGGCCGCCGCGCGGATCTATGCCGGCGCGTCGCATGCACGGACCCGCGAACCGCTGTACCCCGGCCTCGAGCCCGGCAGCGAGCTCGGTTGGGGAAGTTCCGTGGCTGCGCAGCCGGTTGGCTATGCGGCAGACTTTTTCAAGTACGTCGTGTTCAGGGACGAGAAATGGGAGCCATCTCAACTCAACTTCGACGCTGACGTGGCGCTGACCGACCGGACTCCAACAGGATTGAATGCCGTCGACGCGGATTTGAGCAGCTTCATCGCCCGCGGCGGCAAGCTCTTGATCTATCACGGCTGGTCGGATCCGGGGATCCCGCCGAGGAACGCGATCGGCTACTACCAGCGCGTGCTTGCGACGACGCCCGACAAGAACGCCGTCCGCGCGTCGGTGCGCGCGTTCATGGTGCCGGGCATGGGCCATTGCGGCGGCGGGGAAGGCACGAGCACGTTTGACATGGTGGCCGCAGTGGATCGCTGGGTCGAAACAAAAGTTCCGCCCGAACGGATTCCGGCATCCCGGGTTGTCAACGGCCAGACGGTCCGCACGCGCCCGCTGTGTGCCTATCCCCTGACTGCGGCGTACAAGGGAACCGGGGACCCTGACGACGCGTCGAATTTCGTGTGTAAGTAGGCGCTCTCAGGAGATTCCTCAATGCGTTATCACCAACTCGGTCCCGCCATCGCGGTGGCGTGCGTCGCGGCTGCGGTCGTCGCGCGCGCACAGCAGCCCGGCCCGGCGCCCGGCTCTTCGTCAGGCGCCGCGACCGTGAACGGACCCGTGGCGCTGACGAGCGCCCTTCGCGACGCTGCGCATGGCTATCCGTTCAACGCGTCGACGCTCGACCTTCAGAAGCAGGGGTACGTCGAGGAGGAATTCTTCCTTCGTGGGGCGGCGCGCAGCTACGACGTGCCGCGCGATCAGATGTCCAACGCCACGGCGGGCGCCACCACCCACCCGTACATCACGCGCATCGTAGTGAGGCGGCCGGCCGCTGCGGCACGATTCAACGGCACCGCCATCGTGGAGTGGACCAACGTCTCCGAAGGATTCGACAACGAGGTGGACTGGTTTCACTCGGCGGATCACCTCGTGAGCGCCGGCTACGCGTGGGTCGGCGTCTCCGCGCAGAACGTCGGCGTCAGCGCGATGAAGCAGTGGAGTCCGGCCCGCTACTCGACGCTCGATGTCACCGACGGCGGTACGGTGTCGGGCGACGCGCTGTCGTATGACATCTTCACGGCCGCGGGCCTGGCCGTTCGCGGACGTGCCGGCGCGAGCGTGATGGGCAGCCTTCGCGTACAGCGCATGATTGCCACCGGCCATTCGCAGTCGGCCGGCCGGCTCGCGACGTACTTCAACGCGATCCACCCGCTCGCGCCTGTATACGATGCGGTGGTGCTGCACGGCGGCGGCGGGAAGATGCGGACCGACCTCGGGGTCAAGATCTGGAAACTGCTGTCGGAGACCGACGTGCTCGGGCAGGTCGCGGCCCGGCAACCCGATTCCGACAGGTTCCGCACGTGGGAGGTCGCCGGGACGTCCCATCTCGACATCAAGCACGCGACGGAGCTCGTGAAGCTCGGGTTGCGTGACAAGGAAACGATGCTGCCGAACCCACCGCCGGCGCCTGCGGGTGGCGCGGGCCGGCGCGGAGGCGGCCCGAACTTTGGCGGAACGCCGGGCCCCTTCAACGGATGCAACCACCCGCCGCTCAGTCAGATTCCATCGGAATACGTCCAGAGCGCGCTGTACGATCACCTGGCGCGCTGGCTGAAGGACGGCACGCTACCGCCGACCTCGCCGCCGATCGAGGTCAATACGGACGGCGAGCGTCCGGCCATCGCCCGCGACAGTTTCGGGAACGCGCTCGGCGGCATCAGGCTTTCGGAACATGCCGTGGCCACTGCCACCAACAGCGGCGAGAACTCGGGCGGCGGCTTCTGCTTCCTGACGGGTTGGCACGAGCCCTTTGACAAGGCGCGCCTGAAGGCGCTGTACTCGAGCCACGACGCTTACGTCGCGGCCGTCAGGATGACGACCGAGCAGAACCTGCGGATCGGCTACATCGTGAAAGCCGACGCGCAGCGGACAATCAGTGCCGCAGAACATTCAGAGGTGGGGAAGTCATGACGCAACCCGGTTGGCATTTTCTCCAGATTCCCGGCCCCACGAACGTTCCCGATCGAATCCTTCGCGCCATGGCGCGTCCGGTCATCGATCACCGCGGCCCGGAGTT